>Ga0164241_10001568_pt1 | contig 27548 bp, 25 predicted proteins | sample OricomyardsoilBY_FD_108780 | JGI IMG/M metagenome (GOLD analysis project Ga0164241, IMG submission 108780) | Backyard soil microbial communities from Emeryville, California, USA - Original compost - Back yard soil (BY) | ecosystem: Environmental > Terrestrial > Soil > Unclassified | place: USA... | reverse complement strand
GACGACCTCGGTGGTGACGCTGCCGCCCACGGGTTCGCCGAGGAGGACCTGCAGCACGTTCGGCCTGCCGGGGAACGACTTCGTGCCGGCGCCGTAGCCGATCTCCGCGATCCGCATCGCCGGCACCGGCGCGAACACCGTGCCCGCGGCGGCGAGCAGCGCGGCGCCGGTCGGCGTCACCGTCTCGCCGTCGACGTTCACGCCGGCCACGACCGCGCCCGCCTCGCGCAGCAGCGCCGCGGTCGCCGGGGCGGGCACGGGCAGCACCCCGTGCCGGGTGCGGACGGTGCCGGTGCCGACGGCGACGGGTGCCGAGTGGACCGCGGTCACGCCGAGCAGGTGCAGCGCGGCCGCGACGCCGACGGTGTCCACGACGGTGTCGTGCCCGCCGAGCTCGTGCAGGTGCACGTCGGCCGGGTCCACGCCGTGCAGCCCCGCCTCGACCCGGGCGATCGCGGCGACCGCGCGCCCGGCCAGCTCCGCCACCGGCGCGGGCTCGGCGCGGCGCACCAGGTCGAGCAGTTCATTCGCGCGCCGCCGCGGCACGTCGTCGGCCACGTGCACCACAGCCCGCGTGGCCACGAGCCCGCCTGCCGGGCCGCGCTCGGTGTCCAGCCGCCAGCCGGTCAGGCCGGTGGACGCCACGGCGTCCCGGACCGCGTCGAGCGACGCGCCCGCGTCGAGCAGCGCGCCCAGCAGCATGTCTCCGGACAGCCCGGAGGCGGGGTGCAGCGAGAGGATCACCGCGCGTCCTTCCGTGCTGTGCGGGCGATCCGGAACGCCGCGACCGCCGCGCCGAACCCCGAGTCGATGTTGACCACCACCGTCCCCGCCGCGCACGACGACATCATCGCGAGCAGCGCGGTCACGCCCTGCAGCGACGCGCCGTACCCGACCGAGGTCGGCACCGCGATCACCGGCGCGGCCACCAGCCCGCCGACCACGCTGGACAGCGCGCCCTCCATGCCGGCCACGCAGATCACCGCGTCCGCGTCACGCAGCCGGTCCGCCTCCGCCAGCACGCGGTGGATCCCGGCGACGCCAACGTCCGGGACGTACTCGGTGGACAGTCCCAGGACGCGGGCGACCGCCTCGGCCTCGCGGGCGACCGGCCCGTCGGCGGTGCCCGCGGACACCACGGCGACGGTGAACCCGATCGCCGCGGCCGGGCGCCACGCCAGCAGCCGGGCGTCCGCCAGGTACTCGCCACCCGGCACGGCCGCGGTCACGTCGGCGGCCACCTCGGTGTCCACTCTGGTCACCAGCACCGGTCCGGTGTTCGCGGCCAACCCGTGGCGCACGAGCGCGATGATCTCGTCAGTCTCCTTGCCCGGCCCGTACACGACCTCGGCGAGACCCTGCCGTTCCTCGCGGCCGACGTCCGGCCGGGCGAACCCGAGGTCGTCGAACCGCAAGGGTCCCGCGCCCGTCATGTCGGGGCGCCGAGCGGTGCGGGCATGCCCAGCAGCACGTTCATCCGGCCGCTGCGGAAGCCCGCGAGATCGACCGCGCAGAACCGGAACCCGGCCGCGCGCACGCCGGCCTCCACCGCCGCGCGAACCTCCAGCAGCCGCGGCAGATCCGCCTCCGCCACCTCGATCCGGGCGACCGTGCCGCCACCATGCGAACGGACCCGGAACCCGGCGAACCCCTGTGCGCGGAGGACCTCCTCGGCCGCCTCGACGTGGGCCAGCACCTCCGCGGTGACCGGCTCGCCGTAGGCGACGCGCGACGAGAGGCATGCCGCCGCGGGCTTGGCCGCGGTCGGCAGGCGTAGCACCGCGCTGGCCGCGCGTACGTCCGCCTTCGACAGTCCGGCGTCGACGAGCGGGGCGATCGCGCCACGCGCGGCCGCGGCCCGCAGGCCCGGCCGGTGGTCGCCGAGGTCGTCGGTGTTGGTGCCCAGCGCGATCCGGGCGCCGGCCAGCGCGGCGATCGGTTCGAGCGCGTCGAACAACGCGGACTTGCAGTGGTAGCAACGGTCTCCGTCGTTGCGGGTGTACTCGGGACGGTCCAGCTCGTCGGTGCACACCTCCAGGTGGCGCGCGCGTTGCTCGCGGGCGAACGCGCGGGCGGCGGAGCGTTCGGCCGCGGCCAGGCTCGGCGACACCGCGGTCACGGCGAGGGCTGCGTCCCCGAGCTCGGCCGCCGCGACCGCCACCAGCAGCGCGGAGTCGGCCCCGCCGGAGAAGGCGACCAGCAGCTTGGACTCGGCACGGACCCGTTCGCGCAGCGCCACGAGGGCGGGTGGCTCCATCCCGGGTCACCTCCTCGGCCTTTCCGATGATCAACACACGGTAGCCAAAGTGTACGTCGTCAATTATAGTGTTTGATTAATTCCCATAGTATGCGGAGGTCCCGTTCGCGATGCCCAGAACCGCCGTGGTCGCCCTGGGGGGCAACGCGTTCCACCGGGAGGGCGAGACCGGCACCTACGCCGAGCAGACCCGCCACGCCGCCGAGATGGCCCGCGCGGTGTGGGCGCTGCACAAGGCGCGCTGGAGCGTCGTGCTGGTGCACGGCAACGGACCGCAGATCGGCGACCTCGCGATCCAGCAGGAGGAGGGCGCGGCGCTCGTGGCGCCGCAGCCGCTGTTCAGCCTCGGCGCGATGACCCAGGGCGAGCTCGGCAGCCTCATCGCGATGGCCCTGCACAACGCGGCCCCCGAACAGATCCCCGTGGTCGCCATGATCACGCACGTGCTCGTGTCGCTCGACGACCCCGCGTTCGGCAGGCCCACCAAGCCGATCGGCCCGTTCTTCACCGAGGCCGAGGCGACCCGGCTCGCGCGCACGCGGGGGTGGACGATCGCCGAGGACGCCGGCCGCGGCTACCGGCGGGTCGTCCCCTCCCCCGAGCCGCGCGGCATCGTCGAGGAAGGACCGCTGCGCGCGCTCGTCGACCAGGGCAGCATCGTCATCGCGGCCGGTGGCGGCGGGATCCCGGTGGTGGACGGCGAGCAGGGCTACCGCGGTGTCGACGCGGTGGTCGACAAGGACTACGCCGCGCAGACGCTGGCCACCTCGCTCGGCGCAGAGGCGCTCGTCCTCGTCACCGGCGTGCCGCACGTCGTGCTGGACTTCGGCAAGCCCGGGCAGCGGAACATCGACGAGATCACCGTCGACGAGGCCGAGAGCTACCTCGCGGCCGGCCATTTCCCCGAGGGCAGCATGGGCCCGAAGGTGCGCGCCGCCATCCGCTTCCTGCGCGGCGGCGGCGCCACGGTGGTGATCACCACCCCGGAGAACGCGGCCGGGTCACTCGCCGATGTCGCCGGCCTCGACGGCCGGGGCGGGACCCGCATCGTCGCCGGCCTCTCCACCGCGGAAGGGGTTGGCGCGTGAAGACCCGCATCCGGTTGGTCCGCGACACCTACGTCGACTCCGTGCTGCAGCTCGCCGGCACCCGCGCGATGCGTGAGCAGCCGGGGGTGGACTGGGCGGCGGCCGCGATGGCCACCCCGGCGAACCTCGGCACGCTGCGCGAGGAGGGGTTCGCGGACGGCGAGCTGACCGGGGCGAGCGCGAACGACCTCGTCCTCGCCGTGCGCGCGGACGCCGACGACACGCTCGACGAGGCATTGGCCGCGGCCGACACGGCGATGTTCGCCGCCCGGGAGCCCGCCGGAGGCGAGCAGCGCGACCGGCCGCCGCGCACGCTCGAACGCGCGCTCGCCGGGCAGCCCGGCACGACCACGGCGATCATCTCGGTGCCCGGCGACTACGCGGCGCTGGAGGCGCACAAGGCGCTGTCGGCCGGCCTGGACGTGCTGCTGTTCAGCGACAACGTGCCGGTCGAGCAGGAGGTCGAGCTGAAGGAACGGGCCACCGGGCTGGGCAGGCTCGTGATGGGCCCCGGCGCGGGCACGGCCATGCTCGGCGGCACCTGCCTCGGCTTCGCAAACGTCGTGCGGCCCGGCCGGGTCGGCGTGCTGGCGGCGGCGGGCACCGGCGCGCAGGAGGCGATGAGCCTGCTCGACCGCTGGGGCGCCGGCGTGTCCGCCGTGATCGGCCTGGGCGGCCGCGACCTGACCGACGCGGTGGACGGGCGGATGGCCAAGCTCGCGCTGCGCAGGCTGCGCGAGGACCCGGGCACGGACGCGATGCTGCTGGTGTCCAAGCCGCCCGCGCCGCGGGTGGCGCGGGAGGTAGTCGCCGCGGCCGGGGACGCGACGCTCGTGGCCTCGCTGATCGGGCTGTCCGGAGACGCCGGGCTGCCCTCGAGCGTGCCGGTGTCCCGCACGCTCGAGGGCGGGGTGCTGCGCACGCTCGAGGCGCTGGGCCTGCCGCTGCCGGACGTGGTCGGCGACCTGCCGGCACGCGTCGAGGCGGCGCTGGCTCGCCTGGACGAGAGCCGCACGCTGGTGCGCGGGCTCTTCTCCGGCGGCACGCTCTGCTACGAGTCGCTGGTGATCCTGTCCGGCGTGCTGGGCCCGGTGTACTCGAACACGCCGCTGGACCCGGCGCTGCGGGTGCCCGAACCCGCCGGCAGCAGCGTGTGCCTCGACCTCGGCGAGGAGGAGTACACGAAGGGCCGCCCGCACCCGATGATCGACCCGGAGGCCCGCATCGAGCTGCTGCGCGAGCAGGGCAAGGACGACCGGGTCGCGGCCATCCTGCTGGACGTGGTCATCGGCCACGGCGCGCACGCGGACCCGGCGGGGCAGCTGGCGCCCGCGTGCGAGGAGGTCCACCGCAACGGCGGGCCGCAGGTGGTCGCGTACTGCCTCGGCACCGAGCACGACCCGCAGGGCTTCGCCGCCCAGCGCCGCAGGCTCGCCGACGCCGGTTGCATCGTGACCGAGACCGCGGCCCGCGCGTCGCTCGCCGCCGCCGCGCTCGCCCGGCGCGACCCCAAGATCGTCCACACGCGACTGTGAGGTCTATCGGACGCCAGCGATCAGCTCGACGAGGTCGAGCAGCCGGTTCGCGTGGCCCCATTCGTTGTCGTACCAGCCGAACGTGCGCACCTGGTCGTCGTGCACCACGGTGTCCACACCGGACACCACGCAGGATCGCGGGTCGCCGCGGACGTCGGAGCTGACGATCGGCGCCCCGGTGTAGCCGAGGACGCCGCACAACGGACCGGCCGCCGCCTCCTGGATGGCGTCGTTTACCAGCTCCACCGTCGCCGGGCGGGCCACCACGCAGGTCACGTCGGTCAGCGACCCGGCGGGCACCGGCACCCGCACCGCGACCCCACGCAGCCGGCCGGCCAGGTCCGGGACGACCTCGCCGATATCGCCGCCCGCGACCGCCGGGCACGGCACGATGTCGTGCACGGCCGCGCGGTCGCGCCGCGGGTCGTGCGGCGGATCGCCAGGCCCGAGGTCGCTGGTGAAGGCGTGCACGGTCGTCATCCAGCCCGTCACGATGCCGAACCGGGCATGCAGCACCGAGGCCATCACCGCGACGCAGTGCGTCGTGCCCGAGGCACCGGCGACCACCCGGTGCCGGTCCCGGTCGAGCAGGTGCTCGTTGACCCCCACGCAGATCGTGACGTCCGCGGCGGCCGCGGGCGCGGACACCACGACCGTCTTCGCACCGGCCACCAGGTGCCCGCCGGCGCGCCCGCCCGCGGCGAACCGGCCGGAGCACTCGACCACGACGTCGACCCCGAGGCGGGCCCACGGCAGGGACACCGGGCTCGGCGAGGACAGGACCGCGACCGAGCGGCGGCCGACCGCGAGCGCGTCGCCCGCCAGCTCGACACGGTGCCGGTCTTGGGTGCGGTCGTGGGTGGTGTCGTACTCGAGCAGGTGGGCCAGCACGACCGCGCTCATCGGGTCGTTCACCGCGACCACGTCGAGCGCGGAATCGCGGGCAATCGCGGCCCGCAGGAAGTGCCTGCCGATCCGGCCGAACCCGTTGATGGCGACCCGGGTGCCCATCGCTCAGCGCAGCCGCTCGTCCAGGTCGAGCACGGCCTCGACGAAGCACTCGACCGGCGCGGTGGCCACCCCCGCGCCGACCTGGCCCGTACCGGCGCTGGCATGCAGGATTCCGGTATTTATCTTCGGGGTGATGCCCAGCTCGACCACCTTGCGCGCGTCCACGCCGACCGGGGTGCCGCGGAAGTCCATGGCCGGCAAGGTGAATCGGGAGCTTTCCGCGCCGCAGATCTCGACCAGGGTCTCGGTGGCCGCGCGGGCGTCGGCCATCGTGCCGCCGAGGAACGCGGCCACCGCGGGTGAGCCTGCCGCGGCCGGGCCGCCGAGCCCGGTCAGCTCCAGCACCGCGCTGTCACCGATGTCCGGCGCGGCCGTCTCCGGACCGAAACCCGGGTAGTACAAAGCATCCCGCACGGGTGGCGCGCCGGCGAGGAACCACCGGTCGTGCCCGGCGAGGCGGATGCCGAACTCGGTTCCGTTGCGGGACATGGTCGTCACGATGCTCGAACCGGGCACCTGCTCGGCCCACAGCGTCAGCGCCTTCGCCCCGGCCATCGCGATGGTGAGGAAGAACAGGTGGTTGCCCGACAGGTAGCGGGCCATCTCGACCGGGGCCGGTCCGGCGTCGACCAGGTGCGGCAACAGGTTGCGGATCAGCAGGTTCGTCGTGGCCTGGGTGCGCATGTGCAGGTCGTCGCCCATCTGCACGCCCTGGGCGGCGAGCGCGAACACGTCGAGCGGACCGGTGCGGCGCAACACCTCGGCAAGTGTGGGACCGGCCACGTCACGCAGGAAGCGCAGCCGCTCGATCGCTGCCGGGGTCTCCCGGCCGAACCAGGCGACCTCGCCGGGCCCCTGGCTCAGCGGCGCGAACGCCGTGGTGGCGCCCTCGGCGTTCGCGACGACGTAGACGGGTGCGGAGGGCCCGATCGCGCTCGCCATCGGCACGACCGTCGCGTGCGGGTTCGCCGGTGCCAGCCGGACCTCGCCGTGGGCGAGCAGGCCGTCGGCGGCCTCGACGTCCGCGGCCCAGCCCTCCGCGACCGTGGCCGCGCGCATCGAGCGGCGCAACGGGTCGCACACGTCCGGCCAGTCGATGGCGGGCCCGCAGTGCAACAGCGTGCGCCCGGCCAGGTCCGGCACCACGTCGCCGGCCGGCGCGACCTCCCTCAGCAGGGGGACCCCGCTGTCGAGCCTGCGCAGCACCTCGGCGTTGGCCGCGTCCACCTGCTCGGCCGCCGGGCCGTAGAGCCTGGCCAGCGCCGCGACGACGATGAGGTCGCCGCCCGCGGGGATCCGCCAGTCGACCTGCGCGACGGGTGTGCCCTGGTCGCGGACGGCGTCGGCGAACAGCGGCAGGCCGATGTTGACGACTCGCACCTCGGCGGGCAGCGCGGGCGAACCACTCATACTCTCGTCTCCCATCCGCGACGAAACGTATCGGATATTACATGCCCGGCCAGGTTCGGAGGCCGCCCGCGAACGCCCGTGCAACACCCGTGCAACAGCCGGCGGGACCGTGGTCGGCAACGCAGCCCGAGGAGATCGTCATGGGTGAATCACGGCTCGCAAGTCCCGTCGTCACGTCGATCCGGTGCGGAAAGGGGTGCGCGCTGCGTACTGGACCGCTCGCCACGCACCACGACCGCCTGCTCGCGGCCGAGACCGACCTCGAAGCGCTGCTGGAGTTCATGGAGTTGGCCGTCACCTGGGGCGAGCTCGACTACTCCACGTCCGACGTCGTGCCGCCCGCGATGTGGGCGGCGTTCTGCGAGCAGCACACGTGGCGTGACCCCGCCACGATGGAGCGCATCTTCGACCTCGCCACCGACCTCGCCCTGCGCTCGCAGGCCGGCAGCGCGGGCACGGACACGCTCGCCGCGCTGCGCTCCTTCCGGCCCTGCCACCACCTGACGAGCTGACCGGCATGAGCGAGGGCAGGAAGGACCACGTCGCGCGAGCGCTCGAGGCGCTGGCGGCGGCAGGCGCGCACCGCCAGGGCCCACGCTCGGTGGGCGACCAGCTCACCACCGTGTCCGATCTGGCCGCGATCGCCCGGCTGGTCGACGAGCTCACCGGGCAGACCCGCCGCGAGCTCGCCGAGTGGCTGACCGTCGGCGCACACCTGCAACAGGCGCAGTCCTACGCGACCGACCTCGCCCGCTGCCTCGGGCACGCGTGCTCACTGTTGGCCTTCGACCACGCCCCGCACGGTGCCCGCCGAGCGGCCTAACGGACTACTCCTGCCCCGTACACTTTCGAAGGTGGTGAACGCGGACCTGCGTCTCAACCTCGTCGGCCGCTTCGCGGTTGAGGGCACCACCGGCGGGCCACTGCCCGGCGGCAAGGCGGTGCGCCTGCTGAAGGTCCTCGCCGTCAACCAGGGCCGGTTCGTCCCCATCGACGAGCTGATCGACATCCTGTGGGACACCGACGCGCCCGACCGCCCGGAACGCAACATCGCCGCGCTCGTCAGCAGGCTGCGCCGCCACCTCGGCACGGACCGGGTCGTCGGCAACGCCAGCGGCTACTCCCTGTCACGGGACCGGTCGACGGTCGTGGACCTGCTCGACGCCGGGCGCCTGGTCACCACCGCCGAGCACGAGCAGCGCTCCGGCGAGCACGCCTACGCCGCGGTCGCCGCCGAGCAGGCGGTGCGCATCCTCACCGCGGGCCGCCCCCTCGCCGACGAGCCGGACGCGCCGTGGGTCGACGAGACCCGCCGGCACGCGCGCGGGCTGCTGTCCCGGGCCCGGGCGGTGCAGTGGAGCGCCGCGCTGGAACTGGGCGACCACCAGGCCGCCATCGCCGCCGCGGCGGACGCCGTCCGCGCCGACGGGCTCGACGAGGCCGCCACCCGCGCGCTCATGCGCGCCCACCACGCCCGCGGCGAGCCCGCCGCCGCGCTGCGCGCCTACGAGCAGCTGCGCGAGGCACTGGCCGACGAGCTCGGCGCCGACCCGTCGGCGGAGACGCGGTCGTTGTTCGTGACGCTGCTGCGCGACCAGTCACCCGGCACGGCGCCGGCCACCCGCCCGGCGCGCGACCGGGCCGCCGGGCACGGGCTCGTCGGCCGCCGCCGGGAGCTCGGCGACCTGCTGGCCCGCTGGGCGGGCGCGGTCCAGGGCCGCGGCGGGCTGGCCGCCGTGGTCGGCGAGGCCGGCATCGGCAAGACCGCGCTGGTCGCCGACCTGGTCACGGAGGTGGGCCGCACCGGCGGGCTGGTCGTGCTCACCCGCTGCCACGAGGCGGAACGCTCCCTGTACCTGCAGCCGCTGGTGGAGGCGCTGACGAACGTGGCGGGCCGGTTCGACCACGCCACCGCCACGGAGTTCGCCGGCGAGTGGCTGGGCCTGCTGACCCAGCTCGCCCCGCAGATCGACCGCACCATCGGCCCCGCACACCACGTGCGGGCGGGCGCGGAGATCGAGCACCGCCGCACGCTGGAGGCGCTGACGGCGTTCTTCTCGGCCGTCGGCGACTGCCGGCCGCTGCTGCTCGCCGTCGAGGACATGCACAACGCCGGCCAGTCGACGGTCGAGGCACTGCACTTCCTCGCCTCGCGCCTGTCCGGACGGCGGATCCTGATCGTGGTGACCGAGCGGGTCGGCGAGCCGACGCCGGTCACCGCGCCGCTGACCGACCTGGCGGCCGTCGTCCACCTCGACCGTCTGTCCAAAGAGGACATCAAGGAGCTGGTGGCCGACGCCGGGCTGCCGTTCGACGTCGACGAGTTCCACAGCTGGTCGGGCGGGCTGCCGCTGTTCGCCACCGAGCTGATCCGGCACGCCAAGCAGCTCACCGCGAGCGGGCACGAGGCGGCGCTGGAGATCCCGGACTCCTTGCACGAGACGGTGTCCGCGCGGCTGGCGTCCGCCGGCGACGAGGTGCGCACGCTGCTGCAGGAAGCCGCGGTGCTCGGCGGCTCGTTCTCGCTCGACGACGTGGCGTCGCTGTCCGGCGCGGACGTCGAGGCGTGCGCGCGGGCGGCGTCGCGGGCGCTGCAGGTCGGCCTGCTGCTCGAGCAGCGCGACGTCTTCCAGTTCTCCAACGACGTCGTGCGCCAGGTCGCCTACGACTCGGTGCCGCGGCCGATCCGGGTGAGCAGGCACCGCCGCGCGGCCAAGCTGTTCGACGACCAGCCGGAGGCGGCCGCCCACCAGCTGATGGCCGCGGGCGACTGGGTGCCCGCGGCGCTGTCGTGGTTGCGGGCGGCGGAGAACGCGCACCTCGGCTTCGCGAACACCGACGCCGAGCGCGCGCTCGGCCAGGCCCTGTTCTGCGCCGAGCAGGCCGGCGACCTGCGCCTGGCCGGCACCATCCACTTGCGACGCGCGCAGATCCGCGGCGACCTCGGCCACCTGTCGGCCGCCCGCGACGACTGCGAGACCGCGCTCGAGCTGGTCCGTGACCTCGGCGACGAGACCTTCGAGGCACAGGTCCTCGAACAGCTCGGCTGGACCGCCCTGTACGCCCGCGACGCGATGGGGGCGGCGGACCTGGCGGCGCGGGCGACCCACCTCGCGGAGTCGGCCGCCGCCGCGCCGGCCGCGCGGCCCAGCTCGCTGCTGCTGCTCGGCCGGGTGCGCCACTGGGACGGCGACTACGCGGGCGCGGCCGTCGCGTACGAGTCCGCTCTGGACGGTGCGGCCAACGAGTCGACGACCGCGCACGTGCTGTCCTACCGCGGCGCGCTGCTGCAGCACATGGACCAGTTCGTGGCGGCGCGCACCGTGCTGTCGCGGGCGGCGCTGCTGAGCAAGCGGGCGGGCGAGTTCCGGCTGCTGCTGCAGTCGCTGTTCTTCACCGGCTTGGCCCGCGGCGACCTCGGCGACTTCTCCGGCGCGCTGCGGGCGCTCGACCGGGCGCTGCGGATGATCGACGAGTACGGCGTGCACTACTACCGCGCCGGCATCCACACCACCATGTCCTGGCTGTGGCGCGGGATCGGCGACCTGACCCGGGCCCGCGACCACGCGGAGACGGCCGTGGACCTCGCGCACCGCGGTGGCGGCGCGCTGGAGCTGGAGCAGGAGCTGCACGCGCTGCTCGCGCTGGCCGACTGCGACCTGGCCATCGGCGCCACCGAACGGGCGGGTGAGCTGGTCGAGCGGGCCGGGCCGATGCTGGACAACTCGCTGCCGTTCCGTCCCCGGGCCCGGATGCGGCTGCTGGAGATGCGGGCCCGGTGGGACCGTGCGGAGGCCGAGGCCCTGCTGGACGAGGCACGGACACATTCGTCGAAGAAGTACGAGGCACTGGCCTGGTCGCACCTCGGCCGCCCCGACGACGCGGCCCGGGTGGCGGCCGAGACCGGCTCGGACCTCATCATCGCCACCCTGGGCGCGCCGGCGGAGCGAGGACGCGCGATAGACCGGGTCGCAGCAGCCCTACCAGCGGAAATGCGGTCGACGTTCACCGAGACGGGCCGGCTCGTGGTGAGCGGCCGGCTCAGTTGACGATGCTCTGGAAGAAGTCGATGACCGCCTGGACCGCATCGCCGACCCAGCCGAGGATCGTCTGCACCCCGTCACCGAGCTGCGTCGGGTGCGCGATCAGCGTGTAGATCAGCACGGCAGCGCCGACGAGGATGACGACCTTCTTGACGTCCACATGTCGAATGTAGGCGATGCGCCTCACGCATGATCAATAGCCCGATCAGGTGGAGCTGCGTGTCCTGTGTTAACAGCGCGCAAGTGTCCTTATTGGACGGCCTCGGTGCTCGTGGCTACCGCTCGTCGCGGTACCGGTCCCGGTTGCGGTCCCGGTGCCGGTCGCGGTCCCCGTGGTAGTCGTGGCCGCCACCGAGGCGGCCCAGGGCGCCGACCACCATCGGGATGAGCAGCCAGACCGGCCAGAAGTACTGCATGTGCCCGGAGCCGACGCTGGTGGCCAGCCAGATGACGGTGCAGATGAGGAACACGCCGCCGAACCCGCCCAGCCAGGCCTTCACGAGCTGCCCGCCGCGGGCCGAACGCGCGGGCGGTGACGCGGGCACCGCCGGGACCGCGGCAGGCTGCGCGGGGGCGGTGCCGGGTAGGTCGTCGAGCAGGCCGTTCAGGTCGCCGTACGTCTTGGCGGCATACGTCCTCTGCAGGCGCTCGTCGTACTCGCCGAGATCCAGGCGCCCCTCGTCGAGCGCCGCCTTCAACTTGTCCGCGACAGCCTGACGATCGCTGTCCGCGGCCCGCATCTCGTCACGCCCCATGTGGACAAGAATGCCAGCTCCGACGCCCGTGGTGTTCGGGCCGTCCCGCGACGGCCCCGGTCAGGGCTTCTGACGTGCGGAATCGGTGTCGTCAACCCCTTCGGCCGCGTGGCCGTCGCACCAGCTGATCGTGGTCGGGGCGGTCGGGGCACGGCCGGAGTTCGTGCAGCTGTCGAGGACCTCGATGGTCAACTCGGACGGGCGCTCCGGGGGCGGAAAGTATGCGTTGAGGATGTCGGTGACAGACATTGCAAAGGGATCCGGTTGGGGGTCAGGGACGGGTGACGGTCGCTTCCCCCCGTCCGCGCGGGCAGAAACATGCGTACCTACCGGTATACGGTTCGGCGCCGCCCAGCGTTCACCGCCGGTTGCTCGAGTACTCCTCTCCCACGCCGCTGAACTGCGAAAACCTGCCCGCGTCGGGCTCGGGGGTGAGGTCGTCTAGCGGAAGTCGCGGGAACGCTGGGCGGCCTGGATGTCAAGCGCGACCAGCTTCTCGGCGTTCAAGCTCGCCGCTCCCTCCCTGTTCTGCAGAATCCCGCGAACCAGCAAGGCAGGCGCCTCACGAGCCAACCGCCGGTACCGGGCCCACAACCCCGGACTGCAGACGACGTTGAGCATCCCGGTCTCGTCCTCGAGGTTCAGGAACGTGATCCCCCCGGCGGTGGCCGGGCGTTGCCGATGCGTCACCGCGCCGCCGACGAGGATCCGGGTGCCGTCCGGGATGTCCGGGACCCCGGCGGTGGCCACGGCGCCCAGGCGGTCGAGGTGGTCGCGCAGGAACTCGACGGGGTGACGGTCCGGGGTGATGCCGGTGGCCCACACGTCGGCGACCGTCTGCTCCACCGCGGACATCCCGGGCAGCGACGGGGCCCGGCCCGCGGTCGCCGTGCCGGGCAGGTAGTGCGGCCGGTCGCGGGCGACCGCGCCGGCGGTCCACAGTGCCTGGCGGCGATTGGTCCCGAACGCGCCCGCTGTCGCGAGCGCCTCCAGTTGGGGCTCGGTGAGGGTGACGCGCCGGCCCAGATCCCTCATGTCCTGGTACGGACCGTTAGCTCGTTCGTCCACTATGGACTCCGCAGCGTCAAGACCCAGGGAGCGCACGCCGGACAGGCCCAGGCGTACCGCGACGCCGCCCTGGCTTTCCGGGGAAGGTTCGAGGGTGGCGTGGGCGAGGCTGGCATTCACGTCCGGGTGGTGGGTGAGCACGCCGTGCCGCCGTGCGTCGGCCACCAGGGACTGCGGGGAGTAGAAGCCCATCGGCTGGGCGCGCAGCAGGCCCGCGCAGAACGCGGCGGGGTGGTAGAGCTTCAGGTGCGCACTCGCATAGACCAGCAGGGCGAAGCTCATCGAGTGCGCCTCGGGGAAGCCGTACCCGGAGAAGGCCTCGATCTGCGTGTAGATGGTGTCCGCGAGGCTGCCGGTGATGCCGTTCGCGGCCGCGCCTGCGTAGAACCGCTCGCGCAGCCGCTCCATCTTCGTCCGGGACCGCTTCGCGCCCATGGCCCGGCGCAGCTGGTCGGCCTCCGCGGGGGTGAAGTCGGCGACGTCGACGGCCATCTGCATGACCTGCTCCTGGAACAGCGGCACCCCCAGCGTCCGGTCCAGCGCCCCGCTCAGCAACGGGTGCGCGTGCTCCCACGGCTCGTCGTTGCGCCGCCGGATGTACGGGTGCACCGAGCCCCCCTGGATCGGGCCCGGGCGGATCAGCGCCACCTCGACCACGAGGTCGTAGAACTTCCTCGGCCGCAACCGGGGCAGCGTGCCCAGCTGCGCCCGGCTCTCCACCTGGAACACCCCGACGGCGTCCGCCGCGCAGAGCATGTCGTACACCTTCGGGTCGGCGAGGTCGAGCTTCGCGATGTCCACCTCGACGCCCTCGTGCTCGGCGACGAGGTCCACCGCGTAGTGGATCGCCGAGAGCATGCCGAGGCCGAGCAGGTCGAACTTCACCAGGCCGATCTGTGCGCAGTCGTCCTTGTCCCACTGCAGCACCGTGCGGTCCTTCATCCGCGCATGCTCCACCGGCACCACCTCCGACACCCGCCGGTCGCAGATGACCATGCCGCCGGAGTGGATGCCCAGATGCCGTGGCGCGTCCCCGATCCGGTGCGCCAGCGCCAGCACGTCAGCCGGGATCGGGTGCTCGGAGTCCGTGGCGACCTTCGCGACCGGGCCCCAGCGGTCGATCTGCTTCGACCACGCGTCCTGCTGGCCCGTCGAGTAACCGAGCGCCTTGGCCATGTCCCGCACCGCCGACCGCGCCCGGTAGGTGATCACGTTCGCCACCTGCGCGGCGTGTCTACGACCATGGCGGCGGTAGACGTACTGGATCGCCTCCTCGCGGCGGTCCGACTCGATGTCCACGTCGATGTCCGGCGGCCCGTCGCGCTCCGGCGCCAGGAAACGCTCGAACAGCAGGCCCCACTTCACCGGGTCCGCGTTGGTGATCCCCAGCGCGTAGCAGACCGCCGAGTTCGCCGCCGAGCCACGGCCCTGGGCCAGGATGTCGTTGCGGCGGCAGAACTCCACGATGTCCCACACCACCAGGAAGTAGCCGGGGAAGTTCAGCGCCTCGATGATCCCCAGCTCGTGGTCGAGCTGCGCGTACGCCTTCGGGTTGACCACTGCGGACCCGTACCGGCGCTCCCCGCCCCGCGCCACCAGCTCACGCAGCCACGTGATCTCCGTGTGCCCGTCCGGCACCGGGAACGGCGGCAGCTGCGGCGCCACCAGCTTCAGGTCGAACGCGCACTCCAGGCCCAGCAACGCCGCCCGCTGCACCGCGCCCTCGTAGCGGCGGAACCGGCGGCCCATCTCCTCACCCGTCCGCACGAACGCCGCGGGCACCGGCGGCAGCCACCCGTCCAGTTCCTCGACGCTGCGCCGCGCCCGGACGGCGGTGACCGCCGTCGCCAGCTCGCCGTCGCCCGGCTGGGCGTAGTGCACGTTGTTCGAGGCGATCACGCCAACGCCGAGGTCCGCGGCGATCCCGGCCAGCAGGTCGTTGTGCGTGCTGTCCAGCGGGTAGCCGTGATCGGTCAGCTCGACCAGCACGTGCTCGCGGCCGAACCATCCCACCAGCCGCCGCACCTCCGCCCACGCCGCCGCCACGCCCCGCGTCAGCAGCGCCTGACGGACCGCACCCTTGCGGCATCCGGTCAGCACCACGGCGTTGTCCCGCAGCTCACCGACGATCTCGTCCATGTCGTAGACCGGCCGGCCCTTCTCCCCGCCGCGCAGGTGCGCCTCGGAGATCACCCGGCACAGCCGCCGGTAGCCCTCGAGCTGGCGCGCCAGCACCAGCAGGTGCGTGCCCTCCGGGTCGGCCACCCCGTTCTGCGGCGCGGTCAGCCCGAGGCTCAGCTCCGCGCCGTAGACCGTGCGCACGCCCAGCTCCCTGGCGGCGTCCGCGAACCGCACCACGCCGTACATGCCGTCGTGGTCGGTCAGCGCGATCGCGTCCAGGCCGGCCCGCGCCGCCTCCTCCACCAGCTGCTCGGGATGCGAGGCGCCGTCCAGGAAGCTGAAGTTCGAGTGCACGTGCAGCTCCGCGTACGGCACCCGCGGCAGGCCGGCGCAGATGTCGTCCCAGCCGTAGCGGTCCACCAGATCCGGCGGCGGACCTGGATAACCCTCCCGGTGCCGCGACCAGGCCGGACCGTCGCCACCGTCTCCCGGGGGCGCCTCGACCCTCCCCGACAGCGCCCGCTCCAGCTCCGACCACGAGCGCCCGCCGCTGTTGAACCCCACCCGCCACTCCCCTCGGACCGCACTTCGCCGAGGGGAGCCGACGACTGAACACTTGTTCGAATTATGTGCGGGGATCCTGCCTGCGTCAACGGTAAGCGTGCGCTTTGCTCGATGGGGGCGGCATACTGGTGACCGTGTCGGGTCGGCTTCGGAGTGTGAGCTCCTCGCGGTCGCGCCGACGGGTGTCCAGCCCGGCCCGCGGGGTGGTGCTCGCGGCGGCGTCGACGCTGCTCGCGGTCACCGCCCACGTCGTCGGCTGCGCGGGCGACGTCCACGTCACCACCGTGCTGCCCGCCGCCTTCCTCATCGCCGTGCTCGGCACCCGGGTCGCGGGCGGGCGGCGCGGCGGCGCCGCCGAGCACCTGGCCGTGTTCGGGGTCCTGGGGCCCTCGCAGATCGCCATGCACGCGTTGTTCGTCGCCTCCGACCGGGCGCACGACCACCACGTCCCGCCGGTCGGCACGGCCGGGATGATCGCCGCGCACGTCGCGGCCGTCGTGTGCACCGGCCTGCTGCTGGTCCACGCCGACACCCTGCTGAACCGCGCCCGCGCGGCGCTGAGCACGCTCCTGCCCCCGGCGCAGCCGGGGCCGCGGCCCGACCAGCCCGCGACCGTCCTGCCACCGCGCCTGCCGCCGGCCCGCCTGCCCGCGCTGCTGCTGAGCCGGGCATGTCCCCGGCGTGGCCCGCCACGCTTCGCCTGACCGACCCGACCGCTCTCGCGGGGCACCGCCGCGCGGCGCTCCGTCCATCCGTCGTCAGGAAGCCAGGCTTTCCATGCGCACCATCACATCGCCGACCCCGGGAGCGTCCGTCCGGCGGACCGCCGCGGTCGTCACGGCCCTGACGACCGCGCTGGTCGTCATGTCGCCGCCGACGGCCGCCGAGGCCGACTCCCAGGCGAACAACGCGGCCCAGGTCGGTTCCCCACCCCGCGCCGAGTCGTCCGGTGTGGACGCTCCGGCCGACCCGACACCCCCGCCGACCACCGCCGGCCCGGACGCCGAGGACCCCGCCGCGCGGGAGTCCGACGGCGGCGGCGGGCTGGTGTGGTGGATTCTCGGCGCGATGGTCGTCGTCCTCGGCATCATCGTCGCCGATCCCCTGCTGGCCCGCCGCCGCCGCAAGCGCGACTGAGCCGGACCGCACCGCCCTCACGCTGGGAAACGAGACAACTGGGTCCCTTCGGGCGATGTAGTCACGGGGAGGTGTTCCAGGCGCCGAGTGGGAGGATGATGCGAGCGTGGAACCCGAGTCGGCACCTGACATCCGGCCACCCTTCACGCACGCCCCCGGCTTGATCGTGGGGGTGGAGTCCCATGGGGACGCGACAGTGCTGAAGGTGGCCGGGGACATCGGCCTGGCGACCGCGCCGCAGCTCACCGAGGTGGCGCTCGCCATCCTCGAGCGCGGGCCGCGCGTACTGGTCCTCGACATGTCCCGGGTCAGCTTCCTCGCCTCGGCCGGGCTGGCCGCGCTGGTGGAGCTGCACCGGCGGACGGGCGAGGACGTGGCCTTCCGGGTGGTCGCCACCGGGTCGACGGTCGTCCGGCCGCTGACACTGTCCGGTCTGGACACATTGATCACGGTTCGCGGCTCGCTCACCGACGCGCTGGCGGCCGGCTGACGTGGCCGTGGCGGGACTTTGCTGGCCAAACGCCGCCACCGGACGGCACTATGACGGCATGGCGGAACCGGAGACCGACGACGCGCCACTCGGCATGGTGTCGACCTCGGCGGGCACGGTCGCGCTCGAACAGCGCGACGCCGCCGCCGTCCTCACGGTGACCGGAGCACTCGACCTGGCCCTCGCGCCACGGTTCCGGCAGCTGTTCGAGCGCGCGCTGCGGCTGCGACCGGAACTGGTCGTGGCCAACCTGACCGGAGTGGACTTCCTCGCGTCGGCCGGCATGGCGATGCTCGTCCTGGCACACCGGCAGTGCGCGCCGCCGACCCGGCTGCACGTGGTGGCCGCGGGGCGGCTCACGATGCGGCCACTGGAGATGACCCGGCTGACCGACGAGCTGACGATCTTCCCGACCCTGCCCGCCGCACTGGCCCGCCTATGACGACCGGGTCCATGGCCGGGCACCCGGCGCACGAGCGGCCGTCGTCGCAGTTCACGCTCGCGGCGGCGCTGAGCCTCGCCGCGACCGTGCGGGAGCGTGGCGAGCAGGCCGGCGGCGCGCCGCTCGAGACGGTCCTCGACGCCGTGGCCAGGGAGCTGCACGCGGGCTTCGCCGCAGTGGGCGTGCGCTGCTACATACGGCGCGCCGATGCGGCGGACGACGAGCCGACCCTCGTGGCGGCGGCAGGCGAGGGCGGTGGCCCCGACCCGGCGGACCTCACCGCAGTGCGCACGCGGCTGGCACAGCAGCGGGCGTCCGATGCGATCGAGGTGTTCGAGGTGCCGGTGCCCGGTTACCCCGCTCCGCCCGAGGTCGTGTCGATCCTGGGGCTGGCCGGCGGGCTGCCCGCGGGCGAGTTCTGCGTGCTGGTGCTGGGCGCGCACCAGGTGCCGGCCGGCGGGATCGGCCACCTGCGCCCGGTCGCGGCGGCCGTGCGCGCGGTGGTGGCCCGCCACCTCGGCGACGGCACGTCCGGCGAGCGTGACTACCTGGCCGTCGTCGAGCAGGCGGCCCGCGAGCAGGCAGGCGAGCTCGACCGACTGCACGCGGAGGCGGGCCTGGTCGACACGCTGCACGCGGTGGGCCAGCAGCTGACCGCGCAGCTCGACATCGACCGGCTCGTCCAGGACGCCACGGACGCGGCGACCAAGGTCACCGGCGCGGAGTTCGGCGCGTTCTTCTACAACCTCATCGACCAGTACGGCGAGTCGTACACGCTGTACACGCTCTCCGGCGCGCCGCGCGAGGCGTTCGAGCGCTTCCCCATGCCGCGCAACACACTGGTGTTCGCGCCGACGTTCGACGGCACCGGCACGGTCCGCAGCGACGACATCACGCTGGACCGCCGCTTCGGCCACAACACGCCGTACCAGGGCATGCCCGACGGCCACCTGCCGGTGCGCAGCTACCTCGCGGTGTCGGCGGTCAGCCCCACGACCGGCGAGGTGCTCGGCGGCTTCTTCTTCGGCCATCCGGCGTCCGGCCAGTTCACCGCACGGCACGAGTACCTGGCCGAGGGCATCGCCGGGTACACGGCCATCGCGCTGGACAACGCCCGGCTGTACGACCGCGAGCGCAACCTCGCCAGCGAGCTGTCCCGCAGCATGCTGCCGACCGTGCCGAACGTCCCCGGGCTCGCCATCCGCACCCGCTACCTGCCCGCGGCGACCGGCAGCAAGGTCGGCGGCGACTGGTTCGACGTGATCGAGCTGCGCGGCGGGAAGGTCGCGTTCGTCATCGGCGACGTGGTCGGCCACGGTGTCACGGCGGCGGCCGTGATGGGGCAGATGCGCACGGCCATCCGCTCGTACGCGCTGCTCGACCTCGCCCCCGGCGACCTGCTGCGCAACGTGTCCCAGCTGGCCGACTCGATGTCCGAGCCGAGCTTCGTGACCTGCTTCTACGCCGTGCTCGACCCGACGGACGGCACGCTCACCTACGCCAACGCCGGACACCTGCCCGCCGTGCTGATCCACCCGGACGGCGACGTCGAGCAGGTCGGCGAGGCGATGGCCCAGCCGCTCGGCGTGGGCACCGACTTCCCGCAGGGTCGCGGGAAGTTCCCCCCGGGCGCCGATCTCGTGCTCTACACCGACGGCCTGGTCGAGGGCCATACCCGCGATCTCACGGCGGGTATCGATGCGCTGGTCGCCGCCGTCCGCGGGCTGCGCGGCGAGCCGGACCTCGACGCGGCGTGCGACGCTCTCATCGAACGGCTGACCCGTGGCAGCCACGACGACGACATCGCGTTCATCCACGTCCAGCACAAGAACGGGGCCGAACCGGCATGAGCGCATCCACCGGTGCCAACTCCCTCCACGAGCTGCACCACCGCATCCCGGCCGACGCCGAGCGGCTGGCGGAGATGCGGCACACGCTCGGCCGGTGGGCGGCCGGCATCGGGATGCCCGCCGAGCGGCGGGAGGAGCTGGTGCTGGCCGCGTACGAGGCGATGGCCAACTCCGTCGAGCACGCCTACGCCGACGCCGATTCGGGCGTCGAGGTCGAGCTGCACGCCACCCGCAACGCCGACGGCGCGGTGATCATCACGGTGTCCGACCATGGCGCGTGGAAGGCGCCGCAGGAGAGCAACGGCATCCGCGGCCGGGGGATCCCGCTGATGAAGGCACTGGCCGACGACACGACGATCACGACCGTCGACACCGGCACGACGGTCACGATGACCTGGACGTCACCGACGGCACCGCGCTGAACGCACCCCGGTCCGCGGGGTCGCGGGCGTGCCACAGCCGCACCGCGAGCGCGGTCGCGCCGACCGTGAGCACGCCGAGTACCGCGAACGCGACGGTCAGGCCGGCCTGCGTCGCGAGCCAGCCGGCGAGTGGGTAGCACAGCAGCCAGCACGCGTGGGACAGCGAGAAGTCGGCGGCGAACAACGCGGGTAGCCCTCCGGGCGGGGCGCTGCGGCGCAGCAGCCTGCCGCCCGGGGTGAGCACGAGCGCGCTGCCCGCGCCGATGACCGCCCACAGCGCGAGCAGGACCGGCCAGCGCCCCGCGCCGAGCAGCGCCGTGGCCGGCACGCCGAGCAGCAGCGTGCTCGCGAGCACAACACCGGCCCGCAGCATGACCGTGCGATCGCGCCACCGGTCGAGCAGCCGGGGCAGGGTGAGCGCGGCGGTGAGCGAGCCGAGGCCGTTGGCGGCGAGCGCGATGGCGACCGCGGTCTCGCCACGGCCCAGCTCGTCACGGACGTAGGTGACGGTGTTGACCAGCACCATCGAGCCGGCCGCGGCGACCGCGAGGTGCACGGCGAACAGCCCGCGCAGCCGCGGCGTGGCGAGGTAGACCCGCAGGCCCCGCACGGTCGCGCGCAGGCCACGATCCGGCCCGGCGGCGCGGGAGGCCGGCAGCACCGCGGACACGACGAGCAGCGCGGACGCGGCGAACCCGGCCGCGGTGCCCGCGAACAGCACGTCGTAGCCGACGACCGCGAGCGCGGCGGCCGCGAGCAGCGGGCTGAGCAGGCTCTCCAGGTCGTAGGCCAGCCGCGACAGGCTGAGCGCGCGGGTGTACTCCCGCTCACCGGGCAGCACGTCCGGGATGGTCGCCTGGAACGTCGGCGTGAACGCGGCCGAGGACGCCTGCAGCAGGAAGATCAGCAGGTAGACCTGCCAGATCTGGTCCACCCACGGCAGGCACAGCGCGACCGCCCCGCGCACCGCGTCGAGCGTGACCAGCAGCGCCTTGCGGGGCACGGCCGCGGCGAGCGCGCCGGCGAGCGGCCCGATGCCGACGTAGGCGATCATCTTGATCGCGAGCGCCGTGCCGAGCACCTCGGACGCGTCCGCACCGGCCAGGTCGTACGCCAGAAGTCCTAATGCGACAGTGGCGAGCCCCGTCCCGGTGAGCGCGACGACCTGGGCGGTGAAGAGCCTGCGGTAGGTGCGGTTCGACAACACGGCGAGCACCCGACCACGGTAGGAACACAACCCCGTGCGCGACAATCCCGCAACTGCAAGGAATGTGCGATAACGCGACCCGGATTGCCTTGTTCCGCAGGGATACCGCGCGGTCATTCCGGAATGGACGGAAAGTCATGCCGCGCTCGACCGCGGCGCTAGCCGGGCTCGTGCACCCACGTCCGCAGGTCGGGCTCGCCGCCGGGCGGCGGGTCGTCGGTGAGCCGGAACCCGGCCGCGTGGGCCACGTGCTCGCTAGCGTCGTTGCCGACGTCGATGCGCAGGAGCACCCGCCGCGCGGCCGGTTCCCGGTAGGCGTAGCCGGTCATCAGCCGCACCGCGCGGGTGGCGAGCCCCTGCCCCCGGTGAGCCGCGCCGATCGCGTAGCCGAGCTCGGCGTCGGGGCCGCCCGTGGCGCGCCCGTACGGCCCGGTGGCGAAGAGCAGGACCTCGCCGAGCGGGGTGTGCCCGTCGGTGGTGACGGCGAGCTGGATGCCGCTGCCGGTCGCGCGCCGCTCGCGGGCCCGGGCGAGATAGGCGCGGGCGGCCGTCTCGTCGAACGGCGAGGCCAGCGGGGTCCAGCGGGCGACCGCCGCGTCGTCGAACAGCCCGACCATGGCGGGCACGTCATCGTCCGTCCATTCGCGCAGCCGCAGGCCGAACCCGGCGAGCGACATCGGGTACGGGAAGCGGGGCACGTGTCGAATATACGATCACCGACATGCCGGAGCTCCCAGCCGATCTCGCCGACCTGGCCGCGCGGTACGGGCTGGAGCCGCTGCCCGAGGAGGGCGGCCTGTTCCGGCGCACGTGGGCGGGTCCGGCGGACGCGAGCGGGCGGCCCGCCGGCTCGGCGATCATCGCGCTGTTCGGCCCCGGCGACCTGTTCTCGGCCATGCACCGGCTGCCGATCGACGAGGTGTGGCACTTCTACCGCGGCGACCCGCTGGAACTGCTGCTGCTCGACCCTTCCGGCAGCTCGCGGGTGGAGACGCTCGGACCGGAGGCGGTTCAGCTGACCGTGCCGGCCGGGACGTGGATGGGCGCGCAGGTCGCCGCGGACGGGCGCTGGGCGCTGTGCGGCACCACGATGGCGCCGGGCTTCGTGCCGGCGGACTACGAGGGCGGCGACCCCGACGAGCTGGCCGCCCGCTATCCGGCGGTGGCCGGGCGGATCCGCGCGCTGTGCCGTCCCGGTGCGAGCAGGCGGATGACCGATGGCTGACCTGCCCGACCTCACCGGCACGGTCACGCTGGTCACCGGCGCGAGCGGAAACATCGGCCGGGGCATCGCGCTGCGGTTCGCGGCCGCCGGGAGCGCCGTCGCCCTCCACTGCCACCGCTCCCCCGACGCGGCGCACGCGCTGGCGCGTGAGATCGGCGCCGCCGAGGTGTTCCCGGCCGACCTCACCGACGAGCACGCCTGCCACGAGCTGGTCGCGGCCGTGGTGGCGTGGCGGGGCCGGCTGGACGCGCTGGTCAACAACGCGGGCATCCAGCCCGTCGAGCCGCTGGCGGGCATGCCGGCGAGCACCTGGCGCACGATGCTGGAGGCGAACGTGACCAGCGCGTTCTCGTGCACGCAGGCCGCGGCGCGGGTGATGCGTGCCGGCGGCAGCGTCACGCACATCGCTTCCATCGAAGCCGGCCGGCCAGCGGCGGGGCACGCGCACTACGCCGCCGCGAAGGCCGCCCTGGTGATGCACGCCCGCGCGGCGGCCCTGGAGTACGGCCCGGCCGGGATCCGGGTGAACACGGTGTCCCCCGGCCTCATCGACCGCCCGAAGCTGGACGTCGAGTGGCCGGAAGGCGTGTCCCGCTGGCAACACGCGGCGCCGCTCGGCCGGCTGGGCACGCCGGCGGACGTCGGCAACGCGTGCGTGTTCCTGGCCTCGCCGATGGCCGCCTGGATCACCGGCCACGACCTCACCGTGGACGGCGGCGTCTCCACCCGCCCGTCCTGGTAGGCCGCACTGTCGCAGCCGCCGGTCGCCAGTTGGCAATATGATCACAGGCGTGCCGAAGAAGGTGGATCACCGGCAGCGGCGGGAGGAGATCGCCGTAGCGGTGTGCCGGCTGGCGGGGCGGCAGGGGCTGGACGGGGTATCGCTGCGCCAGGTGGCCACCGAGGCGGGCGTGTCGATGGGCCGGGTGCAGCACTACTTCACGACGAAGGACGAGATGCTGCGGTTCGCCTTCCGGACGATCAGCGAGCGCGTCGAGCGCCGCATGACCGCGGCGGTCGCCGACCTCGGCACCTCGCCACCCCCGCGCGCACTGGTGCGGGCCTTGCTGGTCGAGATGCTCCCGCTGACCGAGCAGACCGAGGCCGAGGCCCCGGTCCTCGCCGCGTTCCTCGCGCGTGCCGTCGTGGAGCCGGCGCTGGCCGAGTCCCAGCGCGCGGACGCCCAGCGGCTGCGCGAGTTCGTCGCCGCCCAGATCGGCGCCGCACCGGGCGACCCGGTCCTGGAGGCGACCACCCTGCTCGCCGTCGTCGACGGCCTGATGACCCAGCTCCTGATCGGCCACATCGACCGCGCAACCGCATTGTCCACTTTGGACTACCAGCTGGCGCGCATCTTTGGCCCGGTCTGACTCATCACTTGGCGATCAGCAGCAACACCGCTCGGCCGCCGAGCACGTAGGTCGAACCGCCGAGGGCGTCCTCCGCACCCGGAGCCCGCACCTGCTCCGGCCCCTCCGCCCACGACGACGTGTCGGTGACGCGGTGCCACGTTCGGCCGGCCGGCGGGGGTGGCAGAGTGAACGTCACGTCGCCCGACCAGCCGTTGTATGCCACGTACAGCGCGGGCGACGGGTCGCCGAGCGCCGTGCCGTCCAGGCGCCACGCCAGCGCGTGGTTGTCCGGGTTGGACCAGTACGCGTTGTCCGGCGCCGTGCCGGCTGGGGTGAACCACTGCAGCTGAGCCGCGGTGTAGAAGTTCGCCGGGCGCAGCGCGGGGTGCGCGGCGCGGACGGCGATCAGACGCTGCGTGTAGGTGGCGAACGTGGTCTGGTCGGCCGACCACGAATAGCTAAGCCAGTTCGCCGGCGAGTCCAGGTTGTACGGGTTGTTGTTGCAGTTGACCGACCGCAGGTGCTCGTCCCCGCCCGCGATCATCGGGACGCCTGCGGACAGCATGAGGAAGGCCATGCCGTTGCGGGCGGCGCGGCGCTGGGCAACGGGGTCGCCACCCTGGTCCCACGAGTCGTTGCCGTCGCTGCCGCCGTCGGATGGACCGTACGGCCACGGCTGACCGTTGTTCTTCGCGTTGCAGGAGTACAGGTCCTTCAGCGTGAAGCCGTCGTGCACGTCCATGAAGTTCACCGACCCGGACGGGCGGCGGCCGTCGTCGCCGTACAGGTCCGACGAGCCGGCGAAGCGGGTGGCCAGCTCGCCCGGTGTGATCGGCGAGACGCCGAGCTTGTTCTGGTCGCGGCGAAGGGAGTCGCGGTAGATGCCGTTCCACTCCGACCAACCTGCCGGGAAGTTGCCGACCTGGTACGTGCCCTCCCCGAGGGCCCACGGCTCGGCGATCCAGTCCACTCCGGACCCACCGGTGGCCGGGCGGGCCGGCATTTCGGCCACCAGCCGGTTCAGTGCGGTACCCGGGTTCGTCTTGCTGTAGTTGAAACATCCGTGCTGGCAGGTGTTTCCGAGCACCGGCGCGAGGTCGAACCGGAAGCCGTCAACGCCCAAAGTGGACTGCCAATAGGCGATCGAGTCGACGATCAGGTTCTGCGTGACCGGGTTGAACGTGTTGACGTTGCCGCCCACGCCGGTGTTGTCCTGCGGCGCCTGACGGTCGGCGGTCAGCGAGTAGTACGTCGGGTTGTCCAGGCCGCGCCACGAGAACACGCTGTAGGTGTTCTTGTCCGCCGCGTTCCACGGCCCGCCCTCGTCGGTGTGGTTGTAGACCACGTCGACGAGCACCTTCAGGCCGGCATCGTGGTACGCCTTGACCATCGCCGCGAACTCGCGGGTCGGCCCGCCCGGCGAGCGGTCGGTGGCGTAGCGCCGGTCCGGGGCGAAGTAGTTCACCGTCTGGTAGCCCCAGTAGTTGTCGCCCGCGGTGCCGGTGGGGTCGGCGTCGTTCGTGTCGTTCTGCGTCTCCTGCAACGGAAGGAACTCGACGGCGGTGACCCCGAGCGCACGCAGCCCGGCCGCCTTCCGCGCGGCGCCCGCGTAGGTGCCGCGCTCCGCGCCCGGGACGCTCGGATCGCCCGCGGTCAGCCCGCGCAGGTTCACCTCGTACACCACGTCGTCGGACAGCGCCCGGGTCGGCTTCGTGCCGGTGTTCTGGCCGCTGCCGTCGAGCACGATGCCCTTCGGCGCGGTCGGCCCGGTGTCGGTGGTGCGGTGGACAGGGCCGGAGCCGTAGCGGGTGGCGTCGGGGTTCGCCGGCGTCAGCGGGTCGTGGCTGATCTCCCGCGCGTACGGGTCCAGCAGCAGTTTGTTCGGGTCGAACCGGTTGCCTGCCGAGTCCACATCGGACACGAAGCCGGCGGCCGAGCCCTTCGTCCAGGCCGCGTTGTAGGGCCAGTTCGGCCCCCAGGCGCGGTAGCCGTAGTAGATGGTGCCGGTGACCCCGGCCGCCCGCAGCGCGACCAGCCCGACGGTCGCCGACCAGATGTTCGAGCCGTCCTTCGCCAGCGGGTACGCGGCCTTCTCCTGCTCCCCGGCCGCCGCCGCGTAGACGTAGACGTCCAGGCGGGTCGCGGCCGCGGAGTACACCCGGAACGTGACGTCCGTGCCGGTGATGCGGGCGCCGAGGTGCGCCGCGTCGATGGCCGCGGTCGCGGGCGGGGACGGCGGCACGAGCAGCGCCGCGACCGCGAGCAGGACGGCGACCAACGCGGTCAGCCGGGCGGCACGCATCAGTTCCGCCAGGCGTCGTCGGCGGACATCGTGCAGGCCGCACCGGTGGCGCGCACCCGGTTGGCGCCGGTCTCCCAGATCACCTGTGCCCCGTTCTTCTTGATGTACTTGTACTCGAACGTGGTGTTGGTCGGCAGGTTCACGGTGCCGCGCCAGACCGGGTAGGTCGCCGACGACAGCGCGAAGCCGGCGTTCGTGTCCCAGTTCCCGAGCTCGGGCCGGTTGCCCTCGACGAACACGTTCTCTCCCCACACGGTGGTGGCGTTCACCGCGAACGTGACCGCCACGCTCGTGCAGCCGCCACCGCTGGTTCGCGCGCCGACGTGCAGCGCGAGCATCCCGCCCGAGGGCAGCGACGCGGTGAACCGGCCGGACGAGTCCACTGTGTACACCGCACCGGCGCAGTTGCCGCCGGCGAAGTCACCGTTCGCGACGTCGCAGTACGAGCCGGCGGGCAGGTCGGTCTGGAACGTGCGCGACAGCGTGCCGCCGTTCCGGTTGAACGCCACGTAGCCCTTGCCGGCCCGGCCGAACGCGACCTGGTTCGAGCCGTTGGACCACCAGTTGGTCACCGCGGCGCCGGAACTGGTGTTGCGCAGGCCCACGAGGTTCGCGGTGGTGCGCCACCGGTGCTCGCACACCCAGCCGCTGCCGCAGCTGACCTGGTTCGTCGTGCCGTTGCCCGCGGCGGGCGGGCCCTGGTCGGGGTTGGAGAACGAGAAGCTGGACATCACCTGCGGCACGCCGTAGGGCCAGGCGAGCATGAACGCCTCGGCGAGCGCGTAGTTGTTGCCGTCCTTGTAGGTCAGCCGCGCGCGGCCGTTGCGTTGGGTGTCGTGGTTGTCGACGAAGGCGACCGCGTCCGCGGAGCCGAGCGCCATCGAGCCGGCGAGGTTGTTCAGGTTGGCCAGGTTCCCGTCGCGGAACGCGTTGCCGACCACGTCGCCGTACCGGAACTCGGTGACATCGCCGATGCCCGCGTACTCGGCAGGGCTGATCTCCCCCGGCCCACCCTCGATGACCTCCTGGTACACGTAGCCGCCCCCGGCCTGCCCGTAGATCGCCTGCAGGTCGGCGACCGGGACGTGCTTGGCGGCGTCCACCCGGAACCCGTCCACGCCGAGCGAGCGCAGGTCGGCCAGGTACGCGCCGACCTTGCCGCGCACGTACGACGACTCGGTCTTCAGGTCCGACAGGTCGACCAGCTCGCAGTTCTGCACCTCCCACCGGTCGGTCCAGTTGGCGATGTCGTCGTTGCCGTTGCGGCCG
>Ga0164241_10001567_pt1 | contig 27550 bp, 18 predicted proteins | sample OricomyardsoilBY_FD_108780 | JGI IMG/M metagenome (GOLD analysis project Ga0164241, IMG submission 108780) | Backyard soil microbial communities from Emeryville, California, USA - Original compost - Back yard soil (BY) | ecosystem: Environmental > Terrestrial > Soil > Unclassified | place: USA... | reverse complement strand
GGCACGGGCGGCGACGGATCGACCAGTGGCCGCGTCAGCGTGACCAACGAAGGCGTCATCCACACGCAGGGCGATGAGTCCGTCGGCCTCCGGGCGCAGAGCCTGGGCGGCGGCGGCGGCGATGCGGGCCTGCTCGCGGTGCTGAACATCGCGCCAGTGCCGGGCTCGAGCCAGACCTCGACCAACATCAACATCGGCGGCAACGGCGGCACGGGCAGCGCCAGCGATGACGTCGAAGTGATCAACCGGCGCGCCGCCAATGGTACGGGCGGCACCATCCTCACCGAAGGCGCGGCTTCGCATGCCATCTTCGCGCAGAGCCTGGGCGGTGGCGGCGGCAACGGCAGCTCCGTGCTCGATCTGAACATCTCCACCGGCACGGGCAGCGTGGCCACGGGCTTCAACATCGGCGGCAAGGGTGGCGACGGCGGCAAGTCCGGCAATGTGGAGGTGACCAACGAGGCGCAGATCGAAACCGATGGCGCCGGCGCGCATGGCGTGTTCGCGCAATCCATCGGTGGCGGCGGCGGCAATGGTGGCCTGGCGATTGCCGGCAATGTCGTTCTAGGATCGCCCGGCGTATCGCCCATGGTGGCGGTGGGTGGCGATGGCGGCACCGGTTCGGATGCGGGCAACGTCACCGTCACCAACAGCGGCTCCATCCTGACGCGTGGCGATGGATCGAACGGCATCGTGGCGCAGAGCATCGGCGGCGGCGGCGGCAATGCCGGCGTGGGCATTCCGCTCAGCCTCGATCCGCTGACCATTGCCGGAACGTTGTTGTCGAATCTCGGCGGCAAGGGCGCCGATGGCGGCATCGGCGGCAATGTCACCGTCAATCACTCCGGCGACATCACGGTGCTGGGCAATGGCTCGCAGGCGGTGGTGGCCGAGAGCATCAACGGCGGCGGCGGTGGCATTGCGCTGGATTTCAACGGCATCACCAGCCTGCCGGGCGGGTCGGGCATTCCGGGCGCGCCGTCGGGAACCCCCACCGAGCCCGTGTTCGTGCTGCACATCGGTGGCGATTCGAAACAGGATTCCGCCGCGGGCGTGGTCACGCTGAATTACACCGGCACCTTCGGCGTGGCCGGCGACAACGGCGCGGCCAGCCGCGTGCAGGCCATCGGCGGCGGCGGTGGCACGTTCGATCTGAACCTGAATACGCAGGATGCCGGCACCGCGACGGAAGATCTGGTCAGCGTGCAAGGGCGGCTGGGCGGCGTCGATGGCGTGAACAACGCCGGCGGCGATGTGACCAGCGAGCACGACGGCGATCTGCTTACCGAAGGCACCAACACGCCCGGCGTGATGATGCAGTCGGTGGGTGGCGGCGGTGGCCGCGCCAATGTGGTGGTGGCATCGCAGACCGGCCGCGTGGGCCCGTCGGCGTTCACGCTCGGTGGCGAGCGTGGCAACAGCGAGCAGGGCGGCGACATCGCGCATGTGCAGAGCGGTTCCATCTCGACGCTGGGCGATGCCTCGCATGGCGCGGTGCTGCAGAGCATTGGCGGTGGCGGCGGTGTGCTGAGCTTCGTCACGGGAACCGTGCCCTCGTCCGCCGCGGCGCTGGCGCCCGCGGATGAAGTGCGGACTGCACAGGTGGTGAAGCCGCAGGCCGTGCATCCGGCCAATGCCCGCATGACGGCGCCCTCCACGCCGGCCGTGTCCGCGCCGCTCAGCCTGGCACTGGGCAGCGCCGGCGGCAGTGCATTGCATGGCGGGGATATCCAGCTCGGGCTGGACGGCGATGTGGCCACCGACGGCGGACATGCCATCGGCCTGCTGTTCCAGAGCATCGGCGCGGGCGGTGGCATCGCCAATGTCGTGGGCGCGAGCGCGCTGAATGTCACGCTGGGTGGCGCTGGCGGCGCCACGGGCAATGGCGGCGATCTGGATGTCGACAACACGGGTGTCATTGCGACGACGGGTGCTGGGGCGCATGGCGTGTTCCTGCAGTCCATCGGCGGCGGCGGCGGCGCGGTGTTCACCACGGTCGACGCGCCGGTCGTGACGTTGTCGACGGCGAATGCCGGTGATGGCGGCGCGATCCGTTTCGCGCAGACCGGCGACGTCACTACCGAAGGCGCGCGTGCCTTCGGGGTGTTCGCGCAGAGCCTGGGCGGTGGCGGTGGTTTCGTCGATGGCGTGTTCGCGGGCAGCGCTGGCGGCGCGGGCAAGGGCAGCGCCATCGATCTGTCGCTGGACGGCGATGTGCTGGCGCTGGGCACCGGTTCCACCGCGCTGTTCGCACAGAGCACGGGCCGCGACGGCGGCGGGGATATCCACGCGGCGCTGACTGCGGGACATGACATCGTCGGCGGCAATGGCGGTGTTGGCGTGGCCTTCGACGGCGGCGCGCAGAACCTGTTCACCAATGATGGTTCGGTGATGACGCGCGATGGCATCAACGGCATGGCCTTCACCGGCGGCGCGGGCAGCGATGTCATCGTCAACAACGACACGGTGCTGGGCAATCTCAGCATGGGAGCAGGCACCAACCGCTTCACGAACAGCGCCGATGCCACGTTCTATTCAGGCGCTTCGCTGTCGTTGGGCGCGGCCTCGAACCTGCTGATCAACAACGGCGTACTGGTGCCCGGTGGCGCGCATCTGGCGCAGGTGTCGAACCTGGCAGGCAGCTTCCAGCAGTCTTCCACCGGCGTGTCGAATCTCGAGCTGGATTTCGCCACCGACGTGATCGACTCCGTGCAGGCCACGGGCACCGCGCAGGTGGGCGGCCTGGTCAACGTGGGTTTGCTGAACGTGCACCGGATTCCCTCCGGGCACTTCGTCAAATCGCTGTACGGCGCCGCGGGCGGTTTCACGAACACAGGGTTGATGCTCAATCCGCAACCTTCGGTCGTGATCACCTACAACCTGGCGTCGAGCCCGACCGCGGCATCGCTTGACTATGAAGTGGACTTCTCGCCCAAGGGGTTGCGCGGCAATCGTATCGCCATCGGCGACTACTTCAATCGTGTGCAGGCCAACGGCGTCAGCTCTCCACTGCTGTACGACACCATCACCAAGTTCGTGCTGACCACCGATCTGGGGGCTTACAGTTCGATGCTCACGCAGCTGGGTCCCGAGTTCTATGCGGAACAACAGGCGCTGACACTGACCGCGGGCCAGCAGTTCTCGCGCGCGATGCGTGACTGCGGCGCGCAGAACATCGGCCGGATCGAAGGCGATGCGCCGGACTGCACCTGGGCGCGTTTCGACATCAACTCCACGACGCGCGACAGCAGCGGCGGCTCGCCGGCCACCGAGGAGCTGGCACGCCGCTATGCCTGGGGCTATCAGCATGCGCTCGACAGCGGTGCGAGCGTGGGCGTGGGCCTGGCATTCGACGACAGCAGCAGTCAGGGCTATGGCGGCCGCTGGGCCGGTGAGGCCAAGCGCTTCCAGCTCGGGCTGTCGGGCCGGCGCTCCATCGGGGCCTACTCGGTCGGCGGCATCCTGACCCTGGGAACCAGCCAGCAGAATGTGCGCCGCACATTCAATGTGACTGGCCCGGAGTCGGTGAAAGGCAGCCGCGACCTGGACTTCGCCACGTGGGTCTTCGACGTGAGCCGTCGCTTCGAACGCCGCGGCGGGTTTACGTTCACGCCGGGCCTGGCGTTTGGCGGTGGCGTGCTGAATGGCCAGAACGTGGCGGAATCCGGATCCGATGCCCATTCGCTGGTGCTGGATCAGCATTCGGATGGACATCTGTGGATCGAGCCGTCGGTGAATATCGGCTTCGCGCATGAAGTCGCGCGCGACCAGCAGTTGCGCCTGTATGCACGCGCTTCGGGGCTGCGCTACCTGGATGGCACCAGCACCGAGGTGCGGGCTGGTCTGTCGGGCACCCAGGTGGGCGTGTCACGCATGAGCGTGGGCGCGAATCTGGGCCGCACGCTCTTCCTCGTGGAGGGCGGGGTCGAGTTCTCCGTGCTCGACCGCCTGACGCTGGGCATGTCGTATTCGCTGCAGCGCTGGAATCCGCAGGACAGCGGCACTTTCGCCGCGCGCTTCTCCATTCCGCTGCGTTGAGCGGAGCTTCCCCGGGGCGCGAACCGCTCCGGGGAACTGCTGGTAACATCCGGGCCTCAAACCCGGAGATGCCATGACGACGCCGTTTCCCAAATCGCCCACCTTCCTGACCATCGATGAACCCTTCCGTTTCGAAGGCGATCTGTACGATCTGGAAGTCGAGGGCGAGATTCCCGCCGCCTTGAACGGCACGTTCTATCGTGTGGGGCCCGATCAGGCTTATCCGCCGCGCCTGGGCGATGCCAATCCCTTCAATGGCGATGGCATGGTCACCTCGTTTCGCATCCAGAATGGCCACTGCGACATGAAGCATCGCTGGGTGATGACCGATCGTCTCAAGGCCGAGCGCGCCGCGCGTCGCGGCCTGTTCGGCCACTACCGCAATCCCTTTACTGACGATCCCAGCGTGAAAGGCGTGCAGCGCACGGTGTCGAACACCAATGTGCTGATGCACGCCGGGCAGCTGCTGGCCATCAAGGAAGACGGCCCGCCGTATGCCATGGATCCGGTGACGCTCGAGACGAAGCAGTTGTGGGACTGGAACGGCCAGATGACGGCGACCACCTTCACCGCCCACCCGAAGATCGATCCTTCCACCGGCGCGCTGTATGGCTATTCCTACGCCGCGAAGGGCGAGGCCTCGGATGACATCGCCGTGTGGAGCTTCGACAAGACGGGCAAGAAGAGCTGGGAGATCTGGTTCAAGTCGCCGTATCCGGGAATGATCCACGACTGCGCCATCAGCGAGCACTACATCGTGCTGCCGCTGATGCCCACCGTGATGGATCTCGAGCGCCTCAAGCGCGGCGGCATCCTGTTCCAGTGGGAACCCACCTACGATCAGGTCTACATCGTGGTGCCGCGCGGAGGCGACGCGAAGGACGTGCGCTTCTTCCGCGCGCCGAATGCGATGCCCGGTCACGTGATCAATGCCTTCGACGAAGCCGGCAAGCTGTATCTCGACCTGCCCGTGGCTTCCGACAATGTGTTCTGGTTCTTCCCCGACAAGGATGGCAAGTTTCCGCCGCCGGGGTCATTCGGCACCGAGATCACGCGCTGGTGCTTCGACATGAACGACAGGAACAGCAAGGCGGTGCCCACGGTGTTCTCGCGCATGGCCGCGGAATTCCCGCACATCGATGACCGCTACGTGGGCAACGCGCATCGCTACGCGTTCATGCAGGCCACCGATCCAACCAAGCCCTACAACGCGGAACGCGCCGGCCCCATCATGGGATTCTTCTTCAATACCTTCCTGACGCTGGATACCCGGACGGGCAAGGCCGACACCTGGTTTGCCGGCGACACCTCCAGCACGCAGGAGCCGGTGTTTGCGCCTAAAAATACGAAATCAGCGGAAGGCGAGGGCTATGTGATGGGCATCGTGAACCGCCGCGCCGAGAATCGCAGCGACCTGGTGATCCTCGACGCGCAGCGCATGAGCGAGGGGCCCGTGGCCACCATCAAGATCCCGGTGCGGCTGAAGTACGGCATCCACGGCAACTGGGTGCCGGCGGCCTGAGTCGCGCCGGCACCTTCGGCGGCTATTTCGCCTCGGCGCTGAGCCCGCGCTTCTCCAGCAGCGGGCCGATGCGCGGTTCGTGTCCGGCGAAATCCTGGAACAGCTGCAGCGCTTCGACGCTGCCGCCGTGCGACAGCAGCGTCTTGCGGAAGTGATCGCCGTTGGCGCGGGTCAGTCCGCCATGCGACCTGAACCACTCCTCGCTGTTTGCCGCCAGCACCTCCGACCAGATGTAGGAGTAATAGCCGGCTGAATAACCGCTCATGATGTGGCTGAAGTACGGTGTGTGATAGCGCGGCGGCACCGCGGGAAAGTCCACGCCGTCGGCGGCCAGTGCTTTTGCTTCAAAGGGCATGACGCCGGCCGCATCGGGCACCTGTGAGGCCGTGATCTGGTGCCAGCGCTGATCCAGCATGGCCGAGCCCAGATATTCCGTGGTGGCGAAACCCTGATTGAACCTGGCGGCCGCCACCACCTTGTCGAGCAGCGTCTGCGGTATGGGCGCGCCCGTCTGGTGATGTCTGGCGTAGTTCTTCAACACCGCGGGCCAGTCGGCCCACATTTCGTTGAACTGCGAGGGATATTCCACGAAGTCGCGCGGCACGCGCGTGCCGCTGAAATAGGGATAGCGCACGTTCGAGAACATGCCGTGCAGCGCATGGCCGAACTCGTGGAAGGCCGTGGTGACTTCGTCCCAGGTCAGCAGCGTGGGCTCGCCATCGGGTGGCTTGGGAATATTCAGGTGATTCGCCACCACGGGCAGGTAGCCCGTGAGGCTGGACTGCGACACGTATTCACTCATCCATGCGCCGCCGCGCTTGGATTTGCGCGCGTACATGTCGGCGATGAAGATCGCCAGCTGCTTGCCGTTGGCGTCGAACACGTCGTATACGCGTACGTCCGGCTCATACACGGGCAGGTCGGTGCGCCGCTTGAAAGTCAGGCCATAGAGCTGGTTGGCGGCGTAGAACACGCCCTTTTCCAGCACATTGGTGAGTTCCAGATAGGGCTTCAGCAGCGATTCGTCGAAGGCGTACTGCTCCTTGCGCACCTTCTCGGTATAGAAAGACCAGTCCCAGGCGGCAAGCTGGAAGCCACCGCCCTCCTGGTCGATGCGCGCCTGCAGCGCGGCCGCCTCGCGCTTCGCATTGGCCACCGCGGGCGGCGCGAGCTGGCGCAGCATCTGGTTCACGGCCTCGGGCGTGCGCGCGGTTTCGTCTTCGAGGATGTAGGCCGCATGATTGGCATAACCCAGCAGCGCGGCCCGCTCGGCGCGCAGCTTCATCGTGCGGCTGATGATCTCGCGCGTGTCATACGGGCCACCCTTGCTGCCGCGCTGCACCGAGGCTTCGTACAGGCGCTGACGCAGCGGCCGGTAGGTGAGCTGTGCTTCGGGAGGCTGGCCGGTCGTGTTCAGCAGCGTCAGCACATATTTGCCGGGCAGGTTGCGCGATCTGGCCTCGGCGGCGGCCGCGGCGACCTGCGCCGGCGTGAGGCCGTCGAGCTGCTTCACGTCGTCGACCACCACGGCGGCGGCGTTCACTTCATCCAGCACGTTCTGCGTGAACTGGCTGCTCAGTGCCGCCAGCTCCGCGTTCATGGCCTTGAGCTTTTCCTTGTCGGCGTCCGACAGCTTTGCCCCGGCGCGCACGAAATCGGTGTAGTAGCGTTCCACCAGCCGCCGGCTCTGGGCATCCAGGCCCAATCGCGCGCGACGCTCGTACAGCGACTGGATGCGCGCGAACAGCTTGCCATTGAGCTGGATGGCATCGGAGTGCGCGGAGAAGCGCGGCGCATAGTCGTTGCGCAGCTTGTTGCGCGCATCATTGGTGTCGGCGCCCACCAGATTGAAGAACACCGTGGTGGCGCGGTCCAGCAGCTGTCCGCTCTTTTCCATGGCCAGCAGCGTGTTGTCGAAAGTGGGCGGCTGCGGGTTGTCGGCAATGGCCTGCACCTGTTTGAGCTGCTCGGCCATGCCGGCATCGAAGGCCGGTGCGAAGTCGCTGTCGCGAATGCGATCGAACTGCGGATAGTGAAGGGGCAGAGGGCTGGGAGCGAAGAATGGATTGCTGGAGGAGGTCACGGCCGGCTCGGCGGAAGATGTGGAATGGGGCATGGTGGCAGCGGTTGCGGCCAGCAACAACAGCGCGGTTCGTGTGGTCATGATGACCAAGCCTAACCCAAGTGGTTTTCCGGGGTGAATTTGGCGCCACCCGGGAGTACGCTGGCCCGACACCACCTTGCAGGAGCGGTCTTGCGCGGACTCGAGATCATCTGCCTGGCCCTGGTTCTGGCAGCCGCTGGCTGCCAGCAGCGCAGTCAGCAGGCATCGACGCCGGCTTCCCCGGCAGCCACGTCGCCGGCCACGTCATCGGGCGCGGCCCCGCCCGGCATCGACTGGTTCGATGGCGGGCTGGACGCGGCCTTCATCGCCGCTGCCGTGCAGCACAAGCCCGTGTTCCTGTACTGGGGCGCCGAATGGTGTCCGCCCTGTCACGATCTGAAAGCGCATGTGTTCTCGCGCCGTGATTTTCAGCAGAAGCTGCGGCAGTTCATCCCCGTGTTCCTGGATGGCGATGCGCCCGGCGCGCAGCGCAGCGCGGGCGAATTCAAGGTCCTGGGCTATCCCACCGTAGTGGTGCTGCGCGCCGACCGTACCGAAATCGCGCGCATCGCTGGCGGCATGGATCTGGCCAGCTATGCCGATGTGCTGGATCTGGCGCTCGAAGGTGTGCGGCCACTGCCAGAGGTGCTGGCCGCGCTGCGCGGCGATGCTTCACGCCAGCTGACGCCTGACGACTGCCGCCGTCTGGCCTACAACGGCTGGCTGCTCGATCCCCTGGCGGATGAAGATCCCGCATCGCTGATCGCTACTTTGCAGCTCGCCGCGCAACGCTGTCCGGCCGCGGCGCGCGATGAGCGCGACCGCCTGCACGTCACCGCGGCGGGCCTGGCCGCCACGCAGGAACGCGCCGCCATCGAGAAGGGCGGCAAGCCCAGCGCGCGGCTGCGCAGCCTGCTCGATTCGGTGCAGGCGCTGCTGGCCGATCGCGAACGCAGCCTCGGGATGGCCGATGCGCTGCTCGATATCGGCGATGATTTCTTCATCGTGGCGCGCCATGCCGATCCGGCGCGCCGCACGCAGCTGCGCGATCATTGGTTCGCCGTGATGGATGCGCTGGAAGCCGACGCCCGCTATTCCGATACCCTGCGGCTGATGTCCGCGGCCGGACGTCTGTCCGCGGCCAAGGCGCTGGACGAGAAGCAGGAGATTCCCGCAGCAGTAGCCGCGCGGGCCCGCCGCACCCTGGATGCCTTCATGGCGCGCAACTACGATGCGGATGCGCGCTCCGGCATCGTCAACTCCGCCTCCTGGGTGCTGAGCCTGCTCGGCGACGATGCCGGCCTGCGCAAGCTGCTCGAAGGCGAAATCCGCACTTCCAAGACCGCGTTCTACTACATGCCGGATCTGGCCGATCTGGACGAGAAGGCCGGTCACCCGGACGAGGCGCTGATGTGGCTGGAGCGCGCCTACCGGGAATCACGCGGCCCGGCCACCCGCTTTCAGTGGGGTGCGCTGTATGTCAATGGATTGCTGCGCATGGCGCCGCAGGACGAGCCACGCATTCGTGCCGCGTCGCTGGCGGTCATCGGCGAGCTGGATGGAGCGGATCGAATCCATGCGCGCGCGAAAACACGGCTGGACCGCCTGCACGACAGCCTGCGCAACTGGGCGAAACAGACACGACATCCGGAAACGCTCTCCGCCATCGCAAAGCGCTGGAACAGCATCTGCGCGTCATTGGCGGCATCGGATCCCGCGAGCCGCGAATGTCCGCAGTTGATGTCGGCCGGCGGTGCCTGAACCTCTGCATCGGGCAGCGGTCTGCTGATTGGCCGGTGATGCGCCACTACATCAGTTACCCTACACGCAAATTAAAGTCCCGAGTGGTCCAGCATGGGAATCATTGCCAACCTCGTGCCGCGCGAGGGCAAATTCTTCGAATATTTCAATCAGCACGCCGACCGTATCGCGGCGGCCAGCCGCGAGCTGATGCTGCTGCTCAGCGAATACACCGACGTGCAGGCACGGCCGACGCGCGTCGCGCGCATCAACGACCTGGAACATGAGGCCGATCGCATCACTCACGACACCGCGTCGTTGCTGCAGACCATTTTCGTCACACCGCTCGATCGCGACGACATCCACCGCCTGATCTCGCGCATGGATGACGTGCTCGACCTGATGCAGGACGCGGCCGAGTCGCTGTCGCTGTACGACGTGCATGAGGTCACCACGCATGCCGTGGAGCTGGCATTGCTGCTGCAGAACTGCTGCGAGCGCCTGCAGGGCGCCGTGTCGCTGCTCAGCAGCATGAAGAACGCGCCGGAGATCCTGCGCCTGTGCCGCGAGATCGACACCATGGAATCGCGCGCCGATCGGGTGATGCGCACGGCCATCTCCACGCTGTTCCGCGAGGAATCCGACACCCGCAAGGTGATCAAGCTCAAGGCCATCTACGAGCTGCTGGAAGCGGCCACTGACCGCTGCCAGGATGTGGCCGACGTCATCGAAGGCGTGATCCTGCAGAACGCCTGATGCACGTCGACGCGGGATTCATCACGCTGGCATCGCTGGTGCTGCTGGCACTGGCCTTCGACTTCATGAACGGCTTTCACGACGCGGCGAATTCCATCGCCACCGTGGTTTCCACGCGCGTGCTCAAGCCCTACCAGGCCGTGGCCTGGGCGGCGTTGTTCAACTTCGTCGCCATCTGGCTGTTCGAGCCCAAGGTCGCGGCCACCATCGGCAAGGGCATCATTTCGCCGGACTTCGTCGACAACGCGGTGATTTTCGGCGCGCTGGTCGGCGCGATCGTCTGGAACGTGATCACCTGGTACTTCGGCATTCCCTCCAGTTCCTCGCATGCGCTGATCGGCGGCATGATCGGCGCGGCCATGGCCAAGGCCGGCACGGCGCCGCTGGTGGCGCCCGGCATCTGGAAGGTGACGGCATTCATCTTCATTTCGCCGGCGCTGGGCCTGGTGATTGGCGGTCTGCTGATGCTGGCCATCAGCTGGTGCTGTTTTCGCATCGCGCCCGCCAAGCTCGATCGCTGGTTCCGGCGCTCGCAGCTGCTGGCCAGCGCGGCGTACAGCATCGGTCATGGCAGCAACGATGCGCAGAAACCCATGGGCATCATCTGGCTGCTGCTGATGTCGCGCGGCATGGCCACGCCCGAGCACCTGCCCGAGTGGATCATCGTCAGCTGCTATATGGCCATCTCGATCGGCACGCTGTGCGGTGGCTGGCGCATCATCCGCACCATGGGCCAGAAGCTCACCAAGCTCACGCCCGCCAGCGGGTCGGCTGCTTCCGCAGGCGGCGCGATCACGCTGTTCATCGCCTCGCACGCGGGCATTCCAGTTTCCACCACGCACACCATCACCGGCGCCATTCTCGGCACCGGTGCCGTGCAGAATCCCTCGCGCGTGCGCTGGGGGCTGGCCACGAATCTGGTGTACGCGTGGATTCTCACGATACCGGCCGCTGCCCTGGTGGCCGCCGGTGCCTGGTGGGTGGGCAGCCGGTTCATCCACTGAGTGCCGCGGCCTCGCGCGCCACGCGCGTGATGGCAGCGATGCTCTGTTCCACGTCTTCTTCGCTCGTTTTCCACGAACACACGCTGATGCGCATGGCGGTGCGGCCCTGCCACACCGTGGTGCCGCACCAGCAGGTGCCCTCCTGTTGCAGCGCTGAAATCACCTGCTGCGTGCGTTGCGGCGTGCCGAAAGACACCAGCACCTGATTCAGCACCACGTCGTTGAGGATTTCGAAGCCCGCCTCCGCCAGGCCCTCGGCAAAGCGCGCGGCATGACGGCAGCAGCGCTCGATCATCTGCGCCACGCCCGCGCGTCCCAGCGTTGCCAGTGCCGCCCAGACATCCACGCCACGTGCGCGCCGTGACAGCTCGGGTGTGTAATCCGATGGATTGCGCTGCGGGCCTTCCGTGGGCAGATAGTCGGCGGTGATGGCCATGGCGGCGCGCAGTGCCTCGGCATCGCGCACGAAGGCCACGCCGCTGTCGTAGGGGACATTCAGCCACTTGTGCGCATCGGTGGCCCACGAATCGGCGCCCTCGATGCCCTGCGCCAGCGGTGCGCGACGCGCGGCGCATCGCGCCCACAGACCGAAGGCGCCATCGATGTGCACCCAGGCGCCGGCCGCCCTGGCCACGGGCAGGATCTCGGCCACCGGATCGAAGGCGCCGGTGTTCACATTGCCCGCCTGCAGCACCAGTATCGTCGGGCCACAAATGCGCGGCACGGCAGCCGCGCGCATCCTGCCCTGATCATCCACCGGCACGCGCACCACGCGATTGCGGCCCAGGCCCAGAACGCCGAGCGCCTTCAATACCGTGGGATGCACCTCCTGACCCACGATGACGGTAATGGGTGGCGCGCCGAACAGGCCGTCGGCTTCCACTGACCAGCCCGCCTGCGCCAGCACGCGGTGGCGCGCGGCAGCCAGCGCCGTGAGATTGGCCACCGTGGCTCCGGTGACGAAAGCTCCGGCCACATCGCGTGGCAGATGCAGCACCTCCTGCAGCCAGCGCAATGCCGTGCCTTCGATATGCGATGTGCCCGGCGTCGAGGCATACAGGCCGGTGTTCTGATCCCACGCCGTGGCGAGCCAGTTGGAAGCCACGGTGACCGGCAGCGCGCCGCCGATGACAAAGCCGAAGAAACGTGGGCCGGCCATGGCCGTGGTGGCCGGCGAGATCAGCTCATCGAGGCGCGCCAGGACCTGTGTCGCGTCCTGTGGCGTCTCCGGCAGGGGCGTGTCCAGCAGCGCCAGTCGGGCGACGGCTTGCGCCGACGGCGCCACGGAGCGCGCTGGAAGCCCAGCCAGATAACGCTGCGCGCGCGCGGCCGCATCGGCGAGCAATTGCTGCTCCATTGCCTGTCTCCTTGAAGAATCGATGTGCCTAGTGTTGAACAGGAAGCCGCGTGGCGCCAGTGATCACTTGACCGGCGCCGCGCCGTCGTGTCCCATCGGGGAATCACTTTGCAGGCATTCACAAGCGAGAAGGCCATGACCAGGATGTTCACAGCGCGCGCGGGCCTGGCTGTTTTCGTTACCGCCATTGCGGTCATGCTGTTTCCCAGCACCGCGCGGCTGGCCGCCGCGCCGGCGGCCGCGCCGCAGAAGGTCACGGAGGTGGAGGGCATCACCGAATATCGCCTGGCCAATGGCCTGCGTGTGCTGCTGTTCCCGGATCAATCCAAGCCCACCATCACGGTGAACATCACGTATCTGGTGGGTTCGCGCCACGAGAACTATGGCGAGACCGGCATGGCGCATCTGCTCGAGCACATGCTGTTCAAGGGCACGAAGAACCGCGCCGACGTCGCCAAGGAGTTCAACGCGCACGGCGCGCGTTTCAATGGTTCCACTTGGCTCGACCGCACCAACTATTACGAACTGCTGCAGGCCACGGACGCCAATCTCGACTGGGCCCTTTCGATGGAAGCGGACCGCATGGTCAATTCGCTGGTGCGGCGCCAGGACCTGGACACCGAGATGACAGTGGTGCGCAATGAGTACGAGCGCGGCGAGAACTCGCCCACCAATGTGCTGATCAAGCGCCTGCAGAGCATTGCCTACGACTGGCACAACTACGGCAATTCCACCATCGGCAATCGCTCGGACATCGAGAACGTCGACATCACCCATCTGCAGGCGTTCTATCGCCAGTACTACCAGCCGGACAATGCCGTGCTGCTGATCGCCGGCAAGTTCGACGCGGCCAAGGCGCTGCCACTGGTCAGCAAGTACTTCGGCGTCATTCCAAAACCCTCGCGCACGCTGCCGAAGTTGTGGACCGTGGAGCCGGTGCAGGATGGCGAGCGCAGCTTCGTCGTGCGCCGCGTCGGCGATATCCAGGTGGTGATGCTGGGCTACAAGGTGCCCTCGGCGCTGAGCCAGGATGTCGATGCGCTGGACTACGTGGCGTTTGCGCTCACCGACACACCCTCGGGTCGCCTGCACAAGGCGCTGGTGGAGACCGGCAAGGCCGCGCAGGTCGGCTCCGTGCGGCTGAACGGCGTGGACGGCTCGCTGCAGGGATTCATCGCCATCGTCAAGAAAGGCGAGCCCCTCGAAGCGGTGCAGGCCGAGATGATCCGGCAGGTCGAAAGCCTGCGCGACAACCCGCTGACCAAGGAAGAGATGGACCGCGCCCGCGCGAACTTTGCCAATGACTATGAGCGCGTGCTGAACGATCACGAGAACATCGGACTGGAACTTTCCGAATACATCGCGCTGGGCGACTGGCGCATGTTCTTCCTGTCGCGCGACCGTGCGGCGCAGATGACGTTGGCGCAGGTGCAGGAGGCGGCGGGCAAGTACCTGCGGCGCGACAACCGCACGCTGGGCGTGTTCCTGCACGACGACAAGCCGCAGCGCGCCGAGATGCCCGTCGTGGCCAGTGCCGCGGAAATTCTCAAGGACTACAAGCCCAAAGCCACCGCCGCCGCGGCTGAAGCCTTCGATCCCAGTCCCGACAACATCGACCGGCGCACGAAGAAGCTCGACGTCGGCGGCATCAAAGTGGCACTGCTGCAGAAGAAGAACCGCGGCGAGACGGTGTTCGTGTCCCTGTCTCTGCCTGCCGGCGATGAAAAGACGCTGTTCGGCCAGCGTGCGGTCTCGACGCTGACCGCGCAGATGATGATGCGTGGCACCACCCGCTATACACGTGAACAGCTGCAGGACGAATTCACCAAACTGAAGATGAATGGCGGCGTCAACGGCACCGGTGCCGGCTTCGAGACCACGCGTCCGAATGTGGCGGCGGCCATCAAGCTCGCGGGCCATGTGTTGCGCGAGCCGGCGTTCCCGGCGGCGGAGTTCGAGCAGCTGAAGAAACTGGCCGTCACCTCCATCGAATCGCAGATGAGCGAACCCCAGGCGCAGGGCCCCGCGGCGCTGGCGCAGATCTTCAATACCTATCCGAAGGGCGATATCCGTTATTCGCCCACCCTGCAGGAGCAGCTCGATGACATCAAGGCGGTGACGCTGGATGACGTGAAGCGCTACCACAAGACTTTCTACGGCGCGGATCGCGCCATGATCGCCATCGTCGGAGACTTCGACGAAGCGCAGGTCACGCGCGCCATCACCGATTCGCTGGGTGGCTGGCGCAGTGGCGCGCCGTGGGCGCGCGTGACGCGGCAATTCCAGGAGGTCGCACCGCAGAAGAAGGTGATCGAAACCCCTGACAAGGAAAACGCCCTGTTTCTTGCCCGGCTCAACGTGAACCTCAACGAGGAAGACGCGGACTATCCCGCCATCTATACGGCCAACTACATCCTCGGCGGCGGGGCCGGCTTCGATTCCCGCCTGGTGGCGCGCATCCGCGTGAAGGATGGCCTGAGCTACGGGGCCGGCTCCGGCATATCCGCCGGACGTTTCGATCGCGCTGGCGCCTGGTCGGCCAATGCCATCGCCGCGCCGCAGAACATCGACAAGGTGGAAGCCGCTTTCCGCGAGGAAGTCGCCCGCTTCCTGAAGGACGGCGTTACCGCCGAGGAATTGACCAAGGCCAAGTCCGGCATCGCGCAGCGCTCGCTGCAGGGGCGCGCGCAGGATCAGAGCGTCGTGGGCGAGCTGCTCTCCGATCTGGATACGGGCCGCAGCTTCGCCTGGGACAAGCAGATCGAGGCGCGCATCCAGTCGCTGACCCCGGAGCAGGTGCTGGCCGCGGCCCGCAAGTACATCGATCCCGCAAAGATCACCGTGGTCGTTGCCGGCGATTTCGCGAAGGCCAAGGCGAAGTAGCGCGTCCTAGCGGATGATCTGCGGCTGGTCCGACATACCCTGTTCGTAGGTGCTCCAGCCAGATTGAGTGCCGTAGGCGGCGCGGTGGAACACGGCCTCGATGCGCCGGATCTTGCCGTCCTGGACCTTGAACAGCTCCGCGAGCTGCCAGGTCCAGTTGATGTTCTCGTGGTCGAAGAACGCGAAGGCGAACACGATGCCGCGTTCGCGGTCGACGGCCACGAAGCGCCGGTCGCGCACGCGTGACACCACGTTCTTCAGCGCCACCTCGAACTGGCGCTTGCAGCTGAGCACCTCGGTCTGGCCGGTGACCGGATTGCGGGCCGGCACATTGGTGGCATGATTGCCATTCTCGTACCGGTCGCAGTCGTCGCTGAAAGGGTAGTAGCCCTTGCCGTCGTTGCGCTGCAGGCCGGCAAAGTAATAGTTGGCGGTCTTGATCATCTCTTCGCGCGAGGGCCGCTTTGTTTCCGGAATGATTTCCGCGAACACCGCGTTCGGCGCGCCCAGTTTTTCGACCCGCTCGCCGGTGGAGACCGGGCGGGCGGCCGGCCGCTCGCCGTTGCTGGTGAGTGTGCCTTCGGGGCGGATGGCGAGTTGCTCCACCTCGGTGATCTTCCCGTCCACGATCTTCAGGCGCAGCGCAACGGCCACCGTCAGGTTTTCGTTGCGTTCGGCTTCCCGCACGGTGCCGATGAAGGCCACCTGCTGCGTCTCGACATCCGGGATATAGAAGCGGTAGGTGCCCTTGCCGGACATGCGAAACCACAGGCCCTCGCCACCTAGCGGCAACCGCACGCCGTTCTCGGTGAACTTCACCTCGCGTGCGAACAGCTCATCGCTCACCTTGTGGGCCTGCATGGCATCCAGATAGCGATCCACGTATTTCTCGAGGCAGTTGCGGTCGCACGCCGGCACCGCGGCCTGCTGTGCGAACAGGGGAAGGGCCATGGCGCTGGCCAGCAGGCCGGTGGCAAGACGCAATTTCATCTGGAATCTCCTGCTTTGGATCGATCTAGCGGACACGGAAGGCGCGAAATGCATGCGCCGGCACATCGAAACGGGCGACGCCGGATTCGCTGGCCGGCTGGCCGTTGCGGGCCGGTGTCGGTCGCGCGCCGACGGTGATGGTCTCCCCGGAGCGGATATCCGCGAGGGCCTCGCGCCGCTTCGCCAGCACGGCCGTCACACTCACGGCTTCATCACGGAAGTTGTGTACGACGAAGGTGTCGTTGTCGTAAGCGAACAGCGCCACTTTCGATGGCGCTTCGATGCGTACCGGCAGGTGTGAGGTGAGCACGCGCCGGATCTCGTTCAGCGGCTGCGCCGGATACTGATAGAAGTCGGCGAAGTTCTCGGGCACGGTGAGCACATAGAGATGGCCGCCGCCGTAATCGGCATCGTGCAGCAGCGGCCAGCCATTGTCGCCGGCGATGGCCGATACCAGTTCCCACGAATCGTTGGTGCGGTACGCCAGCTGCGGAATCAGCACCGGCTGCGCGGATTCGGCAACCTGAAAGCCCGTGAGGAACTGCGAGAACTGCGCCACACGGCCGGTGTCCTCGATCTCCGCGATGCGGCCGATGCCGCGTGATTGCAGCTGACGCAGCAGGCCGGAGGTGATGACCACGGCACGGCCGCTGCGCACATGCTTCTCGATTTTCCGCACGATGTCGCGATCGGCCGCGGCGCTTTGCGTCAGCAGCACCACCGGAGCATCGGTGGGGAACCGCGGCTCGATCTCCATGGGCAGGCCGATCATGCCCAGGAAGCTCTGCAGATGATCTTCACCCACCGCATGGAAGGGGCGGTAGCTCTTCAGCGCCACGGGCCGACCCAGCGCGCCGATGACGCCATCGACTGATTCGAAGGCGCGCGCCGCGGCCTGCACGGCTGTCAGCGGGTCCGCACTGCCCGCCGCCAGGGGCTGGCCGATGCTGCGCCAGTCGAACAAGGTGACTTGCCGTCCCGATTTGGCGAACAGCGTCAGCCAGAGCTGTTCGGCGTAGCGCGCATAGCCGCGCGAGGCGAAGGGATCGACCCAGCCGCCGCCATTGCGGCCCGGCGCGATGTTCTCGAAGTAACGCATGATGGAATAGCCGTGATAGGGCTGCAGATGCTGCGCGCTGCGCGCCGCATCACGCGTCTCGGTGCCGGTATAGATGCCGTCGAAGATGCGCGGGCCCGTCTCGAGATTGAATCCCAGTCCCTGGAAGTGCTCGTACCAGTTGGGGTACTTGATGATGATCCGCACGCGCGGATTGATCTTCTTCGCGGGCCCCACGACCAGATCGCGCCCGGCGTCGGACATCAGCTTCAGGCGAAAGTCGGTCCAGCTCCGGTTGCCGCGCGCGGCGATGTCGAGCGCGGACTTCGCGCTGGTAAAGAAGAAGTCATCGAGGATGACCTCGTCGAAATTCTTCGCCGCGTATTCGGCAATGCTGCGTGCCCTGGCGCGGTGCGCCGGATTGCTGTACGAGAAAGTCTCGAAGCGGTTCGGTTCGCTGATCGTATAGGTGATGCCGCCCGCGGTACGGATGCCGCGCGCCGCAAAGAAGGCCTTGGCGGCCGTCAGGGCGGCCTGATCCGGCATCACGCCGTCACGGTGCACTTCCAGATACACCTTGTCCACGTGAACGGCGCCGGCAATGCGGTTCCACTCGCGTTCCAGCCAGGCCGGGTCCGTCATCTGCGCCACTTCCTGCGCGCGGCAATACACGGCGACCTCGAAATTCTGGTAGGCGGATGCCGTGGCAGCACCCAGCAGGGCGCAAAGGGTGAGCAGGAGGCGGGCTATGGCGTGCTTGCGCAAGGCGAATCCAGTGATTGTCATGGGGACCGGAAAGATCGCCGCAGGGCCGGCTTTAAGTCAACCGGCCGCGACTGGCCGGCGAACCCCGGGCGGGATTACACTCGGCGATCTGAAAATCATGTGGTAATGGGCGGGGGGGCGAGATGAGTTTCAAGACAAGATTGGCGTCGCTCGAGTCGTACGACAAGGGCACGATCGAGCTCAACGACGACCTCAGGCATTACGCCTTTTCCAATATTTTCGAGGTCTGCAGCAAGTCCAGGCCCTATGAACGGGTGATGGTGGCGTCCAATCTCGAGTATGCCGCCGAAGCGGTGCGTGCCGAAGGCGCCTCGCCCTGGTACACCGCGCCGCACGACGAGTTCGCCATCGTGATGGACGGCGAGATCGAATTCACCTTCTTCCAGCTCACCGATGCCGAGAAGCCCACGCACAAGGCTGGGGCAAGCCGCCTGAAGGCCGCGCCCGCGGGCAAGCGCATGGGGCGCGTCGTCGCGCGCCGCGGCCATGAAGTGCTGCTGCCCAAAGGCGCCGCCTATCAGCTGAAGGCGGCCAAGCCTTCGGTGACGCTGATCCAGACCTCGGCGGGTCCGGAAAGCGTCGAGAAATGGTCTGAAATCTGCGTGCAGAAATAGCACCGCACCGACATCAGCGAGGAAACATCATGAACGCTGTGCGTATCGAGAAAGTCCAGGTCATCGCCTCCGAACCCGATCCGGTGCTGGGCTATCGCAAGTTCAAGTTCGGCAGTTTCACCTTCGAGCGCGATGCCTACTTCGTGCACGTCCGCTGGCCCAAGGGCATGCACACCATCGAGGTGGACCGCTTCCTGCGCGCCATGGTGCGTGACATCGGCTGGGGTTTCTTCTATGGCTGGATCTTCTTCGACGATGTCTTCGGCACGCAGAACCATTACGGCACCGTGGATATCTTCGCGGGCACCTACAGCAAGGGACATCGCGACACCAAGGTCGATTTCCTGGAGACCTTCAACACCGACGACGTGCGCGCCGCTTTTGAAACCATCTCGGTCAATTGGATCAACGAGGGCTACGACCCGCTGCGCGCACCGATGGAAACCGGCTCGCCACTGGGGGCGAAGACCAAAGAGGCCAAGGGGCCACTGATCCGCGGCTTCGAGCCGGCGCGCCGCATGATGGGGTTGCCCGGCGACGTGACGCCGCGCTCTGATGCCAGCGGCCATCCGATCAATCGTGCGTTCGCGGATGTCAGCTACGACAAGCCTACGATCGAGGCCGAGCCGGGCTTCGAAGGCCAGATCCATGCCTTCAATCTCTACGATCACATCGCGCGGGCCGACATCACCTGGAACCCGTCGTTCACCTCCATCACCGGCGCCTGCATCTGCTGCGTGACCAGCGAGGAACACATGCTGCCGGTGATCCATGGCAACGACCGCAACGAGTGGTTCATCCAGCTCAGCGACGAGATCCACTGGAACATCCAGGACAAGAACACGGGCAATCCGCGTGGCCGCATCGTGATGAAGTCCGGCGATGTCTGCGCCATGCCCGCCGACATCCGCCATCAGGGCTTCGCGCCGAAGCGCTCGATGCTGATGGTGTTCGAGAACGGCACACCCGGTCTCGAGCAGCGCTACGCCAAGGGTGAACTCGAGCCCTTCCCCATCACAGCCAGTCGCTGGAAGTAATGCGGGTTCCGCGAGTCCTGGGTAAATGATGACGGGCAAGGGCATGAATGCGCAGCACTTGAACCTGCTGCACGAGGCGGTGCGCGAAGATGTTCGCGCCGGGCGCTATCACGGCGCCGTCATCAAGGTGGGACGCGGTGGCGAAACCGTGTTCGAGGCGGCGATTGGCGCCGCGGACGCAGAGCAGAAGCAGCCGCTGCGGCTGGATTCGGTGTTCAGCATCTTCTCCGTCACCAAGGCCTTCACCAACCTGCTGGTGCTGCGTGCGGTGGAGCAGGGGCGTTTCTCGCTGACCACCTCCATCAGCGAGCTGATCCCCGAGTTCAGTGGCCATGGCCGCGAGAAGATCCTGATGTGGCACCTGTTGTCGCACCAGGCGGGATTTCCCATCATCTTCGAGGTGAAGCCGGGCTGGTACATCGACAATTTCGCGGAAGTGGCCGCCACCGTCATTGCGGAGGTGAAGCCGGTGGACGAGCCCTGCGCCAAGGTCTCGTATTCGCCGCTGGTCAATCATGTGCTGATGGCCGAAGCCCTGCTGCGCACCGATCCGCACAAGCGCGGCTATCGGCAACTGGTGCAGCAGGAAGTCCTCGATCCGCTGCAGATGCGCGATTCGGCCGTGGGCCTGCGCGCCGATCTCAAGCCGCGCAAGGTCGTGCCCGACTTCCGCGGCAACTATCCCATCGGCCACAAGAGCCACAACGTGCCGGGCCCGAACGGCGCTTTCGAAGATGAGCAGGCCGAGATGCCCTGGGTGGGTGTGGTCTCGACCGTGCCCGACCTGTTCCGCTTCGCGGATATGTTCCGCAGCGGCGGGAGCTGGAACGGCGTGCGCATGCTGTCGCCGGCGATGATCGAACTGGCAGCGCGCAATCACACCGGTGACAAGGTGAACGAGCTATATGCGGCGCGCGGGCGCGCTGAAGGCCTGGTGCCGGCTCCGGCCTATATCGGCCTCGGATTCTCGCTGCGCGGCGAGGCATTGTGCCACCACATGTTCGGCACGCTGGCTTCGCCGGGCAGTTTCGGCAATTACGGTGCCGGTACTTCGCTGTTCTGGATCGATCCAGTGCGCGATATCACGTTCACCTGTCTTTCTGCTGGTGTGATGGAGCACAACGCCAACATGCGCCGGTTCCAGAAGATCGCGGACATCATCCACGCTGCGGCGCTGTAGCCGCGGCAGTCCCGATCGAAGGCCGGCAGCACCAGGGCTACTGCGCGAAGCGCACCGTCACTGGCAACTTGATCGGTCCGTGCCCGATTGTAGTCATCCACGGTTCCGGCTCACCGGCCGGCTCGAAGGCCGCGATCTGTTCGACAATGGCGCCAAGCAGCGCCTCGGCTTCCAGCAGTGCCAGCACGCGCCCCACGCAGGCATGCACGCCATGGCCGAATCCCAGGCTGCCGCTGGTATTGCGCCGCACGTCGAAATGCAGGGGATTTTCCCAGCGCCGCGGATCGCGGTTGGCCGCGGCGAACATCAGGCCGCAGCGTTCGCCCTTGGGAATGACATAGCCGTCGATTTCGACATCGGTCATTGCGATGCGCCCGGCCATGCGCGAGGGAGAGTCCCAGCGCAGGCTTTCCTCGAATGCCGCCTTCACCAGTGACGGGTTGGCGCGCACCATCTGGTACTGCTCGGGATGCTGGCTGAAGGCGCGGATGGTGTTGGCCAGTGTCAGCACGGTGGTGTCCGCGGCGGCCGAGAGCAGGATGCCCACCAGCAGGTTGGCCTCCTGCACGGAGCACTCGCCGCGGTCCGCGGCCTCGTACATGGCCATGCCCAGACTGCCCGCGGCGAGGTTCTCGCGGTTGCAGCACTTGCCGGCCCATTCGAGCACGGCGCCGCCGGTGTCGTTCATCGCTTCCTGAAACAGCTCGTTCATCGGCCCCATCGTCGCCCACACCATGTTGCCGAAGGCGTACATGTGCTCGCGACCCTCCTGCGGCAGGCCGATGAGGTCGGGCAGCACCTTGTAGACGAAGGGTTGCGTGATGTCCTGCACGGCATCGATGGGCTCGCCGGCGCGAGCACGCAATCCATCCACGATGGAACGGGCGTCGCGGCGGAAGTTTTCCGCCATGTGATTCAGCGCCTTGGGCGTCAGCGTGTTGGCAACCACGGCGCGAACACGCGTGTGCTTGGGCGGGTCATCCGTCAGCAGCAGTTCAGGACGCACGGAATTGGGATCGTGCCAGGGACGCGAGGTGGAGGAAAACGTCTTCCAGTCCTTCAGGCCGCCAGCGACGTGTTCGTAGCGCGCCAGCATGGTGATGTTCTCTTTCGGCAGGCGCACCACGGGCGCCAGTTCGCGCAGCCGGTCGTCCACGGCATTGGCGTTGCGCACGGATTCGCGCGAGAAGGGATCGGTATCGAACTCCGGAATCGGCTTGCCCATGTCTTTACCTTCAGCCCGCGGCGGCGATACCGCCATCCACATGCAAAATCTCGCCATTGATGAATGAGGCCGCGTCGCTGAGCAGGAAGGCGCAGGCTTCGGCGTTGTCTTCTTCACGACCCAGCCGTCGCAGCGGAATGGTGCGTGTGCGGCGCTCGTATTCGGCCTTGTCGTTGAGCCCCAGCGCGCCCGGTGTGGGCACGGATCCGGGCGACAAGGCATTCACGCGCACATTGCGCGGCCCAAGCTCCGCCGCCAGCACTTTGGTCAGCGTGACAATGGCGCCCTTCACCAGACTGTAGGCCGCAGTGTTCGCAAAGCCTTTTTCGGCCACCGGCGAGGCCATGTTGATCAGCACGCCGCCGCGCGCCGCGTCGTAGTGCGCCAGCAACGCCTGGGCGCCCCACATGCTGCCGTTGATGCCGATGGCCGTCATCTGCGTCAACGTCTCTTCGGAAATCTGCTCGACCGGTTCATAGCGCAGCAGCATGGCGTTGTTGATCACGGCGTCGATGCGGCCGCACTGCGCCGCGAACCTGGCGGCACCCGCCATGAACAGACGGCGCACGGCCACGTCCACCGCGAATGCATGCGCCTTGCCGCCCGCCGAGCGGATGTGCTCGGCTACGGCCTCGCAGTCAGCCAGGTGCAGGTCCACGATGGCGACAGTGGCGCCGCAGGCGGCGAGCGTTTCGGCCATGGTGCGACCCAGGCCGCGCGCCGCTCCCGTGATGAACACACTGCGGCCGGAAAGATCGGGATGTCTGGTCATGAGCGTGCTTGCACCTCGAGCTTCCAGGCCGCGCCATCCGGCACGATGTGGCCGGCGGTGGGTTCGGCGAAATGGCTGCCGATCACCAGGGTGCCGGTGTTGTTGAATTGTTCCACGAACTCGCGGCGCGTCTTCGCCGCCTGCGCCTTGTCCATGTCGAAGCGCGCCTCGCGCTCCGGTACGGCGATCTGGATGGGGTTGTGCATCATGTCGCCGGTGATCACCGCGCTGTGTCCCTTCGACCGGATCAACACACTGACATGTCCGGGCGTGTGCCCCGGCGTGGGGAGCAAGGTGACTTCATCCGTCAGCCGGAAGTCCGGATCGATGAATTCCACCAGTCCGGCTTCCAGCACGGGCACGACAGCGTCATCCATATGATGCAGGTCGTGGTAGCCGTTGGTGTCGTGCAGGTGCTTCCAGTGCTCGTACTCGCGGCGGCCGAACAGGTAGCGCGCCTGCGGAAAAGTCGGCACCCACTTGCCATCGACCAGGCGCGTATTCCAGCCCACGTGGTCGAAGTGCAGGTGGGTGCACAGCACGTCGGTGACTTCCTCGTGCGGGAATCCCGCCGTGGCCAGGTCCTCGAGAAAGGTGGTCTGCATGTTGGTGAACACCGGAAATTCCCGCTGCCGGTCGTTGCCGATGCAGGTGTCGATCATGGCCGTGCGGCCCTGCGAGCGCAGCACGAAACACTGGAAGGAGATGATCATCTTTCCATCCGCCGTGGCGAAGTGCGGCTGCAGCCAGCCGAACTTTCGCACGAACTGTGGATCGGCATCGGGCAGCAGCATGGTGATGTCGTCTTCCCAGCCATGGACCTCGACGATGCGCGCGATTTCGACATCGCCGATCTTCCAGTGCCTGATGTGTTCCGCCGCCATGCCGATCCCCTCAATTTCGCGCGCGGATCAGGTCGGCGGCGCGTTCGGCCACCATGACCACCGGTGCGTTGGTATTGCCGCCGACGATACTAGGAAATACGGAGGCGTCCACCACCCTCAATCCGGTGATGCCGCGCACGCGCAGTTCAGGATCGACCACCGCCTTCTCGTCCACCCCCATGCGGCAGGTGCCCACGGGATGGTGGGCGGTGCCGGCGGCGCGACGCAGGTAGGCGATGAGGGCGGTGTCATCCTGCACGCCAGGGCCAGGCAGGGCTTCGTGCGCATGGTAGCGGGCGAACGGCGCTGCCGCGCACAGCCGCCGCGCCAGACGCAGTCCGCGCAGCATGGGCGCCAGGTCCGCCGGCTCACTGAACAGGCCGGCATCCACGCGCGGCGCTGCGCGCACGTCCGGGCTGGTCAGGGTGATGCGGCCACGACTGCGCGGGTAGAGATTCACCACGCTCAGGGCGAAGCCATGTCCCTTCGGCAGCGGAAAGGCATCGGGATTGCGCCTGGCCGGCTGAAAAGCGATCTGGATGTCCGGGCGGTCGAGGCCGGCCGCGCTGCGGATGAAGGCCGTGGACTCGAACACATTGCTGGCCAGCGGGCCGCGACGCGCCAGCAGGTATTCGAGCACGCTCCAGGCGTTGCGGGGCAACGCTCGCCACGACAGACCGTAGGAGGTGCTGTCGCGCATTTCCATGGTGACGGCGAGAGCCGGGTGATCGTGGTAGTTCGCGCCGACGCCCTCCAGCCCCGCCTGCACGGCAATGCCCAGCGCACGCAGCGCATCGGGCGGGCCGATACCCGAGAGCATCAGCAGCTGCGGCGAGTGAATCGCACCGGCACAGATGATCACCTCGCGTTCTGCGGTAAGCGAACGCTGGCCGCCGGCGTCATGCACATCCACCCCGCAGGCGCGACCGGAGGCGAAGCGGATGCGATGCACCTGTGCCCGGGTCAACAGCGTGAGATTGGGCCGCGAGCGCGCGGGCTTCAGGTAGGCCACGGCCGTGGAATCGCGCCGCCCGCGATGGATGGTGCCCTGGCGCAGACCATAGCCTTGCGGATCAAGGCCCGTGAAATCGGCGCAGGCGGGATATTCATTCAGCGTCGCGAAGGCCTCGAGAAACGCCGCGTTGAGCGGATTGGGCCTGGGAATGTGCGTGACATGCACCGGACCGCGGACGCCGTGAAGGGCCGGGTCGCGCAGATCGGCATTGTTCTCCGAGCGAATGAAGCAGGGCAGCACGCTGTGCCAGTCCCAGCCGTAATTGCCGGCCGCTGCCCAGTCGTCGTAATCGCGCGGATGACCGCGGTGGTAGGCCATGCCATTGATCGAACCCGAACCGCCGACGACCTTGCCGCGTGGCAAGGGAAGGCGGCGGTTGTCCAATGCCGCCTGCGGCTGCGTCGAAAGGCCCCAGCCCAGCTTCGGATGCATGATGGCCGGACCCACCAGCGCGGGCACATGAATGAAGGGATGTCGCGCCGGACCGCCGGCTTCGATCAGGCATACGCGGATGTGCGGATCTTCCGACAGCCGCGCGGCGAGTACGCATCCAGCGGTACCGGCTCCGACAATGATGAAGTCGTACTCGGCGGTCATGGCGTTTGTCGTGGCTGTGTACGAAAGCGCTCAGCCGCGACGGAACGGCAGCGTCAGCAAGAAGAAAATCAGCCGCGGGGTGAGCATCTTCAGCGCCGCACGCGCGGCATCGGGCGTCAGCTTCGCATTCATCGGCATGGCGCCGAACACCTTGCCGCGGATCAACAGCGCGTTGCCGTCGCGCTCCAGGCTCTCCACGGTCATCAAGTCTCCGCCATCCGCGGACTTGATCTTCATTTCACGCGGCCCTGTTTGTCGAAGTTCAGGCCCAGCGCCTCGAACATCTTCATCGCCGTGGCGCGGCCGGCACCGAACACACCGCCGCCGGGATGCTGGAACGGGCCCACCAGATAGAAGCGGTCCAGGCCGGGAACGGTGTATTGCCCCAGTTCTGGCGTGGGGCGATGCGCGCCGCTCTGGTAAGTGGTGGTGGCGATGCCGTGCAGGTCGCCGCGGCGGAAACTGGGCGAAGTGCGTTCCATGTCGACCGGGCTGTCGACATGCGCCTGCAGCACCACGTCTGGAATGTTGACGACGAACCGCGCCAGATGCTGCAGCATGCGCTCGGCGTATTCCTGCTTGGTGTCGTCCCAGCTGCGGCCATCGGGACGGCGGTACGGCACGTAATCCCACAGATGCAGGATGCCCTTGCCGGGCGGCACGCGCGAAGGATCGAACTGCGACAGCGAACCCAGCCCCAGCAAGGGATAGGGCATGAACTGTCCGTAGCGAAGCTCGTCGAAATCGCGGCGCAGGGTTTCATAGCGGGTGGGCAGCATCTCCACCATCACGGCATCGACGCGATCGCTGGTGCGAAACTGCAGCGGCGCATCCAGCGCGGCATGCACGGTAATGCAGGCGGCGTCGGTGATATGCGTGGCCTCGGCATCGGCACGCGCCCTGGTGTCCATGCCGTCGATCATCGAACCCAGCAGGTGCGGATGAATGGCGCCAATCACGGCATCCTTCGCATTGAATACGCGACCGTCGCGCGTCTCGACGCCCGAGGCTCTGCCATGGGTCACCTTGATGCGGGCCACATCGGCATTGGCGATCACCTCACCGCCGTGCGCCTCGATGCAGGCGATCAGCGCTTCGGTGAGTTTGCCGGCGCCGCCCCTGGCGACACCAAAGCCGTAGCTCTCGAGAAAACCCAGGAATACATAGGCGCCAACGGCCGTGGCCTTTTCATCCGGCGATACCAGGTTCTCGCCGGCCACGCGCGCGAAGTGCATGCGCACGCATTCGTGCTCGAACAGATCGCACAGATGATCGTGCGTGCTCATCTGGATGATGCGCCACAGTTCGCGCCCCTCGCGGCTCTGGTCGAACATGGCATGCGTGGCGCCCACCGGTGCGGGCGGCACATACAGCGATGCGGCGATCATGGGCAGCCAGGCCGCTGCCTGCTGCGACACCTTCAGGAAGGTTTCCGCGTCCTTCTTCGAGAACTTCGCGATTTCCGCCGCGGACTTGTTGCGGTCGCGGTAGAGCTTCAATGTCTGACCGTCCTCGAAGACGCTCATCATCGGCACTTCGGGGAAGATGTATTCCAGGCCGAAGCGCGATTTGAGCTTCAGCTCGTCATTGGCCAGCAGCGGGTTGCCCTGGATGAAGATATGGCTCATCGAGTGCTGGTCGTGCCGGAAGCCCGGCAGCGTCAATTCGCGTGAGACCACGCCACCGCCGAACCAGGCATTGCGTTCGAGTACGATCACCTTCTTGCCGGCGGCGGCCAGGTAGGCGGCGGCCACCAGGCCATTGTGGCCGGAGCCGACGGCGACGATATCGGTCGTCACGGGAGCGGTGCTGGACATGGTTGAAGGGTTCTTGCCTTGCGCCGGATAGCGGTTCGCAGCGAGCATACAGCCATGGATGCCGTCTATGAAATCTGCGCCGTGCGCTATGCGCACCTGCACCGCACGGCCAGCCACAACTTCATCGGCGGCGACGAACATGACGGCCCCATGCCGCTGGATTATTACGTCT
>Ga0164241_10001566_pt1 | contig 27571 bp, 28 predicted proteins | sample OricomyardsoilBY_FD_108780 | JGI IMG/M metagenome (GOLD analysis project Ga0164241, IMG submission 108780) | Backyard soil microbial communities from Emeryville, California, USA - Original compost - Back yard soil (BY) | ecosystem: Environmental > Terrestrial > Soil > Unclassified | place: USA... | reverse complement strand
GTCGCCGACCTCGACCCGTTCTTCGTCGCGTTCGGCCGGGCCGCGGTCGCCGCGATCCTCTCGGTGGTCGTGCTCAAGATGCTCAGGGCGCCGCGCCCGTCGCGGGCCCAGTGGCGCTCGCTGGCGATCGTCGCGTTCGGCGTCGTCGTCGGCTTCCCGACGCTCACCTCGCTCGCGCTCCAGGACGTCGACGCCGCCCACGGCGCCGTAGTGATCGCGCTGCTGCCGGCCGGCACCGCCGTGTTCGCCGTGCTGCGCGCCGGGGAGCGCCCGTCGCTCGGGTTCTGGACGGCCGCGCTCGCCGGCCTGGCGATCGTCGTCGGCTACATCGTCATCTCCGAGGGCCTCGGCGGGATCCGCGCCGCCGACCTCGAGCTGCTCGTGGCCGTGGTGGTCTGCTCGCTCGGCTACGCCGAGGGCGGCGTGCTCTCGCGCACGATGGGCGGGCCGCAGACGATCTGCTGGGCGCTGATCCTCGCCGCGCCGCTGACCTTCGCGGTCGCGATCGCCACGCTGCCGGACGGCGGCGTCGGCACCAACGCGTGGCTCGGGTTCGCCTACGTCTGCGTGATCTCGATGTTCCTCGGCTTCTTCGCCTGGTACGCCGGGCTCGCCCGCGGCGGCGTCGCGAAGGCCGGCCAGACGCAGCTGCTCCAGGCGCCGCTGACGCTCGCGCTCTCCGCCCTCGTCCTCGGCGAGCACGTCTCGATCGCCACCGCGGCGGTCGCCGTCGGCGTGCTGGGGAGCGTCTTCGCGACGCAACGCGCCCGCGTGCGCGTGATCGCGCCGCCGGCGTGAGACCCTGAGGGGCATGGACCGAACGACCGAGCTCGACGACCTCCTCGCCGCGCTGCTGCTCCCGCCCGACCCCGTCCTCGACGCTGCGCTGGAGGCCGCCGACGCCGCCGGCCTCCCGGCGATCGGCGTCGCTCCCGTCCAGGGCCGGATGCTCGAGGTCCTCGCGCGCCTGCGCGGCGCCACCCGGATCCTCGAGCTGGGGACGCTCGGCGGCTACAGCACGATCTGGCTCGCCCGCGGCCTCGCATCCGGCGGGCGGCTGCTCTCGCTCGAGGCCGAGCCCGCGTACGCCGCCGTGGCCGAGCGCAACGTCGCGAGCGCCGGGCTCGCCGACCGCGTCGAGATCCGGGTCGGCGACGCCCACGACTCCCTGGCCGCGCTGATCGCCGCCGGCGACGGGCCGTTCGACCTCGTGTTCTTCGACGCCGACAAGCGCTCCTACCCCGAGTACCTCGAGGCGGCCCTGGAGCTGTCGGCGCCCGGCACGCTGCTGATCGCCGACAACGTGGTGCGCGACGGGCGGATCGCCGCGCCGGCCGCCGACGACCCGAACACCGCCGGGGCGCGCAGGTTCCTCGAGCTGCTGGGGAAGGCGCCGAACGTCGTGGCGACCGCGATCCAGACCGTCGGCGCGAAGGGCCACGACGGGTTCGCGCTGGGCCTAGTCACCGGCGAACCCGGGCTCTAGGGCGGCCGGACGCCGCCCACGTCGTCAGGAGTGCCGTCCGGATGACGGCACGGGGTACCTTGTCGGCACATGGCGCTCTCGACCGAAGCCGTCGGCAAGACCTACGCGCAGACCACCTACGCGGTGGGGCGCGAGAAGATCCGGGAGTACGCGCTCGCGGTCGGCGAGACGAACCCGCTGCACCTCGACGTCGAGGCCGCCCGCGCGGCGGGCTACGCCGACGTCGTGGCGCCGCCGATGTTCGCGGTCGTCTACTGCGCGCCGTCCATCGCCCCGGCGATCTTCGACCCCGCGGTCGGCATCGACTTCGCGCGGATGGTCCATGGCGGCCAGGACTTCCGCTGGGGCCCGCTCGTCGTCGCCGGCGACGAGATCGTCACTGAGGTCTCGGTCAAGTCGATCGAGCAGAAGCTCGACCTCGGTTACTTCACCTTCGAGTCCGTGTCCACCAACCAGGACGGCGCGACGGTGTGCGTCGGCACCTGGACCAACATCGTGCGAGGCGTCTGAGAGCCATGGCCGACGAGCTGACACCGGGCGCGGCGATCCCCGAGCTGCGGGTCACCCCCGACCGGTACCTGACGATCCGCTACGCGGGCGCGTCGGGCGACTACAACCCGATCCACGTCGACGAGGACTTCGCCAAGCAAGTCGGGCTCCCCGGCCGGATCCTCCACGGCCTGTGGTCGATGGCGCAGGTCGCGCGCGCCCAGACCGAGGCCGCGGGCGGCCCCGCGGCGCTCAAGCGCCTCAGCGTCCAGTTCCGCGGCATGGGCGTCCCCGAGCGCGAGCTCGTCGTCACCGGCACCGTCCGCACGGTCGCCGACGGCGTCGCGACGGTCGACGCCGAGGTCGAGCAGGACGGCACGCGGATCATCCGCAACGGGGTCGCCGAGCTGGCGCTGTAGGCCCGGAGCGTCCGCCCGGCGCGCTCCTATCATCGGGTTCCGTGCTCCTAACCCCGCGCCAAGAGCTGATCCTGCGCAAGGTCGTGGTGGCCTTCCAGACCGCCGAGCAGCCGGTCGGATCCAAGACGCTGGCCGCCGACGCCGACGTCGACGCCAGCCCCGCGACGATCCGCAGCGATCTCGCGCAGCTCGAGGAGCACGGGCTGCTGATGCATCCCCACACGTCGGCCGGGCGCGTCCCGACCGACGCCGGCTACCGCTACTTCGTCGACAAGCTGCTGCCGGCCGACGCCCCGCGCCAGTCGTCGCTGGCGCTGTCGCTGGTGGCCCGCGAGGTCGACGCCGCGATGCGCGTCACCAGCGAGACGCTCTCGCAGGTCACGAACCTCCTGGCGATCGTCTCCGCGCCGCCCGTCGACACCGCGACCGTCCGCCACGTCGAGGTGCTGCTGCTCCAGCCCCAGGTCCTGATGGTCGTCGTGATCACGTCCACGGGCGGCGTCGCGAAGAAGATGCTCTCGTTCGACCAGACGATCGACCCGGGCCTCGCGTCGTGGGCCGGCGAGTTCCTCAACGAGCGCCTCACGGGCATGGGCCTCGGCGCCCGGATGCTGCACTCGCGCCTGCGCGCCGAGGAGCTGGGCCTGCGCGAGCGCGGCTTCATCGAGCAGCTCGCGCCCGCGTTCACCGACCTCGCCGACGCCGCCGAGGACTCGCTCTACGTCGAGGGCGCCGCGCGGCTGCTCTCCGGCCACCGCTTCCAGGACACGGCGGAGCTCAACGACCTGATGGGCATGCTCGAGCGCCGCGTTGCGCTGCTCGGCGTGCTCCGCGAGGCGCTCGGCCGCCGCGACGTCGTCGTGCGCATCGGCGCCGAGAACGAGACGCCCGCGCTGCGCTCGCTGGCGCTCGTCGCCGCGGGCTACGGCCTGCCCGGCCGCAACCTGGGCACCGTCTCGGTCATCGGGCCGGTGCGGATGGACTACGGCGGAGCGATCGGCGCCGTGCAGGACGCATCGCGGCAGCTGAGCCGCTTCATCGAGGAGCTGTATGGCTAGCACCACGCCCCGTGATCCCTACGACGTCCTGGGCATCGCCCGCGACGCGGACGAGACGCAGGTCAAGAAGGCGTTCCGGCGGCTCGCGCGCGAGCTGCATCCCGACGTCAACTCCGACGACCCGGACGCCGAGGAGAAGTTCAAGGAGCTCGCCGAGGCCTACGAGATCCTCTCCGACGCCGAGCGCCGCGCCACCTACGACCGCTACGGCCACGAGGGCCTGCGCTCCGGCGGCTGGGCGCCGCGCTCGGACCAGTTCGGCTCGCTGAGCGACCTCTTCGACGCGTTCTTCGGCGGCGGCGGTGGCGGCGGGATCTTCGGCGGCGGCGGGCGCGGCGGCCCGCGGCAGGGCGGCGACGTCGCGGCGGCGGTCGAGATCGACCTCAAGCAGGCGTCGACCGGCGCCTCGGTCGAGGTCTCCTACGAGACGGTCGCGGTCTGCGAGCGCTGCCACGGCAACCGCGCCGAGCCCGGCACCCCGATCACCACCTGCGAGCGCTGCGGCGGCGCCGGTCAGCTGCAGGCCGTCAGCCGGACCCCGTTCGGCCAGGTCGTCCGGACCGTCGCCTGCGACGTCTGCGAGGGCGAGGGCAAGGTCGCCGAGACGCCGTGCACGCGCTGCCGCGGGCGCGGCCGCGAGATGTCCGACGCGACGCTCAAGGTCGACGTCCCCGCCGGCATCGCCGACGGCCAGCGGATCCGGGTCTCGGGCCGCGGCCACGCCGGCGACCCGGGCGCGCCGAACGGCGACCTCTACGTCCTCGTGCGCGTCCGCGAGCACGCGAGCCTGCTGCGCGACGGCGACGACCTCGTCACCGTGCTCGACGTCCCGGCGCCGCTCGCCGCGCTCGGCGCGAGCCTGTCGATCGAGACGCTCGACGGTCCGGTCGAGGTCGAGGTCCACGCGGGAACGCAGCCGGGGGAGACCATCACGCTGCGCGGCAAGGGCATGCCGACGCTCCAGCGCGCCGGCCGCGGCGGCGACCTGAGGGTGATCGTCAACGTCGTGATCCCGCGCCGCCTGAGCAAGGAGCAGCGCGACCTCGTGCAGGCGCTCTCGGACTCGATCACCGACGAGAACCTGCGCGGCGACGAGTCGATGATCGGCAAGCTCAAGCGCCTGTTCCACGCCTCGTGATCCGGCTCGCGCTGCGCGTTCGCCGCGAGGACGCGGAGCTCGTGCTGGCCGAGCTGCTCGAGCTCGCGCCGGGCGGGGTCGAGGAGTCCGAGGACGGCGACGTCGTCGAGTACGCGGTCTACGGAGCGCCGGGCGAGCTGCCCGTGCTGCCGGACCTCCGGGCCGCCGCGGGCGGCGCGCTCGTCGAGATCGCGACGAGCGAGGTCGCCGACGACTGGAGCGAGCGCTGGCGCGAGTTCCACCGGCCGATCGAAATCGGATCCCCACCCACCCTCCGCGTCCGCGCCCCGTGGCACGAAGCCCGCGACGGCGACATCGTGATCGACCCCGGCCAGGCGTTCGGGACCGGCGCGCACGCGACCACGCGGCTGTGCCTCGAGCTGCTCGAGGGCGTCGCGGCCGGCGGCCCGGTCGTCGACGTCGGCTGCGGCTCGGGCGTGCTCGCGATCGCCGCCGCGCGCCTCGGGTGGAGCCCGGTGCTCGCGCTCGACTACGACACGCTCGCGGTCGACGCGACGCTCGACAACGCGCGCGTCAACGACGCCGAGCTCGACGTCCGCCGCTTCGACCTGCGCGACGAGGCGGTCCCGGCCGCGCCGACCGTGCTCGCCAACCTGCTGCGACCGCTGCTCCTCGCGACGCGCCTGGCCGAGACCCCGCGGACGCTGATCGCCTCCGGCCTGCTGGCGCACGAGGGCGACGAGATCGCCGCGCACTTCGCCGCGACCCACGGGCTGACCGAGCACCGCCGCGTCGAAGCCGACGGCTGGGTCGCGCTCGACCTCCGCGCGCCCGCCGAGGGCTGAGCTAGCTGGCCGACCCGATCTCGGTGCCGGTCGCGCCGGCGTTCTGCGAGAAGGCGTCGATGAAGGCGGCGACGACCTGCGGGTCGAACTGCGCGCCGGCGTTGCGCTGCAGCTCGGTCAGCGCCTGCTCGGCCGACAGCGCCGTGCGGTGGGCGCGCGGCGCGGTCATGTCCTGGAACGCGCTGCAGACGAAGACGATCCGGGCGCCGAGCGGGATGTCGTCGCCGGTGCGGCCCTCGGGGTAGCCGGCGCCGTCCCAGCGCTCGTGCGACGAGCGGACGACGTCGGCGACGCCGCTGAGCCCGAAGTTCGCGCGCAGGAGGCGCTCGCCGACGAGCGTGTGGAGCTTGACGAAGTGCCACTGCGAGTCCGACAGCGGTCCGGTCGCGTGGACGATCTCCTCGGGGATGGCCATCATCCCGACGTCGCGCCAGGCGGCGGCCGACTGGACGATCTCGAGGTCGTCGCGGTCGAGGCCGAGCACGTGGCCGACGTTGACGGCCAGCTCGGCGACCTCGAAGGGGGAGGGCGGCATGCCGTTGCGGCGCGAGATCGGCGCGATGTCGGCCTCGTCGATGCCCTTGCGGCGCAGCCGGCCGCGCTCGGCCTGGACCTCCTGGTCGGCGAGCTTCAGCGCCTCGGACAGGTTCTTGGCCTGGCGCGGGATCGTCGCGGTCCCCGAGGCGGGCTCGACGAGGAAGCCCTCGCCGCGCTCGGACAGCGCGGTCGCCGCCTGGGCGCGGAGCGTGTGGCTCTCCATCGGCGGGGCGGTGCTGACGAACGCGAACTGGGCGCCGCGCAGGCGGTACAGGACGCCGCGGCCGCCGACCGCGTCGTGCAGCCGCCGGGCGAGGTGGCGCAGGAGCGCGTCGCCCGCCGCGTAGCCGAAGGCGTCGTTGTACTTCTTGAAGCCGACGAGGTCGAAGAGGTAGAGCGTGAGGTTGTCGTCGGGCCGGCGGTCGCGCAGGAACACGCCGACGTCCTCGCCGAGGCGGTCGCGCGTGGCGAGCCCGGTGAGCGCGTCGCGGCGGCCGGCGACGCGGTCGCGGCGGTCGGCGCGGCTGCGGCGCCACCACGAGATGCCCTCGGAGGCGATGAACAGGCCCGCGAGCACCGGCACCAGGACCAGCGCGAAGCCGCCACCGGCCCAGCCCCAGAGGGCGAGCACGGCGATCGCGAGCATCGCGGGAAGCTCCCGCCGACGGGTCATGTCCTTTATGTCGGCGGCTGAGCAGGAACCTTGAGCTTTGGTGGCCGTGGCACCATGCCTTCCATGGCCTGGAACGTCGTCATCGCCGGTGGGGGATTCGGAGGGCTCTACGCGGCGCGCACGCTCGAGCGCGTGCTCCCGCACGCGAGCGCCAAGATCACGCTCGTCAGCGACGTCAACTTCCTGCTCTACACGCCGCTGCTGCCCGGCGCGGCGGCGGGCACGCTCGAGCCGCGCCACGTCGTGGTGCCGCTGCGCGAGGAGCTCGACCGCACCGAGCTGCGGCTCGGCACCGTGCTCGGCGCCGACCCGGACGCGCGCGAGCTGCGGCTGCGCCTCAACGACGGCCGCGAGGAGGCGCTGCCCTACGACCAGCTGATCGTCTCGCTGGGCTCGGTCTCGCGCACGCTGCCGGTCCCGGGGCTGGCCGAGCACGGGATCGGCTTCAAGTCGCTGCCCGAGGCGATCGCGCTGCGCAACCGGCTGATCGGCTCGCTCGAGGCGGCCGAGACGATCGAGGACCCCGCCGAGCGCGCCGCGTGGCTGACGTTCGTGTTCGTCGGCGCCGGCTACGCGGGGCTCGAGGGGATCGCCGAGCTGCAGGACTTCGCCGCCGACGTGATCGAGATGTACCCGCGCTGCCGGACCACCGGCCTGCGCTTCGTGCTCGTCGAGGCGCGCGACCGCGTGATGCCCGAGATCTCCGAGAAGCTGGCGCTGTTCGCGACCCGCGAGCTGCGCGGCCGCGGGATCGACATCCGCACCTCGACGACGCTCGACGAGGTCACCGCCACGTCCGCGCGGCTGTCCGACGGCGAGACGATCCCGACGCGCTTCGTGGTCTGGACCGCCGGCGTCCGGCCCGCGCCGGTCGTCGCCGAGCTCGGCCTCCCGCTCGACCAGGGCGGCCGGATCCGGGTCGACCGCTTCATGCAGGTCGAGGGCCGCCGCGACGTCTGGGCGATCGGCGACGCCGCCGCCGTCCCCGACCCCGCGAAGGGCGGCAAGCTGCCGTGCCCGCCGACCTGCCAGCACGCCCTGCGCCAGGGCCGCCGCGTCGCGCGCAACGTCGCCGCCGCGCTCGGCACGGGCCGCAAGCGCCCCTTCACGTACAAGACGCTCGGCGTGTTCGTCGACATGGGCCGCGGCGAGGCGGTCGCCGAGACGCTGGGCGTCCGCTGGCGCGGCGCGCCGGCCTGGTGGCTGGCCCGCAGCTACCACATGGCGATGATGCCGGGCGTCAAGCGCAAGCTCCGCCTGGTCGTCGACTGGACCGTCGGGATCGTCTTCGGGCGCGACACCGCGGAGCTGGGCAAGCTCGGCCACCCGCCCCCGCTGTAGCCGGGCCTACAGCACCCTGCGGGCCCAGACGAAGCGCTCGGCGCGCCAGCCGTCGAGCGGCGCGAGGAACACGCCCTGGGAGCTCGAGTTGATCATCCAGCCGTTGCCGAGCGCGATCCCGACGTGGTCGACGCGCGACTCGGTCGCCTTCTGCCAGAACTTGCCGCTGCCGAAGAACAGGAGGTCGCCGGCCCGCGTGTCGGCGAGCCGGAGCCGCCGTGACCGCGGGATCTCGGCGGCCATCTGCGCGGCGGTGCGGCCGCGGATCGCGTGCGAGAGGCCGGTCAGCTTGAAGACGCGCCACACGAACCCGGAGCAGTCGTAGCCGCCGTGGGTCTGGCCGCCGAGCGCGGACGAGGCGCGGTCGAGCTCGCCGCCCCACACGTAGGGCATGCCGATCTTCGCGAACGCGACGCGGAAGACCGCCCGCGTCCTCGCGCCGTAGCGCGGGAGCGTGAACTCGTCGCCGAGCATCGTGCGCGCGTTCTGGACCTCCCAGCCCGAGAACGCGGCGATCGCGGCGAGCGACCACGCCGCCTCGGCCCGCGTGATCGGGTCGGTCGGGTACAGCTCGAGCGACTCGTGCGGGTACGGATGGTTGAAGCGCAGCCCGAGGAACCGCGCGACGGTCTCGGTCCCGAAGCGCCTGGGCGGGTTCAGGCCGGCCGCGAACGCCTCGTGGTGGACCTTCGCGGCGACGTCGGCGAGGCCGAGCTGCGCGACCACGACCGCGTCGAAGCCCTCGACGCTGACGCCGGTCGACGGCGTCTCGACGGGCGGGAGCCGCACGCGCTCGGCGAGCGCGCCGATCGCCTCGCGCAGCTGGCCGGGCGAGAGCGGCCGCTCGCCGTGGAACGCGCCGTCGTCGAGGACGTGCAGCAGGCCCGCCTGGGCGGCGGCGTGCTGCTGGGCGCGATCCCAGCCGCCGAGGCCGGGCACCGCCGCGTGGGCGGAGGTGGACATCAGGAGAACGGCACCGGCGAGCGCGGCGCCAAGCTGGACGCGGGGGGACACCAGAAGGCCATCGGCTTCACAGGACGTTGGCTTGAGCCGCCCGACGCGATCCCTAGACTGAGACGTGGATGGGTATCGCCGACACGGTCAAGCAGGATCTCGCCACCGCGATGAAGGCCGGCGAGAAGGACCGCGTGGGTGCACTGCGCCTCGTCCTCTCCGAGCTGCAGAAGGCAGCGAAGGACGGCGGCGACGACGAGCTCACCGTGCTGCGCCGCGAGCGCAAGCGCCGCCAGGAGGCCGCCCGCGCCTTCCGCGACGCCGGCCGCGACGAGCTCGCCACCGGCGAGGAGGCCGAGGCCGCGATCATCGAGGCCTACCTGCCCGCCGAGCTGTCCGACGACGACCTGCGCGCGATCGTCGCCGCGGCCGTCGCGGAGTCGGGCGCCACGTCGCCCAAGGACATGGGACTCGTCATGAAGGCAGCCATGCCCAAGGTGGGCGGCAACGCCGACGGCAAGCGCGTCAGCGCGCTCGTCCAGGAGGCGCTGCGATGAGACGCCAGGTCGAGCTCTCCAACGAGGCCGCCGCCGCGCTCTCCGGGCACGGCGACGCGATCCTGCGTGCGCTCGAGGCCCACGTCTCGTGCGCGGTCTACCTGCGCGGCAACGTCGTGACGCTCGACGGCGAGCCCGAGGCCGTCCAGGCCGCGGCGACGGTCGTCGGCGAGCTCGCCGAGCTGTCCGACCAGGGCCACGAGATCGCCCCCGGCACGATCACCGCGGTCACCGGCGCGCTCGACGCGCACGAGTCGCCCGCGCGGATCCTCGAGGACGTCGTCTGGAGCCACCGCGCCAAGAAGGTCGCGCCGAAGACCGTCAACCAGAAGCGCTACGTCGACTCGATCCGCAGCAACACGGTGACGTTCGGCGTCGGCCCCGCCGGCACCGGCAAGACGTTCCTCGCCGTCGCGCTGGCCGCCAACGCGCTGGCCAGCCGCCAGGTCAACCGGATCATCCTCACGCGCCCCGCCGTCGAGGCGGGCGAGCGCCTCGGCTTCCTCCCGGGCGACCTGATGGCGAAGATCGACCCGTACCTGCGCCCGCTCTTCGACGCGCTGCACGACATGCTCGACCCCGAGCGCGTCAGCGGCTTCCTCGAGAAGGGCGTGATCGAGGTCGCGCCGCTCGCGTTCATGCGCGGCCGGACGCTGAACGACAGCTTCATCATCCTCGACGAGGCGCAGAACACCACGCCGGAGCAGATGAAGATGTTCCTCACCCGGCTGGGCTTCAACTCGAAGATGGTCATCACGGGCGACGTCACCCAGGTCGACCTCCCGCGCGAGCAGCAGAGCGGGCTCGTCGTGGTCGGCGACATCCTCGGCGACGTCGAGGGCATCGACTTCGTGCGCTTCGGCGGCGAGGACGTCGTGCGCCACCGGCTCGTGCAGCGGATCGTCGAGGCGTACGGCGAGCACGCCGAGCGCCTCGCGCCCGGGCTGCGCCCCGCCGACCGCAAGCGCGCTTGAGCCTCGAGGTCGAGGTCGAGGGTGGCGCCGTGCCCGCCGACGAGGTGGAGCGCCTGGTCGCGCTCGCCGTCGCCAGCGCCGGCGTCAACGACGGCCACGTCGCGATCGCGTTCGTCGACGCCGAGGCGATCGCCGCGCTGAACGCCGAGCACCGGGGCAAGGAGGGGCCGACCGACGTCCTCTCGTTCCCGATCGACGGCGCCGATGCCGACGTGATCGGCCCGCGCGAGCTCGGCGACATCGTGATCTGCCCGGAGCACACCGTCGACCTGCGCGAGGCGATCGTCCACGGCGCGCTGCACCTCGTCGGGATGGACCACGAGGTCGACGACGGCGAGATGCTCGCGGTGCAGGCGGAGATCCTGAGCTGGTGAGCTCCATCGGTCGTCCGGACGAAGACCGTTCCGATCAGGGGCACCGGCCGGACGCCGGTGGCGTGGGGCCTTCTACCCGCTCCGGCTACATCGCGCTCGCCGGCCGCCCGAACGTGGGCAAGTCGACGCTCGTCAACGCGCTCGTCGGCCACAAGATCGCGATCGTCTCCGACAAGCCGCAGACGACGCGCCGTGCGATCCGCGGCGTCGCCTCGGGCGAGGACTGGCAGCTCGTGCTCGTCGACCTCCCGGGCGTGCAGAAGCCGCTCGACAACCTCACCGAGCGCATGCAGCGGCGCGTCGAGCGCGAGCTCGCGGAGTCCGACGGCGCGCTGATGGTGCTCAACGCCGAGGAGGGCATCGGGCCCGGCGACCGCTTCATCGCGCAGGCGCTGGCCGGCGCCGGCGTGCCGGTGAACATCGCGGTCAACAAGATCGACCGGCTCGATCGCCCGCACGTCGCCGAGATGCTCCAGGCGACCGGCGAGCTCGGGATCGGCGACGCGATCTTCCCGATCTCCGCTCGCAAGGGGATCGGCATCGACCAGCTGCGCGAGCACCTCGTGTCGCTGCTCCCGGCGGGTCCGTTCTACTTCGACGCGGAGGAGACGAGCGACCAGTCCGAGGACGTGCTGCTCGCCGAGCTCGTCCGCGAGCAGATCCTCAAGCGCACGTTCCAGGAGGTCCCGCACTCCGTCGAGGTCGTGATCGAGCACGTCGAGCCGACCAAGGACGACCTGCTCGTCGTGCGCGCCCTGTGCTGGGTCGAGACGAACTCGCAGAAGGGCATCCTGATCGGCAAGGGCGGGCGGATGATCAAGGCGATCGGGACGGCGGCGCGCAAGGAGCTCCAGCGCGAGCTCGGCGCGCGCGTGCACCTCGACCTGGCGGTGCGCGTGCGGCGCGACTGGCGCGGCGACGATCGCGCCCTCGACCGGCTGGGGATCGAGTAGCGCACCCGTATCCGGAGGAGTGGGCGCGCGGCAGGGCTCAAGTTCTCGCTCCACGCGCGCCGATAGGAGGCATGGGAAGCGCCTGCGTCTCCTTTCATGACCGACCCCCGCGCCTCCGAGACCCCCGATGACGCACCGCACCGCGCCCTCGCGGAGGCCGAGGCGCGCTATCGCAGCCTCGTCGAGCGGATCCCCGCGGTGGTCTACGTCTGCGACTTCGACGCGGGGGCGACGTTCCGCTACGTGAGCCCGCAGGTCGAGGACCTGCTCGGCTACCCGCCGGAGGAGCTCCTGGCCGACGACGACCTCTGGTACCGGTGCATCCACCCGGACGACCTGCCGCGCGTCCTCGAGGCGGAGGCCGCGGCCTACGAGCGCCGCGGCGAGTTCGACTGCGAGTTCCGGATGATCCGCCGCGACGGGCGGGTCGTGCACGTCTGGGAGCGCGACGCGATCGTCGAGGACGCCGAGGGCCGCCCCCTGATGACGCAGGGCGTCGTCGTCGACGTCACCGACCTGCGCGAGGCCGAGGCCGGCGTGCGCGACGAGCGCGACCGCGCGCAGCGCTACCTCGACGTCGCCGGGACCGTGCTCCTCGCGCTCGACGCCGAGGGCCGCGTGACGATGCTCAACCGCGCCGGCCACCGCCTGCTCGGCTACCAGGACGCGGAGCTGGTCGGGGCCGATTGGTTCGCCACGTGCATCCCGCCGAGCAGCCGCGACCACCTGCGCGAGCTGTTCGACCAGGCGCTCGCCGGCGAGGAGATCCTGCCCCAGTGGGAGGCGACCGTCGTCTGCCGCGACGGCCGCGAGCGCGCGCTGGTGTGGGACAGCTCGCTGCTCGTCGAGGAGGGCGGCGTCGTCGGGATGATGAGCGCCGGGATCGACGTCACCGAGCGTCGCCGGGCCGAGGAGCAGGTGGCCTACCTCGCCTACCACGACAGCCTCACCGGCCTGCCGAACCGGATGATGCTCCAGGAGCACCTCGAGCTGGCGCTCGCCCGGGCGCGCCGCAACCGCGGGTCGGTGGCGCTGATGTTCATCGACCTCGACGACTTCAAGCTCGTCAACGACGGGCTCGGCCACGCCGCCGGCGACGAGCTGCTGTGCCAGGTCGCGGCGCGCCTGCGCCGCCAGGTGCGCGAGTCCGACACGCTCGCCCGCCAGGGCGGCGACGAGTTCCTGATCCTGCTCGGCGACCTCGACGACGAGCCGACGCTGCGCGCGGTCGCCGCCGCCGAGCACATCGCCGAGGCGATCCGCGAGCCGTTCCGCCTCGGGGGGACCGAGTTCGACATCGGCGCGTCGATCGGCATCTCGATCTTCCCGGTCGACGCCCACGACGCCGACACGCTGCTCGAGCACGCCGACTCGGCGATGTACGACGCGAAGGCCGCCGGCCGCGGCGGGGTCCGCGTCTACGGCAGCGAGCCGCTGCGGCGCGAGCGCGGGGTGGAGCGGCTGTCGCTGAGCCGCAAGCTGCGGCGCGCGATCGGCGCCGGCGAGCTGGTGCTGCACTGGCAGCCGGTCGTCGGCCTGCCCGACCGCGTGATCTCCGGCGCCGAGGCGCTCGTGCGCTGGGAGGACCCCGAGCACGGCCTGCGCGCCGCCGGCGAGTTCGTCCCGGTCGCCGAGCGCCGCGGCCTCCTCGACGAGCTCGACGAGTGGGTCATCGACGCGTTCTCGGCCCAGCGGCGGCTCTGGCAGGCGCAGGGCTTCGACCCGTGGGTCGGCTTCAACCTCTCGCCGCGCCAGCTGCGGCCCGAGCGGATCGACGGCATGCTCGCGGCGCTGAGGACCGGCGGCTCGCTCGACCGCGTGACGATCGAGCTGACCGAGTCGGTCGTGCTGCGCGAGGACGCCGGCACCGGCGCGGTGATCGACGCCCTCTGCGACGCCGGCGTGACGCTCTGCCTCGACGACTTCGGGGTCGCCTACTCGTCGCTGAGCCGGCTCGCCGACCTGCCCGTCGGCTGGATCAAGGTCGACCGCTCGTTCCTGCGCGAGGTGCCCGGCAGCCACGCGGCCACGAGCCTGCTGAACTCGATCCTCGGGCTGGTCGGCGCGCTCGGCCTGAACCTCATCGTCGAGGGCGTCGAGACCGAGGCGCACGTCGACCACCTCGTCGCCCAGGGCTGCCAGCGCGCACAGGGCTACCTGCTCGGCGCGCCGATGCCGGCGAGCGAGCTCGAGCCGCTGCTGCGCGCCTCGCCGGTCTCGTGGTCCCCCGAAGGGCCGTGAGGGCCGCGTAAGCTGCCACCCCATGGAGATCGCCTACGACGACCGGGGGCTCGTGCCGGTCGTGGTGCAGGACTGGACGAGCGGTGAGGTGCTGACGCTGGCCTACGCGAACGCGGAGGCGGTGAAGCGCACCCGCGAGACGGGCGAGCTGCACCTCTGGAGCCGCTCGCGCCAGGAGCAGTGGCACAAGGGCGCGACCTCCGGGAACGTCCAGAAGGTCCGCGCGCTGCGCCTGGACTGCGACGGCGACGCGCTGCTCGCGCTCGTCGAGCCCGCCGGGCCGGCGTGCCACACGGGCGAGCGGACGTGCTTCCACAACGGTCAGATGGAGCCGCCCGCGCCGCACGAGGCGCTGCCGGGCCTGGAGCGGACGCTGGCCGCGCGTGCCGCGGAGCGCCCCGAGGGCTCCTACACCGTGCAGCTCCTCGACGACCCGCCGCTGATCGGCGAGAAGGTCATGGAGGAGGCCGAGGAGGTCGCGCGCGCCGCGCGCGAGGAGTCCGACGACCGCGTCGACAACGAGGCCGCCGACGTCCTCTACCACCTGACCGTGCTGCTGCACGGCCGCGGCCGCTCGCTGCGCGCCGCCGAGGAGGTGCTCCTTGGCCGTCGACGTTGAGGCCGCCTCGCTCCAGGTCGAGCCGTCGCTCGACGAGGTGCGCGAGCTCGCGCGCGAGCACAACCTCGTGCCGCTGCGCCACACCTTCATCGACGACTGCGAGACCCCGGTCAGCGCGTTCCTGAAGCTCCGCGGGCGCAACCCGGAGTTCCCCGCGTTCCTGCTCGAGTCCGCCGACCGCGGGCAGCAGGTCGGCCGCTACTCGTTCATCGGGCTGCGGCCGCGCAAGATCATCCGCTGGTCGCTCGGCGACGAGGGCGACCCCTACGCGATCGCCGACGCCGAGGCCGGCGCGTTCTCGCAGGCGACGTGGCCCGACGCCCCGCCGTTCCTCGGCGGCGCCGTGGGCTTCTTCGGCTACGACCTCGTGCGCACGGTCGAGACCACGCTCGGGCCGCCGAACGAGGACGTCCTCGGGCTGCCCGACATGGCGCTGATGCTCTCCGACGTGCTGGTCGTCTTCGACCACCTCAAGCACACGGTGACGATCATCGGCAACGTCCACGCGGAGGACGAAGGCGACGTGGACGCCTCGTACGCGGACGCCGTCGCCACGATCGCCAAGGCGCGGCGGCTGCTGTCGGGCCCGGTGCCGGACTTCGGCGTCCGCGCCCGCACCGAGCGCCCGAAGTTCTCGTCGAACATGAGCCGCGAGCAGTTCGAGGCCAACGTCGCGCGGATCATCGAGTACGTCCACGCCGGCGACGCGTTCCAGGTCGTGCCGTCGCAGCGCTGGTCGGCCGAGGTCGAGCTCGACCCGTTCTCGATCTACCGTGGCCTGCGGGTCGTCAACCCGAGCCCGTACATGTACTACCTGGACTTCATGGACTTCCAGGTCGCCGGCGCGTCGCCGGAGCCGCTGCTGACCGTCAGCGGCCGCCACGCCTCGACGCGGCCGATCGCGGGCACCCGTCCGCGCGGCGCGAACATCGCCGAGGACGAGCGGATCGCCGGCGAGCTGCTGGCCGACGAGAAGGAGCGCTCCGAGCACGTGATGCTCGTCGACCTCGGCCGCAACGACCTCGGCCGCGTGTGCGAGTACGGGACCGTCAACGTCGACACGTTCATGTCGGTCGAGACCTACTCGCACGTCATGCACATCGTCTCGAACGTCTCCGGCGAGCTGCGCGAGGAGGTCGGCGCGATGGACGCGCTGCGCTCGATGCTCCCGGCCGGCACGCTCAGCGGCGCGCCGAAGGTCCGCGCGATGGAGATCATCGACGAGGTCGAGCCCGTCAAGCGCGGCGGCTACGGCGGCGCGGTCGGCTGGCTGGCCTACAGCGGCGATCTCGACACCTGCATCCACATCCGCACGGTCGTGATCAAGGACGGCGTCGCCCACGTGCAGGCCGGCGGCGGGACCGTCGCCGACGCGAAGCCCGCCTACGAGTTCGCCGAGTCCGAGGCCAAGGCGCGCGGAGTGCTGCGCGCGCTCGAGCTCGCCGCCGACCAGCCAGAATGGCCGTGAGCCCCGTGCGCGTCCTCGTCATCGACAACTACGACTCGTTCACCTACAACCTCGTCCAGTTCCTCGGGGAGCTCGGCGCGGACCTCGACGTCGTCCGCAACGACGTCTCCTCGGTCGACGAGCTGCTCGAGCGCGCGCCGGACCGCGTGGTCGTCTCGCCGGGGCCGTGCACGCCGAACGAGGCAGGGGTCTCGATCGAGACGATGCGCCGCTTCCCGGAGGCCGGGATCCCGACGCTCGGCGTCTGCCTCGGCCATCAGTCGCTGGCGCAGGCGTTCGGCGGCAACGTCGTCCAGCACCTGCCGGTGCACGGCAAGACGACGACGATCGAGCACGACGGCCGCACGGTCTACGCCGGCCTCGACGCCCCGATGGTCGTCGGCCGCTACCACTCGCTCGTCGTCGAGGAGTCCTCGCTGCCGGACTGCTTCGAGGCCACCGCGCGCGGCGGCGGCGTCCTGATGGGCATCCGCCACCGCGAGCTGCCCGTCGAGGGCGTGCAGTTCCATCCCGAGTCCGTGCTCACTCCCTGCGGCAAGCGGCTGCTGGCGAACTTCCTTGCCGAACCCAGCGCTCACTGAGGCGATCGACGCCCTCGCGTCGGGCCGCGACCTCCCGCGGGAGCAGGCCGCCGGCGTGCTGCGCGAGATCATGGACGGCGAGGCGACCGAGGTCGAGATCGCCGGCTTCCTGATCGCGCTGCGCACGAAGGGGGAGACCGAGGAGGAGCTCGCCGGCCTGGCGAGCACGATGCGCGCGTTCGCGACCCCCGTCGAGAGCGCCCGCCACGACCTCGTCGACACCGCGGGCACGGGCGGCGGGCGCACGACGTTCAACGTCTCGACGACCGCGGCGCTGATCGCCGCCGGCGCCGGCTGCGCGGTCGCCAAGCACGGCAACCGCTCGGCGACGAGCCTCTCGGGCTCCGCCGACGTGCTCGAGGCGCTCGGCGCGCGGCTCGACGTCGCGCCGGCCGGCGTGACGCGGTGCATCGACGAGGCGGGCTTCGGCTTCCTGTTCGCGCCCAGCCACCACGCGGCGACGCGGTTCGTGATCCCGGTTCGCCGCGACCTCGCCGTGCGCACGATCTTCAACTTCCTCGGGCCGCTCACGAACCCGGCCGGCGCCCGCCGCCAGCTGATCGGCGTGGCCGACCCGGCGTTCCTCGACGTGATGGCGGGAGCGCTGGCGCGCCTCGGCGTGGACCGCGCGTTGCTAGTGTCGAGCGAGGATGGGCTCGACGAGATGAGCACGTCCGGCAACACCCATGTGGTGGAAGTGAACGGGGAAGAGATCCAGCGCTACACGGTGTCGCCCGGCGACTTCGGCCTGCCGACGTCGCCGTTCGAGGCCGTGGCCGGCGGCACGCCCGCCGAGAACGCGGCCGCGACGCGCGCGATCCTGGCCGGCGAGCAGGGTCCACGGCGCGACATCGCGATCCTCAACGCCGGCGCCGCGATCTACGCCGGCGGGCGGGCCGAGACGCTCGCCGAGGGCGTCGCGGCGGCGGCCGCCGCGATCGACTCGGGCGCCGCGCAGGAACGGACCGAGCGCTACGTGGCGCTGAGCAACGAGCTGGCGGGGGTGGCCGCGTGAGCGTGCTCGACCGGATCGTCGACGTGACCCGCGACGAGGTGCGCCGGCGGCGCAAGCAGACCCCGCTCGCCGAGCTCGAGGCGCGGATCGGCGTCCGCGAGGAGCGCCCGTTCGCCGAGGCCCTGATCCGGCCCGGCGTGTCGGTGATCGCCGAGCACAAGCGGCGCTCGCCGTCGGCCGGCGAGATCCGCGAGGGCGCGACGGTGGCCGAGATCGTGGCCGCCTACGAGCGCGCCGGGGCGTCGGCGCTGTCGATCCTCACCGAGGGCCCGCACTTCGGCGGCACGCTCGAGGACCTGCGCGAGGCGCATCAGGCGTCGGTGCTGCCGATCATCCGCAAGGACTTCATCGTCGATCCGTACCAGGTCTTCGAGACCGCGGCCTGGGGCGCCGACGCGCTGCTGCTGATCGTCGCCGCGCTCGACCCGAAGGACCTCGCGTCGCTGCATCGCGAGGCGCGCGACCTCGACCTCGACGTGCTCGTGGAGGTGCACACCGAGGAGGAGCTCGTCTGCGCGCTCGAGGTCGTCGACGCCGACGTGATCGGGATCAACAACCGCGACCTGAGCGACTTCACGGTCGACATCCAGCGCACCTTCGAGCTGCTCGCCGACGTGCCCGCGGGCAAGACGGTGGTCTCGGAGTCCGGCTTCCACTCCCGCGACCAGCTCGACGAGCTCGAGCGGGTGGGCGTCGACGCGGTGCTCGTGGGGGAGTCGCTGATGCGCGCCTCCGACCCCGAGGTCGCGCTGCGCACGCTGCTCGGTCATCCCGACGACGCCGACGTCTGAGCACCCGTCACGCCGTTGACACTCGGACTGCCTCGCGTTGAGGTGCGCTTGATGGGCGCGCGCAACACTGACGTCGTATGAGTCGCAAGACCCTCGTTCCCGTCGCGCTGGTGGCCGCGGTGACCGGTGGCGCGGGAGGCGCCGCGCTCGTCGCGGTCAGCGGCGTGGGCGACGACACCACCACGATCATCCAGCAGGCGCCGCTCGCCGCCTCGGCGTCGGACACCGCGAGCGCCGCGTCCTCGTCCTCGAAGGCGCCGACCGGGCTGACCGCGCGCGAGATCTACCAGCGCGACGCGCCCGGCGTTGCCTACGTCCGCGCGGAGATCGTCCAGCGCACGCAGTCGGCCTTCGACCTCTTCCCGACCGAGCAGCACGGGACCAGCACCGGCTCCGGGTTCGCGATCGACGAGGAGGGCCACATCCTCACCAACGCCCACGTGATCGAGGGCGCGGTGAAGGTGACGGTCCAGTTCGCCGACGACAAGCTCGCCGACGCGCAGGTGGTCGGCAAGGACGCCTCGACCGACATCGCGCTGCTGAAGGTCGACCCGGCCGGGCTCGACATCAAGCCGCTGACGCTCGGCTCCGCCACCGACGTGCAGGTCGGGGACCCGACGGTCGCGATCGGCAACCCCTTCGGCCTCGACCGGACGCTCACGACCGGCGTCGTGTCGGCGCTGCAGCGCCGCATCCAGGCGCCCAGCGGCGCGTTCGTCGACCACGTGATCCAGACCGACGCGGCGCTGAACCCCGGCAACTCGGGCGGGCCGCTGCTCGACGCCGCGGGGCGCGTGATCGGCATCAACTCGCAGATCCAGACCGGCGGCAACAGCGAGGGCAGCGTCGGGATCGGGTTCGCGGTCCCGATCGACACCGCCAAGCAGCTGCTGCCCGATCTCAAGCAGGGCGGCGAGATCCGCCACGCCTACGTCGGCGTGACCAGCCTCACGATCGACGACACGCTGAAGGGCATCGCGCTCGGCTCGAAGGAGGGCCTGCTCGTGCAGACCGTCCAGGCCGGCAGCCCGGCCGACGACGCGGGCCTGCGCGGCGGCGACGTCAGCGCGACGGTCTCGGGCCAGGCGATCCGGCTCGGCGGCGACGTGATCGTCGCGGTCGACGGCGAGAAGCTCACCTCGACGTCGGAGCTCGCCGACGCGATCGGCGCCCACCGGCCCGGCGACGTGATCAAGCTGACCTACGTCCGCGGCGACAAGCGCAAGACCGTCGACGTGAAGCTCGGCGACCAGCCGAACACGATGGCCACGCTCGGGGGCTGACGCGCCCGCCGGTACGCTGGCTCACGTGACGCGGATCAAGCACTGCGGGATCACCAGCGTTCAGGACGCGGAGCTCGCGGCCGACGCCGGTGCCTGGGCCCTGGGGATGATCTTCTGGCCCGGATCGCCGCGTGCCTGCGACCCCGCGACGGCGGTCGAGATCTCCCGCCGCCTGCGCCGCCGGGCCGAGATCGTGGGCGTGTTCGTCAACCAACCGCTCGACGAGATCGCCACGTACGCCGAGGAGATGCCGCTCAGCATCGTCCAGCTGCACGGCGACGAGGGGCCGTCGTTCTGCACCGAGGTCGCGCGCCGCACCGGCGCGAAGGTGATCAAGGCCGCGAGCGTCGGCAGCCGCTCGGACCTGCAGGCGCTGCAGGCGTTCCGCAACGCCGACTTCCACATGGTCGACGCGCGCGTCGAGGGCATGCGCGGCGGCACCGGCCAGGTCGTCGACTGGGACCTCGTGGCGACGCGCTTCTCGCCCGTCCCGCTGATCCTCAGCGGCGGGCTGACCCCGGAGAACGTGGGCGACGCGATCGACCGCGTGCGGCCGTGGGCGGTCGACGTCGCGTCGGGCACCGAGTCGGCCCCGGGCGTCAAGGACCCCGCCAAGCTCCAGGAGCTGTGCGCCGCGGTCCAGGCCGTCGACGCCGAGGTTCCGGCGGCATGAGCGGGCGCGTGGAGGCCGGCGTCGAGCACCGCTTCGGCCCGTACGGCGGGCAGTACGTGCCCGAGACCCTGATGCCGGCGGTCCAGGAGCTCGAGGCTCTGTGGCTCGCGGCGCGGACCGACCCGGCCTACCTCGAGGAGCTCGGGCGGCTGCTGCGCGACTACGTCGGCCGGCCGTCGCCGCTGTACCTCGCCGAGCGCCTGAGCGAGGTCGCCGGGCGCGAGGTCTGGCTCAAGCGCGAGGACCTCAACCACACCGGCTCGCACAAGATCAACAACGCGCTCGGGCAGGCGCTGCTGGCCAAGCGGATGGGCAAGCCGCGCGTGATCGCCGAGACCGGGGCGGGCCAGCACGGCGTCGCGTCGGCGACCGCGTGTGCGCTGCTGAACCTGCAGTGCGTCGTCTATATGGGCGCCGAGGACGTGCGCCGCCAGCAGCCCAACGTGCAGCGGATGCGGATGCTCGGGGCCGAGGTCGTGGCCGTCGAGGCGGGCGCCAGGACGCTGAAGGAGGCGGTCAGCGAGGCGCTGCGCGACTGGGTCACCAACGTCGCGACCAGCCACTACATCATCGGCTCCGCGGTCGGGCCGGCGCCGTACCCGGCGATCGTCCGCGACCTGCAGCGCGTGATCGGCGACGAGGCGCGCGCCCAGCTGATGGAGCGCCGCGGCCGGCTCCCGGACCGCGTGCTCGCCTGCGTCGGCGGCGGCTCGAACGCGATCGGCACGTTCGCGGGCTTCTACGACGACCCGTCGGTGGCGCTCGTCGGCGTCGAGGCGGCGGGGGAGGGGATCGAGACCGGCCACCACGGCGCGCCGCTCACCGTCGGCGGACCGGGCGGCGTCCTGCACGGCTCGTTCTCGGCGATCATGCAGGACGCCGACGGCCAGATCCTCGAGGCGCACTCGGTCTCCGCCGGGCTCGACTACCCGGGCGCCGGGCCCGAGCACGCGTGGCTGCGCGACACGGGGCGCGCGACCTACGTCGCGGTCACCGACAGGCAGGCGGTCGCGGCGTTCAAGGAGGTCGCGCGGCTCGAGGGGATCGTCCCCGCGCTGGAGACAGCGCACGCGCTGCACTACGTCCTCCACGAGCCGAGCGAATCGGAGCTCGACCTCCTGTGCCTCTCCGGCCGCGGCGACAAGGACCTCGCCGAGGTCCTGGCGATGGACCCGGCGTGAGCGTGACCGTGAGCGGCGCGGACCGGATCGCCGAGGCCTTCGCCTCCTCGGGCAAGCGCGCCGCGTTGATGCCCTACCTGATGGGCGGCTTCCCGACCGTCGAGGCGTCGCGCGCCGTGGGCGCCGCGTACGCGGCCGGCGGCGCGGACCTCGTCGAGCTCGGCGTCCCGTTCTCCGACCCCCTCGCCGACGGCCCCGTGATCCACTCCGCGGGCGTCGAGGCCCTGCGCAACGGCGCGAACGTCGACTCCACGCTGGCGCTCGCCGCCGAGCTGTCGCCCGCCGTCCCGGTCGTGGTCATGTGCTACGCCAACCTCGTGCTCGCCCGCGGCGCCGAGGGCTTCGCCGCCGCGCTCTCCGAGGCCGGTGTCAGCGGCCTGATCGTCCCCGACCTCCCGCTCGAGGAGACGCCGGACATCCTCGCGGCGTGCGACGCGGTGGGCGTCGCGCTCGTGCCCCTGGTGGCGCCGACGACGCCCGACGAGCGGCTCGCCCGGATCGGCGCCCTCGCCCGCGGCTTCCTCTACACGGTGTCGGTCACCGGCACGACCGGGGAGCGCGCCGACGGCGACTTCGGCGAGGCCGTGCGCCGCGCGAAGGCGAGCACCTCGGTGCCCGTGGCCGTCGGATTCGGCATCGGCACGCCCGAGCGCGCGGCCGAGGCCGCGGCGGCGGGAGCGGACGGCGTGATCGTCGGCAGCCGCCTCGTCCGCGCGGCCGCCGAGGGCGAGGACATCGAGGCGCTGGTCCGCGGGTTCGCGGCCGGCCTCTCGGCCTGAGCCCGACCCGGCGGCCTCGTCGGATAGAGTCTTGCCTCGAAATGGGCTTGATCGTCACCGCCACCGCCGGGTTCATCGTCTGGATCGTCCTCTGGGCGCTGGGCAGCAAGGGCTTCGACGCCTTCATGATCACGGTGCTGATCATCGTCGTCGGTGCCACCGCTCGAATGCTCGTGCCGTACCTGCCGGGCAAGCGCAGCTAGGCAAAGCCGACGGCGATGCGTCGCGCCGTCCTTGCCGGACTCGCCGCGCTGGCAGCAGCAGCGGCCCTCACGGGCTGTGGCTCGACCGCCAGCACCCGGATCACGTCCAACTCGCTGACCGTCTACACGAGCCTGCCGCTGCGCGGCGAGCGCGCGGCGCAGTCGCTGGCCATCCTCCGCGGCGAGAAGCTCGCGCTCCAGGAGTCGGGCGGCCGGATCGGCGGGCTGAAGGTCGGGCTCGTCGCGCTCAACGACGCCGATCCCAAGACCGGCACGTGGGAGCCCGGGATCGCGGCGGCCAACGCCCGCCAGGCGGCGCGCAACCCGACGACGATCGCCTACGTGGGCGAGTCGGACTCCGGCGGCACCGCGGTCTCGCTGCCGATCACCAACGAGACCGGCGTCCTGCAGGTCAGCCCGCTGAGCTCGCTCACCGGCCTCACGCGCGAGTCCGACAAGGGCGAGCCGGACAAGTACTACCCGTCGGCCCGCCGCACGTTCGCGCGGCTGGTCCCGGACGGCGCCACCGAGGCGCGTGCGCTCGTCGAGTGGCTCGGCGACGAGGAGGTCAAGACGATCGCGGTGGCCACCGACGGCCGCCAGGAGGGGCTCGGCATGCTCCTCGACCTCCGCAACGCGCTGCGCGGCACGGCGATCCAGCTGCTCGAGGTCGTCCGCGTCGAGCCGGACGCCAAGAGCTTCGAAGGTCCGGTCCGCGATCTGACCCAGAAGGTCACCCCGAACGCGGTGGTCTACCTCGGCAGCGCGCCGGAGACGGCCGGGCTCCTGCTCCGCGCGGTGCACGCCGCGGCCCCGCTGCTGCCGCTCTACGCCACTGGCGGCGTCGCGTTCCCCGGCTTCGCGAAGGCGCTCGGCGGCGCCGGTCGCGTCGTCGGCCTGACGAGCCCGATCGTCGCCCCCGACGCGTCGCTCGCGGCGGTCAAGCGGTTCGAATCGAGCTATCGCGGCGCGTTCGGAGTCGCCCCGCCGGCCGAGGCCGCCTACGGATACGAGGCGATGCGGTCGGTGCTGCAGGCGGTCCGCGACGCGGGCAGCGAGGGCAACGACCGCAGCGCCATCATCGACGCGTTCATGGCGCCGAAGCGAGCGAACACGGTGCTCGGCGACTACTCGATCGATCGATTCGGCGATACGAGCACCCACGCGATCGGCGCCTACTCGGTGACCGGCGGGCACATCCGGTACGACCGGACGTTGGACGGCGGGTCGGGTTAGGAGCCTGTTGGCTTCTACACCATGCCATTGCACTCCCCCCAGACGTCGGTATAGGGTCACGCCGTCCCAACCGCTTCAACCGGAGGACCTTCTGTGAGGGTACGTCTGTTTGCAGTAGCCGGGTGCGCAGCTCTTGCGCTCGGTGTCACCGCCTGTGGCGGAGACGACAATGACAACGCCGCATCGGACAGCGGAGGCAGCACCACTGCCGCCGCCACGTCCGGTGGAGGCGGCACCGTCGACCTCTACTCGAGCCTCCCGCTTCAGGGCGCCTCGAAGGACCAGACCAACGCCATGGTGAAGGGGATTCAGCTGGCGCTGGACGGAGCAGGAAACAAGGCCGGTGACGTGACGATCAAGTACACGTCGCTGGACGACTCGACCGCTCAGGCGGGCAACTGGGATCCGGGCCAGACTGCGCAGAACGCGCGCAAGGTGGCACAGGACTCCAAGGCTGTCGGCTACATCGGCGAGTTCAACTCGGGCGCGACGAAGGTGTCGCTTCCGATTCTCAACCAGGCTGGCGTTCCGATGGTCTCCCCGGCCAACACGTACATCGGCCTGACGACGAACGAGCCCGGCTCTGAGAAGGGCGAGCCGGACATCTACTACCCGACGGGCAAGCGCACCTACCTGCGCATCGTCCCGCGGGACGCCATTCAGGCGACCGCCCTGCTGACGGCAATGAAGCAGGACGGCTGCACGAAGGTCGCGCTGGCCAACGACAAGGACACGTACGGTGCCGGCCTCGGCCGCATCGTCGAGCTCCAGGCCAAGGACCAGGGCATCACGATCACCGGCAACGAGGGCATCGACAAGACGGCCTCGAACTACCGGTCGCTCGCGTCGAAGTTCAAGGCCGACGGGGCCGACTGCTTCCTGTTCAACGGCGTCACCGCGAACGGTGCCGTGCAGTTGTTCAAGGACGTCGGAGCCGCTCTGCCCAACGCGAAGCTGTACGGGCCTGACGGCGTGTGCGAGTCCGGGTTCACGAACCCGTCGAAGAAGGGCATCCCGGCTGCGCTGGGCGCCCGCTTCAAGTGCTCGGTCGCGACGCTCGACCTGAAGTCCTACCCCGGTGGGGCGGACTTCCTGGCGAAGTACAAGGCCAAGTACAACGACAGTGCCCCGGATCCGTACGCGATCTACGGGTACGAGGCCGCGCAGCTGTTCATCGACACCCTCAAGGGTCTCGGCGACAAGGCGACCGACAAGGCCGCTGTGCTCGACGCGCTGTTCGCGACCAAGGACCGTGACTCGGTCCTCGGCACGTACAGCTTCGACGCCAACGGCGACACCACCGCAACCGACTACGGCATCTACAAGGTCGGTTCGGACGGCAACCCCGCGTTCGACACGGCGGTCAAGTCCGACAAGTAGCACGCCTGAAGGAGCTGTGGGGCGGGCCTTCGGGCTCGCCCCGCGGACCCTCCTTCGCGTCTGCACCTCCTCATGGGGACTGAACCAGCAGCACAGCCCACCGCTCCCGTACTGGCGTCCAGCGCGCGCGACGTCGCGCGGAAGTGGATCACCAAGTACGGCCTGATCGTCATCCTGCTCGCGCTTCCGGTCTTCTTCGCGGTCAAGGACCTGACGAGCCCCGAGCACGACCTCTCGCGCCTCGGCAACAACATCTTCCAGGGGATCTCCAACGGGACGATCCTCGCCCTGATCGCCGTGGGCTACACGCTCGTCTACGGCATCATCGAGCTGATCAACTTCGCCCACGGCGAGGTCTTCATGATCGGCTCCTTCACCGCCTCGCAGTTCTGGAGCGGCGTCCTCGGCGTCGGCCTGGCGACGAGCACGCTCGGGATCGTCGGCGGCATCCTCGCCGCGCTGATCGTGGCGATGCTCACCTGCGGCCTCCTCAACGTGCTGATCGAGAAGGTGGCCTACCGACCTCTGCGCTCGGCGCCCAAGCTCGCTCCATTGATCACCGCCGTCGGCATGTCGTTCATCCTGCAGAACGTGGGTCTCCTGTGGCTGGGCGGCTCGCCCGCGTCGGTGGACGACCTGATCCACGCGCAGCAGGAGGTGACGAACATCCTCGGCATCTCGATCCGGCGGGCCGACCTCGTCGCGTTCGCCGTGACGATCCCGCTCGTGATCGCGATGGGCGCGTTCATCAACCAGACGCGTCTCGGCAAGGCCATGCGCGCCACCGCCCAGGACCCCGAGGCGGCGCGGTTGATGGGCATCAACGTCGACACGACGATCTCGATGACCTTCCTGCTCGGCGGCATGCTCGCCGGCGCGGCCGGTCTGATCTACGCGCTGTACCAGACGACGATCTGGTACTTCCAGGGCTTCCAGGGCGGCCTCCTGGCGTTCACGGCCGCCGTCATGGGCGGCATCGGGAACATCAAGGGCGCCGTCATCGGCGGCCTGATCATCGGCTGCCTCCAGCAGATATCCGACAACCGCATCGGCGCCCAGTGGACCGCGGCGGTCGTGTTCGGCTACCTGATCCTGATCATGGTGTTCCGGCCGCAGGGCCTGTTCGGAGAAGAGACGAGGGAGGCGGGATGAGCCAGCTCGGCGACCGGCTTCCCGCGTGGAGCAGCAAGGCGGCGGCGTTCACGCTGATCGCCTTCGCCATCGTCTTCCCGCTGTTCTTCAACCAGGCCTCGGGCTGGGTGGACGACATGACGATCGCCCTGGCCTACGTGGTCATGGCGCTCGGCCTGAACGTCGTGGTCGGCTACGCCGGCCTCCTCGACCTCGGCTACGTCGCGTTCTTCGCGATCGGCGCGTACTGCACGGGCTGGTTCGCGTCGAGCTTCTACAGCGACAAGGACCTGCACTTCCTCACCAGCAAGTTCGGTGAGAACGCGCCGCTCGGCATCCACATGAACTGGCTGATCGTGGTGGTGATCGCGGTCATCTTCTGCGGCATCGCGGGCATGATCATCGGCCTGCCGACGCTGCGCCTGCGCGGCGACTACATCGCGATCGTGACGCTGGCCTTCGGCGAGATCGTCCGCGTCTTCGCGCTCAACGGCGACACGGTCAAGGTGTTCGGGTTCGTCCCGTTCTTCGGCGGCGAGAAGCTGACGAACGGCAACCAGGGGATCTCGCCGATCGACGGGATCGCGTTCATACCGGGGTCGACGCCGTTCAACCCCCTGAACCTGCGCCCGTGGTACTGGACCGCGCTGGGCATGGTCCTGATCGTGCTCTTCGTGAACATCCGCCTGCGCGAGTCGCGGCTCGGACGGGCGTGGATCGCGCTGCGCGAGGACGAGGTCGCGGCGGCGTCGATGGGCATCCCGCTCGTCAAGACGAAGCTGATGGCCTACGCGACGGGCGCCGCGTTCGGCGGCATCTCGGGCGCGTTCCTCGGGTCCTACTACAACACGGTCAGCGCCGACCAGTTCGCGTTCTCGTTCTCGATCTTCATCCTCGCGATGATCATCCTGGGCGGCCTCGGCTCGGTCTGGGGCGTGGTCATCGGCTCGATCTCGCTGTCGCTGATCAACTACCGGCTGATCCCGGACGTGCTCAACGGCGTGCCGGGCAAGGTCGGGCTCGACTTCAACCTCACCGACCTGAACTTCGGCATCTTCGGGTTCCTGCTGGTGATCATGATGGTGCTGCGACCAGAGGGCCTGCTGCCCGAGAAACGCAGGAAGCTCGAGCTCACCGAGGGCATCGGCGCCGGCGACGCGATCGACGTCGAGGTGGTGCAGCCATGAGCGACGAGAAGCTCCTGGAGGTCACCCGCGTCTCGAAGATCTTC
>Ga0164241_10001565_pt1 | contig 27587 bp, 18 predicted proteins | sample OricomyardsoilBY_FD_108780 | JGI IMG/M metagenome (GOLD analysis project Ga0164241, IMG submission 108780) | Backyard soil microbial communities from Emeryville, California, USA - Original compost - Back yard soil (BY) | ecosystem: Environmental > Terrestrial > Soil > Unclassified | place: USA... | reverse complement strand
TGATCTACAACAACCCGATCAGTTACGGCAACGACCTCACGCCGGCGATGTTCGCGCAGTTGGCGGATGAAAAGAAATTTGTCGCGCTCAAGGAAAGTTCCGGCGACGTGCGCCGCATCACGGATTTGCACAACGCCGTCGGCGGCCGCTACGCGATTTTCACCGGCGTGGACAATCTGGCGCTCGAAGCGAGCATCCTCGGCATTGACGGCTGGGTGGCCGGCAGCGGCATCGCGTTCCCGGCGGAGAACCAATATTTCTGGGAACTCACGCGGCGCGGCGAATGGGAAAAGGCGCGCGAAATTTACCGCTGGTTCACGCCGTTGCTGCATCTCGATGTCAGCCCGAAATTCGTCCAATACATCAAGCTCGCCGTGCAGGAAACCGGCCTGGGCAAGGAACACGTCCGCGCCCCGCGTCTGAGGCTGGCGGGCGAAGAACGCAAACGCGTCTTGAAAATCATCCGCGACGGAATCAAGAACCGGCCGAAAATTCCGAAGCGGAAATAATTTTAGCCACGGATGGACACGGATTCAAAATTTCAACAATTTGTTCTTTGGCTTTATCTGTGTTCATTCGTGTTCATCCTTGGTTGAAACAAAAATGAAAGAGATTTCGGTCATAGATTCGCACACCGGCGGCGAGCCGACGCGCGTGGTCATCGCGGGCGCACCGGATTTGGGCGGCGGAACGGTCGCCGCGCAGTTGGAAATTTTTCGCGACCGGCACGATAAATTCCGTTCCGCCGTCGTCAACGAACCGCGCGGCTCGGACGTGATCGTCGGCGCTTTGCTCGTGGAGCCGTCGGATAAGTCCTGCGCGGCGGGCGTGATTTTTTTCAACAACGTCGGCTTTCTCGGCATGTGCGGGCACGGCACGATTGGCCTCGTCGCCACGCTGGCGCACCTTGGAAAAATAAAATCGGGCGAACATAAAATTGAAACTCCGGTCGGCATCGTCACCGCCACGCTGCATGAAAATGGCGAAGTTTCCGTGGCGAATGTGCCGAGCTTTCGCAGGGCGAAAGCTGTTTCGATTGAAGTTCCGCAAATTGGCAAAATTACCGGTGATGTTGCGTGGGGCGGCAACTGGTTTTTTCTCGTGAGCGAACCCGGGCGCGAACTTTCGCTCGCCGATGCAGAATCGCTCACCGATTTCACCTGGCGCATCCGGCAGGCCGTGAACGCGCAGGGTTTTCCCGAAGTGGATCATGTCGAACTGTGTGGTCCGCCGCAGACCGGCGGTGATTCGCGGAATTTCGTTCTCTGTCCCGGCAAAGCATACGACCGTTCGCCGTGCGGCACTGGCACAAGCGCGAAGCTGGCGTGCCTTGCCGCCGACGGCAAGCTGGGCGAGGGTGAAACGTGGGTTCAGGAAAGCATTCTTGGCAGCAAATTCACCGGCAAATTTCGCTGGCTGAATCGTGAACGCGGCGAAATTGAACCGGTGATCACCGGCATCGCGCACATCAATGCGGAGTCCGCTTTGCTGCTCGCCGATGACGATCCGTTCCGCTGGGGCATCCGATGAAAAAAATCCTTCTTTTCGTCCTGGCCGCTGCCTTGGCGGCGGGAAATCTCTTTGCCGGCGATAGCATTGATTATTCGCGCGTCCGCTCGCTGGCCCAGCGCACGGAGGGAAAAGTTTTTAGGGATGTCGTCGTCCCGCACTGGCTGCCGGACAATCATCATTTTTGGTATCGCGTGACGACCGGCCCGGACACGCATGAATACGTTTTAGTGGATGCGGAAACGGGTGCGATCAAGCGCGCGGCCACCGCTGAAAAACTGGGCCTGCCCAAAACCAGCCCCTTGTCCACGTCCGGGCTGCATGCGCTCACGCCCCGGCACACCACGGACACTGGCGAGGAAACGGCCATTCGTTTTCACAACGTCATGGCCCAGCCGGCCGGGATTTTCTGGATGAATCAAAGCGGCGGGCGGCGGTCTTATGGCCGCGTGGAACCTGGCCAGACGAAAGAACTGGGGACTTATGCCGGCCATGTCTGGCTGGTGACGGACGCGGCCGGCCGGCCGCTCGGCTATTTTGAGGCCCGGCCGGACACGCTGGAAGTGCAGATTGACGGCCCGCCAGCCAGACTCGAACCCGCGCCCCGGCATCGTGGCCGGCGCGGCGACGGCTGGTCGCCGGATAAAAAATGCTCGGTCAAATTCGCGGATGACAACGTCGAGTTGACTTTCGCCGCCGGTGAAACCACGAAGCTGACCACGAACGGCACGGCGGAAAATTTATATCGCGGGCCGGCAGTCTGGTCGCCGGATTCGCGGCATTGCGTGGCGCTGTTTGTGCATACGGTTCCGATCCGCCAGGTGAACATTGTCGAGTCTTCGCCGCCCGACCAGTTGCAGCCGAAGCTGCTTCAGTTCAATTACCAAAAACCCGGCGATCCGCTGCCGCAGGTGCAGCCGGTGCTGATTGATGTCGCCGCCAAAACCGCCGCCGTGATTCCCAACGACCTGTTCTCAAACGCCTTTACGCCGGACGGCTATCTGAACATGCGCTGGTCGCCGCGCAGCGATGAATTTTATTTCAGCTACAACCAGCGCGGGCATCAGCTCTACCGGATTCTCGCCGTGAATGCGACGAACGGTGCGGTGCGGACGGTCGTCGAGGAGCGCAGTCAAACTTTTATTGACTACGAAACGAAGACGTGGCGTGACTGGCTGGATGATTCGGGCGAACTGCTGTGGATGAGCGAGCGCGACGGCTGGGCGCACCTTTATCTTTACGACGTCGCCACCGGCGCGTTGAAAAATCAAGTCACGCGCGGCGACTGGGTGGTGCGCGACGTGCTCAAGGTGGACGCAGCCAAGCGCCGGGCCTGGTTTCTCGCGAGCGGCGTGCGCCCGGGTGAAGATCCGTATCATCACCAGCTTTGCCGCGTGAATTTTGACGGTTCCGGTTTTATTCAACTGACCCAGGGCGACGGCGATAATTCGGTGGAATTTTCGCCGGATGAAAAATATTTTATTGCCCGCTGGTCGCGCGTGGATCAGCCCACGGTGACGGAACTGCGCCGCAGCGACGACGGCAAACTGGTTTGCGAACTGGAACGCGGCGACGACACGGCACTGCTCAAAACCGGCTGGATGCCGCCGGAACGCTTCGTGGCGAAAGGCCGCGACGGCAAAACCGACATTTACGGCGTCATCATCAAACCGACGAATTTTGACCCGCACAAAAAATATCCCGTGGTCGAGGAGGTTTATGCCGGGCCGCAGGATTCGTTCGCGCCGGAACGATTCGGACGTTATCTCATGCAGCACGAAATTGCGGAACTGGGTTTCATCGTCGTGCAAGCCGATGGCATGGGCACGGACAATCGCGGCAAAAAATTTCACGACGTGTGCTGGAAAAATTTGAAGGACGCCGGCTTTCCCGACCGCATTGCGTGGATCAAGGCCGCCGCCAAAACGCGGCCCTGGATGGATTTGTCCCGCGTGGGAATTTACGGCACTTCGGCCGGCGGCCAGAGCGCCATGCGTGCGTTGCTGGACTATAATGATTTTTACCAGGTCGCCGTCGCCGATTGCGGCTGTCACGACAACCGGATGGACAAGCTCTGGTGGAACGAACAATGGATGGGCTGGCCGGTGGACGACTCCTACGCGCGCAGTTCCAACGTGGATGACGCCTACAAGCTGAAAGGCAAATTGCTGCTCATGGTCGGCGAACTGGATCACAATGTTGACCCGGCTTCGACGATGCAGGTGGTGAACGCGCTGGAAAAGGCGGACAAGGATTTTCAGATGCTCGTCGTGACCGGCTCGGATCACGGCGTCGTTTCGACTCCTTATGGCAAGAGGCGATTGGAGGAATTTCTCGCGCAGAACCTGCTCGACGACGGAGTGAAATAATCGCCATGAGCAAAACCGTTCTCATCATTGGCGCGGGGGCGGTTGGACTTTCCTGCGCCTTGCACTGTGCGCGCAAAGGCCATCGCGTCACGGTAATTGAACGTCATGGTGTGCAGCGTGATGGCTGCTCTTTCGGCAACGCGGGGATGATTGTGCCAAGCCATTTCGTGCCGCTCGCCGCGCCGGGCATGGTAAAGCTCGGCTTGAAATGGATGTGGAATCCCGAATCGCCGTTCTACATCAAGCCGCGCCTGGACGGAGAACTTTTTGACTGGGCGCTGAAATTCTGGCGCGCGGCCAACGCGGAACACGTCCGCCGCAGCGCGCCGTTGCTGCGTGATTTGAGTTTTGCCAGCCGCGCGATGTTCGAGGAATTCGCCGCGCAAACACAGGATGAAATCGGCCTCACCACGCGCGGCCTGCTCATGCTTTGTAAGACGCAGCATGCGCTGGATGACGAGGCAAAGTTTGCGGCGCGGGCAAATGCGCTGGGCGTTCCCGCCGAAGTTCTCGATGCGGCGCAGGCCGCCAAGCTGGATCCCGGCGTGACGATGAGCGTGGCGGGCGCGGTTTATTTTCCCAAGGACGCGCACTTCGCACCGGAGCGATATGTCGCCGCATTGCAAGCGCAGGCTGAAAAACTGGGCGTCAGTTTCAAATGGAACATTGAAGTGACCGGGTTGGGAACGGCAGGTGGAAAAATTTCTGCCGTTGAAACACTGCACGGTGAATTCTCCGCCGATGAAATTATTCTCTGCGGCGGTTCCTGGTCGCCGCTGCTGACGCGGGAACTCGGCTTGAAGATTCCCATCCAGGCGGGCAAAGGCTACAGCCTCACGCTCGCGCAGCCGCGCGAACTGCCGCAGCTTTGCTCCATCTTCACCGAGGCGCGCCTGGCCGTCACGCCGATGGGAACATCGCTGCGCTTCGGCGGCACGATGGAAATTTCCGGGCTGAACGAAGACATCAATTCAGCGCGCGTGCAGGGCATCATCAAATCCGTGCCGCAGTATTTCCCGAAGTTCGCGCCGGCGGATTTTATTGGCATCCGGCCGTGGCGCGGCTTGCGGCCTTGTTCGCCGGACGGCCTGCCGTATCTCGGCCGCACGGCGAAATTTTCCAACCTCATCATCGCGACTGGCCACGCGATGATGGGCATGAGCCTGAGTCCCGTCACCGGCCGAATTGTCAGTGAAATAATCGGCGGCGATAAGCCGGCGTTTGATTTGCGCCGGCTCTCGCCGGATCGTTACGGGTGAAGCCGGATTTACGGCGCGGTGATCTGATAGATTTTCCCGTCCAACATGAGCACGTAAAGTTCGCCGTCGGCGTCTTCCGCGAAGCTGTTGATGTTTTTTGGCTGCTGGATCAAGGTGCCGTGCGCCGTGACCTTGTGCGTGGCGTAATCATAACGCAAGCCCCAGATGGTGCCGAGGCTGGCGTCGCCGTAAAGATAAACGCCATCGAGCGCCGGGAACGCCTTGCCGCGATAAACGTAGCCGCCGATCACGCACAGGCCGATGCTGTGATCGGGAAACATCGCCTCGGATTGAAGATTCGGCCGGTGCGGATATTCGATGACCGGATCAATGTAGCGGGCGCCGTCCGGGCCGGGCTTGTAGTGATGCAGGCCTTCGCGGACGCTCCAGCCGTAATTGCCGCCCTTGGTGATCAGATCCACTTCCTCCCACATATCCTGGCCGACATCGCCCGCCCACAGATCGCCGGTCTGGCGGTCAAAGCTGAAACGCCACGGGTTGCGCAGGCCGTAGGCGAAAATTTCGCGATGCACGGCGTTGCCTTCATGGGCAAACGGATTGTCGGAGGGAATGCCATATTGCAAATGCCGGGCGCGCCTGCCGCCGCCGCTGGTGTCCCGTGAATTCACGTCAATGCGCAGGATTTTCGCCAGCAAAGTCGTGGTGCTCTGGCCGCTGCCAAACGGGTCGCCGCCCGCGCCGCCGTCGCCGAGGCCGATGTAAAGATAGCCGTCCGGGCCGAAAAGAAGTTCGCCGCCCTTGTGATTCCAGAACGGCCCCGGCACTTCAAACAAGATGCGCTCGGACTTCATGTCCGCCCGCCCGGCGTCATCGGCGGAAACCTTGAACTCGCTGACGACGCTGCGGAACGGATAATTCTGCGGCTGGGTGTGCTGGTCGGCGGGATTTTTCTGGGTGTAAAAAACGTAGAACAATCCGTTCGTCTTGTAACCGGGGTGAAAGGCCATGCTCAAAAGGCCGTCCTCATTTTCAAAATGCGGATGCCGGTCGCTGATGTCGAAAAAGACTTTGGCATCGCCGCCGTCGGAGCCTTTTTTCGTGACGAGAATTTTTCCGTCCTGATAGACGACAAACCAGCGGCCGCTGCCGTCCGGCGCCTCGCTGATCCAGACGGGGCGCTCACCGGTCATTTTGGCGAGCACCGGCTTGAGTTGGATTTGGGGCAGGGGCTGGGCGGTGGCGGTCACGGCCAGCGCCAGCAGGGCGGCGAGGAGGAGGTTGGTTTTCATTGAACAGGTTGATTTGATGGACGCATTTTAGCGGTTGTTGGTTTCAGGGAGAATCTTTTTTATGGCCTGGCGGAGGTCGGCCAGTGCAAACGGTTTGTTCAGGCAGGCAAGCTGCTCCTGCTCAAGAAACCGCCGGAGCGGTTCGTTGATGATGTCGCCGGTCATGAAAATAATGCGCCGGGCGGATTCCGGCCGGGCGGCGCGAATCCAGTCGTAAAGCTGCCGGCCGTTCAGGCCGGGCATTTTAATGTCACAGCAGATGGCGTCAATTTTATGGGCGTGCAGCTCGCGCAACGCGGTTTCACCGCTGTTCGCAGTGAGGACATCATAGCCATGACGCTGGAGTCCATCGCGGATCATTTCCAGCAGCATTTCCTCGTCGTCCACGAGCAGGATTTTTTTGCCGGCGCCCTCCTGCGATTGGTCCGGGACATGGTTGGCGGATGCGGGATCCTCCGCCGCGTCCATGCCGGCGGTTGCGGGCAGTTCGATGGTGAACGTCGCGCCGCCGCCCGGCTGGCTGGCGACGGTGATGTCGCCGCCGTGTTCCTTAATGAGGCCGTAACACAGGCTCAAGCCCAGGCCGGTGCCTTTGCCGACTTCCTTGGTGGTGAAGAACGGGTTGAAAATGCGGGATAAATTTTCCGGCGGAATTCCGGGGCCGTTGTCCTGGATGCTGATGCGGATGAAAGGTTTTTTCATCTCGGTGCTGATGCTGATGCGGCCGGCGGCCTGGTTCGCCTCAATGGCTTGCCGGGCATTGTTCACGAGGTTCAGGATCACCTGCTGAATCTGATGCCCGTCCGCCAGCACGAACGGAAGGTTCGGCGCAAACCGGCGAACCACTTCGACATTGTTGGTGCGCAACTGGTAGGTGACGATTTCCAGCACCTCTTCCACGAGGCCGTTCACGGACACCGGCTTGCGCTCGGGCTGGTGGCGGCGCGCGAAGCTCAAAAGCGACTGGACAATTTTCTGGCAGCGCCGCGCCGCCTTGAAAATCAAATCAAGATGGTGCCGGTGTTTTTCATCCACGTCCGCGTCCTTGAGCAGTTCGGAAAATCCCATCACGGCGGCCAGCGGATTGTTCAGTTCGTGCGCGACGCCGGCGACGAATTCGCCGACGGCGGAAAGTTTTTCGCTTTGCACCAGTTGCGCCTGCGTGGTCTTGAGCGAATCCACGGTCTGCTGCAATTGCGACTGCGATTGCCGGATGTTTTCCGTCATGCGGTTGAACGCGGCGGCCAGTTCGCCGCATTCGTCGCGGCTGCGGCTGTTCACGCGCCGGGAAAAATCGCCGCGCCCCACGGCTTCGGCGTTGGCGCGCAGTTCCCGCAGCGGAGCCGTGGCGCGCCGCACGAAAAACCAGATGACCGCCGAGCCGGTGAAGATGGCGACGAGGCTGACGAACAACAGCAGCCTTTGCGTCTGCGCCAGCGCGGCCAGTTGATCTTCGTAGGAACTGAACAGCAGATAGCCCAGCGTGGCGTCGCCCGCCAGCGAAGGAAAATTGCCGGCGGAGCAAAAATAATGTTCGCCGCGGATGATCTGGCGGTTCAGCCCGTCCGGGCCGCGCCCGTCCGGCCGGGTGAGCTTTTGAAATGTCTCCACCAGATCCGCCGCCGGCACGCCGGCTTCAGGCAGGGTTGAAGCCACCACCCGCCCGTCGGCGATAAACGCCACGTAACCGTGCGCGCCGGCGGCATCGCCAAATTCCTGCGCGGCCTTCAACTTGATCTGCTCGCCAAAGGCCAGCGCCCCGATCACCTCCCCGTGATTTTCGACGGGAATGGCGACGATGTTGAACAATTGGTTGTCCACCGCGATGGTGTCGAGCTGGGGTTTTCCTTGCAGCGCCCCCTTGACCGCCACGCCGCAGCCCGCCACCAGCCGGGAAGCGGAAACCGCCGGCGTCAGCCGCTGCACGACGGGCGGATTCGTCAGCGGCGGATTTTCCTTCTGCGGGGTGAAATAAATGAAGGCCACTTGTTCATTCGTCAGCCCTTCGTCGTCAAACATCCGGTTGAGCTGGTCGCGGGTGGTCTCGGCGTCCAGCAGCAGGAAGGCCGCCCGGTAAAGCGGCTCTCTGGCGAGGCTTTCAAAGCGGCGTTGCAGGTAGGTTTCGTGCTGCAGTTGGTTTTGCTGAAAACGAACCCGGGCGGCGTTCAACTGGCCGCGCGAATTTTCCTCGGCCTGCCGTTGGAAATGGAAATTCACCATCAGCATCGTGGCCGCCAGCAGCAGCGCCATGACCGCCAGCACCGGCACCAGCACCTTCGTTCGCAGGCCGGCGTCCGGCCATTTTCGCCAGCACCCCATGCGTCAGTATTTCGGGAGGTTTTTGATGGTGAGGGTGAAATCCGCCCGCACGACGCCGTTGGTCGGCACGGTGATTTCGCGTTCATCGGCGGGCAGCCGCTCGTGCCACGCCTTCAGCTTGTAGGTGCCGGGCGGCACGTTGGTGATGGTGTATTTTCCCTCGGCATCGGCCATCGCGAAATACGGGTTCTCCAGCACCAGCACGACGCAGTGCATGTTGGCGTGGATGGAGCAATACACATCCACCTTGCCCGGCTTGTCGAACAGCACGCGCTTGTCGGGCGGATTGCCCTTGTAAAGGCCGAGATCAAATTGTTTCGCGTCGGACATGGAGAAGACGTTGTGATAAATGTCGTCATTGTTCGGCCATTCGACGGTCGTGCCCGCCACCACGGGCAGGACGCGGGGCGTGAACAGCGCGCCTTTTTGGGCGATGCGGGTGGTGGCGACTTTCGCCGTCCGGGCCGGCGCGGCGTTGGTGCCGATTTTCCCCTCGAGGAACACTACAAAATCCTGCATCGCCGCGTAATCCACGCGCTCGACGAACTTGTATTTCCGGCTGGCGTAGGCCGCCTCGGCCGCCGGCGGGTTTTGCTCCGCGCCGTTTTTGGGTTCCGCGCGCACCGTGCCCGTGATGTCGCCGGCGAAAAGCGCTTCCGCCAGCCCGGTGATGATCAGAAATAAAATTATTTTCATTGGCTGCGTCAAAATTTGAAGGCCGCTTCCGTGCCAAGGAAATTTTCATGCTGCCGCGAGCCGCCGCCCAGTTCCTCGCCGCCTTCAAAGGAATATTCCAGCTTCAGCACGAGTTGATCGCTGAACCGGTAGCCGAGGCCGAGGCTCAGCCGCCACAAATCCGTCGTCAACGGGCCGTAAAGAAAATCGCCGAAATTGCCGTAACCCACCACCGGAATGCCGTCGCGGCAAAGCACCTGGCTCCAGCGGGTCGCCGCGTAAAATTTCCCCGGCAGGTTTTGCACGGCCTCCGCCGAATAATAATAAATGTTCCGGGTGTTGCCGCCCCCGGAATCGTTGTCATGGTAGCGCGCCCACCCGCCTAAAACGCCGACATGACCACTGCGCCAGCGTGCGGTGGCGTCCAATTCCGCCGCCTCCACATGAAACCGCGTGGTGTCCGCCGAGCCGATGGACCGGAAAAAGCCGCTGCCAAACCACACGGCTGAAAGCTGGTCCGCCCGCAGATCGCCGGTGCGCATCCCGCTCGCGCTGAAATGCCAGTGTTCATCCGGGTCAAAGCCGATGCGTCCGGCCACGGCCTTGTCGCCGCCCGCCCCGTTGCCGTCGCCCGCGCCGTTCTGCGCGGCGATGACGTAGGAAAATTTCCCCGCGTTGCCGTAAAGCTCGATCCCCGGCGTCGCGCCCCAGTAATCAACGATGGAATGCGTGATCAACGGATCGTCAATGGCATGACGCGTCAGGTATTCCTCGCCGAACGGGATGTCCATCTGCCCCAGCCGGGCGTTTAACTGGTTGTCCTGCCGCCACAGCTTGGAAAGATTCTCAAACTCCACGTAAAGTTCGCCCATTTTCGCATCCATGTCCGACATCTCCTGCGTGGCCAGATAAATTTCGCCGTAAAAATAAACATCGTCCCAAATGGGGGATTCGAGCGAAAGCCGCGCCTCGTCCACGCGGAATTTTCCGTCCGGCGCAAACCCCTCCGGGCCGGTGTCCGCGTAACCCACCCCGCCCTCCGCGCCGAGATGCACCTGGCCCAGGCTGAACCGGTTTGCCGGCGGCGATGGACGGTCATCGTCTGCCGGCGCGGACGATTGAAGCTCGTGGAATTGTTCCGACAAGGCGCGAATCTGTTCGCCCTGCTGTTTCACCTGCTGTTGCAGCAGCGCGTTCTGCTCGCGCAGCAACCGGACTTCGCCGGCCAGGTTCGTGCCGTCGGCGCGCGCCGGCGGCGCGAGGACGAGGGAAAAAATGACGATGAGAATACGACGCCAAAAAAAACGGGCCACGGGCTGATCGCCATCAAGACTGGCAAGGGGTTTTTGCATCGCGTCGTCCGGGAAACTCTTACCGCATTCCCGTGGAAACGGAAATGAAAATTGTTCCTTCAGTCCGCGCTTCCGTCCGCCCCGGTTTTTGCTAGGCTCTGCGCCACGAACATTTGAAATCGCTCATCCAGACTCGCGACACGCGCTCCGTGCGTGTCTTCCTCATCGGCGTGGAACTCAAGGCCCGCAGCGCCGCCGGCATCCGCGAATCGCTCGCCGAACTCGCCGAGCTGGCGGAGACCGCCGGCGCGCAAATCCTTGGCGAGGGCGTGCAGAAGATGGACACGCCCGCCGCCGCCACCTACATCGGCAAGGGCAAGGCCGGGGAATTTGCGAAGTTCTGCCGGGAAAACGAGGCGGATACCGTCATTTTTGACGATGAACTCACACCGGCGCAGACGCGCAACCTGGAGAAAATTTTCGGTTGCAAGGTCATGGACCGGACGGCGCTGATCCTGGAAATTTTCGGACAACGCGCCCGCACGCGCGAAGGCAAATTGCAGATCGAACTCGCGCAGCTTCAATATCTCCTCCCGCGCCTGACGCGTTACTGGTCGCACTTGTCGCGCCAGCGCGGCTCGACCGGTTCCATCGGCGGCGAGGGCGAATCGCAGTTGGAAGCCGACCGCCGGAAAATTTCCGTGCGGCTGGACAAGATCACGAGCGAACTCGACGCCGTGCGCCGCCAGCGCGAGACGCAGCGCGCCGGCCGCCAGCGCAGCCAGTGGCCGCTTGCGTCCATCGTCGGCTATACGAACGCCGGCAAATCCACCTTGCTCAACGCGCTCACCGGCGCGGTCGTTTTGGCGGAAGACAAATTATTCGCCACGCTCGACCCGACCACGCGGCGGTTGAAACTGCCGACGAACCAAAATGTTTTGCTCACCGACACCGTGGGCTTCATCAAGAAACTGCCGCACGGACTCGTCGAGGCGTTCAAGGCCACGCTCGAAGAAGTGGTGCAGGCCGACTTGCTCCTGCACGTCGTGGACATCAGCCATCCACAGGCCGGGGAACAGATCGAAGCCGTGAACCTCGTGCTGGCCGAGATCGGCGCGGCGGCGAAACCAACGCTGATGGTGTTCAACAAGATTGACCAACTCACCGGCAACGTCGCCGCCGTGATGCGCGAAAAATATCCGCACGCCGTCTGCATTTCCGCGAAGACCGGCGAAGGCATCGCGCCCTTGCTGGCGGAGATCGGCACACAGCTCCGGCCCATCCGCGAATTTCTGGATCTGCGCGTGCCGCAGGAAAAAGCCGCCGTCATCGCGCGCCTCCACGCCGTCGGCCAGGTCGTTGAAAGCCGTTACAGCGGCAAACACGCGCGGTTCAAAGTCCGCATCCCGCCGCATCTGCTGGAGGAATTTGCGCCGTTCATCGTGGAATGAGTTAATCGTCCTCGTCCTCCTCCTCGTCCTCGTCCTCGAAATCCAGCAAAACCGAGGACGAGGAGGAGAACGAGGACGAAGAACACGAATTTTTTTCAGACACGCTCTTATTGATCCGGGAATTCGCTCACGTCGTATGGCGTCAATTTATAAACTGGCGCGCCGTTATGGATTGAAAGATCGGCCATCGCCGCATTGATCTGGTTGGTGAACTTTGCGACGGCCGAACCGCCGCCGCCCGTGCTGGCGACGCACATCAAAACTGCCTCATTGTTGATGATGGCGTAGGCCGGACTCGCGCTGTCGCCGCCCACCCAGACATCGTGTTTGGTGTAGTCGCCGAATGAAGTGAAGTTGGTGGTCGGCAGGCCGCCGAAGAATCCCATGCCGCGTCCGGCGGAAATGAAACTGGTGTGCCAGGTCAGCCCCGACCGGCCGTTCAGATGAAAGCGGACGAACGGCGGCACGGGGTTCGTCTTGAAATTATGCGTTTTCCATGCCGCCACTTTGCTCGTGATGTCCGGCAGATATTTGCAGACATACAGATTCGTTTTCTGCATCAGCGTGATCATGATGTCCGAACCGTGGATGGCTTCACGGGCCGGCTGGCCGTTCGCCAAAACCACCGCCGTGTTGGTGTAAAGCGAACCGTCCGGGAGCAGCCAGACTGAATCCGACAGGCCCTGTCCGCCCATGTGCGCCGCGCTCAAAACGTGGCGCGGTGAAATTGGCGTGACAAAGGAGGCGTCGGAATAAAGGCAGTGGTATTGGATCATGCCCAGCGAACTGGCAAGGATGTTCGTCACGTCGCGCAGCCAGAAATTGGTCGCCAGCATCGGCTTCGAGGCGTAACCGCTGCCGCTCATGGGGCCGGTGAAATTAAAGCTTCCGTTCGTCCGGCTGCTCAACTGCCGGATCAGATGTTCCACGAGCGTTTCCTGCGGCGGGCGCGGTGGCGAGGCCATGCCGGCGGCGTAAAAATTGCCGGCAAAACTCAGGGCGACGGCGAGGGCGGCGATGACACGCGCGCGGGATTTCCCCAAAAAATTTTTCATAAAGAATTCGGCCGTCGGGCATTTTGTTTGTTTTGCCGGACACGGCCGTTCATTCCAGCAATCCCGGCTTCAGCGCCTTGATCGCGTTCAACATGAACTGCACCGCAATGGCCGCCAGCAGCAGGCCCATGATGCGCGTGCCGATGCGCAGCGCGATCGGGTTCAGCGATTTTGCGCCGTGCGCCGCCATCCGCAAAATCCAGTAGCTCGCGAACGCCACCAGCAGGATGCAGCCGACCAGCGCCAGGCTGTGCCAGATCGTTCTCGCCTCCGCCTGCAGCAAAACCACCGTCGAGATTGCGCCCGGCCCCGACAGCATCGGGATCGCCAGCGGCGTCACGGCGATGTCCGTTTTTTCCGTGCCGGCGGCGGTTTCCTCGCGCGTTTCCTGCACGCGCGACCGCTGCGCCCGCAACATGTCCAGCGCCACCAGCAGCAGCACGATGCTCGCCGCGATCTGGAACGCCGGCATCGTGATGCCGAGAAACTTGAAAATCCATTGCCCCGCAAACCCAAACGCCAGCAGGACGCCGGCCACCACCAGGCAGGCGATTTTCGCCGTGTGCGTCCGTTCCGCCGGCGAATTGTCCGGCGTCATCGCGATGAACGCGGGGATCACCGCGAACGGATCCACGATGACAAACAGCGAACTTAACGCCAAGAAGATGTATTCAAGCAGGCTCATACGGAGCATGGCGCCAGCACGGCGTCGGTCATGCCATGGACGATTTTCTTGTCCGCCGGCACAATCGTCGCCAGCACGCCGCCGAGCGTTGGCCGGGCTGAATCGCCTTCACCGCTCACAAAATAATACGGACACAGCCGCGCGCGGCCTTTCATCGGCACGACTTCGTTCTTCGCAAAATCAAACCAGCTTGTCTCGACTTGTGACGGCTTGTGGAAGCGTTGCAACACGCTCGGCGAAGTCTCGAAATTGGCGAGCGCCGCATCCACCGCCGCGCTCCAATCGGCCTGCGACAAATCACTGCCGAGGAAAACGCCGCGCGCGCCCCACGCATTTTCCGAAAATCCCGACACCTTCAAAATCAGATCGCGCTCTTTCTGCGACAACGCCTTGAGCTGTGACCAGTCCGTGAGTTCCAGGCCGGGGATTGCGCCGTGCGGCGGCAGCGGCGTCGGGTCAACGAGCCAGGTGTAAGGAATGACGCGTTTCAGCCGCGCGAGAAAACCTTCGCCCAATTCCTGCCGCCAGAAGTTTTGCAGATTCCGATTCCACAAAAGCGCGAACAGCATTTTCTCTTCAAAGATTGGTTTTGGCGGCGGCGTCACTTTGATTTTTTTTTCTGACGCGAGTTCAAAAATCTTTTTTGCATTGGAAACATTGGGCAAATCGAACAGTTCAAAAAAACGATAACCCGCGTCGCCGTCCTTGAAATCCTTGAATTCTGAATTCTGAATTCTGAATTTTGAATCACCGGTCTGATTGGCGAGCCATTCCATTTCCGGCCGGTAGGTTTTAGCCTCTTCGGAAACGACAACGTGAACCTGCTTTGCATCGCCGAAGATGGATTCAAATCCCCGGATCATCCCGTCTGCACCGCCGAGAACCTGCGCGCCGTTCTTTGAGTAAGTTTGGTTCAGCCACGCCGTCAGCCCGATGCCGCCGGGCACCGAATCCAGTTCCGTGATGCTGAAGCCGTTTTCCGTCAGCAAAATGTCCGGACGGATGACGCGCGGCACGTCGTTCTTGAATGCAACGGAACGCTGAAGCTCGATCAATTCGCGCGGCTTGCCCAAATCCAGCCAGCGCGCGACCCATTCCGGCTGCTTGCCCTCGACGCTCTTGCGGTAAAGCAGGTTGGTCGCGCGATAAAATTGCAGCAGCACGCGCCCCAGCGATTCGATTTCCTTGGCCAGATTTTCGCCGAGCGGAAATGGCGCGGGCGAAATTTTCCATTCCATGCCCGCGAACAAACCGCCGGACGGAAGTGACTCGCGGATAAATTGGGCCGATTCGTGAGGGTTCATTGAAGCGCGCCTTCCAGCGCCGGGCGGCCGCAAGCGGCGGCCTCCGCGTTTTCTGGTGTCAGTCTGGACAATCTGCGGCACTCCGCTCCGATCAGTGTTGGCAATGCCATGATAATTTCAACCCCGCTCATGCCGCGAAATTAACGCCGCCATCACGCGCTGGCAAGCGGGGTTTTGGTGCGAAATTCGCGAATTGCCGCGAATTCAAACGCGCTGTAAACGCCGGAGAAATCAACCAATGCTGCTTTCGCGCGGCGATTGGCATCCGATTTTTCACAAAACTCCACCCGCAAATAAAGGGAAAGCGCGGCCGCCGCCGGGAAAAATTGACACCGGCCGCTTAAATATGTAAATGTATAAACATATATCCTCATGCGCGGCCGATGCATTTAGCGACCCAGATGTCATGAAAATCAAACCAATCAAGCGCCTGCCGATGTTTTTATTGGCGGGCATGTTTTCCGCCTTTGCGACGGATGCCCATCTGCTCTGGCAGATCGGCACGCCGGACCGGAACAATGCCGAATTTGCGCTGGCGCCCAAAAACTTCGCGCAGTATGGCGGCGACGGATTGTTTGTCGTCGGCCAGTCCGACGCCAGCCATGACTGGCCTTATGTGCAGCCGGGGCCTGATGATGCCTGGGCGGGAAATGCCGAACATCATTTTATGGTGATTTTCGGGATCAAACAGCCGGTTCAGACCGGCGCCTGCCAGCTGGTGGTGGATTTGCTCGACACGCATTCGCAAGCGCCGCCGAAATTACGCATTGAAATCAACGGCCATTCGTTCACCCGGCAGATGCCGCGCGGCGCCGGCGACGCTTCCATCGGAGGCAGTCCGGCGGCCGGAAAACCGTGTCATTTCACCGTGGAATTTCCGGCATCGTTGCTCGAGCGCAGCAATATCGTCACGATTGCCAGCGTGGCGGGAAGCTGGCTGCTTTACGATTCGCTCTCGCTGGAAACGCCGGCGGAAATCGAATCCGCGCCAATATCGAATGTGGCATTTCTGACGTCGCTGAAAACGGAAGAATCACTGGTTGACCGTGGTGGAAAACTGATTCAACCGGTCACGGCTTCTTTATTTTATCTTGGCAAGGAACACGAGGCTTCCCTGCATCTGGGGCCGGTGGAGATCGGCCGCCAGCCGCTCCGCCAGGGTTTGCAGGAAATTAATGCCTGGGCGCCGGAAGTGACCAATGAAATGCAAACCACTTTTTCCATCGTCGCCGGCGGCGGGGTTTTGGCGGGCGGGGCGGTGACATTGGAGCCGGTGCGGCATCGCACCATTTATCTGCTGATGCACTCGCACAATGATGTCGGTTATACCGATGTGCAGCCCAACATCGCGAAGAAACAGGCGCACAATGTCGCGCGCGCCCTTGAACTCATTCGCCAGACCAAAAATTATCCGCCCGGTGCGAGATTCAAATGGAATCTGGAGGTGCTGCTGCCGGCCGATGATTTTTTCGCCACCGCGACGCCGGAGCAGAAAAAAGAATTCGAGCAGGCGGTTCATGACGGCGACATCGGCGTGGACGGCATGTATGGCAACCTGCTCACGGGCTTGTGCCGCCCGGAAGAATTGTTGAAACAATTCACTTTTGCCGCCGAACTGGACCGGCGGTGCGGGATAATATTGAACTCGATGATGTTGAGCGACGTTCCGGGTCTGACCTGGGGCATTGTGCCGGCGATGGCGCAAAACGGCATAAAATATCTTTCCGCCGGCCCCAACGAAGGCGACCGGATTGGCTACATCCGTGAACAATGGGAAAACCGGCCGTTTTATTGGCTCTCGCAGTCGGGCGATGAAAAAGTGCTCTACTGGGGTTCCCAGGGCGGCTATTCCATGGGCCACCATTATTCTTCGCTCTTGCGGGCGCTTCCGGTTTTGTTGCGAAACCTGGATGCGAATCATTATCCCTACGACATCGTGCAACTGCGCTGGACCAAAGGGGACAACGGCGGCCCGGATGAAGCCGTGATGGACGAGGTGCGCGATTGGAACGCCGCTCATGCGTGGCCCAAATTTGTCATTGCGACCACCAGTGAAGCATTCCGTGTTTTTGAGCAGCGTTACGGCCCTGAACTGCCGGTTTATCAGGGCGACCTCACGCCGTATTGGGAAGACGGCGCCGGTTCCAGCGCGAAAGAAACGGCGCTGAACCGCCATTCCGCCGACCGGCTGGTGCGGGCCGAGGCGCTTTGGGCCTTGTTGAATCCCGCGCCGTTCCCCGCCACTGATTTCGATGCCGCCTGGAAAAACGTCGCTCTCTGGAGCGAGCATACCTGGGGCGCTTACAACAGCGTCAGCGAACCCGACAAACAGAACGTGAAGGACGAATGGCATTACAAGCAAGCCTACGCGCTGGATGCCAGCGACCAATCGCAAAAACTTCTGGCGCGGGCCGTGTCGGCGCGCGGCGCGCGCTTAAACAACGCCGTGGATGTCTTCAACACCGCTTCCTGGCCGCGCACGGATTTGATCACGTTGCCCAAGGAAACGAAGGGCGGGGCGGTGAAAGACGAGAACGGCCGGGCCGTGCCGTCGCAGCGGCTTTCAACGGGCGAACTGGTTTTTCTCGCCCGCGACATTCCACCGTTTGGTTCCAAGCGGTTTGTCATCGGAGCCGGTTCGCCGCCCGCCGGGCAGGCGCGGGTGAACGGCGCGACTTTGTCCACCCCGTTGCTCGCGGTGAAACTGGATTCAAACACCGGCGCCATCAGCAGCGTGCGGCAGGCGGGCCTTGATGTTGAATTGGCCGGCGGCCAAATCAACCGCTACCTTTATCTGCCGGGCAGCAACGTGAAGGATGCCCGGCCGAACGGCCCGGCAAAAATCACCGTCAAGGAATCCGGCCCGCTCGTCGTGTCTTTGCTGGTGGAATCCACCGCCCCCGGCTGTCGCAGGCTTGTCCGCGAAGTGCGGCTGGTGGACGGTTTGGACCGGGTTGAAATCAATGACCTCGTGGACAAGAAAGCGGTGCGGGCGGTGGAAGGCGTGCATCTGGGATTTGAATTCAATGTGCCTGATCCGGTGGTGCGCATCAACAGTCCGGGCGCGATTGTCGAGATCGGAAAAGACCAGCTTCCCGGCGCATGTAAAAATTGGTTCTCCGTCGAGCGCTGGGTGGATATTTCCAATGAAAAATACGGCGTCACCTGGGTCACGGCGGATGCGCCGCTGGTGGAAATCGGCGGATTGACGGCCAACCTGCCGCGCCGCCAGGGAGATCCCAACGCTTATCTCAAAAACATCAGGCCATCGTCAAAAATTTATTCGTGGGTGATGAACAACCATTGGCACACCAATTACCGCGCCGACCAGGCAGGCCCCGTCTGGTTTCACTACGCTTTTCAGCCCCATGCCAGCTACGATTCGGCCGCCGCGATGAGGTTCGGGGTCGAAAACACCGAGCCGCTGACCGTCTTGCCCGCCGCCGGTGACGCGCCCAAGTCTTTCCGCCTGCGCATTGAGCCGGCGAGCGTGCTGGCCACTGTTCTCAAGCCAAGTGACGATGGCAAAGCCGTCATCATCCGCCTCTTCAACGCTTCGGGCAAGACCGGGGCGGCGCGGCTCATTTGGAATAAAAATCGCCGGTCAGTTTTTTTAAGCGACGCCGGCGAGCAGCCCTTGCAGCCGGTGGCCGGGGCCGTGAAAATTTCCGCCTGGGATCTGGTGACATTGCGCGTGGAACCGTAATGACAGACAATTCAAATCAGACTTTTTTGCCCGTGGCGGCGCGAAACATGGATCAAGCCGGCGTAATTGAAAACGACGGGAAGCGCTCAAACTACGACAAGTTTCCCGCCGTGGCAGTGCCGGATGAAACAGACGCCTGCGTTGCCGGCTGGGATGCCTGCGCGGCCCGGCTGCGCCAGGCGATTTCCCGCCGGGGCAATTCAAAAACCATCGTGGTTGTCGAATGTTACCCCGGGGTGGAGGAAAAAAATCTGATCCAGGAATTTCAGCGGCGGTTTGCCCCCGCCCTCATGGTTCACGCCTTGGACGCCATGCTGCCGGCTGATAAAATTGACGCCCTGGCCGCGCCTTGCCTTGGCGATGATGATCCGGTGTTCGGCTTCTTGAGCGGCTTGACGTTGCCAGATTTTTTCAGCCAAGACCGGCTTCGTTGCCGGCAGGAACAAGTGGCGGCAATAAAAAGCGGCCTGATCATGGTGGTGGGCTGCGGCGCCCGGCTGGTTGCAAACGGCGACGTGTTGATTTACGCGGATCTTTCCCGCTGGGAAATTCAAAAACGCTTTCGTCGCAATGAAATTGGCAACCTGGGAAGCGGCAATCTCACGCTTGCTGCAAACCTGAAATATAAACGGGCGTTTTTTGTGGATTGGCGGGTGGCCGACCGCTGGAAGCGGCCGTTGATGGCCGAATGGGATTTCGTGCTGGACACCCATGATCTGCAGGAACCAAAGCTGGCGGAAGGCGCCGCCGTTCGCCACGGGCTGCAGCACGCCGCGACGCGGCCCTTTCGGGTCGTGCCATTTTTTGATCCGGCTCCCTGGGGCGGCCGTTGGATGCAGAGAGTCTGCGGCCTCCCGCAAAACGGCTCGAATTACGGCTGGGGCTTCGATTGTGTGCCGGAGGAGAACAGCGTGCTGCTGAAATTTGGCGGCATTCCACTGGAACTGCCGGCCATCAACCTCGTGTTCGATCAGCCGCGCGCCTTGCTGGGAGATTCCGTGCGCGCCCGTTTTGGCGATGAATTCCCCATCCGGTTCGATTTTCTGGACACGATGCAGGGCGGCAATTTGTCGCTTCAGGTGCATCCGCTCGCGGAATACATGCGGCGGCACTTCGGCATGAGCTACACGCAGGATGAAAGCTATTACGTCCTGGACGCCGGTTCTGATGCGGGCGTCTATCTGGGGCTTCGCGAAGGAATCAAATCCGGGGACATGGCGCGCGAACTTGAGCTGGCGCAAACCGGCGGCCCGCCTTTCCCGGTTGAAAAATTTGTCAATAAATTGCCCGCAAAAAAACATGATCATTTTCTGATTCCCGCCGGCACGGTGCATTGTTCCGGGCGCAACACGCTGGTGCTGGAAATCAGCGCCACCCCCTACATTTTCACCTTCAAAATGTGGGACTGGGCGCGCCTGGGTCTTGACGGCAAATTACGGCCGATCCATCTCAAGCACGGAATCGCGAATATACAATGGGACCGAACCACGGCCTGGGTTGAAAAAAACCTGGTGAACCGCGTTCAACCGCTGGCCGGCGGCGACGGCTGGCGCGAGGAAAAAACCGGCCTGCATGAACTGGAATTCATCGAAACCCGCCGGCACTGGTTCACCCGGCCCGTCCTCCACCACACGAACGGCGCGGTGAATGTCCTGAATTTGGTGGAAGGCGACGAGGCCGTCGTCGAAAGTCCGGACAACGCGTTTGAACCTTTCGCGGTTCACTTTGCGGAAACTTTTATTGTGCCGGCGGCGGCGGGAGCCTACTCCATTCGCCCGATGAATTCCCGACGGCAGCACGCCACCATGAAAGCCTTCGTCCGCTGAAGCAGAATAAATTTCACCGCTGGCAAAATTCCGGGCTGCCGATGGACGCTGGCTGCCTGGAGTTGGTGAATCCGCAGAGCAGCGCCGCCTCCGTTTTCAATTATCCGACCATGAAAGCGGCAGGAAGTTAAGGCTGTTGCAACCGTGGAAAGCGAACTGAAGTTGCGCGCAGATTTTTCAAAAAAAACTCCGGCGGAGAAACTTTGGCCGTCTTTTCGCAGGCAAGAATCACGGCCCCCAGCACGGGAATGACTCCATCATGGGCGAGGGTGAAACCGGAAGATCTGCTTGTCAGACGCGCCAAAAATTCGCGACGGAACAATTCTGCATTACGCAACAGGCCGCCGGCCAGGGCGATTTCAGGCGGGTTTAATTTGAGCCGCCGGCTGACTGCCGCCACCATTTCCACCAAATCTTCAACGCCGCGCAAAATTATATCGCTGGCCGCTTCGTCCCCCGCTTCCGCCGCCGCCACGATTTGCGGCGCCAACGAAGCTATTTCAGCGCGTGACACGCCGTCGTGGTGCAGTTTCCGATAAATTTGCTTCAAATCTTGCAGGCCAAATTTTTCGCACACTGCGGCCGTCAGAATGGTGGGTTTGCCGCGTCCATCGGCGGCGCGCGTTGCCGCCACCATTGCGGCCTGGCCGAGTTGATAGGCGCTTCCGGCGTCATCCAGCAAATGTCCCCAGCCGCCCGCCCGCCACGTTTCGCCTTCAATATTCCGGCCCAGACAGGCCGAGCCGGTTCCGGCGATAAGAAGAATTCCCGGTCGCCCCAGCAGGCCGCCGGCCAGCGCGTTCCAGGCGTCATTTTCCGCCCAGACATCATTCGCCGCCGCCAATCCGGCGGAAATGGCCAGCGCGCAGTTTGTTTTGATGTCGTCCGAATGCAGGATGCCGCCGCTGCCGATGAAGAGGCCGTCCAACGGCTTTGCATCCAAGCCGGCGGACGCCCACGCCTCTTGATTGAGACGGCTCAACCTTCGGATCGAATTTTCTGATCCTCGTTCGACAAAGCTGCTGCAGCCGCCTTCGGCGAAACCGAGAATGGCGCCGTCTTCGCGCGCCAGGACAAGCCGCGTTCGCGTGCCGCCGGCGTCAATTCCGCCGAGGATTTTCATAAGGGCCGCCTCCACCCGTTTTCAATTTCTTCCAAAGATTTGCCCTTGGTTTCTTTGACCAACGCCAGCACAAACACAAATGAAAACAAACTGACCGCGCCGTAAATCCAAAAAGTCAGCGCCGGGCCGATGGCCGGGTTATCATTCAGCATGGGAAAAGTTTGGGCGACAATGTAACACGAAGTCCAGATGGTGAACGTGGCCACCGACATGGCGCGCCCGCGAATTTTGCCCGGAAAAATTTCCGCTGAAAGAACCCACGGAATCGGCCCCATCGCCATGGCGAAGGCGGCAATGAAAACCATGACCCACAGCAGCAAGGCAAACCCGTGCTGCTGGGTGTGAAACATCCATCCCACCATGCCCAAGGCGACCGTTTGCACGGCCGTGCCGATCAGCAGCAACGGACGGCGGCCCGCCCGGTCCACAAAAAAAATCGCCACAAAGGTGAACAGCAGGTTGATCAGGCCGATCCAGATGGAAGATGCGAAAGCCGAATTTCTGGCGGCGCCGGCGGATTCAAAAATCTTGGACGAATAATACATGATCGCGTTGATGCCGCAGAACTGCGAGCAGATCATCAACAGCACCGCGATGAGCAGCGGCCGAAAATAAGTCCGCGAAAACAGTTCGGACAAACGTCCGGTTTCAGCCGAGGCGGCCGATCGGATCGCCGCCAGTTCGGTTTCAGCGTAAGCCTCGCCGCCAACGTCCGACAAAATCGCGCGCGCCTCCGGCTGACGACCTTTTTGCGCGAGCCAGCGCGGACTTTCCGGCACGGTGAACAACAGGCCGATGAAAACGACGGCGGGCGCCGCCTCCATGCCCAGCATCCAACGCCAGCCCGAAGCGATATTCCAGGCTTCATCGCCCATTCCTTGAATGAGCTTATTGATGAACAAGGTCAGAAAAATGCCGGTGACGATTCCGAGTTGAAACAATGAGCCAAGCCGGCCCCGCCATTTTTCAGGGGCGATCTCGGCTATGTAGACCGGGCAAATCATGGAGGAAGCGCCGATGCCAAGGCCGCTGATGAAGCGGGCGCTCAAAAATTCGCCAAACGTGCGCGGCAGCGCGGACAGCAGACCGCCGCCGGCAAAAAGCGCGGCGCAAACCAGCAGGAGTTTTTTCCGTCCATACCGGTCGCTCAAAAAACCGGCGCCCATCGCCCCGGGGATGCAGCCCAGAATGGCGCCGGCCCCGGCCAAACCTTCCTGGCCCGGCGAAAGATGCATGTTCATTTTGAAATAGGAATTCGCGCCGTTGATGACCGCCGTGTCGTAGCCGAAAAGAAATCCGCCGATGGCCGTGACCGCCGTGGCAAAGGCCACGAAGCGGAGTGAATGGGTGGTCGTGCCGCTCATTTTGTTTGCTGAATCGCTCCGGTTCGGCGCAAGGCTGCCAGATTCAAGGCGGCAGGGAAATGGGGGGAGGCGGATGGCTGGAAGGCGGAACAAATTGAAACCCCGCCGTGAAACATGAATTTGCGGGCGGCCGCCCTGCTGCAAAGCGCCGCCCGCGCAGGCCGCGCCTTGAATGATTTTCCACTCCGCAGTTTGATGGCTTTGCCTTGCACAGGTCTTCAAATATGGCGGCGCCGGTTGCGCGCGATCTGGAGTTCAAAGTTGCGCCGTATTGGTAATTATGTATGAACATATACATGAAGTTTTGAAAATCAAGTGTTTGGCGTGGGAAACATTTTCAACGGACGGCGGCAGCCGGCCTGCGCCGCCCAACATTGACAGCCGTTGAAAATATGTTTAGACATTTGATTACCATGATCAGCCTGGGCATTGACCACGACAGTCCCGTTCCCTTGCGGGCGCAAGTCGAGTCGCTTCTGCGCGAACTGATCCGGCTGCCGGAATATCAAAAGGGCGCATTGCTGCCGGACGAGCTGGCGCTGGCGGCGCAACTTGGGATCAGCCGCGGCACGGTTCGCTCCGGGATCGGCAAACTTGTCTATGAAGGCGCGCTGGAGCGCAAGGCCGGCGTGGGCACCCGGGTTTCCAACCAAAACTTCGAGTCCGGCATCAAGGAATGGCGCAGCTTCACCTTGGAAATGGCTTCCAAGGGAATCAAGGTCGAGAATTATCATCTGGATTTCAGCCGGATGAACCCCAGCCCGGAAGCCGCCCAGGCTTTGCAGCTGGATTCGACGACGCAGGTTTGGCGGCTGGCCCGGGTCCGGGGCTGGGGCGGCAAGCCGGTTCTGCGGAGCATTTCCTGGTTTCACCCGCGCCTGAAATTGACCGGCAAGGAAGATTTCAGCCGGCCGCTTTATCAAGTCATTGAAGCGGCGACATCCACGCGGCCGCATCACGCGCGCGAAGAATTTTTGGCGGTCGGCGCGAGCGCATCATTGGCCGGGCTTTTGAAGGTCGCAAAAGGTGTTTCACTGCTGCTGCGCCGGCATACGGTTTATGACGTCGGCCACCGGGCGTTTGAATTTGCCGATGTTTATTACGTCAGCTCGCGTTTCACTCTCACGCTGGACATGCACCGCAAAAAAGAATCATAGCAACTTTGATTTTCCCGGCGTGAATTCCAAACGGGCGCGGTGCAAAGGGGAGACTGAAATATGAGGCAGTCTTTCAATGTCTCGGCGATATTTTGAGTGAACCCGGTTCATCCGGCGGGGGCGGCAGAATAAAAATCCGGGCAGCAGACGCCAAGGAGGTGGGGGTGGGGAACCCCGCTGAAGAAACGTGCTGCTACCCGAATCAAGAAATGTTACATTCCCGAAACTTTTTGTCAACTGGCCGGCCCGGCCGCATCTCAAGCCTTTACGCTGGAAATTTTTCCCATAGAGTTGCCGGGTGGTGACGCTTGAAACCATCCCGCTGTTCCGCCATTTGAGCGCCGAAGAAATGCAGGCGCTGCGGCGGATCGCGCAGGAGCGCCGGTTCAAAAGCGGTCAGGACATTTTTTGCGAGGGCGCAGCCGGCGACGGCGTTTATTTCGTCAAGGACGGCCTGGTGGAAATTTCCGCCGGCACCGGCGCGCGCCGGGTTTTTTCCCGGCTCGGCCCCGGGGAGATTTTCGGCGAGATGGCCGTGGTCGAACCGCAGCCGCGTTCTGCCAACGCCTCGGCCGCCCAGGCCACGGTCGTTTTTTTTCTGCCGCGCGCGGAGATGCTTGAATTCATCCAAAATTCGCCGGCCGCGTCCTTCGCCCTGCTTCAGCAGATCAGCCAGCGCCTGCGCGTTTTCAACCACCTTCACATGCGCGAAGTTCTCGCGGCCGAACGGCTCGCGGCCGTCGGCAATTTTGCGCGCAGCATCGTCCATGATTTGAAAAATCCGCTGGGCATCATCGGCTTGACGGCGGAGATTTATGCCCGGCCTTCCGCATCTCCGGAATCCCGCGCCGAGGCCGCCAGCCGCATCTGCCGGCAGGTGCAGCGCATCGGCGAACTCGTCACCGACATCCTGGCGTTCACGGAGGGCCGCCGCAACACCAGCATCCGGCCCGGCGATTTCCGCGCTTTCGTGCGGGAACTGACCGCCGAATTGCAGTCGGACGTCGCCGCCAAAAAAATCCGCCTCGTGCTGGAAAACGAACCGCCGGTGGAACCGGTGTCGTTTGATCCGCGCGCGTTGGGCCGGGTTTTTCAAAACCTGGTTCACAACGCGGTGGATTTTCTTGATGAAAATGGAACCATTTTCCTGCGCTTCAAATCTGGTTCCGGCGAAATCCTCGTGGAAATCGAGGACACCGGCCCCGGCATCGCGCCAGAGATCGCCGGCCAGCTTTTTCAACCGTTCGCCACGCACGGCAAGGCGCACGGCACGGGCCTCGGCCTCTCCATCTGCAAAAAAATCATCGAGGATCATGGCGGAGCCATTTCCGCGCGCAGCGAACCCGGTCGCGGCGCGATCTTCAATTTCACACTGCCGCTGGCAAAATAATTCTGAAACGTGATGCGTAAAGCGTGAAACGGGAAACGTGATCTGAAGTTTAGTTTCAAAGTCGCAGTTTCATTGAGCGATGGCTTTACAAATCACGTTTCCCGTTTCACGCTTTACGCCGCATGAACCGCATCCGCCTTCTTTCCGAACAGGTCGCCAACCAGATCGCCGCCGGCGAAGTGGTGGAGCGCCCGGCGAGCGTCGTGAAGGAGCTGGTTGAAAATTCCCTGGATGCGGACGCCAAAAAAATCACGGTCGAAATCGGCGCGGGCGGACGCAGCCTGATCCGGGTCACGGACGACGGCATCGGTATGAATCGTGACGACGCGCTGCTCTCGCTCGAACGTCACGCCACCAGCAAAATCCAGCGCGCGGAAGATCTGGCTTCCATCGCCACGATGGGATTTCGCGGCGAGGCCCTGCCCAGCATCGCCAGCGTCAGCCGTTTCGTTTTGACGACGCGCGAACGCGAAAGCGATTCTCCCGAGGCCACGCAAATCCTCATCAACGGCGGCACGATTGCCGAGGTCAAAGCCGCCGGCAGCGCCCCGGGCACGAGCATTGAAGTCCGGCAATTATTTTTTAATCTGCCCGCGCGCCGGAAATTTCTCCGCACGGAAGAAACCGAGGCTGCGCACATCCAGCATTATCTCACGCTCGCCGCGCTGGCGTATCCTGAAGTCGCGTTCACGTTTGTCAAAGACGGCCGCAACATCTGGCAACTGCCCGCCGTCAAATCCGGCGCGGCCACCTCCAGCCGTATCGAAGCGTTGCGCGAACGTCTTCGCGCCCTGCTCGGCGAGGAAAAGTTGCTGCCGGTGAATTTCTCCGTGACGCTTGCCGATGACGGAACCCCGTCGCCGCCGGACGAAACGGATATTTTTGAAACGGCCTTGTCCGAAAAACCGGCAGTGTCCAACCCGAAATCTCAGCTTCGCATCTGGGGTTTGACCGGTTCACCCGGCGTTTCGCGCGCGACCCGCGAGAGCCAGTTCGTTTTTGTCAACCGGCGGCCCGTGGAAAATCGTGGCATCAACTATGCGCTGATCGAAGGCTATCACAACTCGCTGATGAAGGGCCGTTATCCGGTCTGCTGCCTGTTTCTGGAGATTGATCCTGCCGCCGTGGACGTGAACATTCATCCGTCCAAGCGCGAGGTGAAGTTTCACCGTGAGTTTGAAATCCGCCGCCACGCCGCCCAAGCCGTGCGCGATGCGCTGCTGGCATTTCATGGCGGCGAAACCGCCGGGCCGAAACGCTGGGACGGACGACCGCCCGAATCGTCGGCCCCGCAAACGCCAGAACTGCCCGGCACATTCGCTGCTCCGACCGAACCAGCCGCCGTCGCGCCCAGTTTGCCCGAGCAACCAAAACCGGTGGCGGCAATTCCGTCGCCAATTTCATCCTCGATAACCACGCCGTCGAAACCCGGCTTTCAACTGACGCCCGCACCGGCGGCCGTATCACAACCGGCAGCCGGCAGCCGGCAGCCGGCCATTCCGTCCTCGCCCGGAGCCGTTGTTCCACTGCTCGACGTGCCGCTGCGTTTGGTCGGCGTCATCGGCAAACTTTACGTCGTGCTGGAATCCGACCGCGGCCTCGTGCTGCTCGATCAGCACGCGGCGCACGAGCGGATTTTGTTCGAGCAGATGATGACGCGCATCGAATCGAACGCCGCCGCGCCGTCGCAGAAACTGCTGCTGCCGGAAACGATTGAACTGCCGCCGCGCGACGCGACGTTTCTGCGCGACCAGCTTTCCGCGCTCACGCGTCTGGGCGTGGGCCTGAATGAATTTGGCGAGCGGACCTTTCTGCTGGACGCGTTGCCGCCGTTCGTGAAGGTGCCCGATTCG
>Ga0164241_10001564_pt1 | contig 27591 bp, 28 predicted proteins | sample OricomyardsoilBY_FD_108780 | JGI IMG/M metagenome (GOLD analysis project Ga0164241, IMG submission 108780) | Backyard soil microbial communities from Emeryville, California, USA - Original compost - Back yard soil (BY) | ecosystem: Environmental > Terrestrial > Soil > Unclassified | place: USA... | reverse complement strand
CGCCAGTCCTGGACTGCCGCACTGCCCGCCGGCGCCTGCGCTTGCTCTTCAGTCTCGCTTGGTCGCGCCCTGCGTGAGGATGAGCTCCTCGAGTTGATCGAGCGTCTCGGGCATTCCCGTGGTCTGGCCAGAGCCGAGTGCGGCGTCGAGAGCTTCCTTCGTGGGATAGAGATCGTGCACGACGAGCAGGGTCTGGCCTCCCTTGTCCTCGAACGTCACGGTGGTGACCGGGCCGCCGTCTTCACCTTCGTCATTGGTCCAGACCATGCGCGAGTGCGGCGTCACCTCGATGTAGCGGCCGAAGAACTCCATCGGCGCCGGGGCGGCGGGGTGGCGGAGCGCGAGGCGATACGTGCCCCCGGTTCGAATATCCATGTCACACGAGACGATGGTCACGCCGAACGACTTCGGGATCCACCACTGCTGGAACAGCTCGGGCGTGGTCCACGCCTCGAACACCAGGCGCGCCGGGCCACGGATGGTGCGCGTGACGACGAGCTCGCGCTCGGACTTTCGATCGACCGTGCTTCGGTTCTTCATGGGGTTCGGGCCACCTTCACTTCTTGCGTCCATGCAGCATCTCCTTCTGTCTGAGCACTTCGACGACGTTCTCGAGCGCGTCGAATCTTGCGTCCCACATCTCTCGATACCTCTCGAGCCACGCCGTCTCTTCTTCCAGGCGGCGCGCTCCCAACTTGCAGGTCCGCACACGGCCGACCTTCTCGGTCGTGACGAGACCGGCCTGCTCCAAGACGCCGACGTGCTTCTTCATGCCCGTCAGGCTCATGTGGAACCTGTCGGCGAGGTCGGTAATCGACGCGTCTGCCCGTCCCAGCTGCTCGAGAACGCCCCGCCGGGTGGGGTCCGAGAGCGCGCCGAACGAGGCGTCGAGGTGCGTGTTCGAAAACTGAACCATGTGGTTCAGTGTGTAGCGCGGCGGCGAGGGAGCGCGCAAGAGGATTCAGATCGCCCGCGCTGCCGGTGCGAGCTGCCGAGCTATCGCGCGGGCGAGGTCATCTGCTCTGCGGCTGTGAACCCATGCTCCATCAACGCGAGGAACGCGGCGGTCGCCTTCTTGCCCGAGCCGCCGCGCTCGACGACGCGGAGCGCTTCCTCGCGAGCGATGCGCACGGAGACGACGATGATGCCAGCCATGAGGCGCGCGACGCCGTCGGGCTTGGGCCCGGCGAGCTCGATCGCGAGGCCGTCGGCCGCTTCGTCCGTGAGCTCGCGGAAGCGCGCCATGAGCGACGGGCTCGCCGCGACGATGCGCCACCACTCGACGGTGAGTTTGTCGAAACGGGAGACTGGGTGCTTCTGGCTGGCGAGCCCCTCGACCAGGCGTCTCAGCGCGTCGATGGGCGCCTGTCCCTTCGGGCGCTCGCGAAGCGCGTCGCGAAAGGGCAACAGCTTCAGGTCGTCCTCCCGATCGAGCATGAGGTCTTCTTTGCGGGCGAAGTAGTTGAAGACCGTCATCTTCGAGACCTTCGCGGCCGCGGCGATCTCGTCGAGCGTCACGGCGTCGAAACCACGCGCGAAGAACAGCTCCGTCGCGACGTCCGAGATCCGCTGACGCGTCTCGCGCTTCTTGCTCTCGCGAACCTCGCCCATGGCGCCGAGCTTAGCTCGCGGGAAATATTTTGTACTCGGTCAAAATCGTCCCTGGCAGAAAAGTAGACCGAGTATAATATTCTGGCGAGGAGGTGGAGATGACATCGTCGAACGACAAGAGGGTCCTCGTTTCGGGCGCGAGCTTTGCCGGGCTCTCGATGGCGTACTGGCTCCATCGATTGGGCTACGCGGTCACCGTCGTCGAGGTGGGCGGCGGCCTGCGCCTGGGGGGCACGGCGGTCGACATCCGTGGGAACACGGTCGACATCGTCAAGCGGATGGGGCTCTTCGACCAGATCAAGGCGAACCGACTGAGCCTGCAGCGGTGGGAGATGAAGAACGCTGATGACGTGACCGAGCGTGCGCTCGTGATGAGGGGCGTCGATGAGGCGCCGACCGATGACGCCTTCGAGATCGAGCGCAACGTCCTCTTGAACCTGCTGTTCGACGCGGTGAAGGGCGACGTAGAGGTCGTGTTTGGTGACACCGTGACGGCGCTGGCCGAGAATGATGGTGGTGTCGAAGTCACGTTCGACAGCGGCTCGCGCCGCTCATTCGACCTCGTGTTCGGCTGCGATGGCGCTCACTCGACCATCCGAAGGCTCTGGTTCGGAAGCGAGGCCGAGTACACCCACTTTCTCGAGCAGTACTTCTCGATCACGATCGTGGACAAGCTGCTCATCGAGCAGAGCACCGCGCAGATGTTCAACGTGCCGGGCAAGGCGGTGATGCTCAATGCATACAAGAACAAAACCGACATCATCTTCGGCTTCGTCTCCGAGAAAGAGATCGCCTACGACCGACGCGACGAGGCAGAACAGAGGCGAATCATCGAGGACCGGTTCGCCGGCGTCGGGTGGAGGGTCGCGGAGCTCTTGAGAGAGGTGCAGGGCTCCGAGAGCTTCTACTTCGACAAGCTATGTCAAATACGAATGCCCTCTTGGACGAGGGGTCGAGTCGCGCTCGTCGGCGACTCGGGCTATTGCCCATCTCCCGCAGCCGGGATGGGCGGCTCGCTCGCCATCGACGGCGCGGCCGCCCTGGCGGACGCGATGCGCGAGCACCCGGGAGACTTCGAGCGAGCGTTTCGAGCCTACGACGACAAGCTCCGCCCGTTCATCGAAGAGGTCCAAGCCGAGGCGGTCCGGACCGGCCTCGAGTCCATCGTCCCGAGGACCGAAGAGGCCATTCGCGCGCGGAACGCGCGAACCGACGCGATGTTCTAACGGGTGCGCGCTATTCGTCGATCTCAGTCTGGATTCACGCAGTCGACACGTGTGACGACGACGTGCTGATGTGCGGCGCCGTCTTCCTGGACCGGATAGCTAATGAGAAAGCTGCTGCCGTCTGGGGAATCGACGAACCCAGGCGTGGCCTGGATGCTTCCAGGCGCGGGGAGATCATGGAGCTCTGTGTGGTGGTAACCGTCGTCCGTCACCGCGACCGCGAAGTGCGTGCCGGTGCGGAGCGCGTCGCCCCAACGCTTCACCGCGGCGACCCCACCACGCCACGCGGCGTGCGCAGCCCGGGAAGGAGTCGTGAGATCCTCGAAGAGCCGAGGTGGCGTCGCACCCTCTGAGCCGTCCGCTTCGCGCGTGAGCAGGACGAGCCCCGGCGCGATGTCCGCCATCACGATCCACTCGCCCCCGGCTGCCCGCGGATAGATGCGAATGTATGACCTCGCGTCGAGCGGATCCGCAATGGGGGCGATCGCTGTGACTGCACTGCCTTGCACGCCAAAGACCTCGACAGGCCCCTGAAACTCGTCGAACGCCGGGTAGGTCAGGACCCAGACCGTTCCGTCCTCGGCGACGTTGCTGACGCTGGGCTCGCTCACGTGCGGAATCGTCGCCACGGCGGTCTTATCTCCCGAATTCAGCGCCGGGAGATGCCAGACGAGAGCGTCGTTCCTGGGGGGACGGCGAAAGCCTGCAAACCTGCAACCGCTCCGCGGTGCCGGCAGGTCTCGATGAGCGTCGGTACGTGGTCGGTCTTACTCCGTGAGGTTCTTCGCCTCAGTAGCAGCCGCAGTTGTTCGCCGCACAGGTGACGTAGTCGGTGGCGATCTGCTGGCCCGCGCACGGGTTGTAGTTTCCACTCTGGAAGCAGCCTGCGCACGTCTGGTCGTGAGCACAGGCGATACCCTCGTCTGCGCAGAATTCACAAATGCACTCCTTGCAATTGGTGCTCGCGATGACCTGGGACGCGCAGCTCGGCCCCTCGTCATCATCGGTCGATCCGCTGTCGCCGCATGCGACGGCGAGACTGGCGGCGCCAAATACGAGCAATGCGGTGGAGGCGTGAATCCATCTCATGCGGCGACCGTAGCTGTGCCCGTAGATCCTGGACAAGTCGTAATTCTCACGGGGTGGCTGTCGGGAGCGCTCGTACCCGTGGCGGTGATGGCCCGGCTTGCCTGCGGGCTGTGGCGAATTTGAGCGCAGCAGCGCCGCGGTTGAAAGATTACAAACCTGAGCGCGACGACACCCTACCAATCTCCCTTTTCTCGGAAGCAGAGCTCGTGCACCATGGCTCCAATATGGCCCCTCGCGCGATATCTGAGTCAGCGTGCGCACTCCTTCTTGGTGTCGCATCGCTCGTTGGGGCCGCCTGCGATGCGGCACCCGAGACCGACGGCCAGGCCGGGGGCGGCGGCGCTGGTCCCTCGGCCGGGGCGACGACGATAGGCGTCGTCACCGCAGCGACCGGCGGCCAGACCTCGACGACGACGACGACGCACGCGTCTTCATCCAGCACAGGGGGCCTCTCAGGGGCGGACGCGCTCGGCCTCCCCTGCACGTCGGATGGCGAGTGCGGGCCGCTCAAGTGCATCGCCGCGAGCTCCGGTGAGTTGGCGGGCGACGGGCCCCAGGGTGGGCTCTGCACGAAGACCTGCACCACCGACGCTGCATGCGACGCCGTGGTCTCCGGCTCGCTTTGTCTGTCCTTCGGCGGGACGGGGTTTTGCGCGCTGCCGTGCTCGACTGGCTCGAGCACACCCAAGGCCGACAAGTGTCGCGGTCGCGACGACACGGCGTGCTCGGAGTTCTTCGACAACGGCGGCAATGTGATCGGCGAACTCTGCCAGCCCACGTGCAGCTCCGACGCCGGCTGCGGAGCGGGTCTGTATTGCGATTACGGCATTGGCCTTTGCACGTCCACCCAGCCGGTTGGCCTGCCGATCGGTGCCGACTGCGATCCGTACGCGAGCGACACTGGGTGCGCGTCAGAGGTCTGCGTTTGCGCAAACCAGCAGTGCACCGTCGGCTTGTGCACCGGCTACTGCGTCCTCGGCACGGAGAGCCCAGGGTGCGGGGGCCCCGACGGCGGCGGTGTCTGTGGTCTCACCCTCTCGAGCGATCCGGCCCCCGGTGACCTGGGCGTGTGCTCGAGCACCTGCGACTGCGATGCGGACTGCGCCAATCCGTACTTCGCGTGCAATACCCTCTTGCCGGCGGACCAGCAGGCCACGGGCCACCCAGGCATGTGCTTCACGGACGGCGGCGACACGATTCCGGTCTGCTGCAGCTGTGACGGAAAAGTCTGCGGAAGCGACGGCTGCGGTGCCTCTTGCGGCACGTGCCCGTCGGGCAAGACGTGCGTCGACGCCGGCGCGTGCTGCGCGGATTGCGCAGGCAAGACGTGTGGACCGGATGGGTGCGGTGGCACTTGCGGCACCTGCCCAACGACGGACGTCTGCACGGCGCAGGGCACGTGCATGTGCGTGCCGGATTGCACCGGCAAGGTCTGCGGACCGGACGGATGCGGCGGGACGTGCGGCGCGTGCGGGGCGCCAGACGTCTGCGATGGCGGCGCGTGCTGCACTCCTGATTGCGCGGGCAAGGCCTGCGGCTCGGACGGATGCGGCGGCACCTGCGGATCATGCGCCTCGAATCAGGTCTGCAACGCGACGAACCAATGCCAGTGCCAACCGAGCTGCGCCGGGAAGAACTGCGGACCAGATGGATGCGGCGGGATGTGTGGCAGCTGTTCGGGCGCCGCGGTCTGCAACTCTGGGAGTTGTTGCACACCCAATTGCGCTGGCAAGAACTGCGGCAGCGACGGCTGTGGCGGCACCTGCGGCAGCTGCGGCGGCGTCTGCCAGAGCGGTGTGTGCTGCCAAGAGACCGTCCCGTGCAGCGGCGACTACGACTGCTGCGGAAATAGGAAGTGCGGTCTCTATACAGCGCAATGCTACACCTGCTTTCCGCTCGGAGAGTTCTGCGGCGCGAATTCAGATTGCTGCACGGGCGCGTGCAACAGTAACCAATGCAACACCTGCCTGAACGACTTTCAGGACTGCGAGAACAGCTCGCAGTGCTGTAATCACTTCTGCGGTCCAGGTGGCTATTGCCAGTGAGCAAATGGCCGCCTGTGTGGTCATCCTGGGCGGCTTGTCCTGTCGACCTTCACGCGGTTCGAAAGTGATGGTGTCCAATATGCGTTGTTCATCTGACTCCGTGCACCGGCGCGCGGCGCCGGCGACCCCGTCGTCGAGAAGTCTGGTTGGCGCGTTGGGCGCGCTGGCGGTCGTGCTTGCGGGGTGCGCGACGTTTGGGTTTACCTCTGACGAGGGCGCCCTGAAGAAGCAGGTGTCCTTCGACCACGATTGCCCGGTCGAAAAGGTGGTCGTCGTGGGCTCGATGGAGGGCGGCATGGGCCAAGCCAGCTTCAAGGTCGATGCGTGCGGTCAGCGTCTGCGTTACGAGCGAATGGGAACCAGCTATTTCGACTCCGCGAAGGGCTCGCCTCTCGACCAAGCCATGGGGAAGTCCGCCGGATCCGCGACGCCTTCCGCCGCGGCTCCTGAAGGGAGCGCAGCGGCGTCGTCCCCTGACGCCGCGGACGCGGGCCCCGCGAACTGAGAGTAAGCACGCCCCTCACACCTGACCTCGTCGACGCGCTCGCCATCTTTGTGTGCCCTTCGAGGTCTTCACCTTCGCTCCGTGGCTCCGCCAGTGGGCGCGATCGAGCGCGCGGCGCTGGGCGAGGCGCTCGTCGTCATGGCGACCATGGACGCAGTAGATGTGTGCTCGGTCGCAGTGTCGGCAGAGGTGAAAGAGGCGCCGGCAAGGGTCGACAACGCACTGAATCTGTCGGAGATCGTCCACTCGCGAGCGCGCCCGCCGGGAATTCGACCACCGCGAGGCAGGATCAATAGATCCCTCGGGACGAGCATCGTGGTGTCGACGTCGCGGAGCTTGAAGCGTTGGTCCGTGAGGCGTGCGGCTTCGATGCGGTCGAGCCGGACGATACCCACGCGTCGCGGCGTTGGAGCTCGGCGCCCCGCCCGCTCAGCAGCCGTGCGAAAACGCGTCCCCCAGCGTCTTCGCCGGGGGCAGCGGCGCGCCGTCTTCGCCGACGACCTCGGGCTCGCCGGCGTCGTTCCACTGGAGCTTCGCGCGATCGAGCGCCGTGCAGTCGACCGGCGCGGATGCGACCTGACGCATCACGAGCGAGCCACGCGGCGCGACGTAGAGCTCGTATTGGCAGCCGATTAAGCCCCGGCGCAGGACGTAGGCCGTACGATCGCCGTGCGTCGAGCTTCCACGGTTCTGTGGGCCGAAGAGCCAATCGGGATCCGCGGACAGGAGGACCACGAACATCGCGAGGATCCACGCGAAGTGAAGCACGAGCGTCCCGAGCACGTACGCCACGCGCACGCGGAGCCTTCGCGCGCGGAGCTTCGGCACGGCGCGCAGGAGCACGACGATCAACGCCACCGTGCTCGAGAGAAACACGATCGGAGGTACGCCATTGAGGACGTCGAGCACCCATGGAACGAGCCGCGCGTGCTCGTCCGCGAGCGAGCGCTCCTCCCACCAACCGAGCGACGCGAGAGCCGTGACGCCGCCGACGATCCCCAAGAGGATGAGCTGGGGCTTGAACGGAAGTCGCGGGGGCGGCGGGGGCGGCCCTGCCGGGACTCGATAGGCCGTCATCGACCCGAATTGTGGGCGGTCGCGCCGCCCGTGTCGAGCGCGCGAACGCCAGCCCCGCCCCCACCGTCTCGAATAGACTCGCGCGATGCCCCTGACACCCGAGCGCGCCCTCGAGATCCTGACGTCGATCGGCGCCGGCGATCGCGCCAAGTCGTACGCCGATGCGGAGAAGCGCGGTCCCTTCGTCGCGCGGTATCTGCTGCTCCGCGGCCTGTGGGGGTGCGCCATCGACGAGGACGACCGGTGGCAGAAGCAGTGGTATCGCGAGAGCCCAGTTGCCGGGGCGATTGAGCGACTGTTGAGCAAGGGCATCGACCCGGCGGATCTCACAGACGTCGTGCGTGCGATGCAGGTCGAGACGCTCTTCAACGTGTGTCAGCTGCTCGATAGTCCGGGACACGGTATCGAGGATCTGCAAGAGAAGATCCCCGAGAATATCGAGTGGCGCGTCGCCGAATACGACGGCGAGAAAGAGATCGTCGGCACGCGCGCGATCCTCGACATCCACGAGAGCTTCCATTCGTTCGATCCGACCGGTCGCCAGGGCGCGCCGCGCGACAGGTTCCCGAAGCCGAAGAAGCCGGCGAAGACGAAAGAGTCCGCTGCGAAGAAGCCGGCTGCGAAGAAGCCGCCCAAGAAATAGGCAGCTCCGCCTGCGATCGAGAAAAGCAGGCGTGGCACCGGCGAATAAATCGCCGAGCAACGGCGATTGTCTCTAGCGGGGGCACCCGATGGTTCTGCTAGCGTCGCTCGATGCGTCAATCTTGGGGTGTGGTGGGGCTCTTGTGTTTGGGGATCCTGGGTTGCGAGGGGAAGGCGGGCAGCGACGCCAAGCGCGATTCATCCTCGGAAGAGAAGAGTACGAAGTCGAAGAAGAAGGGCGAAGCGTCGGCTGCGCCGTCCAGCGCGGGCGCGTCGCCGGCTTCGAGCGGCACGGCAGACGCCGCGGCGCCGGCTGCGCCCAGCGCTGCGCCGGTGCTTCCTCCGGGGCGGAGCGCGGTGCCGACGGTCGCGGAGTGGGACGCCGAGACCCACGAGGTCACCGTCAAGGGCTCATCGGCGCTCGGCTGCGAGACGAAGATGGTGCGCGAGTACCTGCGCATCTCGTGTCGCGGCAAGAACGACTCGGGCGGCACGCCGCTCTCGGTCGTCCCGCAGAAGGGCGCGCACGAGGCGTACTTCTATTCGGCCGGTGGGGTCGTGAGTGTCGTGATCCCCTATGTCCAGGGCATCGACGCGACGCTGGCGTTTGCGTGGACTGACAAGAGCCACCCGCTGCGACTGACGTGGCCGCGGGGCGCGCCGAAACCGCCCATCCTCGGTGTGTTCGAGGGCGCCCGCTCTCCTCTCGACGGGGCAGGCGCGTCTCCGGCGCTCTGCAGCAAATGCGAGAAGGAGCTGGCCTATCTGGAGATGGGCGCTGCGACGTGTAGCTTCATCACGTCGAATCCGGACTGCGTGTCCACGTATGGCTCGGACTGCCAGAAGCTGCGCGAGTGCGCCTTCGGCGAGCCGAGCGCGATGGTCAGCTGCCCGGCGGGCAAGTCTGCGATCATGGGACGCAGCTGCGCGCAGATCTGCGGGCCGGGCAAGACGTGCCCGGCGGGGACGACGTGCACCGAAGGCATCGCGAACGATCCCGTCTGCGCCGAGGACTGATTGTGAAAGAGGCGAGGCCTGTTCTGTTAATGATGCTCGCCTGTGTGCCAAGCCGCGCCCGCCGCCCATCGCGGCGCGCGGCGGTGCTCGCCGGGCTTGCGTCCATCTCGATGGCGGCCTGGGGCTGCGCCAGTGCGCCACCCGAGCAGGCGCCGCAGGGCTCGACCGACGGGGTCGGCGCGGGCTCCGTGCCGGCAAGCTCGGTCGGTGATGCATCGGAGGCGGTCGCTGCGAGCGGCGCAGCGTCATCGATGTCGCCGGCGGCTTCCGCGACTACCCAGTTGGCGTCCGTGAGCGCGCCGTCGGCATCGGCGAGCGCGCCCGCGGCGTCGGCGTCGGCGAGCGCGCGCGTCCACGGACCGAAGCTTCCTGCGCGTTCGACGAGCCCGGGCGTCATCGACTGCGAAGATGTCACCTGCGACGTGGCCACCCAGACCTGTTGCGTCGAGTGGGAGAAGGGGCCGGCTCCCGAGCGCTTCGGCCGCTGCGCCGCCCGAGCCGCCGGTTGCGGAACCAGCGAAGCGATTTGGAAGACCTGCGACGAGACGCCCGACTGCGGGACCGGCGAACGTTGTTGCTACGTGCCCGCGCCGGATGTTGGTGAATACGCGCAGAACGTCTGCCACGCGGGCAGGTGCGAGGACCCCGAGTTCGAGACCTGCCTCGCCGAGAGCCGGTGCAAGAATGGCAAAAAATGCCGAACCGAGCCCGGCGCTTCGACAGGCTATTGCCTTTGAGTGAAGGGTAGGGAGCTCTCATGGGTCTGCGTCACGCGTTCGGCCGCGGCGCAGGAAGGCTCAGGGACCGCGCACGAAGCTGGACGCGCGAATTCACGGCGCGTCCGCGTGCACGAAAGCTGGACGCGCGAATGCACGCGAGACTCGCGCGCACGAACACCGGGGGGCTGCGTCATGCGCGGCGCGTTCGCGCGCACGAACACCGGGGGGCTGCGTCATGGGTGGGCAGTTCGTGCGCGCTCCGTGCGGTGTTCGTGCGCCGCGGCGGTGATTTCGGCTGGGCGCTGGCTAGAAGTGTGGGATCCGCGCACGGACGGAGGGGGGAGCGCGCAGCAAGAGGGGACCGCTGACGCAAGGGTACCCAGTTCATGCGCGGCGCTGGCGCCTGTCGCTTCCGCGTATCGCCGGCGCGCGTGGCTGCCGCGTATCGCTGGCGCGCGTGGCTGCCGCGTATCGCTGCGCCTGTCGCTGGTGCGTATCGCTGATGCGCGTCGTCCGTTGCCATGCGCCACTCTCATTCGGCGGCTGCGTCTCGCGCCGCGTGGGCGGAGCGCACTCGGAGCTGGAGCTTCACCGCGGCGCACTCCCACGTAGGGATCGGCTCGAGGCGGAGGTGTTGCACGCACGACCGGCTCACTCCGAGGAGCTCTGCGAGCTCGGCCGTCGCGAGCTCTGGCGCGGCATGGACGGCGGCTCGGCGCGCCCGCGCCACGAGCGACGAGCGACCGGTGAGCGTCGGAAGAGCGAACGCCGCGGCCGCCGCTTCGGGCAGGTGCGCGAAGACCAACTCGACCGACGGATCCAGCAGCGCGCCCAGCTCGGCGGCGAGGTCCGAGCGGTCGAGCCGAGGAAGCCATGAAAAGAGGCGCGGCGCGAGGTCGTCGGCGATGACTCGCATCCCCAGAAGGTCGATGAGCGAACTACCGTCGTGAAAGGGGTCGAGGCCAGGCGCATGGTGCGACGCCTGCCGAAGGACGTAGAGCATCGCGCGGCGCAAATGCGCAGGCGTAGCGATCGGCCGAATGCGCGCGGGCTCGAATCGGTGAGTCAGCGCCAGGCGCCAACGCAAGCTCAGTTGCAACCGCCGGGCGAAGTGTCCGGCGCCGACGCGGTCGCACCCAACGAGCACGTGCGCATGCGTGTCGGCGAGACCGAAAGCCAATAGCGCATGCCCACGCCCAAGCTCGAGCAGTCGACGGGACGCAACGCGACGCTCCGCAGTCGTCGCGGAGATGGGAACGTCGTCGTGGAGTCGGAAGGTGAGGTGCCACGCCAAGGGCGGCGGCGTCGAGCTCGCGAGTCGATAGGGCGACCTAATTCGCTCTTGCCGGAGAGGTGGTTCGGACAGAGGGCGTGCGTCGGTCCACGTCAGGGGCATGCTCGGTCTCATCGCCCCGAGGACCTTGAAGTTGCGTGGAAACGATCGGAGTTGCGTGGAAACGATCGGAGTTGCGTGGAAGCGAGCGGAGTCGCGGCCCCGGCGCACGACAACGGCGCGAAGCGCGCACGAACTGGGCACCCTTGCGTCAGCGGTCTCCTGTTGCTGCGCGCTCCCCCCACCGTTCGTGCGCGGATCCCACCGTTCACGGGTGCAGCGACCCGAAATCGCGACCGCGGCGCAGGAACACGGCACGGAGCGCGCACGAACTGCCCAGGGATGACGCAGCCCCCCGGCGTTCGTGCGCAGCCCGCGTCTGGCCCCGGCTCGCGCAGGTTCGTGCACGGATCCCAGGGTTCGGGCGAGCACGCAAACGATCGGGGTGAAGGCACACGAACGATGCAGCCGCGAGCGACCGCGCGATTCGCGGCGAAGCACGCGACGGCGCCCAAACCGCTTCGCGACATCGCTGCGACGCGATCGCACCGACTCTTCGCGCGTCCCACGACCTTGCTGGAACCACCACCGCGACTCGACTACGCGTCGAGCGATGAAGAGCCTGCATCGTCCCGACCTCTACGCGTGGTCCGCGTTCGACGCCGAGCGCAACGTCGACTTCAACTCGGTCTTGTGGGTTCGGCCGGAAGGAAACGTCGCGATCGATCCGCTTCCGCTCACCGACCACGATCGCGCGCACCTGAGCGCGCTCGGCTCTCTCGCGTGGATCGTGATCACGAACTCCGACCACGTGCGAGCGAGCGCCGCCCTTCGAGAGGCGACGGGAGCGAAGATCGCTGGTCCCGCAGCCGAAAGAGAGCACTTTCCCATCGCGTGTGACCGCTGGCTCAGCGACGGCGAGTCGCTCGCGCCTGGGCTCACCGCGCTCGCGCTCGAGGGCTCGAAGACGCCCGGCGAGCTCGCGCTCCTCCTCGACGAGACGACGCTCATCACCGGAGATCTCGTGCGCGCGCACAGAGCCGGAGCGTTGATGCGACTTCCCGACGGCAAGCTGGCGGACGCGGCCCTGGCGGGGCGTTCGATCGCCAGGCTCGCTTCGCTGACGAAGACCGAGACCGTGCTCGTCGGCGACGGCTGGAGCCTCTTCGGCGGCGGCGCGGCGGCGCTTGGAGCGCTCGCCGCGGCTGGCTAGATGTAGGTGGTGTGCGCCGAACGGAATCCTGGGCGCTGCGATATTTCAGATCGGAGCGTGCCGCCGAGACTCCGTGTCTCCAAGCCGACCTCACGCTACACATGGCGGATGCCTTTCCCGCGTCGCCGCCTCCGCCGTCCGCTCACGCTCTCCTTGCGCACCGCGATCCCGCTGAGCCTGCTCGCGGCGGTCGCGTTCGGCTCTGCCTGCGGTGACGACACCACGACCGGCGGAGGCGGCGGCGACAGCGATGGCAAGGTGCACGGCGGCGTAGAGAAGGGGCCGTTCATCCTCGGCTCGACCGTGCAGGTGAGCCCGCTCGACGCGAGCGGCTCGCCGACGGGAGACGTGATCTCGACCGTGACGTTGGACGACTCCGGCACCTTCGTCGCGGACGTGGGCACGCCGACGGTCAGCCTCCTCACGGCGAGCGGCTACTACTTCAACGAGGTCACCGGCGAGCTTTCGACAGGCAATCTCACGCTCCGGGCGTATGCGGATCTCGGCGCCAGCTCGACGGCGTACGTCAACGTCATCACCCACCTGTCGAGCCTGCGCGTACAGGCGTTGATTCAGGGCGGTACCCCGATCGCGGACGCGGTCACGCAGACCGAGACAGAGCTTCGCGAGGCGCTCGGCATCGGACCCACGGGGTTCGATCCCGCGGCGACGGGCACAGAGAGCAGTCTGCTCGCAGGCGACGACGTCGCGAGCGCGTATCTCTTCGCGGTCGGCGCCGTCATGCTCGAGGCAGCGCGCGTCGAGGCAGGACCCGGCGGTCCCGTCGACGCGACCTTCCAGCAATTGCTCAATACGGCCGCCAACGACTTCGCTTCGACAGGCAGCTTCTCTCCGGCGGTGGCGGCCAAGATCCATGACGCCGAGGGATCGCTCGACGCGGACGGCGCGATGGCGAACCTCGCCGCGCGCCTCCTTACGATCGGTTCACCGAATGCCGTGCCGAACCTCCACCGCGTCCTCGATCCGGACGAGGACGAGATCGCCGATATCGACGACAACTGTCCCCGCACGGCGAACCCCGATCAAGCCGACAGCGACAATGACGGCGTCGGTGACGCGTGTGAATGCGGCAACGGCGTGCTCGACCCGGGCGAGACCTGCGACGATGGCAACCTCGTCGACACCGACGGCTGCGAGAGCGATTGCACGCCGACGTGCGAGATCGTGGCGGACCTGCCTGCGTCGGCCTCCCTTGGCTACCGACCGGTCGACGCGGGAGGCGGTCGCGTCTTGTTCCCACTGTTCGTCGACCCCGACGGCAATCGAGTCTTCGCGACGGGCGCGGACGGCCTAGGCGCGACGGCGCTCGCCGACGCAACGGACGCTTCGGTGACGCCGCATTCGCTGCTCACTTCGACCGTGTCCCTCGGCGGCGAGACCTATTTCGGTGACGAGGCCCATCTCTGGCGGACGGACGGGACTGCTGCTGGCACGCACGCGCTGCCGGTGCTCGGGACCGAGGTCGCGTTGCTCGGTTCGGAGATCATCACGACGAGTGACTCTGGCGTGGTCGCGACCGACGGCACCGTGGCCGGAACGTCCTCGCTCTTGGAGGCTTTCGGTACCCGGTTCACAACCATCGATTCCCACGTGGTCTTCGTTCGGGGTGACTACGTCGATCCCGACTTCACATGGTCTCTCTGGACGACCGATGGGACTGCGACCGGAACCGAGCAAATCGTTCCCCTCGACGACCAGCAGTTCCCGACTGGAGCGCCGATGCGCAGCGCCCTCGGTCGGCTCTTCTTCCAGCAACGCGGCCCGGGCGGCGTCGAGCTTTGGACGACGGACGGGCTGACCGCAGAGATGGTGTGGTCGGATGCGACGCAGGACGGTTACGAGGAAGGCGTCGAGCTCGATGGTCACTACTACTTCGGAACAGACGCGCTCGGGCTCATGCGCACGGACGGCACCGCCGCGGGTACCGAGGCCGTCGGAACCTGGGTCGCCGCATATCCCGGTGTCGCGCTAGACGGACAGCTCCTCTTCGGCGCGAGCACGGTCGATGCTTCCCTGCGGGGGCTCATGGTGGGCGACGGAACCAACGCAGGCTCGATCCCGCTCGGTGTGGATCAGCCAGCCGAGTTCGCGACACACGGCGCGCTCGCATTCGTGCGCAACGACGCAGGCGTGCTCTACGCGACCGACGGTACCGTCGGCGGCACCACCGTCGTCGCGCCCGCGCTCGACGTGACCAGAGGTCCGTACGTCGTCGGCTCGTATGCGTACGTGGTCGTCAGCGATCCCGTCAGTGGCACCGATCCATGGCGGTGCAAGCTGCCCGCCGCGCCTTGACGTCGGATCGTCGCTGCGTTTCACGTGCGTCCGCGCAGGCAGACCACCGTAGTCAGCGGTGCGAGCGTCCTCCTCGTCGGACCGCGCCGAGCGCGCGTCACACTCCAGCCCTTCCGCGCGATGCCTGCCTATGAACCCTCGCGCCCCCGTTCTCGTGGCGCTTTCGTTCTTGCTCGCATCGCCGATCGGCGCTTGCGCGACCGCCGATCCCGGCGCCGCGCCGGGTCGCGTGCATCCGTCACTCCTAAAGGCGGGGGCGTCCTCCGATTCGGCGGCGCCGCGCGATGCGTCGTCGCTCTCGAGTCAGCCCAACGCGACGTCATCGGCTGCATCCGTCGCCGTCTCTCCGCCTCCGCTCGATTCGGTCGCCGCAGACGTGGCCGCTCCCTGTCCGCCGGAGATGGCATTCGTGACTGCGCGCCACGCAGGCTTCTGCGTCGATCGCTTCGAAGCCCAGCTCGTCGAGGTTTTCTCGGACGGCACCCGGCGACCGCACGCTCCCTCCGAGCGCCCGCTCGCCGATCATGATTACGTCGCGACGAGCCGCGCGGGCGTCTTTCCGCAGGCGTTCGTCAGTCGTGTGGATTCGGCGCGCGCGTGCGACCGCGCTGGCAAGCGACTCTGCTCGCGCGCGGAGTGGCAAGCCGCCTGTCGCAAGGACGGTCGCGCCGTCTACCCGTACGGAAACACGCACGTCGATGGGCTCTGCAACACGGGCAAAGCGCATCTCTTGCTGCGGCTCTTTCCCGACTACGCCTATCACTGGGACTACGAGGCTCACTTCAACGCGGCGGCGCTGGCGCTAGAGCCGGGCTTCTTGGCGCGGACTGGACAATACGAGTCGTGCGCGTCGGAGCTCGGCGTGCACGACATGGTCGGAAACCTTCACGAGTGGGTGAGCGACGGCGTCACGCGCGCGTTCCTCGAGAGCTTCGCCGCCGAAGGGCGTCGCCAGTGGCAGCCGGCGACCCCTGGGAACGGCATGTTCATGGGCGGCTTCTTCAGCACCTCGAATGAGCACGGCGCGGGCTGCAACTTCACCACGGTGGCGCACGACGCGGCCTATCACGACTACTCGACAGGCTTTCGCTGTTGCGCCGCCACACGTTGACTCTGCGCACGCGCGGCCGTCCGTGAATGTGGCTGCGTCGCGTAGCATCACAGGCGCCGATGCGATCCCTTGCAGTCGTTCTTGCGTGCGGGCTCGGCGTCCTCGTCGGCTGTGGCGACTCCGGGTTGACCGCGACGTCCTCCGGAGTGGGCGGCGCCGGCGGTGAGGGCGGCGCGATCGTGACGGTCGGCCACGCCGCGACCTCGACCGGTGAGGGCGGCGCTGGTGGTGGCGAATCGCAGTATCCGATCGCGGACGCCGGCCCAGATCTCGTCGTCGGTCCCGGCGCACAGATCACGGTGGACGGCTCGCACAGCCACGATCCGCAGGGCGATCCGCTCGAGTACCTGTGGAACACGCCGACGACGCAGAGCCCCAAGAGCAGCGATCCGATGTTCACGTTCGTGGGGCCCACCTACCCGGGCGAATACACCGTGTCGCTTCAGGTCACCGATCCAGATGGTAACCTCGGTGCCGACTACGTCGCTCTTCATGTGAAGGGCAAACCCACGGTCAACGCCGGGCCCGATGCCGGCGGCCTCGCCGGGGCGACGATCACGCTCGCCGCGAAGGTGAGCGAGCCCGACGGGGACGATGTGACGTTCGCGTGGACGCAGGTCTCCGGGGCGACTGTCGCGCTCTCGGATCCGACGAGCCTGACGCCGACGCTCGTGCTCCCGTCCGGCCTGACCGAGCCGCTGGTCTATCGACTCGTTGCGACCGATCCAGAGGGCTCTTCTGCGCCCGACATGGCCACGGTCGTAGAGCTTCACGGCCCCGACTCCGACGGCGACTTGCTCGAAGACGACACCGAGGTCGCGTTGGGGACCGATCCGAATTCACCCGACACCGACTCCGACGGCATCCCCGATTTCTGGGAGATCGGTACGCACGAGCTGGTCGACTACGCGGCGCTCGGATGCGACCCACGTCATCGCGATTTTCTAATCGAGGTCGACGCGCAACCCGAGGTCAAGCCAAGCCCCACGCTCATCGCTGCGTGGGTCGCTCACTATGCCGGGCTCGACATTCCGAATCCCGATGGGACGACGGGCATCCACGCGCACTTCGTCTTCGACTCGGTTCTGCCGAGCACGTTCGTTTGCGGCAGCGTGTTCACCCTTGGAGACAAGGACGCCAACCCGCTCTATCTCGAGGCGTTTCATACGCTGTCGATGTGCACGGGCGGCGAGATGGGCGTCTCCGAGGTCGCCGGCAAATACTCCTACGTCTCAGGTCCCGCGCCCGATGGCGATCCTTCGAACGACGCGACCGAGGCAGCCGAGTTCGCGTTCTACACCCTCGGCCTGCACGAGCTGGGGCACTCGCTCGGCCTTCACCACGGCGGCATCGATCAGGTCAACTACAAGCCGAACTACCCGAGCTACATGAACTATGTCTACGACCGTGGGCTGGGTCTGTCGGGCGACAGCATCGCGTCGAACGACGTCGTCCTGTCGAGGGGGATCCTTCCCACCATCGACGAATGCGCCATCGAAGAAGGCTCGGTATTCGCTTCCGTGACCGCCGAGGACGTGGCCTATCTAGCCAACTATTCCCCCATGGGCTGGACCGTCGCCGCGAACGGAGACGTCGATTGGGATCGGGACGGGACCATTCAGTCCGCCCCGTACGAGCTCATCGTGCGAGGCCTGCTCTCCGACGCGAGCTCGAACTTTCCCGACTGCACGCTCTTGCTCGATACCGACGACGTGGGCCTCATCGCGATGAGGATGGCGTCGGCGCTCGCGTCGGATCCCGCTTCAGGGCCGATGCTCCTCGGGAAGAAGCAACCAGTGATGGTGCCCTAGATCGCCCGCAGAGGGGCGGCCCATGGTGCGACCGCCCGGAAGGGAAAGGGTGTCTACTTCATCTCGACGGTGTGACAGCCACCACAGCCGAAGCCGGTCTTGGTCTCCGGATCGAACGGCTTCTCGCCCATCGCGGCAGCCATCTCGGGGACGACCTTCTCGGCCATCCATTTCGAGATCTCGGGCTTCTCTGCGAACGCGGTGATGTTGCCGTCCTTGAACGTGAGCTTCGGAAGGAACTCGTGCGGGTTCTGATACTTCGGACCGTGGCACGTCGCGCAGTTCGCGTTCGCGTACTTGGTCGCATCGTGGCCCTCGAAGACGGGCTTCATCTTCGGCATGACCTTGGCCTTCATGAACGCGGCCTGCTGCTCCTTCGGCATGCTGTCAGACCACACGTCGGGGAGCGCGTCGGTGCTCGCGGCCGCGGTTCCGGTCGCATCGGGCGTCGGCGCGGTCGAAGTGGTGTCGGGCTCGGGTGTGGTGCCACCCGTACCCGCAGGCGGAGCAGAGCTGCACGCGACGAGGGTCACGAGACCAAGTGAAGTGAAGAGACCTGCCAGGGCGATTCGCATCTCGCGTCCTTAACCGGGGGCGGCTCTCGAGGCCAACTCCGAACGGGCAACTCATCGTTCGCGAATCGCAACCACGCCCAGAGGACCGCTCGCGGGGCGCGACGCCACGAAGCAGAGCGCGATAATAAGTGCGCTCACGGCGTCACACGCGGCTCACGTGCAAGGTCTTCCCTTCAAGACCATGCGACTTTTTCTACTCGGCGCGACCGGCCACACCGGGACGCACATCCTCGATCTTGCCCTCTCTCGCGGTCACGACGTGACCGTGTTCGCGCGCACGCCGGCCAAGGTCACGCGTCGCGATCCACGGCTCCGCGTCGTGCAGGGCGACGCGCTCCAGATCGACGCGCTCGCAGCGGCGCTGCCCGGGCACGACGCCGTCGTGTCCGCGCTCGGTTCGAGCGCGCGAGAAGCGTTGAGGCCTTCGACGCTGCTCGCGGAGTGCGCCGCGTCGACGGTCGCCGCGATGCAAAAGGCGAACGTCGCGCGCCTCGTGCTCGTATCCGCCGCGGTGCTCTTTCCGGAGAAGGGGCTGCGATTTGCGTTCTTCCGCTGGCTTCTCCGCCACCACGCGCGCGATCTCCTCGCGATGGAGTCGGTCGTTCGCGCGACGCCGTTCGCGTTCACGATCGCGCGGCCACCGAGGCTCGTCGAGCGCGCGGACGCCAGCTATCGAAGCGAGGTCGACGCGCTCCCGATAAATGGGTTCACGATGTCGTTCCGAGCCGTCGCGGCGTTTCTGCTCGATTGCCTCGAGCAGCGCACGCACGAGAGAGAGGTCGTCGGCCTCGCCGCGACGAGAGGTGGCGCATGAATCGGGGCTTCACGAGACTGGAGCGCGTTTCTCATGACGGCGAAGCCATTCTGAGGCGCAACATGGACACGAGGAAGGTCTCGGCGCGCGTGAACACCCTCTCTCGACTCGAGGCGTTTCAGAGCTGTCGACGCGAGCTCGTCTCGCTCGCGTATCGCATGCTCGGCGAGCTCGCGCGCGCAGAGGACATGGTCCAAGAGGCGTGGGTGCGATGGGAGCGTCACGCGGGCGAGGTCGACGACGCGAAGGCGTTTCTCATCACGATCGTGACTCGCCTCTGTCTGACCGAGCTGAAGTCAGCGCGCGCGCGTCACGAAGAGAGTCGACCGGATCGGCTGCCCGAGCCGGTCGATCTCGAAGAGGGCGGCATGGCCGTCGAGCGTCTCGAGCAGGTCTCGATGGCGTTCCTCGTGCTTTTGCAACGACTCACGCCAGCAGAGCGCGCGGTCCTCTTGCTCCACGACGTTTTCGACCTCGAGCACCGCGAGATCGCCGAGCTCGTCGGGGGGACCGAGGTGGCGAGTCGCAAGCAGCTCGAGCGCGCCCGCCGCCACGTCGCAGAAGATCGCCGCATGCTCGTGACCTCGACCGAGGAGCATCGCCGCTTGCTCGGGCTGTTCGTCCAAGCCGCGACCGCGGGCGACGTGCAGGCGCTGGTTTCCTATCTCGCGGACGACGCCGTGATGATCACCGACGGCGGGTCGGGTGGGCGCTCCGTCGGCGGACAGCGCAATCTCCCGAAGCCGCTTCAGGGTGCGTCGCGCGTCGCCGCGTTCGTGGCCGCGACGTCGCAGCGCACGCCAGCGACGTTCGTCGTCGAAGCACGCACGCTCAACGGTCAGCCGTCCGTCGTGTTCTGGGATGGTGATCGCGCTTTCGCCGCGCTTCAGCTGGCCATCGCCGACGGCAAAATTCAGCGCGTCTTCTTTCACGCCGACGTCTCTCGGCTGGGCCACGTCGGGCACCGGGAAGACACGCCGGCGAGCTGAGCCGGTCAATCGCCGTCGTCGTCGTCGTCGCCCTCGTGTTCTCCACCGCCGAGCCCGGCGAGGTAGTCGGCGATCGCGGCGACCTCGTCGTGGCTCAGCTCGGAGGTCGACCACGACGGCATGTACTTCTTGCGATTGCCATAGTCGTCGCCGCCGTGACCCTCACGGACCTGCTCGTCGATCTCGTCCGCCTCTTCGCCGGCGATGCCCTCTCCGACGCGCCCGCCCTTCGCATCGGTGCCATGGCAGTTGCCGCAGAAGCGGACGTAGAGTGCGGCGCCGTCTTTCGGGCGCGGCGCGTCGCGGAGCCAATCGAGGATCGACTCGAGCTCCGCGTCGTCGATGGCCTCTTCGGAGTAGGACGCCATGCCGCTCGGGAAGCCCATCTCATCGCGACCATGACGCACGACGTAGTCGGCATAGCCGACGACCGGATTGAGCACTTGCGGACCACTGCCCGTCCCCTCTGCGTCGTCGCCGTGACACGAGCTGCAGCGCTTCTGAAATGCCGCTTCGCCGCCTAGCACCTCGCCACCAGAGCTCGTGCTCGTCCCGTCCTCGGGATTTCCCGCCCCCGCCGCGCAGGACACGCCGACGGCCAGGGCCGCTCCGAGCGCGAGCCGCGCCGCGATCGTCGGCGAACGGCGCGGGCTCACTGGCACTCCGTCGCACACGCGTCAGAAGCGCAGGCGCCGAGCGCGTGAAAGAGCGCGTGTCCATCGGGGTCGCCGTGGCATTTCGTCTCGTCGTGGTTCGTGAAGCATCCGTCCCAGCAGACGGCGTTGTCGTGACAAGCGGTGACCTCGCCGCAGCACGACGCCTCGAGGCAGATCGTGCAGTCGACGGCAGTCAGCCCATCGAGCAACCCCTCGCAGGCGCCCGTCGTAGCGCCGATGCACGCCTCCTCGCACGCGCCGCCCTTGCAGCTGAGATACGCATCGACGCGAGCGTGCGTATCTTCGTTCTTCTCGCACGCGTTGCTGTCCGAGCCGTCGACGCAGGCTGCGCAGTCCGCGTCCGACTCACAGGCGGAGAGCGCGTCGCAACACGACATCTTCATGCACTCGCCGCACGGCCCGTCGAGCGTCGCTCCGCAGCCGCCGGACGCGGTCGTCGTCGACTGGTCTTCGGCCCCGCCCCCGGAGCCGGCGGTCTCATTGGTGCCCTCACATGCCGAGAGGCACGTCGCCGCGAAGAAGAGGGTCCAGGTCGCGACGCGCGCACGGCGGAAGAGCATGGCCCGTTCTAAAGAAATCGATAATGAAAAGCAATATCAAAAGTGTCATCACGCGGCCGCGCTCTCGCCCAGGTCGTAGCTCGGCAGTTCGAAGTCGCTCGCCTGCTTCTTCACGAGCTTCTCGAAGTACGAGACGAAGAGCGGCGAGGCGAGGAGACCGTACATCCGGTTTCGCAAGAACAGACCGACGCGCGTCTTCGGCGCGTGAAAGCCCCCTGCGCGCTTCGCGCCGACTTGGCAGCCTGTCGCGAACGGACGCATCCGAGCCTCGTACGCGGAGAACGCCATGCGGTGATCGCCGGCGGCGCGCGCCAGCTCTCCGGCCAGGACGTAGGCCCCAATCAGCGCGAGCGGTGTGCCTTGCCCACCGAGCGTGCCGCCATACGCGGCGTCGCCGACCAGCGCGACGCGGCCCCTGGAATACGACGGAACGTCGACCGTACCGATCGAGTCGAAGTAGGGATCCGTGGCGCGGTCGAGCGCGTCGAGGAGCTGGGGGACCTCCCACGCGTCGTTCGCGTACGTCCGTCGCACGACCTCTTTTGCTGCCTGGGGATTGCGCTCATTCTCTGCCCATGGCGGGCCCGCGAAGACGAAGAGCACACTCGAAGACGACACCGACACCGAGCGTCCCGGTACGGAATACACGACAGTTCCGCGACTGCCATCTACGAGCCGAGGCGCGCTGAATCCCACGCAGCGATAGCCGTGGTGCACGACCGACTCTTCTCCAGGGAAGGTCAACGCCCGCACACGCGAGCGCAGCCCTTCTGCGCCGATGACGAGGTCGAAGCTCTCTCGGTGGCCGCTCTCGAGCTCGGCCTCGACCGCTTCGCCGGTCTCGTTCAGAGAACGGATCGAGTCACCGAAGCGCGTCTCGACGTCGTCTGCGACTCGGTCATAGAGAAGGTGGGATAGATCGCCTCGCAGGATCTCGACGTCGCCGCTCGTGACGAAATCAGGCAGGACTGCGGCAGTTCCGCCGTCGCGATCGAGGAACGTCAGGGGCACGCGAGGGGTACGCCTTTCGCCGATCGCTTCCCAGAGGCCCATGCGATCGAGGACCGCGCGATGCACCGGGCCGCGGAAGTCGACGGCTTGGCCGCCCTCTCGCAACCGAGCGCCGCGCTCGACGAGCGTGCAACGGTACCCGAGACGGACGAGCCAATAGGCCAACGCCGGTCCCGCGATGCCGACGCCGGAGATGAGGACGCGCTTGGGCTTCATGAACGGAGACTCCCTTGTGATCGATACGGTGTATCGAGTTGTGCGTACACCGTACGCACAGAAACAACGCGCGCAAGGCCATTGTTGTCTCCGTGTCGCTGGTAGCTGTGCTAGTACAGTCTCCGCCTCATGACGAAGCCCGAAGACCCGCCGTATGTCCGCATCGTCGCCGACGTCCGGCGTCGCATCGCCTCTGGAGAGCTACGGCCCGGAGATCGGCTGCCGTCGACGCGCGAGCTCGCCCGCACGTGGAAGGTGGCCGTGGCGACGGCGGCGCACGCGCTGAAGACGTTGGCGGCAGAGGGCGCCGTGCAGTCGATGCCACGGCAGGGCAACGTCGTCGCTGGCGGCAGACCCCCTCTTCGCGCGAGAGACGCCGAGCTGTCGCGGGCCCGCGTCGTCGAGGCGGCGATGGCGATCTGTGATCGAGACGGCCTGTCCGCGCTCTCCATCCGTGGAGTCGCAGCGCACCTCGGCGTGCCGCCCATGTCGCTCTACCGACACGTCGAGAGCAAAGAGGATCTGCTTCGTGAGATGACCGACGTGGCGCTCGGCGAAGATCCTCTCCCGACGCTTCCTCCGCCCGGCTGGCGGGCGCAGCTCGAGATGGCGGCGCGCTTCGAGTGGCGCACGTTCAAACGCCATCCGTGGCTCGCGCGCGTCGTGAACATCACTCGACCCGAGCCGCTCGTGAGCGCGATCGCGTTCGCCGAGTGGGTGCTACGCGCGCTCGAGTCGCTCGACATGCCGGCCGCCGAGAGAATGCAGGTCCACATCCTGTTGCACAGCTTCGTGCAGGGGCTGGCGTCGAACCTGGAGGCTGAGGCGGACGCCGCGCGTGACACCGGCCTGACAGAGGCAGAGTGGATGGGGACGCGCGACTCGGGCTTTCAGGCGCTGGCCGCATCGGGTCGATTCCCCGCCTTTGCGAGGACGTTTCAGGCGGTCGATGACGGCGCCGCGCTCGAGGTCGACAGGCTCTTCGAGGTCGGCCTCACGATGTGGCTGGATGGCGTCGGGCGATCGAGGAAGCCGAAGCGGCGCGCGAGGTAGGCTTGGTCGGGACCGCCGGGGCGGTTTGCATCGAAGCGTGTGTCAGCGAGGAACGCCGACGACGACACGTCGGCCTGCGTCGTCCAGCAGGTCGACGGGACTGCATCGGTCGATGTGGCCGTAGAGCGTCTTGTAGAGGCCATAGCCGACGAGCTTTCGAAGCCTGGGTGAGAAGGTCTTCGCGATCTCTTTCGGAATGCCTAGCTGCTGGTTCTCTTGTTGTCGTAGCCACCCGGCGCAATACCCAATCGCGAGGCCGACGCGGCGCCCGGTCGAGCGGTTCTCGCCGCCGCCGTGCCAGAGGCTGCCGTTGTAGATGAGCGCGTCTCCGGGCTCGAGCTCGACATTCTTCGCGTCGGGGTACTGGCCGAACGGCTCGGGGAATGACGGGCGCGTGTGGGAGCCGGCGACGATGCGTGTGCCGCCCGTCGTCGCATCGAATGGCGTCAGCGCGATCATGACCGTGCTCGTCAGCGCTGGATGAGGGCGATCGAGCGGGATGATCTGATCGTCGGCGTGCATGGGCTGAGGCGTCTCGCCGGGCTCGATGGCGATCGACGATACCGTGCCGACGAGAAGCCCCCGACCGAGCAAGCCCTCGAGGACTGGGACCAGCACGTCGTGATCGACCGCGCGGACGAAGCTCTCGCCTCTCGCGAGGAGGTTGTAGACGCGCTTCGTCTTGAAGCCCTCGAAGATGTTCTCGCCGTGAGAGATCGCGAGCTCGACTTCGAGTCGGTCGATGTCGGCGAGGAGCGTCTTCACGTGCGTGGCGTCGAGCGCTCCGCGAACGATGGTGAAGCCGTCTTTCTCCAGTCGGGCCGCGTGCGCGTCGGTCATGAGGTAGATGTAGCGCTTGTCACTGAGCCGACGCGACCCTCTCGCGCGGGAACACTTTCTCCGCGCTCGCGCGTACCCACGGTCCACATGTCTGGAAACGACCTCTTCGACACTCGGTTGCTCGTGCTGATCGCTGCGGTCGCGCTCACGAGCGGCTGCTCGGCGGCGACGCACGAGGGCTCTGACGCGAGCGCATCGGAACGGACCATCGCATCGAGTGCGTCGGTGCCCGTGGAAGCAGAGCCCGTCGCGCCCGCTCCCGCAACTTCCGGGCCCGTTGCGTCGGCGTCGTCGAGCGGCCCGCGTTGCGACGCCGCACCGCGGGCAGCCGTCGTGCCGCTACGCGAGCTCTCGATCGACTCCGTCCCAGCGCTGAATGCGACGCCCGAGCTTCCCGTGCGCGCGGTCGCGCCCGCATCGCTCGAGGCGTTTCCCGCGGTGAGCGAGGACGGAAGCCTGCTGGTGGCGCTCGCGTCGGACGCAGAAGACTTCTCTGGGCGTTCGGTGGAACGGCTGCGCTTCTACGCGCTGCCGAGCGGACGCGTCGAGTCGACGTTCATGCTGCACGACGAGCGCGCCGACGACGCAGCGAAGAGCCCGAAGGAGCGCGCGCATCATCTTCGCGAGCTCGAGACGGCGTGGTCGCAGGCGAAGAGCCAGCTCGCGCGCTCGAAGTGGCGGTCTCTCGAGAAGGGCGCGGGCATCAGCGGCTCGGAGTGCGAGCCGTGGGCGACGAGCTATTCACACGACGCGGCGAGCCAACGCTTTCGCCGCTTCGAGATCGCCGACATGGACACTGCACTACAGCTCGGCCCCGACGGAAGGGTCGCGTCGCTCCAGGTGCGCCGCGTCGTCGACGGAAAGGTCGTTTCGACCCACACTCACGTCACGTTTCCCGCGGTCGGTTCGGCGTTCGGTCATGGTGAATGCGGTGCGATCACAGGCTTGGAGGCTGCGTTCATCACGCCCGATCGGAGGACGCTCTTCCTGCTTCCGCAGGCCGCACTCGGTGGCGACAGCTGTGCCGCAACGCTTCAGCTGGATCGTGTGAAGATCGTCACGCTCCCACCGACATAGAGGTGAGCCAGTCCGACCGAAGGGGCGGCCCTGGCGGGCGGCGCCGATCAGTAGCCGAGCGCGCGGAGGTGCGCGACGAGATCTCGGTAGAACGCTTTGTGGTTGAACGGGTTTCCAAGGCCGGGACTGTCGCCGCCGATCTGCCCGACCTCGTCCATGTGATCTGCGGGGATGCACCCCCAGAACTCGCCGTGTTTGCCACTCTCGACGCTGACGAGGCCGTCGTTCACCTCGCTGCCGTTGCCGTCCGCGATGGCCTCGCTCACCCAGAGGAGGGGCTCGGTCGGATCTTTGTCGAGATCGTATTTCGAGATGAAAGGCTGCGCGACGTCGGGCGCGCACGCTTGCCCGCCGAGCGCGTAGTCCGTGCGCCCCGCGATCGACGCGTAGAACACGTTCGGTGAGTCTGGATAAGCGGCGTTGAACGCGGCGATGCCAGGTTGCGAGAAGAGCTGGAGCGGCTTGATGACGCTCGTCTCGTTGCCGACCTGATCATAGAGCGGTGCACCGATGAGCTGGACCAAGTCGTCGGCGGCGTTTTGCCAGTTCGGATCGGACACCAGCTGAAGAATGACGTCTGCGACCTTTGCGCCGTGGTGCGGAGTCGCGACCGTGATCACGGCGGCCACGAGATCGGGGCGATCGTGCGCGACGACGCGCGCGTCGAGGCCGCCCTGCGAGTGGCCGATGATGACGACCTTGTCTTTGCCCGTCTCGGCGAGGATGTCTTCGATGTCGACCTCGAGCTGCGCGCCGCGAAAGTCCGAGTCGTTGAACGGGTCGACGGCGGGCGTGTAGATCATCGTCTCGCCGTGCGCCTCGAGATCGTCCTTCACCCCGTAGAAGTACGTGAGGAAGCCGGCGCCGGCGAAGTCGTTGAAACCGAAGAAGCCGTGCGCGAACACGATGGGGTAGGGGCCTGTCGACGGCGCGCCACCCGCGCCGCCGGCGCCCGAGCCGTTCGACCACGCGCCGGTCGAGGGCCCGCTCGACGTCGTCGCGCCGTTCGTCGCGCCGCTGACGCCCGTCGTGACGTAGGTCGCGCCGTCGTCGTCGAAAGGATCTTCTGTCGAGCACGCGACGAGGGACGCGATGACGGCCAGTGCCATGAAAGTGCCGCGCCCCGACTTCGACGTTTCGACACCCACGATGGACGCCAGATTTCGCGGATCGGCCCGCGTCGTCAAGCCATCCCGAGCGCCGCGTCGGATCGGGACGATCGCGAGGGGGTTCAAAGGTGGGCCTTCGCCGGCTAGAAAGGAGCGATGTCCTTGGTCGTTCGCGTTCCCTTCCTATCGATCACGTTCGCGCTCGCTGCTCTGTCCTCGGCTTGTGGTGGTGCCGAAAGGACCGCAGAAGAGGCCGATGGCGCGGCGCGCTCTGCGTCGAGCGCCGAGACCGCCGCCACCTCGAGCCCCGCGAAGCCCGCAGAGCCGGCGGACGCGAAGGCGATCCCGTCCGACTGCAAGGCGTCTGGCGACATGTGCCTGCCCCCGCCCGCGTTCGTGAAGAAGCTCTGCGACGGCGCCCACCCGGAGGTCGCGTTCTCGTTTCTTCGCAAGGGCACGCCCTTCACCCGCGCGTACCTCGCCGGCAACACGAAGGCGTGGAACGCGTCCGGCGGCGCCTCGGGCTCGAATGATCAGTTCGTCTTCGACGAAGAGGTCATCGTCCTCATCGCGCGAACGCCCGAGAGCGGCAGCGGCATCCAGGTGAGCGGCGCGTCCGGCAGCTACGACGTGCTTCGTTGGGATGGCACGTGCGCGACGCTCTCGAGAGAAGAGATCACGTTCAAAGTCCCACCGCGCCCCATCGCGGCGCAGCTCATCTGGAAAGACCTGCCCGAGGACGTCCAAAACGCCCTGCTCGAGGACCCTGGGATCGCGAAGATGAACAAGGATCGTCGCAACGAATGTAAGGGCATCAGCGTCGGCGAGGTCTCGAGCAAATGCGCCAAGATCGTCGACAAGCTGAGCGTCATGATTTCGGACTACGTACGCGGTGGCGGCGTCACGCCGGTGCCTGCGAAGCTACCTTGAAGTGAGACCCGCATGGGTCCATGCT
>Ga0164241_10001563_pt1 | contig 27622 bp, 26 predicted proteins | sample OricomyardsoilBY_FD_108780 | JGI IMG/M metagenome (GOLD analysis project Ga0164241, IMG submission 108780) | Backyard soil microbial communities from Emeryville, California, USA - Original compost - Back yard soil (BY) | ecosystem: Environmental > Terrestrial > Soil > Unclassified | place: USA... | reverse complement strand
TGTCGAAGAAAGCTCCGGCTGCTGTGTCGAAGAAAGCTCCGGCTGCTGTGTCGAAGAAGGCGCCTGCGAAGAAAGCTCCGGCTGCGGTGTCGAAGAAGGCGCCTGCGAAGAAAGCTCCGGCTGCGGCGTCGAAGAAGGCGCCTGCGAAGAAAGCTCCGGCTGCGGCGTCGAAGAAGGCGCCTGCGAAGAAAGCTCCGGCTGCTGTGTCGAAGAAGGCCGCCGCCAAGAAGGCGCCCGCTCCGTCGGCGAAGAAAGCGCCGGCCCCGGCGATGAAAAAGTCGTCCAAATCGCCGGGCTCGGCGGCGAAAAAGTCGTCCAAGACGCCGGTCCCCGCGATGGCGAAGAAGACGTCCAAAGCGTCGGGCGCCGCCGTCGCAAAGAAGCCGTCTCCGAAAAAGAAGCAGTGACGGCCCCGCCGCCGCTCGCACCCTAACTGCTCACGACCGCGAAGAGACGTCCGTCCAGAAGGAACGGACGTCTTCGAGCAGATCCGTTCGCCGCGCCGGCGGCAAGGCGCTCAAGATCAACTTTCCGTAGCCGCGGCGATGCACCCGCTCGTCGAGCAACGCGACGATGCCGACGTCGCGCTGGGTCCGAATCAGCCGGCCAAAGCCCTGCTTCAGCGCGATGGCGGCCGCCGGCACGGAGAGCTTCATGAACGGGCTCTCACCGGCCGCTTCGAGCTCGCGGCCCCGCGCGACCATCACCGGATCGGTCGGCACCGCGAACGGGATCTTTTCGAGCACGACCAAGCGCAGGGCGCGGCCGGGCACATCGACGCCTTCCCAAAAGCTCTGAGTGGCGAGCAGCACCGCGTTGCCGTCGGCGCGAAAGCTCTGGGTCAAGGCGGCCTTGGGCCGGCTACCTTGCACCAGCAACCGCTTGCCCTCGAGCCGCGGCGGCAGCAGCCGCGCCAAGAGCTGCAGGGTTTTGTGCGACGTCGTCAGCACGAACGCGCCGCCGCCCGTGATCGCGACGAGCTCCGCGACCCGCTCGGCGGCGCGCACCGCGAAGCTCGGCGCGTTCGGCGCCGGCAGATCACGAGGCGTGTAGAGCAGCGCATTTTCCGCGAAATCGAACGGCGAGGGCACGACGAGCTCCTGCACGTCGATGCGTGTATCGGCCACGCCGTAGCGAGCGCGAAAGTAGCCGAACGCCGATTTGACGGCGCGCTCGCGCTCGCGGCTGCGCTCGTCGTCGTCGAGCGCGACCTCGGTCGGGGGGGGACTGCGCTCGGCGGTCGCCAGCGTGGCGCTCGTCAGCACCACCGCCGGCACGGTCTCGAAGATGCGTTCCCGAAACAACGTCGACAGATCGACGGGCGAGGACGCCAGCGTGACGTTCTGCCCGTTGCGCTCCAGGTACGTCACGCGGCCGGAGCCACCTTCGACGACCTGCGACAGCGCCGCGCGCGCGTCTTCGCTGCGCCGCGCCGCGAGCTCGAGAGCTTCGGGCAGGGTCGAGACCGCTCGCGGCCCGCGCAAGCTCGGCGCCTCGAGCCGGCCGCGCGCCATCTCACTGGCCGCCGACAAGCCCTCGAGCGCCGAGTCGAGCGCGTGCCAAGCGTCGGCGACCGCGCCCGAGAAGATGTCGCGCTCGAGGGTGATGCGGTCGTCGCGCCCGGCCGCCTCGCCGAGGGCATGGAAGAAGACGTCGGCCGATACCTCGACCGCGCTCACGCTGCGCAGGGCGCTGTCGCCGCCGAACAGTGGGTCGGCGGCGCCGGCGGCGCGCAGGGCCCGCTCGGCGTCGGCCAGTAAGCGATCGAGACGGCGACGCGACACGCGCATGCCGAAGAACTCGGTCGCGATGTCCTCCAGCTGGTGCGCCTCGTCGAAGATCACGGCGTCGTAGTCGGGCAGTACGCGGCCGGGGTGCGGTCCGCGCAGCGCCAGGTCGGCGAAGAACAAGTGATGATTGACGACGACGAGCCGCGCGCGCTCGGCGTCGCGCCGCATCCGTGTCACGAAGCACTCGTCGAAGTATTGGCAGCTGGCGCCGAGCCGCGTGTCGCTCGACGACGCTGCCTCCGCCCGGAGCGGATCGTCCTCGGCCATGCCGCTGAGCTCCGCGAAATCGCCGGTCTCGGACTGGTCGACGAACCGCGCAAGAGCTTCGAGCGAGCGCGCGTACATCGGTCGCCCCGCCTCCGCGCTCTGCCGGAATTCGTTCAGCCTTCGGCGGCAAACGTAGTTCGAGAGCCCCTTCATCAGTGAAACCGGGAACGACACGCCGAGCGCCTGCTCGATCAGGGGCAAATCACGCTGGAAGATTTGCTCCTGCAGCGCTCGCGTCGCGGTGGAGACGATCACCTTCTTGCCGGAGAGCAGCGCCGGAACCAGGTAGGCAAGGGTCTTGCCGGTTCCGGTTCCGGCCTCGCAAAACAAGATGCGCTCCTCGCGCAGGGAGCGCTCCACGGCGCGGGCCATCTCGAGCTGCCCACCGCGCGACTCGTAGGCCGACAGCGCGCGCGACAGCGGGCCGCCCGGGCCCAAGATCTCTTCGGTCGTCGCCAACGCGCCGCACTGTACCCCCCGCGCGGGGGCGCGCTCAGATCTGTTCGGGGGGTACCGACCCGGCGACGTCCAGGAAGCGCAGGCCGACGATCTGGCCGTCCGCCTCGTCCTGCACCCAAACGACCGAGACTCTGCGCGCGGACGCCTCGGAGTCGCCGACCAACAGCACGTACTCGACGCCGGACCTCACCGGCTCCTCCACGACGGCGCGGATGCCGCCGCGGCTCACATTCAGGGTCCAGCCATGGGTCTCGAAGCCGGGCCCGCGCAACGTCACCCGTTCGGTTGCCTCGCGGCGCGCTCCCCCGACAGCACGCCTTTGAGCATGAACGCCAGCGGGCGTCGGCGGCGGCGGGCTCCGGCGAGTCACGTAAGAACGATAACATGGCCAGCCGTTTGACCCAGCCTCACAACAAATTTGAAGCTAACCGCGAGACGGAGCTTCCACATCTGCAAGGCCAAGGGTCCGACCGAGCGGCGCCGTCGACCCGATCCGTAGCGATCCGCCGCGTAGGGGATGGGGTCCTACGCCTTGGGGGGCGAGCCCCGTCGCGGCGGGCGTCGAGGTCGAGGTCGAGGACGAAGCCGGCAGGCTTGACGTTTCCCAATCGAAACGCGTACGTTCCTCGGGTCGATCTCGTGTGCGTGAGAGGGGTCTCTCCTGATCACACCAGCGTTGGCCCCCGGCCAGCCGATCATGAGGGACGTCGCGGCCCGAGGCCTCTTCCCCCATGACTCCCACGCCCAGTGAGCTGAAAAAGACGTTAGTCGCCCGAGGTTTCGAGGTTTATCGGACCTTGGGCGATCAGGTGGTCCTCGCCGATCGCGTTCGCGACAACCTGATCATGGACAGCGGGGTCGCGGTCCGGCCTGGTGAAAAGCTCGCCGTGCGCTTCATCGTGCGCGCGCAAGCGAGCGACTTTCCGACCGCCAAGGCCGACGACCTGTACCAACGCGCCCGGGCTTGCGCGGCCGAGGCGCGCGGCCGAGGCTACGCGGAGGTCGGCGTGGCCGAGGTGCCGGTGCGTGACCCCGGCGATGCCTCGAGCACGCTCGACACCTGGTACGAAGTCTCGTTCGAGCGTCCCGTCGCGAGCGACGACGAGCTGGAGCAAGAGCTGCGCTACGCGCTCGCGCTCGAAAAGACCGCCGCCCAATAGCATCCGGTGCGTGCGTCAGGCCCGCGGTTCGGGGCGTATCTGGCATCGCTTGCGGGAGCGTGTTATCTGCGGCGCCCAAAGCCGCCCATGTTGAGCCTCTTTCGAACCGGAATCGGGAACGTCGTCGTCGCGGGCATCGCGTTCCTCATCATCATCGCGTTCGCGATCGAGTTTCGCGCCGGGGGCTCTGGCCCCACCGGCAAGCTGGCCCGAGAGTGCGCCGTCGCCTACGGCGGCTACTGCGTCGACGCCAAAGAGTACTACGCGGCCCACGGCATGATCGTGCCGCGGGGAGTCGAGCCGAAGGTCTCCAAGAAGTACGGCTTCAACCAACGCGTGCTCGACGGCTTGATCGAGCGCGAGCTGCTGATCGCGGAAGCGAGCAAGCTTGGCCTCAACGTCGGCGAAGACGCGCTCGAATCCGATCTGATGGCGGGCCGCGTGCGGGCTTCGTTGCCCGCCGCCAGCATGGCGGAGCTTTCGCCGATGCTGGGGCTGTGTCCGCCCGCCCCCGGCGGCTACGGCTGCGCGCCAGGCTCCGACTACCCGGTGCGCCAGCTCGCGGTGCGCCGCACCGAGGGCGAGCCGTTCGACTACAAATTGTACGAGCGCCAGGTTCGCTTGATGACGAACCGCGGTCCCAAAGAATTCAAGGAGATGCAGAAGCGCGAGCTGCTGGCGGCGCGCATGCGCGACATCGTGCGCTCGCGGGTGCGCATCCCGGACCCGGAGGCGTACGCGCTGTACGAGCGTGACCGCTCCAAGGTGGTGGTGCGCAGCGTGAATCTCAAGCGCGACTGGTTCGCGAAGTACGCGGTGGCGTTCGACGACGCCAGCATCGACAAATGGAGCCTGGCGAACCAGGCCCAGATCGACGCCGACTGGGCGAGCACCAAGGGTGACTTTACCGCCGGCTGCAGCAGCGTTCGCGAGATCTTCGTGGAGCTCCCCCTGAACGCGCTCGACGACGAGAAGCCGGCCGTCAAGCTGAAGGCGGAGCAGGCGCGCGAGCGCGTCGCGAAGGGCGAGCCATTCGACGCCGTCGCCCGCGACGTGTCACAGGCCGCGACGGCCATGCTCGGCGGCGAGCGTGGCTGCGTCGGTGGCGGCCCCGACGCCGACGAGCTGAAGAAGGCGATCGAGAGCCTGAAGCCGGGCGACTTGTCGCCGGTCGTCGAGACGCCGCGCGGCTACTACGTGCTGAAGGTCGTCGCGAAGCTGGGTGAGGACAAGCTCGAGCACGAAGGACGACGCATCGTCGCCCGCAAGCTGTACGCGCGCTTCATGGCCGACGAGGCGCTCGCCAAGTTCGCGGCGCAGCTGATCACGCGCGCCAAGGCCGGCGAGAAGCTGGAAGACGCGACGCGCGCGTTGTCGGTCGAGTTTTCGGCCGCCCACTCACCGAAGGCCGACGGCAAGAAGGAGGCCGGCGCCGATACGCCAGCGCTGCTCTCGGCCGACCACCCACGCTTCGAGGTCTCGCCGCCGTTCAACGCGTCGGGCAACCCGCTGCCCGACGTCGAGTCGACGGAGCCGATCGCGGCCAAGGCCTTCGAGCTCAAACAGGCCGACGAGGTCTACGGTAAGCCGATCGCCACGGAGTCGGGCGCGCTCGTGATTCAGCTCAAGGAGCGCACCGAAGCCAGCCGCGAAGAGTTCGTCAAGGACAAGGCGAAGGTCGTCGAGGCGCTGGTGCAAGCCAAGTCGGTCGAGGCGCTCGCCCGCTACGTTCACGAGCTGCGGCGCAACGCCGGTGACCGGCTGAAGGTGATGAACGAGTTCGGCGAAGAGGCCAAGGGTCGTCCGGACAACGACGAGTGACGGCCAAGCGCGTCAAGGCCGAGGCTCGCGCACCGCGCATCACGCGCCAGGTTCTGCGCAACGGCGTGCGCCTGAACCTGGTGCACATGCCGTTCGTGCACCGCGCCGCGCTCGACGTGCACGTGCGCGTCGGCTCGCGCTTCGAGTCGCGGCGCGACAACGGCATCAGCCATTTTCACGAGCACATGCTGCACCGCGGCATTCCCGGGCATCCCACCGCCCACGCCCAGGCGCTGGCGTTCGAGGAGCTGGGCGCCGCCTTCGGAGCGATGACGTACGTCGACCACGGCGTGCTGTCGTGCTCGGTTCCGAGCGAGAACCTGGAGCGCGCCATCGAGCTCACGGCGCTGCTGTGCGAGGCGCCGCTGTTCAACGACATCGCGATCGAGAAGGGTATCGTGCGCGAGGAGCTGCTCGAGTCGTACGACGGCTCCGGCCGCTTGATCGACGGCCCGAGCATTTTGCGTGAGCTGTGCTTCGGCGAGCACGCGCTGGGCATGCCGATCGCCGGCACCCGCACGACGCTGTCGCGCTTCGACCGCGCGCTGCTGCGACGCTTTCACCGGCAACGCTACGTGGGCGAGGGCATGGTCGTCACCCTGGCTGGCCCGCGCGACCTCGGCCGCGCCGGGAAGCTGGCGGAGAAGCGCTTCGGCCGCTTGCGGCGCGGTCGCGTCCCGCGCGCGGCGGCGCCGCCGCCCCAGCTCGAGCATCAGTTTCACTACCTGCCCGACAACGGCAGCCAGACCTGGCTCGGGCTCGGCTTTCGGGCCCCCGGCGAGCACGACGCCGACGAGCCCGCCACCGAGCTGTTGATGCGCGTGCTCGACGACGGCAACGCGACGCGACTCTATCGAGCCCTCTCCGACGAGCGCGGCCTCTGTTACGACGTGTCCGCGATGTACGAGGCGTACGCCGACGTCGGTGTGCTCGAGATCGTGGCGGAGTGCGCGCACCGCTCCGCGCCGCGTGTGCTGTCGGAGACGCTCAAGGTGCTCGAAGACTTGAGCGCGCACGGACCGACGCCGGCCGAGCTCGAGCGCGCCAAAGCGCGGCTGCGCTGGCAGATGCTGGAGCTCTACGACATGCCGACGGAGCTTGCCGGCTTCGTCGGTCAGGGCGTGCTCAGCGGCGTGGGGGCCGTGCCCGAAGCGCGCATCGAGCAGCTGATGGACGTGAGCGCGGCCCGCGTTCGCGCCGCCGCCGCGCGCATCTTTCGCGCGCAGAGCTCGAGCCTGGTCGTGATCGGCAAGCTCGACAAAGCCGCGAGAAACAAGCTCCAGGTCTCGCAGCGAAACCTGGGGGCCTGACTCGTCACCCAGCGCAGTTGCGTCAGCGGCGCTTGGCGGTCTTCTTCAGCTTCGTGTCGGCGCGCGCCTGACGCGCCTCGGTTTGCTCGTCGCGGATCAGCGCTTCGGCCACCAGCAGCACGCGCCGCCGCACCGCGCTGCTCGCGCCACGCAGCACCACGTTCAGACGGTCGTCTTTCGGTCGTGTCTTGGACGGCGACACGAGATCGGAGACGTCGACGCCGAGTGAGGAAGCGATGCGCTCCATCGTCTCGAGCGAAGGGTTGGCATTGGCGGACGCGCGACCTCGAAGCACTCGCTCGAGTCGCGCGACCGTTTCGACGGTCACTCCGGCTCGAGACGCGAGCTCGGCTTGCGTCATGCCGGCTTGGGTTCTTAGTTTTCGTACCTGTTCAGCGAGAAAAATCGCCAGATCTGTCACTTATTTGAGCTCGCAAACTCCCCGGCCTGAAGCGCTGTGGAGGTTATTCGTTCCCCACCGCGTGTCATCAGAACTGTGCTCCTGGACCTGATGACGGTTCGGGTGAACCGAGAGCGGGCGGAGCACCTCGCAGATCTAGGGTTAATCAGGCTCAAAGCAAGTGTGACAACCGAGTCGCACCCTCATCTCGGTCGGTTGGCCGGGGCGCCCCGAGATGAGACGCTCAAGGCGAAATCGGCTGTGGAGCGGGCACGCGGTCTTCGATGTGCATCAGCCGCAGGTGCCCCACCACCGCATCTAGCAGGCGTAAACGCTCGGCGAGCTCCGGTTCGGTCGCGCACTGTGTCCGCGCCACGACCGAAATGCACTCGCCGATCCCGGCCCCGACCGCCGTCACCTGGCCGAGCAGGCGCTGACCACGACCCGGGCTCGCCACGAGCGTGATCCGCGTCGAGAAGCCGCTGGGAGCGGCCGCCATCCGCCGTGCGACAACGTTGGCTTCGTCGGGGCTGACGAGGTCGGGGGTACGCGCGCCGAGCTCCGCTTCGCAGGCGTCCACGCGCGGCACGCGTGACGCTCGCCACCGCCGCACGCTCAGTGAGCTGCCGGTAGGCTCGTGGCGCAGCTCCCAGCCGGCGCCCGGGGTCGCTCGCGCGCTCTCGTCGAGCCAGGCGCGCGCTTCGGGCAGCGCGAGCTTCAAGCCGAGCGCCGGCGAGCGCACCACGCCCCAGCCTCGATCTTGCAGGTGGCTGGCGTCGACAGGAGCGGGCATGACGGCCACGGGCGGCTCCGCGCGCGGGGGCGGCGGCGCACCGGCGCACGCAGCGAGTGACAGACCGAGGGCGAAGCGCCAGTTCGTCGCGCGCATACTCGGGCCAAGATAGGCTCGGCGCTTCCGATCACCCAAGTGCTTTCGGAAACGGCGGCGGACCGAGTAGCGTGTGAACGAGGCCTGACGCTTTGCCCGTAGCTCGCACCGTGAAGGCTCCCGACCCCGCGCTCGAGGCGCTGTGGAAGAACGTGCTTTCCAACTGGGACAACGACGCCGCCCACCGCGCATTTTTGGATCATTGCCAGCGTCACGAGGCGCTCGACGAAGCGGCCATGCGTTACCGAGGCATGAAGGGCGATCACGACCGCGGCCCCGGCGCCGAAAAACACCTGACGGCGGTGCTGATGCTGGCGATGTCGAAGCTGGAGGTGAGTCGCAACGAGCCACAGCGCCCCGCGAGTCAGGCGACGAAGCTCGTCCTGATCCTATTTTTTCTGCTCGGTTCGCTGGTCGTGCTCGCCTATTTGATGCGCACCTGACCGGCGTCCGCACCGCCTCGGTGGCTAGTGCTCGGCAGATCCATAGACAACGGAATAGTTGAGACTTTCTTTGCGTTTCGCGATCGCGGCTTGGTGTTATACAGACCGCGGAAGGAGGCTCTGACGATGAAACGTGCACTCTCGATCTTGGCTCTCGGAACGGCTCTTGGTTGCGGATCAGATCCGCCGCCTCCGCCCAAAACCCCCGAGCTGCCCCCGCCCGCGACGAATCCGGCTCCGGCTCCGATCGCCAACAACCCCAAGCCTGACGACGACGCCAGCAAGGGCAACATCAACATCTCGGACGAGATCAAGGCCGCCTGCGGCATCAGCGACGCCGAAGCGTTCTTTGCTTACGACTCCGCCAACATCCGCCCCCAAGACAAGGCCGTGCTCGAGAAGCTCGCTGTGTGCTTCACGACCGGCAAGCTCAAGGGCCGTGAGATGCGCCTGGTCGGCCACGCCGACAACCGCGGCGAAGAAGACTACAACATGATGCTCGGCCAGCGCCGCGCCGACAACGTCAAGACCGCGATCGTGAGCGCGGGCATGACGGCGTCCAAGGCCCTCACCACGTCGCGCGGTGAGCTCGACGCGACCGGGTCCGACGAGTCTTCCTGGTCGAAAGATCGCCGCGTCGACATCGTGCTCGGTTCGTAGCCTCTCCCACCCGATTTCATGAATCCTGCCGCTGCTTCGAAGGGTCCGGCGCTCGATCCGATCCAGCTCGTGCTGGGCGCTTCGGGCGTCGTGTTGGTGGTGCTGTCGCTGCTGGCGGTGGCGTCGGTCTTGGTCTGGCTGATCTGGTTCTTGAAGACGGCTCAGCTCGGGCGTCTCCGCTCGGCGGAGCGCAGCTTCGAGGCCGAGGCCGAGACCGCCGAGCGCGCCCAAGACTTGATCGCCCTGGCGTTCAAGCACAAGGACGCGCCCGGCGCGCGGGTGGTGGTCGAGCTTTCGAAGCGGCATCACCAGCGCAGCATGAGCGCGGACCTGCTCAGCGCGGTGGCCAAGCGCGCGCTGGCGACGGAGCAACAACGCGCCACGTCGCTGATGGCGACGCTGTCGAGCATCGCCGCTGCCTCGCCGTTCGTCGGCTTGTTCGGCACGGTGTGGGGCATCATGCAGGCGTTCTTGCGCATCGGCGTCGAGAAGAGCGCGTCGCTGCCGGTGGTGGCCCCCGCCATCGGCGAAGCCCTGATCGCGACCGCGGTCGGCTTGGTCGCGGCGATTCCCGCGACGATCGCCTACAACTACGTCGACAAGCGGATCGGTGATCTGCTCGAGGAAGTGACCTCGTCGGCGGAGACGTGGGTTCAGGTGCTCTCGCAAGATCCGGCAGAGGGCGCGCACGCCGTGCCACACGCCCAGGCCGCCTATGGCTATCAGCGTAGGTAGAGGGCGGCGCGGCGGGTTCCGCGACATCAACATCACGCCCCTCGTCGACGTGATGCTGGTGCTGCTCGTCGTGTTCATGGTCACGGCGCCGCTGCTGACGACCGGGCTCCGCATCGACTTGCCGGAGGTGAAGGCGGCCTCCACCCCCGTCAAAGACGCGCGGCTGCTGATCTCGATCACCAAGGAAGAGCGCGTGCTGTTCGGTGAAGAAGATGTCACCGGCGACGTCGACGACGCGCTCAAGAACAGCGCGCGCGTGCAAAAAGAGCGAGAGCTCTACATTCGCGCCGACAAGGACGCCCGCTACGAGATCGTGGCCAAGGTCGTCGCCGCCGCCCGTAACAGCGGCGTCGAATCGCTGAATCTGCTGGTCGAACCGGTGATTGAAGACGCGCCCGAAGAGCCGGCGACCAAACCTCCGAAGGGCGCCAAGGCTGGGGTCAAGTGAGCTCGAGCGTGCTCGGGCCCGTCTACAAGGCGCGCGAGATCGCGCTGGCGGTGCTGCTCGCGTTCTTGGTCGAGGCCGGCATCTTGCTGCTGTGGATCTACGCTGGCGCCGGCTCGGCCCACGTCACGGCCGCCGAGGTCGAGGCGCCGCGCGAGATTCCGATCGCGGTCAAGCCGGTGGTCGACGAGACACCGCTGCTCAAGCTCGGCGGCAAGAAGAAGGCGAAGCTGCCTGACATGTGGAAGAAGCAAGCGCCCGTCCAGCGCTTCGAGGAGACGAGCGCGCCTTCCGCCAAAGCGTCGAAATCGCCCGAGTCGATCCCATCGTCGAAGCTCACGCCGATCGACGCCTCCGCGCCTCCGCCCGACGCCGAGGTCGCCAAGCAAGTCGATCAAACGTTGACCGATGCCGCCCCCGACGCCGCTCCGACCGTCGAGGGCGAAGGCAGCGCCGACGGCGTGAAAGAGGGCACCGAGGCCGATCCGCTGAAGGCGCGCGCGGTGAGCGCCTATTACGGCAAGCTGCAAGGCTGGTTCAACGCGCGCTTCCGCCCGCCGAGCGAAGGGGCGCCGTGTGCCGAGCTGAAGAAGCTCGGCGCGAGCGTCGTCGTCACCGTCGGCGGCGACCGTAGCGTCGCGGGGTACTCGCTCGTCAAGCCCAGCGGCAACGCAGAATTCGACGGCCGCGTGCGTAGCATGCTGGATGGTGCCAGAGGTGAGCAGCTGCCCCCGCCCCCGCCGCTCTATCCCGACATCTTGGGTCAGTCGCTGCCGCTCAGGCTCACTGGCCAGAATGTGAAATGCAATGACGCTCCATCAGCCCCTTCTCAGCCGTCGCCCACGCCGCCCTCTTCGCCGCCGTCCGAGCCTGCTCCCGAGCCTGAGCCTTAGCGCGCTCGGGGTGGTGTTGCTCGCGAGCGCGGCCGCGCTCGCAGATCCGCAAACGCCCCCGCCCGACGAGACAGCGCTCGGCGAAATCCTCGTCACGGGCACCCAGGCGTCCGAGAAGCTGCCGCGCATCGCGATCTTGCCGTCACTGAGCCCCGACTACGAAGACGTGATCGTGCGCGGCGTGGTGCGGCGCGACTTCGAGCTGACCGGCTTGTTCGACGTGATCAGCGACGACAAAGCCCCCCCCGGCATGTACGGTTTCGAAGACGCCGTCGACGTCGACGCCTGGCGCAAGCTCGGCGCGGAAGCGATCGTGAAGGTCGCGGCGCGCAAGGCCACGACGGGCACCGATCAAATTCAGGTGTCCGGCCTGGCTTACCTGATGAGCACCGGCAAAAAGCCGGTGTTCGAGAAGAGCTTCATCGTCAAGAAGACGGACGCGCGCGTCACCGGCCATCGCGTCGTCGACGCGCTGCTCGGCGCGCTCACCGGGCGCCCGGGCGGCTTCGCCAGCGAGCTGACCTTCTCCGGGCGTTGGGGCAAAAACCGCCGCATTTTTCGGATGGATGCCGACGGTAACGGCCTGTTGCCGTTCACGGACCCGAAAGATACGGCGATCGCCCCGGCGTTCGGCCCCGGCAACGAGATCCTCTACCTCGTCAGCCACGAGTACTCGCCGTTCACCCTCGCGGCTTACAATCGCCAGAAGAACGAGGCGATCGGCGTGCCGTTCAAGACCTCGCTCTACGGCGTGGCGATGAGCCGCGATGGCAGCAAGCTGGCGCTGGCGGTGGCTGACGCCGGCAAGAGCGCGATTTTCGTCGGCAACGCCGACGGCAGCAACATGAAGAGCGTCTCCACGACCGAGATCGCGACGCGTCCGGTGTTCAGCCCGAGCGGCAAGCTGTCGTGGATCGGCGGCGACGCCAAGCAAGGCACCCAGCGCGTGTGGCTCGACGGCAAGGCCGTCTCTCCGCCCGGCTTCACCCCCGGCGGCCAAACCTTTTGCGACACCGAAGACGGCGTGCGGCTCGTCTATTCCGTCTCGGTCGGCGGCGGCAAACAAGACCTGGTGATGGGCGACGAGAAGGGTCGCGTCATCGGCCGCCTCACCCAGGGTCAAGGCTCCAACACCCATCCTGCGTGCAGCCCCGACGGCCGCATGCTGGCCTTCTTCTCGACGCGCGGCGCCGCCCCCGGCATCTTCGTGATGTCGCTGAAGAGCTTCCGCACCCAGCCGATCTCGACCCAAACCGGCGAAGGGCTGAGCTGGGCCGCGCTGCCTTGAGCTCTCAGCTGGCGTCGACGGCTCGCTCGAGCTGCGAGCGGACGGCGTCGAGCAGGACCTCGCCGCCGTCGATGAGGGCGTAGACGAAGCGGTTGGGCTGGCTTCCGAGCACTCGCGCGAGGTGCATATCACTCGCGCGAGGTGCATATCGGGGGGAGTGACGATCACGGCGTCGGCGACCGGCGCGTGGCGTGACACGACGCCGATGCTCTGGAGCAGGGCCCAAACGACGTGCGGATTGAGCGGCACACCCGCCTTGCCGAAGCAGCAGCCGAGCGAGCGATCCAAGATCGCGGCGCCGCGCACCCCTGCGACGGCCAGCACGCGCTCCAGCAACAGCTCGCTCTCGACGTCGCTGCCGCCGGCCACGAAGGCGGCGTCCCAGTCCGAGGTCGCCCCCGTGTCCGACGCCGGCGGCGCGGGCGGCAGCGAGGTTCGTAGCTTGCTGTCGATCTGCGGCACGACCTCGCTCAGCTCGAACAACATCTCTTCCGCGTAGCGGCGCCGGTGCGGCAAAAACAGCGTCTTTGGGTCCGAGAACTGCACGATCGCGGCGAGCTTCTTGGTGATCCACAGCTGCATCGAGTTGCGCAGGCTGGCGCGGTCGGTCAGGCCCCAACGCGACAGCGTGTCGCTCAAGCGCGCGCCGGTCTGGCGGCACTCGTCGATGATGGCGCGCGCCGCCTCCGCGTCGAGGCCGGCCTCCGACGAGAGCAGCTCGAACAGCGCGTTGCGATCGTCGGAGATGTGGGCCCACGCCACCGAGCCTTCGTGGAAGTAGACATGGGCCGTCACTTCTCCGTCGCGCACCACGAGCTCGCCGTCACGTTCGGCGCGAGCGCGGAGCAAGGCGCGCAGCACGTGCGCGCTCGCCGTTTGCGCTCCCTTGCGCTGCCGCTCCGCCGACCGGAGGCGCGCGATCAAGACCTCGGCGGGGACGGGCTTGCTCAGCAGGTCGTCGGCGCCGACGCTCAAGCCTTCGACCAGCTCGTCACGCTGGTTCTTGGCGGTGATGAGCAAGATGTACGGCTGGCGCTCGAGCGGCGCCGCGCGCACGCGACGGCACACCTCGGTGCCGGTCATGGTCGGCATCATCCAGTCCAGCAGCAGCGCGTCGGGCGGCTCGTCGCCGAGCGCGAGCTCCAGCGCCAGGTGCCCGTCCTCCACCGCCGTCACGTGGTGCGGCGTGCGAGACTGCAGTGTCCTCACCAGCAGCTGGCGGCTGAACTCGTCGTCGTCCGCCAGCACGATCCGCAGGCTGCCCGAAGCTCGACTCACGAGCCCATGCTACGGCGCAACGTCGCGTCGGATAAAGACGCCCGCGCGCCTCGCCGACGATTTGGGCGGGAATTCGGCGCGTCAGCCGACCAGCACGGAGCTCAGCGCCATCGCCACGTCCATCCGGCCCTGCATGCGGATCTTGCCGTCCATCAAGAGCTCGAACGGATTCTTGTCGCCGCGTGACAGCGCCCAAAAATCGACGGCCGCGATCCGCACCGTGCACGCCGGCGGGTCGCTGCCCGCGACGGCGACGCCGGGCGACAGCAACAAGCTGCGCACCAGATCGCCGTCGGTGATCTCGAAGGCGACGCTGCCGTCGACGTTGCGGATCAGCTTCGCCCGCTCCGGGTCGAGCGAGAGCGAGCGCAGCGCGAGGAGCCGATCGCTGGCGGCGGCGCTGAACAGCGCTTCACCCTGGTGGATCAGCTCCGCGAAGTCGGCCTCGCTCATCGACACCTGGAGGATGGCGTCGATGCTGAGGCCGCGCGCGACGCGCAGCTGGCCGGCCTCGAGCCGCAGCGCGAACGTGTCGGGCCCGACGTGGAAGAGCAGCGTGCCGGCGGAGCTGGACTGGCCGCCGGCGCTACCGAACCAGCCCGGCAGGTAGTCTTCGAAGAACTCGCGCGGGGAGCTGGGGGCGGGGCTCACGACTTGAAAAGCTCGCTGATGGCGTGGGTCTCGCGCGCGCCGAGCAGCCCGAACTGCACCCCGAAGCCGTCTTCTTTCATCCAGCGGATGGTCCCCGGCAGGCGGAAGTCGGCCTTGGTGTTCGGCAGGCGGAGCACGATGGTAACCTCGGTCCCGAACGTGACCTCTGCCTGGGATTCGATGAAGATGCCGCCGACGCTGATGTCCCGGGACAGACCGGTGATGGCCTCGCCTCCACGCACCTCGCACGTCACGTTCGCGCTGAGGGGAACTCGGGGATGAAGTCGTTTGTCTTGCACGGCAGCCTCAGGAGCGGGTGAAATGGACGACCGGAAGTCGGCCAACGAAGCATCCTTGGAACCTCCGGGCGACGCTGTCAAGGAGCCGAAAACTCTACACAAATCCGCTCGTCCCGTGGCGGAGCAGCGGCGGCATTTTGCGCGCCTTTTGGAGGGGTGGGAGCTCGGCGCGATCACGGTCGGCATGGTGCTGGGGGCGACGCTGCTGGCGGTGCCGCGCGCCGCCCCACCCGGCGTCTTTCCCGTACCGCTGCTGGACGTGGCCGAGCTCGGCGCCGCTCGCGCCCGGAGCGACGCGCTGGTGGCGCAGGCGGAGCGCGAGGGGCTGCCGTTCGAGACGCGCGCCGTCGGCGACGCCGTGCGGCGGCTCGGCCTCGCGCTGTCGGGCGGAGCGGAGGACGGCGAGCACCTGCAGCGCTTGATCGAGGAGCGAGTGCGGACGGCGCTCGCGGCCGGGCAGCTCGAGGCGCTGCGGCGGCTCCGCGCGGTGCAGGCGCGACTGTTCGTGGCGGCGGTGCGGGCCCAGCGTTTCGGCGAGCCGGCCACCGACGAGCTGCGCGCGCTGGGCGGTGACTTCGCCGCGCGCGCGCGGCACAACGGCTGGGCAGGGCCGGCGGGCAGCGTCGCCAGCGACGACGAGCTGGCGACGCTGTTCGTGCGGCGCTGGACGGAGCTGACCCGCTTGCGCGAGCACCCGCGCTTCAAGCCGACGTTGGTCGAGCTGCGCAGCTACTACCGGTTCCTGTTGCTTCACCCCGAGGCCGGGCCAGGCACCGACGCCCCGGCGCGCGAGCGAGCCGGCACCCGGCTGCGATACGTCGAAGCGCTGGCCCGGCGTGACACGGAGTACCCAGCCGAGCTGGCCCGCGGCAGCTTGCTGGCGGAAATGGGCAACATGCCCCAGAGCGCTCAGGCCCTGAACCAGCAGCTGGCTCGAGCCGGCAGCGCGTTCTGGAATCTGCGCGCGCGCAACTACCTGCTGTACGCCGCCAGCGGCCAACCCGACTTCTCGGGGGACCTCGCCCCGGGCTCGGGGCCGTAAGGGCGCGCTCGGCGAAGCCTGCTAAAACCCCCGCCCCCATCGTGCACAGCTTTCTCGCTCCTCTGCCCGAAGATCGTCGCATCGTAACCCTCGACGAGCTGGCCCGGCAGGCCGCCGTCGGCCGCGGCGTCATGGCCTGCGTCGGCGTGGAAGGCTCGGGCGCCGCGCTCGTGGCGCATCGCCTGGCCAGGACCGGCACGGCGCGCGTCGTGTGCGTGTGCGCGGACGCAGAAGCGGCGCAGCGCACGCAGGCCGATCTGGCCGCCTTCGTGCGCGGCTTGGGCTTCGGCCGGTTGCCGGCGTTGCCCGAGGTCACGGAGCCGCTGCTGATCACGGCCCAAGAGGCGACGCCGTACGCGGAGGCTCGCGCCGATCGCCGGCTTTCGATGCTGCGCGCTTCGGCCCTGTTTCAGATCGCGTCCGGCCTACCATCGCGGCTGGTCGTGGTCAGCGCCGGCGCGCTCGTGCGGCGTGTCCCGCCGCGGCGGGTGATCCAGCACGGCGGCGCCCGGCTCGAGGCCGAGACCGAGATCGACGTGCAGGCGCTGGCGAAGAACCTCGATCTGGCCGGTTATTTGCGGGTGCCGCTGGTCGAAGATCCGGGCAGCTTCGCGGTGCGCGGTGGCATCTTCGACGTGTGGCCGAGCTCCGCCGATGCGCCGGTGCGGGCGGAAATCGACGGTGACATCTTGATGGCGCTGCGCACCTTCGATCCCGAGGACCAGCGCACCCTGGAGCAGATCGCGTCCGTGATCGTGCCGCCCGCGACGGAGGCGGTGCAAGAGCCCAAGAGCGAGGCGCGCGCGAAGGAGACGCTGCGCGCGCTGTGCGACTCCGTCGACTACCCGACCACCAAAGCGCGCGCGCTGATCGACGACATCGCCTCCGGTCGCACGTTCTTCGGCGCCCAGGGCTACCTGCCCGCTTTCTACGAGCTCGAGTCGGTGTTCGACTATTTCGGAGCCGAGGACGTGCTCTTGATCGAGGATCCGCCCGCGGTCGTGCGCGCCTTGCGCGACGAGCTCGAGCGGGGGCGGGAAGGCGAGCGGGGGCGCGCTGGTTTGCCGCATTTTTCCGTCGAAAAGCTGTACGTCACGGAGGAGGAGCTCGGCTCTGCCCTGGAGCTACGCCGCGTCGTCTCGCTCCACCGCGCCGGCGTGCACGGGCCCGAAGGCAGCGACGCGATCGATCGGCTCGAGCACGCGCCGCCCGACGCGCCGACGCTGGCGCTGCAAGATCAAACCGAGCTTTTGCGCTCGATCAAGGCGATCCGGCAAGTGAAGGGCAAGCACGACGCGCTCGATCCGCTCGTCGCCGCCATCCGCGAATGGCACGACGCGGGGCTGATCACGTTGATCGGCGCCCGCACCGAGACTCAGGCCGATCGCCTCGTGACGCTGCTGAAGCACCGCGGCGTGGCCGCGACCCGCACCGGTGACGAAGGCGCGCCGGCGGGGCAGGATCCATTGCGGATCGTGACGGCGCCGCTCGCGCGCGGCGTGATCGCGCCGAGCGAAGGCTTCGTGCTCGTCACCGAAGAAGAGATTTTCGGTGCCCGCGTCAAGCGCAAGGCGGAGCCGAAGAAGGCCAACGCCAAGGCATTTCTCGAAGATCTGCGCACGCTCGACCCCGGCGATCTCGTCGTGCACTCCGATCACGGTATCGGCCGCTACCTCGGGCTCGAGCGCAAGGCGATCGGCGGCGTGGGCGTCGATCTGCTCGTGGTCGAGTACGGCGGCGGCGACAAGCTGTTCTTACCCGTCCACCGCCTGAGCCAGATCCAAAGGTATTCCGGCGGCGAGGGCACGCCCAAGCTCGACCGCCTCGGGGGGCAGACCTTTTCGAAGACCAAGGCCAAGGTCGAGCGCCATGTTCGACAGATGGCCGACGATCTGCTGCGGCTCGCCGCCGAGCGCAACGCCGTCACCAAGGACGCGCTCGAGGCGCCCGGCGACGACTACCGGGCGTTCGAGGCCGCCTTTCCGTTCGAGGAGACGCGCGACCAGGCCAGCGCCATCAGCGAGGTGCTGTCCGATCTTCAGAACACCAAGGTCATGGACCGCCTCGTGTGCGGCGACGTCGGCTTCGGCAAGACGGAGGTCGCGTTGCGGGCCGCATTTTTGGCGGCCAGCCAGGGCCGGCAAGTCGCGCTGCTGTGCCCGACGACGGTGCTCGCGCAGCAGCATTTTCTCACGTTCGCGAGCCGGTTTGCCGAGTACCCGCTGACGGTCAAGCCGCTCAGCCGCTTCGAATCGAAGGCGGAGCAGACCGAGACCCTGAAGGGCGTCAAGGAAGGCAGCGTCGACGTGCTGGTCGGCACCCACCGCGTGCTGTCGAAAGACGTGCACTTCAAGAGCTTGGGTCTTCTGATCGTCGACGAGGAGCAGCGCTTCGGCGTGACCCACAAGGAGCGCATCAAGCAGCTCAAGACGTCGGTCGACGTGCTCACGCTCAGCGCCACCCCGATCCCGCGCACGCTCCAGCAAGCGGTGGGCGGCCTACGCGACATGTCGCTCATCTCGACCGCTCCCGTCGATCGCCGCGCCATCCGCACGATCGTGTCGCAGTTCGACGATATATTGCTGCGCGAGGCGGTGCTGCGCGAGCTGTCGCGCGGCGGTCAGGTCTTCTATGTCTACAACCGCGTCGAAGGCTTGTACGAGCGCGCCGACAAGCTCAAGGCCCTGGTGCCGGAGGCCCGCATCATCGTCGGCCACGGTCAGATGTCGGAGGGCGCGCTGGAGCAGACGATGCTCGACTTCGTGGAGGGCAAGTACGACATCCTCGTCGCGACCACGATCATCGAAAGCGGGCTGGATATTCCGCGCGCCAACACCATGATCCTGGACCGCGCCGATCTGTTCGGGCTCTCGCAGCTGTATCAGCTGCGCGGCCGCGTCGGTCGCGGCAAGGAGCGCGCGTACTGCTACCTGCTCGTGCCGCCACCCAGCCAAATGACGGACGAGGCGCGCGCCCGCATCGAGGCCCTGGAGCGCCACACCGAGCTCGGCTCCGGCTTCCGGATCGCAGCCCTCGACATGGAGCTGCGCGGCGCCGGCGACCTGCTCGGCGGCGAGCAGAGCGGCTTCGTCGCCAGCGTCGGCTTCGAGCTGTTCTGTCACATGCTCGAGGAAGCCACGCGCGAGCTGCGCGGCGAGCACGTCGTTCACGAGGTCGACACCGAGCTGTCGTTCGACGTCGAGGCGCTGCTCCCGGAAGCGTACGTGGCGGAGGTCGGGGTGCGGCTCTCACTCTACAAGCGGCTGTCGAGCGCGGCCGACGACGCCGAGATCAACCAGCTCGCGGCCGAAATGGAGGATCGCTTCGGCCCGCCGCCGGTCGAGGCCAAGCAGCTGGTGGAGCTGATGCGGCTGAAGGTCGAGCTGCGCAAGCTGCGCGTGCTGGGCTGCGAAGCGACGGCCAAGGCCGTCACCCTGCACTTGTCGGACGATACGCCCCTCGATCCGCTCAAGGTCGGCGCGCTCGTCGCGACCAAGAAGTCGCCGTATCGGCTGTCGCCCGACGGCCGCCTCACCCGGCGCGCGCTCGAAACCGAAGCCTTGTCGAACGGCCTCGTGCTCGCCGACACGATGCTCGACGAGCTGTCGAAGTGCGTGAAAGAGATCTGAGCTTCGGTGAAGCCCGACGTCAGCGCTTGACGCTGACGTGCACGTGAGAGGCATCTTCGTAGTAGACCCAGTCGAGTCCGGCGCGCACCGCGAGCGCGGCCAGCGTGCCCAGCTTGGCCGGATCTTGGTCGGAGGTGGTGATGTCGGCGGCGCGGCCTTCGTAGTGCACGCTGCCGGGGCCGTGCTCGCGCCGATCGTCCCAAGCTTCCGTCACGCGCAGCTCCAGCTTGGGCCACGTCTGGCTCACCAGCCGCGAGAGCTGGACCAGGCCGCGGCGTAGCCGTGGCGTCATCAAGCGATCGGAGTTGTTGCGCTCCTCGTCTTTGAACAAGAACGGGCAGTCTTCGCACTCGACGAGCGACTTGAAGGTAGGGCTGCTGCGGCCGATCGGCGCGTCTGCCTCGCCGACGACGCGCGCCTCGGCTTCGTTCGGAATGCGCTCGCCGAGCGCGAGCTGGGTGCGTGCCCGCTTGGCCAAGGAATCGCCGTCGGCGGTGTCGAGCGCGGGCAGTCGGTCGCACGCGGAGAAACCGAGCAGCAAGCAGAGCGCGAGCGAGCGGGAAGCGAGCGGCATGTTGAGCCCGCCGATCGTCGCCCCGGGTCTTCGGGCCGGACAAGAAAACGGCTCGCTCTCGTCGGTCCGCGAAGCGGCGCGCCCAGCACTGACATTGATTGTCCGACCGTAACGGTGAGGGCGCTAGAAGCCAGGCGATCGCGGTGTTAGATACGTGAGCCTTGACGACGCCGAGCACCTTCGCGCTTTCGCAGCTGGACGCTGTGGCGTTCTTACGCACCTTGCCGGCGGAGTCGGTCGACTTGCTGGTGACCGACCCGGCGTACGAGTCGCTCGAGAAGCACCGCGCCGTCGGCACCACCACCCGGCTCAAGGTGAGCGCCGGCTCCAGTAACCCCTGGTTCCGCGTGTTCCCGAACGCGCGCTTCGCGGAGCTGTTCGAAGAAGCGCACCGCGTGCTCAAGCGCGACACGCACTTTTACCTGATGTGCGATCCGGAGACCGCGTTCATCGCCAAGCCGATCGCGGAGCAGGCCGGCTTCAAGTTTTGGAAGCCGCTGGTGTGGGACAAGTGCCTCGGGCCCGAAACTCCGGTTCGAACGGACCGCGGCGTGGTGCCGATCAAGACGATCGAGCCTGGCGAGCGGGTCTACACGCCGAACGGACGCTTGGTTGCGGTGCTCGCGACCCGTACGACCAGGGCGCCGGCCGTACGGATCGCGCTGTCGACGGGCACGGTCGTGGTCGCCTCCAACGAGCACCGATTTCTTCTCCGCGATGGGACGCAAGCGGAGGCGGCATCACTGTGCGCCGGTATGGAGATCGCGGAGGGCGGCGAGGCTTGGCTCGCTCCTGAAATCGATGCCATCTCTTTACACGAGCTGCTGGAAGACGACGAACGCGTTCTCGAAGCTCCCGATTCGAGTGGCTGCTTGTTTTGTGGACGCGCGTTCGAAACGCCGCGCGCCGCGGCGGCGCACCAGGCGAGGTTCTGCGAGAGCGCGCGCTCCAAGGCGCCCATGGCCGAGGAGCTTGGCGTGGCCCCGAAGCGCCTGCGACGTTGGCTCAACGAGGGCCGGTTGCCGGCAGCTTGGGCGAAGCAACTCGGCCTCGATCACTCCTCCACGGGACAGACCCAACTTCGTCTTCAAAACGACGCCGCGAAGTGGTTCGAGCCGAGCTTGAGGCTCGACTACGGATGGGGAAAGCTGATCGGGCTCTTCGCGGCCCATGGGTGGAAGTCGGAGCTTGCGGTACGCTTTGCGCTTCATCAGCACGAACAGCATCTGCACAATCATATCGATCGCCTGGCGCGCGCCCTAGGGCTCGACGCGACCACCATCGAAGGACCGGGCAACGGCGTCTGCGTCGAGGTTTGCTCGAAGCTCTTCGCGCGAATCATTTCGCACTTCGTTGGCGGCACCGACGCCGAGACGAAGTGCCTTTTGGCGCCGGTTTACGAAGCACCACGAGAGTTTCGGCGTGGCGTGTTCGACGGCATCCTGGAAGGCGACGGGCATTGGTCGCGAGCAGAGCGGCGCGAAACGATCGACCTCGCCTCGCTCGACTTGTCATCGTTCATGCTCAGGTTCGCTCGCAGTCTGGGCCATGACGCGACGATTCGCCGACACGAAAATCATACCGCCGGCTTCTGGAGGGTTCGCTTCGACCCTGCCGAGAAGGCGCGCCCAATCACGGTGGTCTCCGTCGAGAGCATGGGCGAGACGGACCTCGTGGACATCGCGATCGACGACGCGCGCCAGCTCTACCAGCTTCATGACGGCGCGATAACGCACAACTGCAGCATCGGCATGGGATATCACTACCGAGCTCGCTACGAGTTCGTGATGTTCTTCGAAAAGGGCAAGCGCAAGCTCCACGACCTAGGCATCGCCGACGTGCTCGAGGTGCCGCGGGTCCGCGGCGGCTATCCGGCAGAGAAACCCAGCGCCCTGAGCCAAATCTTGATCGGCCAGAGCAGCGTCGAGGGCGATCTGGTTGTCGATCCGTTCATGGGCTCCGGCTCGAGCGGCGTGGCCGCGCTCGAGCTCAAGCGGCGCTACGCCGGCAACGACGTCTCCGACGACGCGCTGAAGCTGGCGCGCGAGCGGCTGCTGGCCAAGGGCGGCGTCGAAGGACCGGTCGCGGTAGGGCATGCGCAGGCGGGGCCGGTGCAGCAGCGCCTGGCGCTCGGATAGCCATGGCGCTCAGCGGTAAAGAATACGCCGACCTCGTCGCCGCCTACATTCTGAAGAATTTCGGTGCGCGCGGGCTCACGGTGTACCGCGAGGTGTCGATGGGTAAGACCATCATCGGCAAGAACCGCCACCTCGATATTTTGGTGATCCACGAGGCGAGCGCGACCGTGCTCGCCATCGAGTGCAAGTATCAAGACACGTTCGGCACCGTCGACGAGAAGATCCCGTACGCCATTCAAGACATGCAGGCGATGGGCTTGGCGGTGTGCCTGGCTTACGCCGGCAGCGGCTTTTCTTCGGGCATTTTGCACATGCTGGCGGCGTGCCCGATCGCGGCGCAGTGCTTGCCGGGGTCGGGCCTGGTGCCGTCGCGCGAGACGCGCGAGCTCGACATCGCGGTGGCGATGGCGTTCAAGTTTTGGGACCTGGTCGTGGCCAACAAGAAGCCGTTCGCGCTGACGCCGGAGTTGCCGCCCGCGCCCGCCGTCGCCAACGACGCCACCGCCGATACGCTCAGCGTCGGGCCGTTGTTCGCCAACAGCCGCGCCACCGACGTCGACTAGAGCTCACCCCCAACCGTGGGCCTGGGTCAGGCGATGAGTCAGCATCATCGCCACTCCCAGGAAGCCGCACAGACCGAAGTAGCGGAGCGCCCACGTCTTGCGATCGTCGGTGGTGACGCGCTCGAGATCGGCGTTGTTGCGCTGAAACGAGTGCATCAACCCCATCGCGGCGATGATGATCAGCTGCGGCGAGGGGCTGAGCAGACACAGCCCGCCCATCACGATCGCGCCGATGATGTTGGCTTTGCGCGACAGCACGCGCGCGATGCGCCCGCCGTCCAAAAAGCCGAGCGGCGTCATGTTGAACAAGTTGAGGAAGAAGCCGACGTAGGCGAGGCCGAGGAAGAACGGGCTGTGCAGGACCAAGCCGAGGCCGGCGCACAACAGCGCGACAGCGGTGCCGGCGAGCGGGCCCGCGATCGCGATATCGGCCTCGACGCGAGGGTGGCTGGGGCGGCCCTTCATCGCGATCATCGCCCCCAGAAACGGGATGAAGACGGGCCAGCCCGCGTCGATGCCGGCGCGGCGCATGGCGAGGCCGTGCCCCATTTCGTGGATGAAGATCATCAGGACCAGGCCGATCGCGAACGCCCAGCCGCCGTTGTAGGCGTACAGCACGACGGAGGCGGCCATGCTGCCGCCGGTGAGCAAGAACTTGGCGAACGGCAGCGCCTTGAGCAAGGCGAGCAGCGTCTTGCCCTTGGCCAACACGCCGAGGGCGAGGGTGGCGAGCCCGCCCGCGCCCTTCAGGCCGCCGCCGCTGCGCGCGGGCGCTCCCGACGCGGTGGCGAGCACGGGCGGCGCGGGTAGACCGGCGTCGAAGTCAGGCTCGCGATCGGAGAGCGGCATGCTTGAGAGCTTTACGTGGGGCGCGGGGAGACGGTTTCGCGCGTCAAGGTGCGACGCCGAGCTCGCCGAGCAGCTCTTGCGCGTGCTCCACCTCTTTTAGCAAGAAGAGCACGTAGCGCAAATCGACGTGGATGCTGCGGGTGGTCGGGCTAAACACCCAATCGGACGCGACCGACTCGAACGTGCCGTCGAACGCGAGCCCGACGAGCTCTCCTTTGGCGTTCAAGGTCGCCGAGCCCGAGTTGCCGTTGGTGATGTGCAGGTCGCTCAAGAAATCGACCGGCACGTCGCCGAGCGAGGCCTCCGCGAAGCGCGAGCGCGGCCCCTGGACGGCGGCCGCTAGCAGCCGCGGCGGGGCGTTGAACGGCTCTTTGCCGGTGTTCTTGGCGACCATCGACGAGAGGCTGGTGAAGGCGCCGATGTTCGCGCCGGGCTCGCCGGCGGGCGCCCGCTTGACGGTGCCGTAAGCGATGCGCAGGGTGCTGTTGGCGTCGGGCGCGACCGCCCCGCCTTTGAACGCGAGCAGCGCCTCGAGGTAGTGCGGCTCGAGCAGCAGCAGCCGGCCCTCGAAGCGCTTGCGGCGATCGTCGACCGCGCGCAGGTGCGGATAGAGCTTGGTCATCATGCGCACGATCGGATCGGGGTGGCGCGCGAGCGACGCGGGCGTGGCCTTTTCGAAGAGCTCGAGGCGTAGCTTCTCGTCGCCGAGCCGGGTCTTGTCGTAGAGCTGGGCGATGGCGGCGTCGATCGCGGCGTCGGTCGGATCTTTGCCGGCGATCAGGGCCAGCGCGGGCGTGCGATGCTCGGGCGCGCGCGCGCGGTCGCGCTGCAACGCCAGCTTCAGGAAGCCGCGGTCGAGCTTGGGGTGAAAGCTCTGGGCGATCGCCTTCAAATCGTCGCGCAGCCGGGGAACGTTGCGCTCCTGGTAGCTCGGGTCGCGCTCGGCGTCGGGCTTCTGGCGCTCGTCGGCCATGCGCGCGATGCGGTAGGCCGCGAAAACCAGCCGCGGCAGGAGCATCTCGCGTTCCATGGCGGTGTCGGCCTCGCGCGTCTTTTCTTGCTCGACGTATAGCGCCTCGAGATCGGAGATGGCGGTGCCGAACGTCTTTTGCCGCTGCGCATCGGCGGCGATGAAGGCGGCCAGCGCCTGCTGCTCGGCCCGCTTCTTCTCGAGCAGCCCGGCGCGCTTCATGCCCTCCAGCTCGCCGAGGTGCTTGGTGCGGTAGTTGTCGAAGCCGCGCCGCCGGCCCGTCGCCTTGATCGCGAGCTCGGCGTCGTCTTTGCTGAGCGAGGCGATCAGGGCCAGGTAGGCGTCGAACATCGCCAGCTGCTCGGGGTAAATCGTGGTCTGGATCTGCTGCATCTCGATCGCGGGGGCGAGCAGCGAGGTGGTGCCGGGGTAGCCCGCGACCATCACCAGATCGCCTTCGCTGAGCGGCGACGACGAGAGCTTCAAGAACGCGGGCGGCTGGTAGGGCACGTTGCTCTCGGCGTAGTCGGCGGGCATCCCGTCTTTGCCGACGTAGGCGCGGAAGAACGCCACGTCTCCGGACTGGCGCGGCCAGCGCCAGTTGTCGATCTCGCCGCCGAAGTCACCCACGCTCTCGGGGGGCGCGTACACGATGCGCACGTCGCGGATCTCGAGCGTCTCGATCACGAAGAAGCGCAGGCCCGCGTACAGGCTGACGAAGCCGCAGCGCACGCCGGGCCGATCCCTTTCGCAGCCTGCGATCAGCTGCTTTTGCTGCTCTTCGAGCTCGAGCTTGCGCGCGCGATCGTCGGTCACCTTGAGCAGCGCCGGCCGCACGCGTTCGGTGACCTCCGTCATCTTCGACAGCACGCTCAAGCGCGACGAGGGGCCGCTCGAGCGCTCTTCGGCGCGCGTTCTCGCGAGCATGCCCGTATCGAGCAAGTTCTCGGTGGGCGTGGAGTTCTTTTGCAGCGCGCCCACTGCGCAGTGATGGTTGGTGACGACCAGGCCCTGGCTCGAGACGAACGACGCCGAGCAGCCGTTGAGGTTGACGATCGCGCCGAGCAGGCTCGACTTCGGATCGGCGAGCAGCGCTGGATCGATGGCGAGCCCGAGCCGCTTCAGCTCGTCGGCTTTCAGCGGCACCTGCGACGGCATCCACATGCCGCCATGGTTTTCGAACGCCGGCTTGGCGGGGACGGGTGCGGCGCTGGCACGCGGCACTGTCAGCGGTCGCGAGTGCGGGAACGGCGCGTGCGGCGCGTGCGAAGCGCACGACAGCGTGAGAGCGGCGAGCAGCGGCGAAGCGAGGCGATGGGCCGACATGGGCGCGTAGCTTAGTACCAGCCGGCGCCAGCGCGTAAAGCGCCCGTAGGTCCGAGTCTCGTCAGGTCGAGATGCGGCCGAGCTTGGTCATGGTCAAGCGGGCGGCGCGGATGATCAGCGCGCGCGGCAGCATCTTGGACGCCAGGGTTTGGACGCTGTTGACGAACCCGGGCGTCTTGAGCACGGCGCGGGCGGCGTAGGCGTCGAGCGCGCGCTCGACGACGGTGTGGGCGTCGAGCTTGGCGAACGAGAGCATCGCGCCGCTCGGGATGCTGGCGGCGGCTTGAAAACCCGTCGGCACCGGGCCGGGGCAGAGCGCGAGCGCGTGCACGCCGGTGCCGCGCAGCTCTTCGGCGAGGGCGAGCGTGAAGCTGAGCACGAAGGCCTTGCTGGCGCCGTAGGTGCTCATGAACGGCGTCGGCTGGTGACCGGCGGTGGAGGCGACGTTCAAGATGCCGCCGCGCTTGCGATCGAGCATGCCGCGCACGAGCGCGCGGCTGAGCACGACCACGCTCTCGCAGTTGACCCGCAGCATGCGCAGCTCGCGCTCGACGTCGAGACCTTCGAAGCGCCCCGCGGTGCCGAAGCCGGCGTTGTTGATCAAATGATCGACGGCGATGCCGCGCGACTTGAGCTCGCGACACAGGCTCGACGCGCCGTCGGGCTCGGACAGATCTTGGACGATGACCTGCACCGAGACGCCGTTGACGCGCGACAGATCCGCCGCCAGCTGCTCGAGCTTTTCACGCGAGCGCGCCGTGAGCACGAGGTTGGCGTGCCGCCGCGACAGCTCGCGCGCGAACTCTTCGCCCAGGCCGGAGGAGGCGCCGGTGACGAGCGCCGTCGTACCGCTGAATACGTCGCGCTTGGCCATCAATTACCCCAATCGCCGCGTTGGCCGCGTTGGCGCAGGTAGTGGTCGGCCAGCACGATCGCCATCATCGCCTCGCCGATCGGGACGAAGCGCGGCAACAAGCACGGGTCGTGCCGGCCCTTGGTGCGGAGCGTGGTTTCTTCACCCTCCTGGGTGACGGTGGCCTGCTCGAGCGGCAAGCTGCTGGTCGGCTTGATCGCGGCCCGCACCACGATCGGCATGCCGCTGGAGATGCCGCCCAGCATGCCGCCGTGGCGGTTGGTCTGTGTGCTCACGGCGCCGTCGTGGGCGGTGAAGAGGTCGTTGTGCTGGCTGCCACGCATCGCGGCGACGCGAAAGCCGGCGCCGTATTCGACGCCGACCACGGCCGGCACGCTGAACAGCGCCTTGGCCAGGTCGGCCTTGAGCTTGTCGAAAACCGGCTCGCCGAGGCCGGCCGGGATGCCGCTGGCCACGAGCTCGGAGACACCGCCGATCGAGTCTTGGGCTTTGCGCATGGCTTCGATCAAAGTGACCATCTCGGCGGCGCGCGCCGGATCGGGGCAGCGTACGATGTTGGGCGAGCCGTCGGGCAGGGTTTCGACTTGAGCGAGCGTCACCGCCGCCGGGTCGGCGACTTCGGCCACCACGTGACCGACCTGCGTGACGTAGCCGACGACTTTGCCGCCGAAGGCCTCCGCGATCAGCTTCTTGGCGACCACGCCCGCCGCCACGCGTGACACAGTCTCTCGCGCGCTCGAGCGCCCGCCGCCGCGATAGTCGCGAAAACCGTACTTCTGATCGTAGGTGTAGTCGGCGTGACCAGGCCGGTATTTGTCCTTGATATCGGAGTAGTCTTTGCTCTTCTGGTCGGTGTTACGCACCAAAAT
>Ga0164241_10001562_pt1 | contig 27630 bp, 24 predicted proteins | sample OricomyardsoilBY_FD_108780 | JGI IMG/M metagenome (GOLD analysis project Ga0164241, IMG submission 108780) | Backyard soil microbial communities from Emeryville, California, USA - Original compost - Back yard soil (BY) | ecosystem: Environmental > Terrestrial > Soil > Unclassified | place: USA... | reverse complement strand
GATCTCGGTGGTCCGCGTCTCACTAACGACAAACTGCCCGAGCGGCCAGCGCTGCCCGGGCCGATCCAGGCTCGCCGGTAGGTTGGACCGGAGCCCCGGGGCCGTGACCGCGATCGGGAACCGGCTGACGTAGGAGGACTCGAGCTCCCAGCGCCCCCGGCCGAGGTCGAGCCGCACCGAGGCTGACCCCCCGGGCGCGATCGTCAGACCCGGAGCGACGACCGGCTCCGGGCGCACGGCGGCGACCCCGCCCCCACGCAGGACGGCCCGGCCGGCGGGCGTGCGGCAGTCGAGGACCGCACCGGCCATCTCACCCTCGGCAAGAATCGACCGCGGCGCCACTCTTCCGACCCGGTGCCAGAGAGCGAAGCTGGGCGTCTGTCGCACCAGGCGGACGCCGTCCGGAGGGGCGCTGCCGGCCGCGTCGCGGGTGGTGACGATCCAGTCGAAGGAGTTGAAGGTTGCCGCATCGACGCTGTCGAAGTCATGTGCATCTTCGTAGACCCAGGCCTTCCGCGGCCGGATCGGGAGTTCTTCGAAGCCGACCACGGGGGCGCGCACTGGGGTCCCCGCCAGCTCCCAACGGATGTAGTCGTCGTTGCCGAGGAACAGCGTCGGCTGCTCGTCGAGCAATGGGCGCAGGGTGCGCAGCTCGTCGGCGTGATCGGTGGGTCCGACCGAGCTCGCGCGCAGCGCCTGCACGTCGGAGATCCCGACCCGCAGGAAGAGCGCCGCTACAAGGATCGCCGCCACCCCCCAGGACAGCGGCTGGCCGGGGACGGCGCGGAACAGCGCCGACAGCGACCGCGGGCGGCCACGCAGCTGCTCGACCAGCGGGACCACGGCGACCGCGAGCAGTAGCGGCGAGGCGATGACCAGGGCCTTGGCAGCCACATAGGGCGACTGGGACTGGACCGAGGCGGCCCAGATCAGCATCGACCCGGCGGCCGTGAGCGGCAGCATCCAGCGCTTGCGGCCGATCAGCCAGACGACGCCGAGGAGGACCAGCGCCAGCACGAAAGCGGTCCACATCCCGCCAGTGAACGCAGGCGACGCCGGCAGGCGGAAGTCCGGGCTGTTCCAGACCCCGAAGGCCTCCCACCCCGGCAGCGGGCCGGCCAAGTTGCCGATGTCGTCCTTGGCGATGCCGGCCGCCTGGTCGAGCGTGACGAAGCGCCAGATCCGCGGCAGCTGCGGGAGGACGGAGACGATCAGCACCGCCAGGCCGATGCCGAGCGCCGGAAGCTCGCGGATCGCGGCGGGCACCAGGGTCGCCCAGCCCCCGGAGCGAATCCGGCGGACCGCCACGACGGTCAGCCAGAGGGCCGCGAACAGAACCGGCCAGGGCAGGCCGGCGGCCGAGTAGACCGAGAGGATGCCGGCCAGGAGCAGGGCCAGCGGCACCCAGCGCCCGCGGCCGAGCGCCGGCCCGTAACCGCTGAAGACGAGCGCGGTGGCCAGCACCAGGCAGGCCTGCAGCACCTCCTTGAACGCCCCCTGCCCGTAGTAGGCGGCGACCAGGAAGGGCATCCCGACGACCGTCGCGGTCGCCACCTGCCCCAGCCAGGCAGCGCGGCGCACCAGGGCCAGGGCCGTCCAGGCGCTGAGCACCGGCAGCGCCATCGTCCAGCCGGCGAAGGCCTGATCCACGCGAACGCCCAGGCCTTCCGTCAGCACCGCCACCATCGCGTGCGCCCCGATCGGGTAGTCGGACGGGGCGATGCCGCCGACGGCCTGCGACAGGTAGCCCTCGACGATGGCCATGTGTGCCGCCATGTCGTTGTTGAAGCCGGTGCCGAGGATGCCAGCGTGGCCGGCGGCGACAAACGGGGTCAGCACCAGCGCCAGCACCGGGATCGCGGCAAGCAGCCCGGCGACCGGGGGCCGCTGCGCCGGGACACGGCCGCACCAGACGATCGCGGCGACGGTCAAGGCTCCCAGCAGGACGGCCACGGTCGCGGACCCTCCCGGGACCCACAGCGCCGGGACGGAGATCGCCATCGCGATCGAGATGCCCACCGGGGGCGCCAGCCAGCTCCACTCCCGGGCGCCGGCGAGGCGCAGCGCCGCCTGGCCGAGGAAGAGCGAGACGACGCAGGTGACTGCGGCGCTGAGGAGGGTTGCGGTCAAGTTCAGTAGGCGTCGAAATCGAGAAACTCGAAGCGGGCCACCGTGTCCGTCGGCGCAGCCTCGTCGAGGCGGCGGACGATCAGATTGAGCGGCGACGATCGCAGCCGCTTGGGCAGTGCCAAGCCGTCGAACGTAACCATGTCGTTGAGCCCGACGTGCACCGCGAGCGGTGCGCGGTGGACCCTACAGGCAGCCCGGACGATGGCTCGGCGCTCGCCGGCACCTGGCGGAGCCGTGGCGAACACCTTCAGCAGCACCGCAACGGGGACGCGATTGCTGCGGTCGACAGTGGTGACCGCGAGCGCGTGCTCGGAGCGGTGCAGCGCGTACCGCGACCCCGGCGAGGCGAGCCGCCAGCGCAGCGTCTCCGCGGTCCAGGCGCGAGCCAGGCCCCGGGCCGGCGGCGCCAGCAGGGCGTCGAGACCGTCGGCCGCCACCCCGCCGGGCGCGAAGGCACTCTCGCCCGCACACGTGCTCCGAACGCCCCGCCGCCGACCCGGCAGGGGCAGCAGCACCGTCGCCGGAAGCGGGCTGACGAGCTCGAACGAGAGCCGCCGCAGGAAGCCCGGGGTCGAGTTTTCGTTGGCGACCCCGACTACCGTTCCCACACCCTGCTTCCGCGCCGCCTCGATCGCCTCGGTCGCCAGCCGCACGAAGACGCCGCCACCGCGGGCGCGCTCCTCGACCGCGGTGTTGAGCGAGAGCGCCCCGGCGCGCTCGACGCCGTCGCCGGTCAGGGCGATCGGCACCAGCGCGTAGTGGCCGGCGCGTCCCTCGTCGTCGTCGACGTTCGCCTCGATCGCCGGACCGAATGGCGAGTCCTGGTAAAGCCAGCGCAGGTACTCAGGGCGGGAGATCCGGGTCGCATCTGGGAAGACGCGCTCCAGCAGGGCGGCGGTGGCGTCAACCGTCACGGGCGTCCTCTATAACTGGCGCGGTGACCGGGACGAAGCAGGCGCTGCCCGCGCCACCGCCGCCCCTTGCCGGAAGACCCTGCGTCGTCTGCGGCGCCCCTCTGCGTGTCGCAATCGCCGAGTGGGCGGCGCGCTGCCCCGAGTGCGGCACCTGGGCCTCCAGCCTCGAGCCGGAGATCAACGCCCGCAACACGCACGTCACCAGCGCCACCGAGATCGACCCGACGGCGCGCGTCGCCGGGCTCGAGCAGCTGCGCCGCGAGAACTTCCGCCAGATCCTCGACCGCATCGAGGCGCAGGTACCGCTGGCCGGCGCGCGCCTGCTCGACGTCGGCTCCGCCCACGGCTGGTTCCTCGACGAGGCCGCCGCGCGCGGCGCGCGGGCGACCGGCGTCGAGCCCGAGGAGGACGTCGCCGCGGGCCCCCTGCGCCGCGGCCTCGACGTTCGCTGCGGCTACTTCCCGGACGTCGTCGCCGAGTCCGAGAGGTTCGACGTCGTCACCTTCAACGACGTGCTGGAGCACATCCCGGATGCCCGCGCGACGCTCGCGGCATGCGCGCGGGTGCTGCGCCCGGGCGGCGTTCTCAGCGTCAACATCCCCAATGCCGACGGGCTCGGCTATCGCGTCGCCGCCAGCGCCGCGAGAGTCGGGGTCCACGGCCCGTTCGAGCGTTTCTGGCAGCACGGCCTGCCTAGCCCCCATTGCCACTACTTCACGCGCGCGAGCCTGGCGCGCCTGGTGGCGGACAGCGGTTTCGCGGTCGAGGAGATCGATGCGCTCTCGGCAATATCGCGTCAGGGCCTCTGGAACCGCGTGCACACCTTCCGCCGCACCAGCCCGGCCTCGGTCGCGAGCTTCGCGGCGCTGTGGGCCGCCGCGCCGGTCCTGAACCGGCCCCGCAACAGCGACATCGTTCTGATGCTGGCCCGCCGGGCCGGCGCATAGCCGCCGGGCTTGCGGGGCGGCGATGGTGTCGCTCGTCATCGTCGCCTTCTAGCTGACGCCGTGATCGCTGGGCGGGCCGGCGGAAGCGCGACCGCGGCGGCGATTGTGCATCAGCTCGACCGCGAGCAGCACCCGGGCGACGTACCAGATGCTTGCGAGCGTGCCGGCGCTGCCGCTGCCGTGGGCACGGGGCGAGGCGCTGATCGGGTGCTCGACGACCTTGGCCCCGGCGCGGCCGGCCTCGATCAGCGCCTCGACCGTGTCGCCGAGATACTCGACCGGGTAGCTGGCGGCGAACTGATCGAGCAGCGGCCGGCGGATCGCGCGGAAGCCCGAGGTCGAGTCGATCACCCTGGTGCCGGTCGCCTGCTCCGCCCGCCGGGCCAGCAGGTTCATCGCAAAGCGACGGCCGGGATGCACGTCATAAGCCCCGGCGCCGGCGGCGAAGCGGGAGCCGATCACCATGTCGGCGTTCGTCTCCTTCATCGCCCGCAGCAGCTCGGCGATCTCGTCCGGGTCGTGCTGGCCGTCGGCGTCGAGCTGCAGGGCGGCGTCGTACCCGTTCGCCAGCGCCCAGCGGAAGCCGCAGCGCAGGGCCCCGCCGACGCCGAGGTTGAGCGGCACGCTGAGCACGGTGGCGCCGGCCGCGCGGGCCTGGGCGGCGGTGGCGTCGGTCGAGCCGTCGTCGACGACGCAGACGTCGTAGCCCAGGGCCCGGGTCGCGGTGACGATGCCGCCGACGGTGCGCTCCTCGTTCAGTGCCGGGACGATCACCAGCACCCGCTTCACGTCCGCCGCCGAGAAGGCGCTCACAGCAGGGACTCCCTGCGCGGCTCCTGTGCCTCGGCCCCGTCGGACTCTGCTTCGAGCGCCCGCACCCGCGCCTCGACCAGGGCCGCGTGCTCGGCCAGGTCCTGAACGGCGCCGTGCAGGCCGGAGAGCGAGACCGAGAGCTGCAGGCAGACGAGTCCGAGGAAGCCGATGAAGACCCCCAGCGAGAAGCCGGTCGGGGTGAAGCCGAGGCTCTCGACCCGCGACGCGAACACGGCCAGCAACGGCGCCCCGACGAAGCCGATCAGCGCCACCGCCAGCCAGCCCAGTCCGTAGCGGATCGAGAGCAGCCGCCGCCGCACCAGCACCGTGGTCGAGAGCATCAGCGCCGCGGCGCCGGCCATCACGATCGGCACCTGCACGCTCACTGCGGCACCGCCCCGACGTTGCCGCGCATGATCATGAAGGCGCCCGGGAGGCTCGCGATCAGCAGGGTCGCGACCGAGAGCACCGAGATCAGGGTCGCGTCCGAGGCAGCGATCGAGACGCTGCCGAGCAGCACCACATAGGAGCCCTCGCGGACGCCGAAGCCGCCGATCGAGATCGGCACCAGCGTCACCAGGGTGACGAAGGTCAGCGCGATCGCCGCCGTCGCGAACGAGAGCTCGACGTCGATCGCCCGGCCCAGCATCACCAGTTGGAAGGCGATCAACCCCTGGTAGAGCACGCTCAGCGAGAGCCACAGCCCCAGCAGAGTTGGACTGCTGCCGTAGGCGCGAACGACGTCACGGGAATCGCGGGCCATGCTCAGCAGCTTGTCAGGGACGAAGCGGCGCAGGGCGGTGCCGCCGCGCAGCGCCACGGAGACCACGACCGCGCCGGCGACCGCGAGCACCAGCGTCGTCCAGATCAGGATCGCGTCGGCGTGGCCCGGCACGCTGCCCGGCTCCAACGCCAGCGCCAGCCAGGCGATCCCGATCATCCCGGCCAGCCCGCCGGCGCGGTCGACGACGATGCTGACCGCGACGCGGCGCAGGGCCGGGCCGCGGGTGACCAGCAGGGCGCGGGTCACGTCGCCGCCGGCCGTGGTCGGCAGGAAGGTGGCGGAGAAGGTCGAGACGGCATAGATGCGGGCCAGGCGGCCGACGCCCACCGGCACCCCGGCGCCACCCAGCAACGCGTGCCAGCGCCAGGCGCCGGCTACCAGCGCCAGCACCACCAGCCCCACCGCGAAGACGAAGTCGAGCGGCTGGCCCTCGCGCAGGCTGGTCGCGATCTGCGACCAGTCGAGCTGCGAGGCGACGATCGCGAGCAGGGCCAGGGTGACCCCGGTGCGGACCCAGACCGATCGCACCAGCCAGGAGAGGTAGCGCAGTACCTGCGACCACCGGCCCCGATCGCGCGTGGTCGCCATCGCCGCCCTCAGACCGCTGCGGTCAGGGCGACGTCGGGGACGCCGTCGAGCCGCTCGGCGAGAGGGGGGGCGGCGCCACCCACGGCGGCGAGGATCCGATCGATCCGCGGCAGCGTCGCGGCGCGGCGCGTGTGCAGGATGCGGCTCGTCAGCCAGCCCGCATGCGGCAGCACGAAGAAGGGCTCGTCGGGATCGAGGTCGTAGGGATGCACGTAGCTCCAGGCGAGCGCGTCCGGGCCGAGGCGGGCAAGCAGTCGCCTGCCGATTGAGAGCGGCACGTAGCGCAGGTAGATGCCGCCGAGGAACGGGATCATCGCCCGGCCGGCGCCCGCCACCGGACAGGGCAGCTCGATCAGCCCGTTGGGCCAGCGGAAGGGCGTGCGCGGTGCCCCCGGCCAGCCGTGCAGCGGGTTCACCGCCGGCAGCACGCTGGAGGAGTAGGTGAACCCGCAGGCGGCGATCTCGTCGATCGCCCAGGCGGTTTGCGGGGTGAGCGAGAAGATCGGCGCGCGGAAGCCGGGGACCGGCACCTGGGCGACGTCTTCGAGCAGATCCCTGCCCTCCTGCAGCTCCGCCCGCAAGCGCTCCGGGCCGACGTCGCCGAGGGTGACGTGGCGGAGGCCGTGCAGGCCGATCTCGTGGCCCCGTTCCGCCACCTGCCGAACCAGCTCCGGGTGCGAGCGAGCGAGCTCGCCGACGACGAAGACGGTGGCCCGGATCCGGCGCTGCTCGAGGAAGTCGAGGAAGCGCTCCGTCATCGCGACGAAACGCGGCTCCTGAGCGGCGTCCCGCCGGTTGTCCTCAAGGTCAAAAGTGATCGAGAGCGCCATGAATCGCTGGTACTCGGAGGGTCTGCGGCAGCCGGAGGGCGATGCTACCAGCGGCTCCAGCCACATCGCTGGACCACCGGGTGCGCCGTGCTATTCGGGGTGGATCAAGGAAATCGCGCGCCGTTTGGCTTTGCCGGCGTCAGGACGGACGATGGCCAGCGCCCGACTCTTCCCAAGAGTGGCCTTGACCAGAGACGAGACTCCGGCAGTGCGCCGAACCGGCACCTTGCGAGACGTGTCGATCGGCACCGAGTAACGGGACTTCGCCACCTGCTTGCCGTTGAGCTTGATCGCGATCGACCCCCTGCAGGTTTCGGTGACGTTGCCGTTACCGCAGGAGATCGCCACGTCGATGCGGTTCCGCCAGAGCGCCGCGCGCCGGACCGCAACCGCCGTCGTCAGCGGCGCCGGTCTTATGCGCCCGACGATCGCCGGGTTCTTCGGTTCCCACCTCTGACAGCTGCTGCCGCCGACGCAGCCGTGCTCACCCATCGCCGAGTACCAGATGTCGCCTTCCGCCCCCGCGATCACGTCCCGGGGGTCGCTTGCGCGATTGGGGAGTTCGACCTGGGTGAATCGGCCCGACGGGGTGATCCTGCCGAGGTTGCCGAATCGGGCGGTTTCATGTGCCCACACCAGTTCGGTGAACCAAAGCCGCCCGTCCGCACCCGCTGCGATCTGGTCCGGCCATGCCGACTGCGGAAGGCTGTACTCGGTGATCTCGCCGGTCGGCGTGATTTGGCCGATCCGACTTGCTCCGGGCTCCGTAAACCAGAAGTTCCCGTGGGCATCGACGGTGATGTCAGCTGGTCGGGATCCAGCGCGGAGTGAGAACTCGGTCAACTGTCCGGTCGGCGTCATATGGCCGATCTTGTCGGCGTCATGCCAGGTGAACCAAGCGTCGCCTTCATGGCCTTCGACGATCGAGGACAGACCCGCTTTGAGATCTGGAAGGGAGAATGCGACCACCTCGCCGGCGGCAGACACATATCCCACCTTGGGCACCGCACCAACCATGGAGGTGCCACGAGGCTCCCCCTGGAGAAACCACATGCCCCCCGCGGCGCGCGGGGCGATGGCCCGGGCGTCCGCGGTTCCCGCTATCTGAGACCAGGTGCCACCCGACATCGAGCGGCTGATCCTCGACCGGCCGGAGTCGTCGATCGTCCGGGCCCAGGTATCGCCTTCGGTTCCGATCGCAAGTTCGTCGGCGCCTAGCCTTGGGCCAACCGTTTCGCCAAGCGGACCTTGCGGACCCACGCGTCCGAGGCGCGGTTCGGGGTGGTCCCACGGGCCTGCGATCGAGCCGTAGATGACGGTCCCGTCGGAAGCCTGGGCAAGGCCCGCGATCCGCTTCGCTTCGACCTGGTATTCGCTCACCCCACTCGCGCCCTCAGGCCCCGCAAACCCAGCCGCGGCACAGCTCGTCGCCACGGCGAGAACCCCCACCATCGCCGTCAACAGATAAATCAGCCGCCGCATTCCCCGCATCGCCTTCCTCCGTTTGGTCAACTTACGACAACCTTGGAACGCGCGAGAAGTTGCGATTCCGCGATCGCCGGGGGCGAGCTAGCGTGGGCCGGAGCCCATCTTCGCGACGTTGCGGCGGCTCGGCTCCCGCACCTGATAATCGCCGCGGCTGAGCGCGTTCTCGAGCCAGACGTAGAGGACGATGAAGAGGTAGCGGCTGCCCATCTCTTTCATCTTCAGCTTGGCGACGCCGGCGGCGCGGTTGGTCCAGTCGGTCGGGATCACCGCGTAGGTGTGACCGCGGACGATCGCCTTCAGCGGCATCTCGACGGTGAGGTTGAAGTGCTTGGAGAGCAGCGGCTGGATCGTCTCGATCACCTCCCGCTTGTAGGCCTTGAAGGCGTTGGTGGTGTCGTTGTAGCGGTGGCGAAAGAGGATGCGGATGAACCAGTTGGCGAGCCGGTTGATGGTCAGCTTCAGGCGCGGGTAGTCGTAGACGTTGGCGCCGGCCATGAAGCGCGAGCCGAAGGCGCAGTCCCAGCCTTCCTCCAGCAGCCGGTGGTACTTGACCAGATCCTCGGGGTCGTCGGAGGCGTCGGCCATGACGATCGCGACCGCGTCGCCCTGGAAGACGTCGAGACCGGCCCGGATCGCCATCCCGAAGCCTTTTTCGTAGTGGGAGCGATGACAGCGCACGTTCGGGTTGGCGGCCCCGATCGCCTCCACCACGGCGGCCGTGGTGTCCTCGCTGCTGTCGTCGACGACGACGACCTCGTAGTCGAGCCGCTCCCGCTCCAGCACCGCGACCACGCCTTCGACGGTGCGGCCGACCGAGCCCTCCTCGTTCTGGGCCGGCATCACCACCGAGAGCTTCATGCCGGGGTCGCAGTCCAGCGCTCGAGGTTCTGCTCGTACATCTCGCGGAGGATGTCCTCGACGCCGTAGCGCAGCTTCCAGTCCGGGTAGTCGGCTTCGAACGGGGCGAGGTCGGAGATCCACCAGCGGTGGTCGCCGATCCGCGGCTCCTCGCCCATCTCCCAGCTCAGCTCGCGGCCGGAGACGCGCTCGCAGACGTCGATCGCCTCCAGCATCGAGCAGTTGGAGAAGCGGCCGCCGCCGATGTTGTAGATGGCCGCTGCACGGGGGGCCTTCCGGTAGGCATCGAAAGCCGCGATGAGATCGGCGCTGTGGATGTTGTCGCGGACCTGTTTGCCGGCGTAGCCGAAGACGGTGTAGGGCGTGCCGGTGACGGTGCACTTCATCAGGTAGGCGAGGAAGCCGTGCAGCTTGGCGCCGGCGTGCTGGGGCCCGGTCAGACAGCCGCCGCGGAAGGCGACCGTGGGCATGTCGAAGTAGCGCCCGTACTCCTGGACCAGCAGATCGGCCGCCGCCTTGGAGACGCCGAACAGGGAGTGGGTGCAGTTGTCGATCGACATCGAGGTGTCGATGCCCTTGTAATAGGGGTGGGACTCGGGCAGCTCCAGCCGCTTCTCCAGGTCCTCCAGCGGCAGCCGGTTGGGGGTGTCGCCGTAGACCTTGTTGGTCGAGCAGAAGATGAAGGGCGCCGTCGGGCAGTGGGCGCGGGCGGCCTCGAGCAGGTTGAGGGTGCCGTTGGCGTTGACGCCGAAGTCGGTCTGGGGATCGCTGGCGGCCCAATCGTGGGAGGGCTGGGCGGCGGTGTGGATCACCAGCTCGATCTGGCCGGCGTGGGCGGCGAAGATGCGCTCGATCGCGGCGCCGTCGCGGATGTCGGCGTTCTCCCAGCGGAACTCGGAGTGCTCGGAGACGAGGCGCTCGGTCACATGGGAGGTCGAGGACTCGGGGCCGAAGAAGCTGGCCCGCATGTCGTTCTCGATGCCGACGACGTCGAAGCCCTCGGCGATGAAGTGCTCGACGGCCTCGGAGCCGATCAGACCCCCGGCCCCCGTGATGATCGCAACCGGCATGCGCGCCTACTCCCTCTCCCCCGCGGGGGTGTCGATGTTGAGTGCCTGGGCGATTCGCGCTCCGTCGGCGGCTACCCACTCGTGGATGTCGGCAAGCACCTGCGCGGCGCTGCGCCGCGGCCGCCACTCGTCCAGGCCGAAGATCCTGCTGCAGTCGGAAAGGTATATGGGGACGTCCCCCGCCCGGGTCTCCGCGACCGGAGTCATCGGCACCTCGTTGCCGGTCAGCTCACGGCAGATCGCGGTCGTCTCCTGCAGCGAGAGGCTGCACTCGCGGCCGCCGCCGACGTTGACCGTGCGCCCGTCCCAAGCCTCCTGGTCGAGCAGCTGGCGCTCGACCAGGTCGACCAGGTCCTCGACGTGGAGCAGGTCGCGGACCTGCTTGCCGCTGCCGCCGAAGCCGATGTAGCTGAGCGGGTTGCCGAAGTGGTGGGCCAGCATCCAGTGGGTGAAGACCCCCTGGTCGACCTTGCCCATCTGCCAGGGGCCGGCGATGACGCCGCAGCGGTCGATCACGGCGGGCACGCCGAGGCTCGCCCGGTACTCCTCGATCAGCAGCTCGGCGGCGAGCTTGGTGGCGCCGTAGAGGGTGCGGGCGCCCTCCAGCGGGAACTCCTCGGAGAGCCCCGTGGGCGAGATCCCGGGGACCGCCTGCTCGGCGGCGATCTCGAAGCGGGTCTCGGCCTCTTCGAGGTTCAGCTCCACCTGCGGCGCGACCGGGTAGACGCGGCTGGTCGAGAGGAAGACGACGAAGGCCTCGTCGCGGCGGGCCAGCTCGAGGCAGTTGTAGGCGCCGGTGAGGTTGGTGTGGACGAGATAGCCGGTGTCGCCGTCGACGCCGCTCATCACCGAGGGCTCGGCCGAGCACTCGATCAGGGCGTCGATCCGCGCCACCCGGGCCAGGTCTTCGGGCTCGCGGACGTCGCCGCGGACGAACTCGACCCCGGCCTCCTGCAGGCGCGGCAGGTTCAGTTCCGAGCCACGCCGGTAGAGGTTGTCCAGCACCACGATCTCCCAGTCGGGATGGCGCTTGGCGAGCGAGACGGCGAGGTTGGAGCCGACGAATCCGGCCCCACCGGTGATCAGAAGACGCTGCATCGGGACGCGTGACGCTACCGGACGCGTCCGCGGCGATCCCCGCCGGTCACGAGCCCCTGGCGACGCCCGCGCGCTGCAACAACGTGTAGTCGCCGAAGCGGGCGATCGGCTCGAAGCCACGGTGCAGGTAGCGGACCAGCGGCCCCGGCGGGATCACCCCTCCGCCCCAGCCGGCGGCGATCGGGATGTTGCGCAGTAGGCAGAGGCCCTCGATGGCGCTGGTGTCGGCGATCACCTGACGCTGGTGGGCGTCGTCGAAGAGGGTCGGCCAGCCGGTCGCGGTGTAGCCGCTGGGCGGTTCCTGCTCGGACCAGACGTAGAAGCTGTCCATCCCCGGCAGCATCACCAGGGCCGGGCAGTTGGCGTCGATCGCGGCCGTGATCTGCCCGTAGAGTTCCGCGTCGGGCTGGCCGACGCGGATCGATTCGGCCCCCGGCAGGCCGAGCGGAACGGCGCCGTCGTAGGCGGCGCGGCTGTCGCGCAGCGGTTCCCGCAGGGTCGCGTTGACGACGAACCAGCCGAGCACGACGACGCCGACCGCGGCGAAGCCCGCCAGCGCCCGCCGCTCGGCCCCGGCCGGGATCGCGGCGGCGAGCCCGCGGACGCCGTTGCCGACGCAGATCGCCCCGACCGGGATCAGCAGGAAGGCGGACCAGAGCGTCTGGCTGCCGGCGACCGGATAGGCGTGCAGCGCCTGCAGCACCGCCAACAGCGGCAGCAGGAGAAGGGCGAAGGAGACGTCCGCCCGGCGCAGCGAGGGCGGCGCGATCAGCGCCACCCAGCAGAAGCCGAGCATGCTGAGCTGGTAGCCGGCGACGGTGCCGGGGTCGAAGGGCAGCAGCTTGCCGCCGACCGAGAGCGCCATCGCGATGCCGACGCCGATGCTGAAGACCGAGGTCAGAGCCAGCCAGGCGGGCCCGGGCTCGCCCTCCCGCCTGCGACTGACGTACCAGTAGGCGGCAGCGCCGGCGAGCGCCAGCAGGTCGAGGCCGTAGAGCCGCTTGCTCAGCGTCATCTGGATCGTGAAGGCATCGGCCTGGCGCAGCGGCTGGCGCAGGACGCCGTCGACGAGGCCGTCGAGGCTGGTGCCAGCGGCGACGATCGCCAAGCAGACGACGGCGCCGACGACGACGAGGCCGCCGAGCAGCCAGCCCAGCTCTTCGGCGGAGCGGCGCTCGCGGTCGCGGGCCCGGAGGACGATGACGACGGCGAGCGCGGCGGCGGCGACGTGGAAGGCGTAGCGGCGCGGCCAGAATTCGTCGAACTTGCCCAGCATCAGCACCACCGGCAGGGCGACGAAGCCGGCCTCGACCAGCAGCCGCGGCCAGCGGCGCTCGGAGAGCACCGGGTAGCTGACCACGCAGGCCAGCGCCAGCGAGGCGAGGACGAAGAAGCCGACGTTGATCTTGACCAGGATCAGAGCCGCGACCGCGCCGCCGAGGACCGCCATCGCGTAGGGCGAGACGCGGTCGCGGACAAAGCAGGAGATGGCGACGATCGCTGCCAGCAGCAGGCAGATGATCCCGCCCGGGTGCATCGGCTCGTTGGTGAGGACGCCGAGGGCGGCGAAGACCAGCATCTGCGTCGCCAGCCCCAGCAGCAGGCTGCCGGTCATCCGCATCGCCGCCAGCCCGAGCGCCAGGCTGGAGACGATCCAGGCGACCATCGTCACCGCGCGGCCGCCGTCGTGGGTGACGGGGATGCCGAAGACCGAGAACAGCCCGCCCCAGGCCTCGTAGTAGAAGGGGCCGTACTGGGTGAAGACGCGGTCGTAGAGGTCGCCGTGGTTGATGAACCCCTTCAGCGCCGTGAGCATGTAGCCCTCGTCGTCGTAGTTCATGAACCCGAAGAACATCCGCGGATGGGCGATCAGGTAAGTGACCGCGGTCACCGCCGCGAAGGCGAGGACGGCGGCCGCGATCCGGGCCCGGGGATCGCGCGACCAGCGGGCCGCGGCCTCGACGACGTTCACGATCGGCCCCCGCCGGATCTCCGCACAATCACCGGCGCAGAGTATCGGCGCGCTAACTTGGGAGGGGTGATCCGAGCAGGGATATGCACCGTCGCGCTGCTCCTCGCGCTCGCTGGCGCCAGCGCCGCCCAGGCCCTGACCCTGCAACAGGTGGGGTCCGGCTTCGAACAGCCGACCTACGTCACCTCCGACCCCGGCAACCCGGACCGGCTGTTCGTGGTCGAGCGCAAAGGCAGGATCAGGGAAGTGGTCGACGGCAGGGTCAGCACCTTCGCCGACATCAGCTCCCTGGTCAGCTGCTGCGAAGGGGAGCGCGGGCTGCTCTCGATCGCCTTCGCCCCCGACTTCGCCGCCAGCGGCCTGCTCTACGTCGACTACACCGGCAAGGAAGAACCCGGGGAGATCCATATCGCCGAGCTGCGGGCAAGCGGCACCGCCGCCCCGACCAGCACCCTGCGCCAGGTCCTGAAAATCCCCCACCCCGGGGAGATCAACCACCACGGCGGCCAGCTCCACTTCGGCCCCGACGGCCGCCTCTACGTCGCCACCGGCGACGGCGGCGGCAAAGACGACGCTCACAAGAACGCCCAGAGCCGCGCCAACCTGCTCGGCAAGATCCTCCGCATCGACCCGCGGCGCAGCGGCGCGCAGCCCTACACCGTCCCCGCCGGCAACCCCTTTCCCGCCGAACCGGCCCCGTCGAACACGATCTGGAGCTACGGCCTGCGCAACCCCTTCCGCTTCTCCTTCGACCGCCTCACCGGCGACATGACGATCGCCGACGTCGGCCAGGACGCGCGCGAGGAGCTCAACCTTGCCCGGGCGCCGCTGCTCGGCGCCGGCGCCAACTACGGCTGGAACTGCCGCGAGGGACTGATCGCGGGACCGGCGCCACCGGCGGCCGACCCCGAGTGCGCGACGACCCCACTTGGCAGCTTCACCGCTCCCGTCTTCGAGTACGCCCATACGGCGGAGGACGACTCCCCCTGCGCGATCATCGGCGGCTACGTCGTCCGCGACCCGAGCCTCGGCCAGCTCTACGGCCGCTACCTCTACGGGGACCTCTGCGTCGGCGACATCCGCTCGCTGAACCTGGCCAGCCCCTTCGCCGGCGACCGCTCCGAGGGCATCGGGACGATCCGCCTCAACTCCTTCGGCGAGGACTCCTGCGGGCGCATCTACGTGGTCGAGGAAGGCGGGCGCATCTCCCGCCTCACGGGCGCGGCGCCCGCCGTCTGCGAGCCCCCGGCACAGGTGGTCGCACAGCCGATCCCCGTCGTCGCGCCCGGCGCTCCTACCTTCATCGGGATCAAGGCGCAGCGGCGCCGGGTCGAGCGCGGCAGGCGGGCGCTGCTGACCGTCTGGGTCTCCCCCTGCGCCGGTCGCAAGGGCAAGCCGGTGACGCTGCTGCGCAACGGCCACCGCAACGGATCCAGGTTCCTCAGCCGCGCCTGCACCGCCAACTTCACGCCGCGGATCGGCCGCGGCACCACCTTCGCCGCCTTCACCTACGAGGACCGGGTCGACAACTACCTGCCCGGCAAGTCGCGCAAGCTGAAGATCCGCCTCGCCCACCGCAAGCGTCGCTGAACCGGCCCTGAAATTTCTTCAAGTCGTTTGCCTTGGCGCGTAACCGGTCAAGGCCGGGGCGATAGCGTCGTGCCATGGCGACCCAGCTGACCGCACGTCCGAGCCGAGGCAGTATCGTACGTACCGACTTCTTCCAACACGTACGTATGAGAGTGGAGGCACCCATGGCCATCACCGCCTCGAAGCTGCGGGCAAACGTCTACCGACTCCTCGACGAGGTCCTCGAGAGCGGCCGGCCGCTGGAGATAGAGCGCAAGGGGAAGACCCTCGTCATCGCCCCGAAGGAGGCTCGATCGCTCTGGGAGCGACTGCCTCGTCGCGAGGGTGCGATCGTGGGCGATCCCAGCGATCTGGTCCAAATGGACTGGTCCTCGGAGTGGAACCCTGATCCTGATTGACACCCATATCGCCCTCTGGCTCTACGCCGGCATGTCCGAGCGCCTCCCCGACCCCGCCAGAGCGCTGATCGAGGAGCACGAGCCCCGCCTCTCGCCGATGGCGGCCCTCGAGCTGGCCTACCTGCACGAGGTCGGCCGGGCACGGGACCCGCTCGCCACCATGCTGGAGGCGCTGCGCAGAGACGTGCAGCTCGAGATCGCCGACGCCCCGCTGGCGGAGGTCGCCCAGGCAGCCGCCGGCCTCAGCTGGACCCGCGACCCCTTCGACCGCCTGATCGCCGCCCACGCCATCGTCGCCGGCTCCCCCCTCCTCACCGCCGACAGGACGATCCTGAAGAACCTGCCCCAGGCAACCTGGGGCTGAGCGCAGCGGGCGATTCGGGCCCTAGGGCCGGGCGCGACCGCCGGTGATGCGGACGAAGGCGTGCCAGGCGGGCTTGGCGTGGAACTTCAGGCCTTCGCGGAAGAGGCCGACCGAGTCGCAGAAGGTGCAGGTGTCGTCGAGGTCCTTCCAGGAGAACCAGTAGACCTGCTTGAGGTTGAGCCGCCGCCGGTTCTCCAGCAGGTACCCGTAGGAGTCCTTGAGCTGCTTGACCTGGCCGCGGATTCCCTGCTCGAAGGCGACTTCCTTGAAGTTGTTCTGCGAGCCCCAGCCCATCTCGGTGACGTAGAAGGGGACTCCCCGGTCGCGGTTCTCGATCGTGACCTCGTGCAGCGCTTCCGCCATTTCCTCCAGCGTTTCCGCGTCGACCGCGTAGGGATGGAGGGCGATGCCGTCGAAGCGGCTCTTGATCCCCGGCGAGCGGTAGACGGCGTCGAGGAACTTGTCCGCCGGCATCCCCTTCGCACCGCCCGCGGTCGGTTCGCCGAAGAGGCCGGAGAGCAGCACTTTGGCCCCCGGGTCGACGCTTTTGATCGCCGGCCCGGAGATCTGCACCAGCTTCGCGTAGCGCTGCGGCGAGGCGGGGTAGGCGAAGTAGAAGAAGTTGGCCTCGTTCCAGATCTGCCAGGCGCGGATCGGTTTCGGCCGCGGGATCGCCGGCTCGTACTGGACCACCCCCGGCGCCCGCTCGCGCCAGAAGTCGCCGCCGGGGCCGTAGCGCTTCACCGCGGCCTTGAGGAAGGCGGTCCAGGCGCCGCGCGCGTTTGCGTTGTTGACCGGCAGCGTCGTGTATTTGCGGGCGATCCAACTCGGCGTGCTGTAGATGAAGGGCAGCACGCTGATCCCGTGACGGGCGGCGATCGCGACCACCGGGTCGAAGCCGGTCCAGTTGTAGCCGCCTTTCCTGGTCGCCTGCACCCCGTTCCAGGGCAGCGGCCAGCGGATGCTTTCGATCCCCCCCGCCTTCATGTATTCGAGGTCGCGATCCGTAAGTTCGTTCTGCGGGCCGATCCCGAAGAAGCCCTTGGGAGCGCGCGGCGGCGCCTTTGCCGACCCCACCTGGGCGCTGGCGAAAAGCGCCCCCAGGAGGCAGAGGAGAAGCAGGGCGATTGGCAGGCGTCGTCTCATCGAGCAGGGAAAGGTAGCGGTCGCGTCACTCTGCAACCCGACGGCGGCGAAAATGTAGCGATCCCGCCAACGCGGGCTGGGAGGGACTAGTAGATGCCGCCGAGCTTGCGGTGGTCCCAGCTGGCGGTGCGCACCGGCTTGAACTGGATCGCGACCCGCTTCGGCGCCTGCGCTTCCAGCCCCGCCCTGGCATCGCCGTCGATCGCGGAGATGCCGTCGGCGTAGCGCAGCGTCAACTCCTCGGCGAAGCCGAGCACGGTCTCGAGGTCGCGGTGGATCGTCGCCTCGGCCTCGATCGCCGCCCCGCGCAGCTCGCCGTACTCGTGGCCGGTCTCGACCAGGACGGTCGCCCGCGGGTCGCGTTCGAGGTTGCGCACCTTCTGCGATTTCGCGTAGGTCCAGATCCAGACTTCGCCCTGGCGAGGCACGAACCAGAGCGGCATCGAGTGCGGCCAGCCGCGCGGGCCGAGGCTGGAGACGACGGCGATCCGCTCCGTGCCGAGCAGCTCCAGCAGCTCGGCCTCGCTGAGCACGATCTGATCGCGGCGGCTCACCCGCCGCACGCTACCGGGCGAGCAACCGCGCGAGCACTCCCCGGGGGCCGGAGTAGAAATCGCGGAAGGCCTGCACGGCCTCCGGGTCGAGCTGGGTCCCGGCTTCGGCGTCGAGCAGCGCCAGGGCGTCGCGATGGCGACTGGCGGGCCGGTAAGGGCGGGTCGAGGTGAGCGCGTCGAAGGTGTCGGCGACAGCGACGATGCGGGCCCCGAGCGGGATCTCCTCGCCGGCCAACCCATCCGGGTAGCCGGTGCCGTCGAGGCGCTCGTGATGGTGGCGGACGATCGCCGTCAACTCCTCGTCGCCGAGCCCGGCGACCATCCGCTCGCCGGCGGCGGCATGCCGCTTGACCAGGTCGAACTCAGCGGCGCTGAGCGGGCCCGGCTTGTTGACGACGGCGGCGGGCATCTCGAACTTGCCGATGTCGTGGATCGCACCCGCCCGCCGCAGCCGCGTCACCTGCTCGCGCGACAGGCCCATCTGGCGGGCGATCCCGGCGGCGTAGCGGGAGACCCGGCGCGAGTGGCCGCCGCTGCCGGGGACCCGCACCTCGAGCCCAGCCGCGAGCCGGGAGAGGCTACGGGCGCAGGCGCCGGGGTCGAGGGCCGGCGGGCCGTACTCGAGCGAACCAGGTTTAGTCAGCGCCTCCATAGCTTCCGAGTCCCTACCCGGATCTATCTTGTACCACGCCTTACTTACTTTTTATATAGATCATTCAATGATTTTGGACGAAAAAAGCTCGTCTATAAGCGGTCGGAGTCGTGGCAGTGGCGCGGCGGAAGTGGTCGCGCAGCGAGGCCGCGGTGCCGAAACCGCAGCGCCAGGCGACGGCCTCCACGGGGAGCCCTGACTCCTCCAGCAGGCGCCGCGCCTCCAGCACCCGGCGCGCGAGCAGCCACTGCAGCGGCGTCGTCCCGGTCTCCTCGCGAAAGCGCCGGGCGAAGGTGCGGGGGCTGACCCCGGCGTGGGCGGCCATCGCGGCGACGTCGAGGGGCTTTTCCAAGCGGTCGCAGGCCCAGCGCCTGGTCGCCTCCAGCGAGCCGGAGGCCAGCGCGGGCGCCGGCGGCTTGGCGAACTGGGCCTGGCCGCCCTCGCGCTGGGGCGCCGCGACCATGTGGCGGGCGACCCGCTCGCCGGCGGCGGCGCCGAAGTCCTTGCGGATGACGTGCAGGCTGAGGTCGATGCCGGCGCTGAGGCCGGCTGAGGTCATCACCGCGCCCTCGTCGACGTAGAGCGCGTCGGGGTCGACCGCGACCGCCGGGAAGCGCCGCGCCAGCTCCCCCGCCCAGGCCCAGTGCGTCGCCGCCCGGCGGCCGTCGAGCAACCCGGCATGAGCGAGCGCGAAGGCGCCGGAGCAGACCGAGAGCACCCGGGTGCCGCGCCGGCCGGCGGCCCGCAGCGCCGCCAGCGCCTCCTCCGCCGGCGGGTCGAGAACGGCGGCATAGGCGGGGACGACGATCGTCTCGGCCCGCCGCAGCGCCCCCAGGCCCGCCTGCGGTCGGACCCCGAAGCCACTCGTGGTGCGGATCTCCTCCCCGTCCACGGAGCAGGTCGAGAACTCATAGAGCGGCTCCCCCCCGGGCCGAGCCGCCAGCCCAAACGCCTGCGCCGGCGCCGTCAGGTCGAAGGCGACGAGACCCTCGAGACAGAGCGCAACCACCCGGTGCCTGGAGCTGGGCATGGCAGAAATCTAGCGAACATTGGCATTACTGCCTCTGGCAATGGCGGCCGGCGCCCGCGAGGATGGCCGCATGGAAATAGCGATGCTTATCTACGACGAGCTGGCCGCCCTCGACGCGGTCGGGCCCTATGAAGTGATGCGCAACGTGCCGGGTTGGGACCTGCGTTTCGTCGCCAAGGAGAGGGGCACGGTCCGTGACGAGAACGGCGCCCTCGGCCTGGTCGCCGACCACAACCTGGCGGAGGTCACCCAACCGGACCTCGTCCTCGTCCCCGGGGGCGCCGGCAGCCGGCCCCTGCTGGAAGACGAGGAGGTGCTGGAGTGGCTGCGCGAGGTCGATCGCCGCAGCCGCTGGACGACCTCCGTCTGCACCGGCTCGCTGCTGCTCGGTGCCGCCGGCCTGCTCGAGGGCAAGCGGGCGACCTCCAACTGGCTGTTGCTCGAGGCGCTGCGCCGCTTCGGGGCCGATCCGGTCGGCGGGCGCTTCGTCGTCGACGGCAAGATCGTCACCGCGGCCGGGGTCACGGCTGGGATCGACATGGCCCTCCATCTCGTCTCACTCGAGGCGGGGCCCGAGGTGGCTCAGGCGATCCAGCTCGGCATCGAGTACGACCCCGACCCGCCCTTCGACTGCGGCTCGCCGGAGAAGGCCCCGGCCGAGATCGTCGAGCTGGTCACCGCGGTCTCCAGCGCCGGCGACCCGCTACTCCGCGGGGACTAGCTCCAGCTCCCGCCAGGGCCCCTCGCCCGCCATCGGCTGGGTCCGTCCCTCCAGCCAATCGGCCTGGAGGTCGTCGTAGTGGGGGCTGGCGGGGTGGCCGGACTGGCCGGTGAACATCTGCCAGCGCGAGCGGTCGGGGGCGGTCGGGTCGGCGACCATGCGCCAGCTCGGCGCCCAGACGGCGCGGTAGGGATCGTTGGGGTCGTAGGCAATCTGGCTCACCGTCTCCTGCGCACCGCCGGCGCGCAGGCGGCGGTTGAGCAGGCGCCGCAGCAGCGGGTTGGCCTCCCCCAGCGGGTGCGGGAACTCCATCTCGTGGACGTGGCCCCAGCGCCAGCCCTCGGGGTCGGGGCCGAAGCGCTCTTCGAGGTCGTCGAGGGCGCCCGCCAGCGTCTCCAGGACCAGCTCCTCCCAGGGTCGGCCGATCAGCTCCTCGTCGCCTTCCTCCCACAGCCCCATCAGGTGCGAGTGCCAGCGCCAGGGCGAGGTGCTGTGCGGGGTGAAGCCGTTGTCGGCGCGGTCGAGCCAGCGCTCGCAGAGGTCGCGGTCGCCGATCGCCGCCCTCGCCACCTCGCGCGCCAGCCGCAGCAAGAAGGCCTGGTAGACGGTGCCGGCGATGGTGTCCGGGTCGAGCCGGCCGTCCCAACTGCGCAGGCGCTCGACTGCGCTCAGCTCACGCTGGCCGCGCGGTGACAGACGCCCCAGCCGCCGCGCCACCTCGATCCCCGGCAACGAGAGGTTGTCGGTCTGCATCGCCTCGAAGCCCTCGACGTCGTGGCGCTCGCTCTCCTCCAGCAGCTGCTCGATCCGCTTGGCGCGGAACCCGTCCAGCCATTCGCTGGTGATGTGGTGCGGGTACTCGTCGCCGACGATGCGGTTGTTGGCGGTGACCAGGTAGCCGCTCTCGGGGTCGACCAGCTCCGGCAGCTCCTCGTAGGGGACCGTCCCCTCCCACTCGAACTCGCCGGTCCAGCCCGGCTTCGGCAGGTCCGGGCAGCCGCCGCGGCGGCGCGGCAGGCGGCCGATCAGCTTGTAGCCGATCGAGCCGTGGCGGTCGGCCCAAATCAGGTTCAGTGGAGGCGAGGTGTGCCCGGCCAGCTTGGCGACCAGCTCCGGGCCGGAGTGGATCTCGAGCTGCTCGAACAGGCCCAAGTAGGCGCTGGGTTCGTTCAGCGCCAACCAACTCAGCGCCAGCGGCTCGTCGGCGTCAGCCCCGAGCGCCTCGTTGACGATCGGCCCGTGGCGAGTGCAGCGAATCTCCAGCTCGACCGGTGCCTGTCCCTTGACGGCGATCTCCTCGCGCACGATCTCCAGCGGCCGCCACTCGCCCTCGAACAGGTAGGCGTCGCCCTCGATCCGCTCGACGAAGAGGTCCTGGACGTCGGCCATGACGTTGGTGAAGGTCCAGCAGACGTCGTTGTTCTGGCCGTACTGGACCCCGGGAATGCCCGGCAGCGAGGCGCCGCGGGCGAAGCGGTCGCCGTGGCTCAGGCCCACCTGGTACCAGATGCCCGGCATGCTCGGGGGCAGGTGCGGGTCGCCGGCGATCAGCGGCGACCCGGTGGCGCTGCGCTCGCCGCTGACGGCCCAGTTGTTGGAGCCGCTGGCCTCCGCCGCCAGGCCCATCGAACGCCGCACCGCGTCGATCTGCTCGACGATCGCGAGGCCGTCGCCGCTCCACGCTTCCTGGTTGACGATCGGGTTGTCGGCGGGGTAGGCCGGGTCCAGGCGCGCGGTCAGCTCCGGGCCCAGCTCCCGCAGCATGTCGGCCCGCAGCAGCTCCCGCTCCCAGTTGGTCGAGAGGCCGAAGGCGAGCAGCTTGCCGAGGCTGAGGACGTCGACCGGCCGCCAGGGCTCGAACTCGAGGCGCAGCAGCTGCATCTCGAACGGCAGCGCCGTCGCGGTGGCGGCAGCGGCGTTGACCCCCGCGCAGAAGCGCTCGAGCAGGGCGCGCAGCTCTGGCTCCAGCGCCGTCGCCTCGCGCTCGGCGGCGCGGCGGATGCCGAGCGTGCGCATCAGGCGGTCGACGGGCAGCCCCTCCTTGCCGGCCATCGCGGAGATCCTGCCCTCGACCGCGCGGCGGTAGAAGTCCATCTGCCAGAGCCGGTCCTGACCGTGGGCGAAGCCCTGGGCGAAGTAGAGGTCGCCCGACCGCTCGGCCTCGATATGGGGCACCCCCCAGCGGTCGCGGCGCACCCGAACCCGACCCTCCAGCCCCGCCAGCTCGATCGTCCCGCGCTGCTTCGGCAGCGGCCGCCGCGCCAACCAGTGCCAGGCGGCCGCCGTCGCCGCGGTCGCAAGCCCGGTGCCAGCGAGTCCGGCGAACAGACCCGCCCGGGCGGCCCTGCTTTTGCTCAAGCCGCGCATAGCGATTGTTTATCACCTGGCTGGCTGGCCAGGAAGTGCGGTCGCTCCGCCGCGACTTTCCGGGTAGCGTCGAGTTGTTGGGCTGCAAGCAAGCAAAGGCGAGGGGAGACGGATGGAGATCGGCGTGAGGCGTCGTCGGGTGCAATGGGTCTGGATCGCGGCCCTGGTGCTGAGCTGCCTGGCGGCAGCGCCGGCCGCGGCGAAGCAAGGTGGCGGCAAGGGCTCCGGGCCGCAGCCCACCCAGGCAGGTCGACTCGACCCCAGCTTCGGCAAGGGCGGCAAGGCGCTGGTCGCTTTCCCAGCGGCGCCGAACAGCGACGTCGGCGTCAAATACGACCTCCCCTTCCAGTTCACCGCCGGCGAGTTGAAGATGGTGGCGTCGCCGGGCGGCAGGACCGTCGTCGCCGGCAGCACCAGGGTCGCCCGGCTGCTGGCCAACGGCAAGCCGGATCGCCGGTTCGGCAACGGCGGCGTGACGGCGATTCCCGACCTGCCCGGCCGCACCTTCGTCCTCGCCGCGGCCGCGGTCGATTCCCAGGGCCGCGTTCTGGTCGCCGGCTCGACCCGGCCGCTGCCGACCGAATCGACCCCGGACCCGCTGCTCAGCTCGGCGGCGGTGATGCGATTCAGCGCCGACGGCTCCCTCGACACCAGCTTCGGCGGCCAGGGCGTCCTGATTACCGACTTCGGCGTCAAAGCGCCCGAAATCGGCTCCGGCCGCTACCTGGGCGCCGCCATCGGCCTCCGCAGCATCGTCGTCGACTCGCAAGACCGGCCGTTGTTGACCGGTGGATTCGTCGCCAAGATCACCTACTGCGCCGGGCCCAACGTGGCGGTCTCGACCGCCTTCGTCGCCCGCCTCACGGAAACCGGCAGCCAGGACCCGAGCTTCGGCGACAACGGCCTGCGTCAGGTCGCTGACTTCGCCTCCTTCGGTCAGGGCAGCCTGCTTTCCGGAGGCCTGATCGCGGTCGGCACGGCGAAACCCAAGTGCGAAGGGGGTGGCCCGCCGGTGGTGCTGACCGGCTTCAACGCCGGCGGCAGCCTCAACCCCGGCTTCGGCTTCGCCGGGTTCCGCACGGTCGGCTTTCAGAACGCCCCGGCAATGGCGATCGCCCCCTCGGGCAAGATCCTCCTGCTCGGCGCCAAGAGCAAGGAGACGCAGCTGATCATGCGCCTGCTGCCCAACGGCACGGCCGACCCCGGCTTCGGCCGCACCGGCCAGGTCACCGTGCAGCCGCCCGCGCACGCCGCCTTCGCGGCGCTGACCGCGGACAAGCGCGGTCGCCTGCTGCTCGCCGGTCGCATCACCAAACGCATCAAGCGCAGCGGCCTGACCCGCTCGAGCTTCCTGCTCGGCCGGCTCAATCCGAAAGGGAGCGTCGACCGCTCCTTCGGCCACCGCGGCGCGGTCGCGACCGGCTTCGGCGGACCCAGCAGCGCCTTCGCCACGCAGGTGGCACTCGACCCGAAGGGCCGGATCATGGTCGGGGGCGGTGTCTCGACCCCACGCCTGAACACTGGCGGCGGCTTCGCCCTCGCCCGCTACCTCGGCGAGCGCTGAGGGCCGGCGGCGCCGGGGGCGGCCTAAGCGCGCACGTCGCCCGGCAGCCGCCCCTCGCCCTCGAGCTTTTCGAGGTGGGCCTCCATCGCCATCGCCGCCATCGGCAGCAGCTCCAGCGGGACGTCGTCCCAGGCCTCGGCGAGGAGGGCGGCGCGGGAGCGCTCGCCGCGGTCGAGGGCGGCGAGCAGGCGGCGCTCGCGCATCTCACGGTGCTCGACGTACTCGGCTAGCTTGGCCGCCGGGTCGGTGACCCAGGGGCCATGGCCGGGCGCGATCAGCTCGATCTCCTCCCCCTGCAACAGGCGCAACGAGCCCATGAAGGCGGCGAGGGAGTTGTCGCCCGGGGGGACGATCGTCGAGCCGAGGCCAAGCACGAGGTCGCCGCTGAAGCAGACCCCGTCCTCGCTGAGGAAGCAGACGTGGTCGGCGGCGTGGCCGGGGGTGGCGAGCACGCGCAGGCCGCCGTGGGTCTCCCCGCCGGCGGGGAGCACGACGTCGACTCCGAGCCGGTCCGCCCCCGCCGTGTGGTCGCCGTGGGAGTGGGTGAGGAGGACGAGCCCGAGCCCGCCGCGGGCGGCCGCGGCGGCGCGGATCGAGTCCAGGTGCCCCTCGTCCTCGGACCCCGGGTCGATCGCGACACAGGGATCCGCCCCATATAGATAGGTGTTCGTCCCCTCCAGCGTCATCGGCCCCGGGTTGGGGGCGACGATCCGCAGAACCTCAGGGTGCCCCGGCGCCTCGGTCAGCCGCCGATCTCCTTGGCGATCGCCTCGCGGGCGTCCTCGGGCTCGAGCACGACCAGGTCGCCGGCACCGCGGAGGATCTCCCGCACCAGCCAGGACTTGCCGGCGTAGGGAAGCTCGACGACGACGGCGCCGTCGGCCAGCTCCTCGACCACGGTCCGCTCCTCGCGCAGCCAGCGCGCGCGCTCCGGCGAGACCCAGACCCGGGCGACGTGGGCGGTCGGGACTTCGCCGTGGGTCATCCAGCCCTCGACCCCGGCCAGCTCCTCGACCTCGGCCCGCGGCTCGAAGGTCTGCTCGGAGAGCGTTGCCTCCTTGACCCGGTCGAGCTTGAAGTGGCGGACGCCGCCTTTGGTCAGGTCGTAGCACTCGACGTACCAGCCCTCGCGCCCGTTCTCGAGCCGGTAGGGCTCGACCGAGCGGTCGGTGAACTGGTCCTCGTTCTCCTTGTAATAGCTCAGCTCCAGCACCCTGCTGGCGGCGATCGCGTCGTTTACCTTGCGCGCCACCTCGGCGTCGCCACCGCCGGCGGAGGCGATCTCCAGCCCCTCCTCCGAGGGATCGTGGCCGAGCGCGACGACGATCTTCTTGCGCGCCTTCTGCAGGTCGGTCTGCGGCAGGTGGTCGCCGAAGAGGTCGATCGCGGCGACCAGGGCCTTGGCCTCCAGCGGCAGCAGCCGCGCGGGGCGGGCGAAGTTGTCGCCGTAGGGCTCGGAGTCGACCTCGATCTCGTCGCCGACGTATTCGGCGTAGAGGACGTAGGTGCCGCCGCCGAAGTTGACGACGTTGAGCAGCTCGACGTCCTCGCGCAGCTCCTCGTCGGTCAGTTCCAGCCGCTGGCGCAGCTCGGCGACCTGCAGCCGCTCGCCCTTTTTCGCCGTTTCGATCAGCATCCCGGCGAGGGTGACGAGGCGGGCGAAGCGCTCGGGCCGGATCGCCGCCTCGCCGCGGCCGTTGGAGCGGGCGCGGCGCGGAGTGTCGCGCAGCGGCCGGTCGACGATCTCGGCCGCCTCGAAGCCGTTGTGGTGGCGGTCGTGGAGCAGCGCCAGCCGCTGCTCGGCCTCCTCGCGCAGGTCGTCGGGGCCCAGCACCTGGGCGTTCTGGCGCCAGCGCAGGACCCAGGCGATCAGCTCCCGGTGCGAGGCGTAGCTGGTTTCGAAGACCTGGCCCTTGCCGGGGGCGCCGTCGGCCTTGACCGCCGGGCGCAGGGCGCCGTAGCTGCCGTAGTCGCGCTCGATCAGCCAGGCGATCCGCTCGCGGATGAAGATCTTCGCCGTCCCCCGCTCCTCCCCCAGCTGCCAGTCGGCGCGGCTGCCGTAGTCGCGGCGGTCGAAGTCCTCGGGCGGGGAGAAGTCGTGCTCGGCCTTGGAGGCGTAGCCGACCTTGCCCTGGATGCGGGAGAGGCGGAAGACACGCACCGCTTCGCGCTCGTGCGAGAGGCCGATCAAATAGAACTGGCCGCCGCGGAAGACCAGGTGGTACGGGTCGACCTTGCGCTTCTCGGTCTCGCCCCGCTCCATCGTGTAGTAGGTGAACTCGATCGTCTTGCGGCGGCTGATCGCGGTCTCGATCTTGGAGAGGCGCTGGGAGAGGTCGCGGCCGCCGGCGGAGGCGGTCATCGCCATCTCGACCGGGGCGCGCTCGCCCTCGACCAGCGGGTTGGGGTGGCCCCAGGCGACCTGCTGCAGGGCCAGGCGCAGCGGCTCGGCGTAGGCGAAGCCGCCATCGGTCAGCAGCAGCAGCGCCGTGCTCAGCGCCGCCAGCTCCTCGTCGGTGAATTTGATCGCGTCGAGGTAGAAGTTCTCCGGCGGCAGCGAGTAGAGCTCGGCCTCGAAGAAGCCCTCGCCCGGCTTCTCGACCCCGAGCTGGATGCCGAGGCTTTCGAGCTCGGCTCGGTCCGCGTAGAAGCGCCGCGCGAACGCGTCGTCGTTCATGTCGCTGTACCCCTCCACCTCCCGCTTGATCTCGAGCGCCGAAACAGGCCTGCCTTGGGCCATCAGGAACGAGATCAACGAGAGCTGGCGAATCAGCTTCTCGGTGTCCTTCGCCACGGGTCGCAGGATAGTCTGCGGCCCACGCCATGGACATCCTGCGCAACCTCTTCGGGAGCCTGACTTCCGGCATTATCCGGCTCCTGGTCACCGTCGGCATCCTCGCGGCGGCCTATTTCTTCATCGTCAAGCCGGTCCTGAAGACGACCGACAACGCGATCGAGAGCGCTAACCAGAGCTTCGAAAAGTCGTTCGGCGTGCACGGGACGGACCTGACCGACATCTCCGGGACGATCGAGGACGTCAACCGCAAGATCCGGCACGACATCCGCCGTTCCTTCCACGCGGCCGAGAAGGCGGGCAACCCGAAGCGCCTGGTCAAGTGCATCCAGCGGGCCCAGGGCGACGTGCACCGCATCCAGCGCTGCACCGTCAAGTTCTAACCCGCCGCCGCCAAAGGGGGGAGAAATCCCGTTGCGGCAGTCCTTTGTACCCCTATGCGTCACAAAGGACTGCCGCAAGTGCCGGGGTCGGTTCGCCGGACCTCCGGACCCGCGTTGGCCGAGCTGGCCGAGCGGCAGCATGGCGTGGTTTCGATTCGCCAGCTTGAGCGAAAGCTTGGCTACTCACGCAAGGCGGTGCAGCGTGATGTCGCCACAGGACGCCTGCATCCCTTGCACCGCGGGGTCTACGCCGTCGGCCACCGGCTCGTCCCGACCCACGGACGCTGCCTGGCTGCGGTGCTCGCCTGCGGGCCAGACGCGCTGCTGAGCCATCGCTCCGCCGCCTGGCTCTGGGGGATCACGCGATACGGACCGGCGCCGCTGCACGTGACCTCGCCGATACCGCGCAAGCCACGACTCCCGATCAAGCTCCACCACTCGCGCATCCTGACCACGGACGACCGCGCCTTCGAAGACGGGATTCCGGTCACCGCCCTGCCACGCACCTTGCTCGATTGCGCCACTGAACTACGCCTTTCCGACGTACGGCGGATGCTCGAGCGCAGCGAGGAGCT
>Ga0164241_10001561_pt1 | contig 27644 bp, 27 predicted proteins | sample OricomyardsoilBY_FD_108780 | JGI IMG/M metagenome (GOLD analysis project Ga0164241, IMG submission 108780) | Backyard soil microbial communities from Emeryville, California, USA - Original compost - Back yard soil (BY) | ecosystem: Environmental > Terrestrial > Soil > Unclassified | place: USA... | reverse complement strand
TCTCGCTGGCCAGGTTGCGTGGGCCGATCACCTTGACGCCGTTCTCGACCACGGTCTGGCCGGCCTCGGTCAGCTCGCAGTTGCCGCCGGTCTCGGCGGCGAGGTCGACGATCACCGAGCCGGGCTGCATGCCGCGCACCGCGTCAGCAGTGATCAACAGCGGCGCCGGGCGACCGGGGATCGCTGCCGTGGTGACGATCACGTCCTGCTTGGCGGCGTTCTCGCCGAGCGCGTCGCGCACCTGAGCGTTCTCCTCGTCGGTGAGCGGGCGTGCGTAGCCGCCCTCTCCCTCGGCGTCGGGGATGAAGTCGAGCTCCAGCGGCCGACCGCCGAGCGAGGCGATCTGCTCCCAGGCGGCGCGGCGGATGTCGAAGCCGGTGACGATCGCGCCGAGGCGCTTGGCGGTGGCAACGGCCTGCAGGCCGGCGACACCGGCGCCGAGCACGAGAACCTTGGCCGGCGGAACGGTGCCGGCGGCGGTGGTCATCATGCCGAAGAAGCGGCCGGACTCGCGGGCGGCGATCAGGGTCGCGGCGTAGCCGGCGGCGGCGGCCTGCGAAGAGAGCGCGTCTATCGCCTGGGCGCGGGTCGTGCGCGGGATCGCCTCCATCGCGAAGCTGGTCACGCCGGCCTGGGCAAGCGCATTGTTCGTCTCGGCCGCGGTCCACGGCGAGAGGTGGCCGACGAAGAGCTGGTTGGAGTTGAGGCGGCCGATCTCAGCGGCGGAAGGGGCGGCGACGCGAAGAACCACGTCGGCGCCCCACGTAACCTCGCCCTCGACGACTTCGGCCCCGGCCTCCGTGTACTGGGAGTCGGGATGACCGGCCGCGTCGCCGGCACCGGACTCGACCACCACGTCAACCTTCTCGTTGGCGGCGAGCGACTTGACTACGTCAGGGACGAGCGCGACACGGCGCTCCCCCTCGGCGGTCTCTTTCGGTACTCCGATCTTCATACGGCGGCGGCGGAGACTATGCGATGAGCGCCGCTAGGCGCTTCAACGTATGGAGCTGCTCGGCCCGCTCGGCATGGACTGGGGAGACGATCAGGCGGTCGATTCCGGCGCCACGGAAGCGCTCGACCCGCTCGGCGACCTCGGCCTCGGTACCGACGAGCGAGGTCGCCTCGACGACCTCGTCGGGCACCGCCTCGAAGGCACCGGCACGGTCGCCATCCTGGAAACGGCGCTGCACCTCATCGGCGACGTCGCCGAAGCCGAAGCGATGAGCGAGGTCGACGTAGAAGTTGGTTTTGCGGCTGCCCATGCCGCCGAAGTAAAGAACGAGGCCGGCCTTGACGACCGCCTTGGCGGCGTCGAGGTCGCCGTCGATCGCGACCTGCAGCGAGGGCGAGACCTCGAGGTCGGAGCGCTGCCGGCCGCCTTTGGCGAAGCCGGCCTCGAGATGCTCGCCCCAGGTCTCCTGGAAGGCATCGACGCTGAAGAAGATCGGGATCCAGCCATCGGCGATCTCGGCGGCCATCTCGACCGATTTGCGGCCGATCGCGCCGACGAAGACCGGGATCTGGTTGCGCTCGGGGTGGAAGTTGAGCTTCAGCGCCTTTCCCTCGCCATCGGGTAGAGGCAGCTGGTAGTGCTGGCCCTGATGATCAACCGGCCCCTCGCGGGCGATGATCTCGCGGACGACCTCGATGTACTCGCGGGTCCGTCCCCAGGGCTTCGCGTAGGGAACGCCGTACCAGCCCTCGGAGACCTGCGGGCCGGACGGGCCGAAGCCGAAGATGAAGCGCCCGCCGGAGAGCTTGTCGATCGTCGCCCCTGCCATCGCCGCGGCGGCGGGCGGGCGGGCGGGCACCTGCAGGATCGCCGCGCCGAGCTTGATCGTCGTCGTCTGCGGCGCCAGCCAGGCCAACACGCTGACCACGTCGGAGCCGTAGGACTCCGCTGCCCAGACCGACTCGAAGCCGGCGTCCTCTGCGGCGCGGACCACCTCGAGGGCGTCCTCGCCAGCCGGGCCGATGCCCCAGTAGCCAAGGTTGAGTCCGAGCTTCAGTGCCATCCGAGACGGACCCTATTGAATAGGCGCAATGACTGACGCGGCGATCGAGCAAGGCCTCTCCGGCGCAACGGCGGCAAAGCGTCTGCGCGAGCTGGGGCCGCCGGCCGAGGACTCCTCGCGCTCGACCTCCAGCATCGTCGCCGGCAACGTCTTCACGCTCTTCAACGCGATCATCGGCGCCTTCTTCGTCCTCGACCTCGGACTGGGCCTCTACGCCGACTCGATCTTCGGCCTGATCGCGGTGATCAACTCCTACATCGGCATCCGCCAGGAGCTGAAGGCGAAGCGCACCCTCGACGAGCTGGCGGTGCTGGTCGCCCCCCACGCCAAGGTCGTGCGCGACGGCGCTGTGGTCAGCCTGCTCGCCGAGGAGATCGTCCCCGGCGACGTGGTCCTGGTCGAGCCCGGCGACCAGCTCGTCGCCGACGGCGAGATGATCCGCGCCCGCGGCATGACGGTCGACGAGTCGATGCTGACCGGCGAGGCCGACGGCGTCCGCAAGGACCTCGGCGACCGCGCCCTCTCGGGCTCCTTCTGCATCAGCGGCTCCGGCTACTACGCCGTCGACGCGGTTCGCGAGGAGAGCTACGCGGGGCGATTGGCCGGCGAGGCCCGCACCTTCCGTCATCCGCCTTCGCCCCTGCAGGAAGAGGTCAACCGCGTGATCGTCGCCTGCGTCTACGTGATGGCGCCGCTGGCGGCGATCCTGATCCTCACCCTGAAGCTGCGCGATACCGGGCTCGAGGAGGCGGCGCAGACCGCCACGGCGGGGCTGGTGACGCTGATCCCCGAGGGCCTGGTGCTGCTGATGAGCGTCACCTTCGCGGTCGCCGCCGTGCGGCTGGCAAAAAAAGACACCCTGGTGCAGCAGATGAGCGCCACCGAGAGCCTTGCCGCCGTCGACACGATCTGCGTCGACAAGACCGGCACGCTGACCGACGGCGAGCTGCGGCTGCTCGGGGCGGAGGTCGCCGACGGCCTCGATGCGGCCGCGGCGCACGCGGCGCTGGGCCGCTTCGCGGCCAGCGCCGGCGATCGCAACCGCACCCTGGAAGCGATCGCCGAGCGCTTCCCCGGCGAGCCGGGCAAGGTCGGCGGCGAAGTGCCGTTCTCCTCGGAGTGGAAGTGGAGCGGCCTGCGGATCGGCTCGACCAGTTACGTGCTGGGAGCGCCAGACATCCTTGGCGAAGCGGGGGCGCTTGTCCTCCCTCCCGGCCTCGCCCGCAAGCTCGACGAGGAGACGGCGGCGGGGCGGCGAGTGGTCGCCTTCGGCGAGGCGAGCGAGCCGCTGCCGGCCGACCCGGCCAAGGAAGCGGCGCCGAAACTCTCACCGATCGCCCTGGTCGTGCTGGAGGAGACGCTGCGGCCAGACGCCGCCGCGACGGTCGCGGCAATGCGTGAGGAAGACGTCGACCTGAAGCTGATCTCGGGCGACGCCCGAGCGACCGTCACCGCGGTCGCCAACGCCGTCGGGGTGCCGCAGGACGCCGGCGTCATCGAGGGGCCAGAACTGCCCGACGATCCCGAGCAGTTGGCCGCGGTCGCCCAGCGCAACACCGTCTTCTGCCGGATCAAGCCCGAGCAGAAGCGCGACCTCGTCGCGGCCCTGGCCGCCTCGGGGCGCTACGCGGCGATGGTCGGCGACGGGGTCAACGACGTGCCGGCCCTGAAGCGAGCGCGGATGGCGGTGGCGATGGGCTCGGGCGCCCAGGTGACCAAGGGCGTCGCCGATGTGGTGCTGCTCAAAGACGAGTTCGCGCGGCTGCCGCAGGCGGTCGCCGAGGGACGCCGGATCGCCCGCAACATCCACCGGCTCGGCCGCCTCTACCTGACCAAGACGGTCTACGCGGCGGCGCTGATCCTGCTCGTCGCGGTGCCGGGCTTCGCCTTTCCCTTCCTGCCTCGCCACCTCACCCTGGCCGCCTTCCTGACGATCGGCATCCCCTCCTTCGTGCTCGCCCTGGCGCCCTCCGACGGGCCGCTCTACCGGGGGCGCCTGCTGCGCGCCCTGGCCGCCTTCGCGGTGCCGGCCGGGCTGGCGACGGCGCTCGGCTCGATCCTCTCCTTCTTCCTCGTCGACACCGTCTTCGGCGGCAGTCTCGAGGACGGCCGCACCGCCGCGACGACGACCCTGATCGTGCTCGGCCTCAGCTTCGTGCTGCTGCTCGAGCGCGGCCCGGGACGCGAGCACATCGCGATCCAGAGCTACATGCTGGGGATGGTCATCGCCTTGGGCGGCCTCTATGCGGGAATCCTTGCGATCCCTCCCCTGCGCGACTTCTTCGAGATGGATCTGCTCAGCTCCGCCCAATGGTTCCTGGCCCTGCTCTCGGCCGCCGCAGGGCTGACGATCGCCAGCCTGCTCTGGAAGCTGCCGCAGATCGAAGCCTGGGAAGCCCCGGTCGATGCCGACGAACATCTGAGTACTCTTCGGGTCGCGGATGGAGACGCTCGATGACACGCGCGACCCTGGGCCGGCGCCGAACGCAGTGCAGATCCCGACCGAGTTCCGCTACTGGGACCGGGTCGAGGAGCGCAAGTTCCAGCGCAGCCGCAGCCTTCTGCAGCGGGTAGCCCGCTTCGACCCCCAGCCCGCCGACGAGTACGTCCGCCGCTTCGCCGAGTCCTACTACGAGGCCGACCCGGTCTGCGAGCGCTTCGTCGCCGACGTCTACGACGAGCTCGGCCCGGCCGAAGGCCGGCGCATGCTCGACCAAGCCCTCGAACACGGCATCGACTCGGTCGAGGACGCCCCCGAGTCGATGCACCGCCTCTTCGAGGAGTTCGAGGAAGACCCCGACTGGCTCGACTGGGAGCAGGTCGAGCTGGGCGCCAAGGTCTTCCGTCGCTGGGGCACGGCGATCTTCAGCTTCGCGACGACGAGCACGCTCGAGATGTACTCGGAGAGCTCGATCGCCAAGCCCCTCGCCCTGACCGGTGGCTACACCGGCGAGCGCGCCCACAAGCGCCAGATGGAGACCGTGCGCTTCTGGATCGACGTCTCCGACCCCGGCGGGCTGCGCTCGGGGAAGCGCGGCCGGGCGACGGCGATGCGGGTCCGGGTCATGCACGTCTTCATCCGCCGCCGCCTCGTCAAGCACCCGGAATGGGATCTCGACGCCTGGGGCGTGCCGATCAGCGTCTCCGACGCGACCCTGACGCTGATGGGCGGCAGCGTCGTCCCCGGCCTCGCCCTCTGGAGTCTCGGCCACCAGACGACGATTCGCGAGATCGAGGCGACGATGCACTTCTGGCGCTACGTCGGCCACCTGCTCGGCGTGCAGCCCGACTGGTATCCGCCCGACTTCAAGCAGGGCGTGCGGCTGATGTACGCGGCGATCGTCAAGCGCGCCTACTCGGCCGGGGCCGACGGCGAGGAACTGGTCGAGTCCTACCTGCCCGCCTATGCGCCAAAGCCGCACAGCTCAGTGCCCAAGCGCCTCCGCGACGAGCTCAACTACCGGGTCCAGATCGGCTACACGCGCTACTGGTCGGCGCCCGGCACCTACCGCCGCCACCGCATGCCCGGCCCCTGGCCCTGGGCGCTTCACCCGCTGGCACAGCTGCCGGTCATCGGCACCCTGGAGACCGCTCGCAGGCTCGTGCCGCCGCTCGGCGGGGTCGCCGACCGCTATCAGCGCTGGCGTCGCGAGACCTGGTACCGCAACGAGACGGGCGGCAAGGAAGCGGAGTTCAAGCCAGTAGAAGAGTTCCGCCGCTGAGCGCCGCGGTCAGGACTCGCGCGGTGGCAATACGAACTGGGTGACGATCAGGTTGGCCGCCAGGCGCGGCTCGCCGCCTCCTCTGATCCGCTCGATCTTGACCTCGATGACGACGGTGCTCTTGCCGGCGTGGAGGGGCGTTCCGGTGGCGACGATTTCGTCGTCCAACAGGCCGGCGGAGAAGACGTTGAGCTTCAGCTCGATCGTCGTGAAGTTGTGCTTCGGCGGGATGTTGCGGAAGGTGGCCCAAGCGGCAACGGTGTCGCCGAGCGCGGTCCAGACGCCACCATGCACGTAGCCCCCCGGGTGCAGGTGACGCTTGTCGACGACGATCCTGCCGCTGGCGAAGGAGTCCTCGATCTCGATCGGCTCGATGCCGAGATCGCCGGGAAAGCTGCCGCCGATGAAAGCGCGGACGTGTTCGGGCTTCAGCACGGTGCGATCGCGATCCTCGGCTGCGGATGGCTCGCTCATCGGGCGAAAGCGTATGCGCCGGGCACGAGCTGCGCCGTGCGGCGCCGGTAGGCGCTCCAGGTCCACGGCCAGTTGTTCGGGTCGTTGCCGTTCTCGTCGACGTACCAGTTGCTGCAGCCACTCTGCCAGACAGTTCCGCCGAGGGCGGTGCGCAGCTCGCGGTCGAACTCCTCGGCGGCGCTGGGCACGACCTCGATACGGCTCGCCTCCTCGCGCTCCATCTCCCGCAGAGCCGCCAGCACGTGGCCGATTCCACACTCGAGCGTGTTGACGACGGAGCCGCTGCCGCCGTTGGTGTTGGGCCCGTAGAGCAAGAACATGTTTGGGAAGCCCGGCACGCTGAGGCCCAAGTAGGCGCGCGCGACCTCGGCCCAGGCGTCGGAAAGCGTGCGCTCGCCGCTGCCGACGATCTCCATCGGCGCGACGAAGTCGTGGCTTGCGAAGCCGGTCGCGAGGACGATCGCGTCGGCCGGGCGCTCGACCCCGGTCGCGTCGCGGACGCCGCTGGACGTCACGCCCTCGACCCCCTCGGCGATGAGCTCGACGTTGTCGCGAGTCAGGGTCGGGTACCAGTCATCGGTGAGCATGACCCGCTTGCAGCCGAGCTCATAGGTCGGCGTCACCTTGCGGCGCAACTCCGGGTCGGAGATGGCGGACTTGATCTGCCGCGTGCTTTGGAATCGAAACACGGGCAGCAACCAGCGGTGGCTGGTGAAGGCCGCCGCGACAAGGTCCTGGAAGCCGTAGACCAAGGCGCGGTCGAGGCGCCGCAGAGCTGGCAGGCGACGGAAGACGGCGCGGGACAGCCGCGAGTACTCGTGGTCCCCCTTCGACATCGTCCAGCCCGGGGAGCGCTGGTAGACGTCGAGCTGGGCGACCTCGGGCTGAATCGCCGGGCCAACCTGGATCGCGCTGCAGCCAGTGCCGATCAGGGCGACCCGCTTGCCGGCGAGGTCGACGTCGTGGCGCCACTCGGCGGTGTGAAAAGCGGGGCCGTCGAAGTCCTCGAGACCGGCAATCGGGGGCACTTTCGGCACCGAGAGCTGACCGCAGGCGGTGATCAGGATGTCGGCCTCGTGCGGCCCGGAGGTCGTCTCGAGCCGCCAGCGTCCCCGCGACTCGTCCCAGCGGGCGCTCTTCACCTCGGTGCCGGTGCGGACCTTGTCGATGACGCCGAAGCGGCGGGCGACGCCTTCGACGTAGGCGCGGATCTCGGGCCCGGGCGAGAAGCGGCGCGACCAGCTGTTGGGCGCGAAGGAGTACTCGTAGAGGTGAGAAGGGATGTCACAGGCGGCGCCGGGGTAGGTGTTGTGCTGCCAGACGCCGCCGATACGCTCGCCCTTCTCGAAGACGGTGACGTCCTCGTAGCCCTCGCGCTTCAGCATCGCGGCGGCGCCAACGCCGCCAAAACCACCGCCGACGATCGCGATAGAGCGCTGCGCGCCCTCGCCGCTCATACCCCGAACCCCTCCATCCCGTAGTCGCCAAACGGCTCGTCGCGCTCGCGCACGGCCTCCTTGAAGCCGGCTTCGCCGGCGCGGCGGACGAAGCCGTGGCCCTCCTCGGTATGACGGGCGATGCCGTCGAAGAAGGTGCCGAGGACCTGCGTCTGGTGCAGGCCCTGCGCGTAGAGGCTCTGGTTGACCAGCATCTTCATCATCACCAGCTGGTTGATCGGCATCCGCGCGACCCGCTGGAGCAGCGCCTCGAAGCGCTCGTCCAGCTCGGCGGCGGGAGGCGCCTCGGTGGCCAAGCCCCACTCCTCGGCTTGCTCGCCGGTCAGCGAGTCCCCAGTCAGCAGCAGTCGCTTGGCCCGCATCGGACCGACCCGCGCCGCCCAGAGCGCCGTCGTCGGCGAGCCCCAGACGCGTGCCGGTGGGTAGCCGATCTTGGCCTCGGCGGCGATCACCAGCAGGTCCGAGCAGAGCGCCATGTCGGTGCCGCCGGCGACGCAGTAGCCGTGCACCTTGCAGAGCACCGGCTTCTCGGAGTGAAAGAGGCTCATGAAGCCGCGCACGTTGCGCCACATGAACTGGAAGTCGGTGACCGGGTCCCAGTTCGACTCCGGCATGTGATTGGCGCCGATCGTCGCCGAATCGAGCGGCGACCCCGGCGGCGCCTCCACCCCACCCAGCTCACTCATATCGCCCTCGGCCGAGGCGACCAGGTCGTAGCCGCCGCAGAAGCCGCTGCCATTGCCGGCGAGGGCAATGGCATGAACCGCCGGGTCGAGATTGGCCCGCTCGACGCAGGCCGCGATCTCAGCCGGCATGCGGGGCGTGATCCCGTTGCCCCGCTCCGGCCGGTTCAGGGTGACGCGGGCGACTCGATCGCTGCTCTCGTAGGTCAGCGTCTCGAGTCGCATCGTCCCTCCTACCTCAGACCCTTTCGACGATCATTGCCTTGCCCTGACCGCCGGCGACGCACATCGTCTCGATGCCGACCTGGTGGTCGTCGGTCTCCATAGCGTTGAGCAGGGTGCCCATGATGCGAGCACCGGTCATGCCGAAGGGGTGACCTAGGGCGATCGCGCCGCCGTGCGTGTTGAGCTTCTCGGGAGCGATATCGCACTCGTCCATGATCGGGATCACCTGGGCGGCGAAGGCCTCGTTGAGCTCGACCGTGCCGATATCGTCGATCGTCATTCCAGCGCGACCGAGGACCTTCTTGATCGCGCCGATCGGGGCCACACCCATGTACTCGGGCTCGTTGCCCCAGGTGGCGGCGGTAACGATGCGGGCACGCGGCGTCAGGCCCAGCTCCTTGGCCTTGGTGTCACTCATCAACAGCACCGCGGCGGCGCCGTCGTTGAGCGGGCAGGAGTTGCCGGCGGTGACCCCACCACCACCGAAGGCCTCGGGAAGCTGGCTGAGCTTCTCCAGGGTCGAGGAAGCGCGAGGGCCGTCGTCCTTGCTGACCACGGTGCCGTCAGGCAGCGTCACCGGGACGATTTCCCGGTCGAAGAAGCCGTCCTCCTGGGACTTGACCGCCAGTTCCTGGGAGCGCTGCGCGAACTTGTCCATGTCGGCGCGGCTGACCTCGTAGCGCTTGGCGACGTTGACCGCGGTCAGGCCCATGTCGATGTAGGCGTTGGGCTGCCCGTTCTCGCCGATCAGGTTCGGGTTGCGGTCATCGGCGCCGGCGGGCTCGGTGCGCTCGTTGAAGCGGCTCACCCACTCGACCCCGGCGGCGATGTAGACGTCGCCCTCTCCCGCCTTGATCGCGTTGCCGGCGTGGCGAATCGCGTCGAGGCTCGACGAGCAGTAGCGCGAGACCGTGACCCCGTTGACCTCCTGCGGCAGCTTCTCGGAGAGCAGCGAGATGATGCGACCGATGTTGAAGGCCTCCAGGCCCTGCGGCATGCCGACGCCGCAGAAGACGTCCTCGACCAGGGCCGGATCGACACCGGGGTTGCGCTCGAGCAGCTGGTCGACCACGAAAGCACCCGTCTCCTCCGGGCGCAGCTGGGCCAGCGAGCCCTTGAAGGCACGGCCGATCGGCGTGCGGATTGTGTCGACGATGACTGCCTCGGGCATGCGGGTCTCCTTGGAAGCGGGTGGGGAAAGTGCGGGCCGCAGGGTAGTGGATCGGCAGCGCAGGGCTCCGCGGCAGGCTCTAAGTTAGTGGCGATGTCGCTGGACGGACTGCGGGCATGGATAGGGATCGTGGAGCGCAAGCTCACGATGCGCACCCGTGTCTTCCTCGTCCTGGTCGCGATCGCGATCGGCGGCGCCGGGGCCGGGATCTACCTGGCGATCGACGCTCAGAACGACAGTGTCAGCGAGGCCGATCTGAAGGCGCTGCAGGAGCAGGTCGAAACTCAGTCCGGCGCGACCGGTGGAACCGAGCTCTCGACGCTCGAAGCCCAGGTCAGCGCCCTGCAGGAAGAAGTCGCACAGCTGCGCAGCGGGCAGGCAGGCAGCGAAAGCAGTGGCGGCAAGGGTGCCGATGGAGGCTCGAGCGCCGGCACCGGAGGCGCCGGCACGGCCCCTCAGCCAGAGCAGCTGAAGAAGCTGCTCGAACAGGAACAGGAAGACGCCGGCAAGTAGCCGCTTGTAGCAATACGCACCAGCGTGCGTGTCGTCGTCCCCCCACTGCGTTACATTCGCCGCAATTCGACCTCGCGAGCGAAACGCGAGCTCTGCCTCCCCAGGCAGCGAAAGGAGACCCTGATGCCCGAGGGTTACTGCGTCAAAGAGCGTAAGAAGGTCGAGATCAAAGACGCCAAACAGGTGACGATGAAAAACGGTCGCCCGGCAATCCAGGGCGTATGCCCGGACTGCGGCACCAAAATCTTCAAGATTGGAAAACTTTAGGGCGGGTCCTGGCGGGAGTTAGCGCGCTGGTTTCCGCCAGGACTCTCATATTTTCTTGAACTAGGGGTTGCGGCCTTCCGTACCCCGAGCAAGATGCCCCCGGGGAGAGCCCCTCTAGCCGTTCTCGCTGTGATCGCTGCCCTGATCATCGGCGGCTGTGGAAGCGATGGCTCGGGCAGCGGCTACGGGTCTCGCGGAGAATCGACGCAAGCGGTGTCGACTGGATCGTCTGGGACAAGCGTGGCGGTTGTCTCAGTCGCCAGCGTCCCCAAGTTGGGTCGCGTCCTGGTCGACTCGAAGGGCTTCACGCTCTACGACTTCCACAAGGACAAGGGCGGCAAGTCAACCTGCTACGGAGCTTGCGCAGGGGTGTGGCCGCCGCTAACGACCGACGGCGCGCCTCGCCCGGCCGACGGCGCGATGGCCTCGAAGCTAGACACGACCAAGCGCAAGGACGGCACGATGCAGGTCACCTACGCCGGGCATCCGCTCTACACCTATGAGGCGGATACGAAGCCGGGCGATGCCAAGGGCAACGACTTCTCCTCCTACGGCGCCGAGTGGTACGCCCTGCAGGCCAGCGGCGAAGAGGCGGAGAACTAGGAGCGTCCGCGACCGGGTCCGGCTGGCGGAACCAGCGCGCGGATCTCGGCCAGCAGCCGCGTCGCCAGCTCGTCCGCCTGCTCGCCGGGCTGAGCCTGGCCTCCGGCCGGCTCGAAGAATCGGGTGCTCACCCGGGGGCGGCGGGGGAAGCGCGTGTATCCCGTCGTGTCCTCGATCGCCACGCAGACCAGCTTCGCCTCGGGCACTTCGAGCGCCAGCCGGCCGATGCCGCTGCGCGCCCGCAGCACCTTGCCCTTCGAGCGGGTCCCTTCGGGGAAGACGCCGATGCAGGCCCCTCGCCGCAGTTCCTCGATCGCCCGCGCGAGGGCGTCGGCATCGCCGGCGCCGCGCTCGATCGGAATTTGACCCATGCCGTTGAGGATCGGCGCCAGGCCGCGCACGTTCCAGAGTTCCGACTTGGCCAGCGCTTTTATCTGGCGACGGCGGATCGCCGAGATGCCAACCATGATCGGGTCCCAGTGACTGTCGTGATTGCCGACGACCAGCACCGGGCCGCTGGTGGGCAGCGCCTCGAGGCCCTCCACTCGCAGGTGTCCCCAGATCGCCACTGGCCGGCAGACCGCCATCGCGGTCCTGTACATCGGGCTCGGCTCGCCGGGGGGCGGGCCGAGCTTGGTGTCACTTCGCGATTGCGCCGCTGCCTCCATCGGGTAGTGGACCGTAGTCGATCCCGAACGAGCTCCCACTGCAATCGATCAAAGTGACCAACGTCACGTAGTCCAGAGCGCTGGGGATCGAAGGTACCCGTCTCGCTTCTGCAGCACCGACCCGGCGATATCCCTCAGCTGTGCCAATCCCAACTATCTAAAGTGTCATCTGTGACGCAGCAGAAGCCCCTCGAGCTGATCCTCGCTCGTAACCTGATGTCCGCGCTCTCGACGCCGGCCTTCCTGGTCGACGAGGGCGGCGTCCTCGTCTTCTACAACGAGGCCGCCGGGGCGCTCCTGGGCAAGCGCTTCGAGGAGCTCGGCAAGGTGGGGGCAGAAGAGTGGGGCTCGCTCTTCGGCCCCTTCGACGAGAACGGCGAGCCGATTCCCTACGACGACCTGCCGCTCGTCGTCGCGGTGCGCAACGGCCGTCCCGCCCACGCCGACTTCGAGATCAGCTCGATCGACGGCTCCCGCCATCGGATCGAGGCCTCCGCCTTCCCGATCCTCACCGCGCACGGCTCGCAGGGAGCGATCGCCGTCTTCTGGCCGGCCGGCTCGAGCAACGGGGCCGGGCACTGAGATGAAGGTCAAGCTCTGGGGCACGCGCGGCTCGATCCCCTCCCCGGGGCCGGAGACGATCCGCTACGGCGGCAATACCTCCTGCGTCGGAGTCACCCTCTCCGACGGCTCGATGCTGGCGCTCGACGCTGGCACCGGCATCCGCAGCCTCGGCCTCGCCCTTGCCACCGAGCCGGCCCGACTCCACATCCTCCTCACCCACCTCCATCTCGACCACATCCAGGGTCTCGTCTTCTTCGCCCCCGCCTTCCGCAGTCAGACCGAGATCGTGATCTGGGGCCCGGCCTCGCCGGAGGCCTCGCTGCGCGACCGCATCGCGCGCTACATCTCGGCACCGCTCTCGCCGGTCGAGGTTCGCGAGCTGCCCTGCGACGTCTCCTTCCGCCACTGCCCCGAGGCCGAGTGGGAGATCGGCCCGGCGCGGATCCGCGCCGCCTCGGTCGCCCACCGCGGACCGACCCTTGGCTACCGGATCGACGACGGTGACTCCTCGCTCGCCTACATCCCCGATCACGAGCCGGCGCTGGGCGCCGACATCGACGCCCTCGAAGAGGACTGGATCTCCGGCCTGGGCCTGGCTCGCGATGCCTCGCTGCTGATCCACGACGGCCAGTACGCCGACGCCGAGTACCCCGACCACATCGGCTGGGGCCATTCCTCGCTGTCGCACGCCATCTCCTTCGCCCGCCGCGCCAACGCGGAGCGCACCGTGCTCTTCCATCACGACCCGATGCACTCCGACGAGCGACTCGACCAGCTCGGCCGCGAAGCGCGCGAGCGCTGGGCCGCGGTCGGCGGTCGCGAGGGCGGGATCGAGCTGGCGGCGGAGCACGCCGAGTACGAGCTGCCGGCGCACGCGGCGAGCGCCGCTTCTGCAAGTTAGGTACCTGAGTTAAACACCATGGTTCACCACGCCTGGGAGTCCCGCTACCCTGGCACGCGGGATGTCGTCGACCTCTGGCATCGACGCTGCAGTCGAGAGATCTGATCTGGTCAAGGACGCGCTGGAGACGGCGCGGCGAGCGCACGCGGGCCAGTTGCGTCGCGGCAGCGACGGACATCCCTACATCGATCACCCGGTGGCGGTCGCCGAGCGGCTGACCAAGTTCCACGTCGGTGACGAGGTGCTTGCCGCGGCGCTGCTGCACGACGTGGTCGAGAAGAGCGAGGTCGAGGTCGACGAGCTGCACGAGCGCTTCGGCGAGGTGGTCGGCGGCCTGGTTGAGGTAATGACCGAAGACGAGACGATCGCCTCCTATGAGGAGCGCAAGAAGGAGCACCGCGAGCGAGTGGCCGACGCCGACTCGGCGGTGCTGGCGATCTTCGCCGCCGACAAACTCACCAACGTGGCGATGCTGCGTGAGGCGTACGCGCTGATCGGCGAGGGCGTCAGCGACGAACTCGCGGTCTCACTCGATCTGAAGATCTACATCTGGGAGGAGGACCTGGAAATGCTCTTCGACCTGGCGCCCGAGATGCCGCTCACCAACGAGTTCGCCGACGAGATGGTCGGCCTCTGGGGCGATCGCTTCAGAGCCGCGAAGTACTCTTCAGACTGAGCAGGCGCCGCAGCGGTAGCACGTACCAGAGCATCGCGAAGGTCACCGCCGCCCCGACGCCGGTGACGATCGTCGCCACGCTGCCGAAGAGCACGTCGGTGATCAGCACGATCGCGCCGGTCATCGCCAGGGCGAGAAAGGCGAGACCGGCGATCGTGAAGCGATTGGCGAGGAAGACGAGCTCACGCTTCTGCTGCAGGCGAAAGGTGATCCGATGGTACGAGGAGGGTGCGATCAGCAACGCCGCCGAGATCGCCGTACAGAGCAGGGTGCCGAAGTAGACCTTCTTCTCGAAGGGCGTGATCTCGGTGAAGTTCTGCTGGAACGGCACGGCTAGCAGGAAGGCGAAGAGGACCTGGACGCCGGGAAGCGCGACGCGCAACTCCTGCAGCAACTCACTGAGGTTGCGGTCGAGGCGCTCGCCCTCACTCTCATCCCTGCCTGACGGTCTCTCCGTCACGCCTTCACCATATTCGTCTCTTACCCGGTCGATCGGCAAGGCAAAGCGTAGGATCGCCGTCAATGGGACGACTGGCGGTGGTGCTTGGCAGCAGCGCGCTCGGGCCGGGGGGCGAAACGATCGCCGCGGCGGCGGCCGAGCACGGCGCCGCGATCGTGCAGCGCCACGGCGACGGCGACTACCGCCTGCCGCACGAGATCGATCACGTCGCAAACCTGCGAGCGCTCGCCGAGCAGGGCTGCGACCGCGTTCTGGCGATCGGCTCGGTGGGATCGCTCAGCACCGAGCTGCCGGTCGGCAGCCTGATCTGCCCGGACGACTTCATCGCCCTCCACCTCAGTCTCTCCGTCTTCGCCGACGAGCGCGCCCACCGAGCGCCGGGCTTCGATCCCGAGTGGCGCCGGGACGTTCTCGCCGCCTGGCAGTCGAGTGGCGGCGAGCTGCGCAACGGCGGCGTCTACTGGCAGGCGATCGGGCCGCGCTTCGAGACGCCGGCCGAGATCCGCCTGATGGCGGCCCACGCCGACGTGGTCGGCATGACGATCGCCTCGGAGTGCATCGTCGCCGCCGAGCTCGGCCTCGCCTATGCCTCGATCTGCGTCGTCGACAACCTCGCCAACGGGATCGGCACCGGCCCGCTCGAGATCCTCGAGCTCGAGTCCGCCCGCGCCGTCAACGCCCTGCAGCTGCACGACGGCCTGGCCGCGGTCCTGCCGCAGCTGGGCGCCGTGGGGCCGTGAACGCGAGGCCCCTGACCGTCACCGACACCGTCCTCGACGGCGAGGCTGTCGGGCTGCGCTGCGCCGAGGGGACGATCGTGGCGCTCGGTCCCGGCGTTGCCGCCGAGCCCGGCGACGAGACGATCGAAGCGGCGGGCATGCCCCTCGTGGCGCCACTGATCAACGGCCACACGCACGCCGCGATGACGCTCTTCCGCGGCTACGGCGGGGACCTGCCGCTGATGCGCTGGCTGCGCGAGAAGATCTGGCCGGTCGAGGCGAAGCTGGAGCCCGATGACGTCTACTGGGGCACGCGCCTCGCCTGCGCCGAGATGATCCGCACCGGCACGACCCGCTTCTGGGACATGTACTGGCACCCGGACGCGACCGCGCGTGCCGTGCGGGAGGCGGGGCTGCGGGCGACGATCGGCGGGCCGCTCTTCGACGCCGACGGCAATACGAAGGCGATACAGGAGACGGCGCTGCAGAACCTCGACGCGCTGGCCGAGTTCGGCGCGGAGATCGGCGGCGCGCTCGCCCCCCACTCGATCTACACGGTCAGCGAAGGGCTGCTGCGCTGGACCGCGGAGATCGCGGCCGAGCGCGGCGTGGCCGTCCATATCCATCTATCCGAGACCGCGCAGGAGGTCGACGACTGCCTCGAACGGCACGGAGTGCGGCCCGCCGCCTACCTCGACCGGCTGGGCATGCTGGGTGAGCGAACCGTGCTCGCCCACGGCGTCTGGCTCGACCGCGACGAGCTGGAGCTGATCGCCGAGCGGGGCTGCACTGTGGTGACGAATCCCGTCGCCAACATGAAGCTGGCGGTCGGCGGCATCTTTCCCTACCCGGCGGCACGACACGCTGGAGTCGCGGTCGGGCTGGGCAGCGACGGGCCGGGCTCGAACGACTCGCTCGACCTTTTCTCCGACCTAAAGACGTTCGCGCTGGCGCAGCGTCACGCCGCCGAGGACCCGACCGTGCTCCCCGCCGAGGAGGCCTGGAGGATCGCCACCGGCGGCGCCGCGGCGCTACTGACCCACACCGACCGGGTGCAACGCGCCGAGGATCAAATAGAGACGAAAAGCGTTACATCGGGGGTTGGGGGCGCGAATTGGTTGAAGGTTGGGGGACCAGCGGACTTCCTCCTGCTGCGAGCGCGCTCTCCGGAGCTGACCCTGGGCAACCTGCATGCCAACCTGGTCTACGCGGCGAGCGGCTCGATCGTCGACACCACCGTCGTCGCCGGGCGGGTGCTGATGCGCGCTGGCGAGGTGCCGGGCTGCGAGGAGATCGTCGCCCGAGCCGTCGAGCGCTCACGGCGCCTCGGAATCAACTAGAGGCTCTTTGGCGAAACCGTCTCAACCCGCGTATGTCACGGCTTGAGACGGTTTCGCGAGCCACGCGGGTATGGATAAGGGCTGCAAGCGGGTAGGCTCGGACTCGAGTGCCCAGCGAAGAGGTGACTGATCGACGGCCGAGCAGCGGTGCCTCCGCCGTCCGCTACGCAGGCGCCACCAAGCGCTACGGACACTCTGCCGTCGCCGCCGTCGACGAGCTGACCCTCGAGATCCCCGCCGGCGAGATCTGCGTCCTGGTCGGGCCCTCCGGCTGCGGCAAGACGACGGCGATGCGGATGGTCAATCGCATGGTCGAGATGAGCGCGGGCGACATCTTCATCGGCGAGCGCTCGGTCCGCGATCTCAGCCCGGCCCAGCTGCGGCGCGAGATCGGCTACGTGATCCAGCAGATCGGCCTCTTCCCGCACCGCACGATCGCCGACAACATCGCCGCGGTGCCGCAACTGCTGGGCTGGAAGAAGGACCGGACCAGGGCACGCACGACCGAGCTGCTCGAGCTGATCGGCCTCGACGCCGAGCTCGCCGAGCGCTACCCGGCGCAGCTCTCCGGCGGCCAGCAGCAGCGCGTCGGCGTCGCCCGTGCTCTCGCCGCCGACCCACTGGTGATGCTGATGGACGAGCCCTTCGGCGCGATCGACCCGATCAGCCGCGAGCGGCTCCAGAACGAGTTCCTGCGCCTGCAGGCGGAGCTGCGCAAGACGGTCCTCTTCGTCACCCACGACATCGACGAGGCGATCAAGATGGGCGACCGGATCGCGATCATGCGGGAGGGCGGCAAGGTCGCCCAGTACGCGACCCCGGCCGAGCTGCTGATGGCCCCCGCCGACGAGTTCGTCGAGGACTTCGTCGGCTCCGACCGGGCGCTGAAGCGACTGGCGCTGATGCGCGTCGCTGACATCGACCTCTGGGAGGCGCCGCTCGCCCACGTCGGCCAGGCCACCGCCGAGGTACGAGCCAAGCTGGCCGAACCCACGGTCGAGGTCCCCTACCCGCTGCTGGTCGACAGCGAGCGCCGCCCGCTCGGCTGGCTCTCCGAGCGCGACCTCGCCGCCGAGGTCGTCCCCAGCAAACCCGACTCGCCGCTCGGGCCGCTGCTCGACCGCGACGACATCATGCGCGACGCGCTCGCCGACCTGCTGCAGGGCGAGGCGCAGTACGCGGCGGTCACCGACGCCGAGGGACGCATCGCCGGCGTGCTCTCGGTCGAGATCATCTCCGAGTTCCTCGCCTCGCCGAAAGCGAAGTCCGAGGAGCACGGCGCCGTGGAGCGGCCGCATGGCTAGCCCGGCCCTGACAGCCGCCGTCGGCGAAGTCGGCAAGGGCTTCATCCAGGAACGCAGCTCCGACACCCTGCCCTGCCAGGCGACCGACAAGCTCTTCTGCTGGGACTGGGCATCCGAGCACATCGACCGCTATGGGACCCCGACCCTGCAGCACCTCGAACTGGTCGCGATCTCGGTCCTGATCGGGTTCGTCGTCGCCTTTTCCCTTGCCCTGCTGGCCCACCGCCATCGCTGGCTGCAGCCACCACTGCTCGCCGGAACGGGCGTTCTCTACACGATCCCCAGCGTGGCCTTTTTCTTCCTCCTGCTGCCACTGACCGGACGCGGCGAGGACACCGCGATCATCGCCCTCAGCGCCTACACGCTGCAGATCATCTTCCGCAACACGATGGTCGGCTTCGCCAACGTGCCCAAAGCGGTGGTGGACGCGGCCCGTGGCATCGGCCAGACCGACCGCCAGATCCTCTGGCGGGTCGAGCTGCCCCTGGCGACGCCGGAGATCTTTGCCGGCCTCCAGGTCGCCACGGTAAGCACCGTGGCGATCGCCACCCTGGCTGCCTTCGCCGGCGGCGGCGGTCTCGGCGAACCGATCCTCAAGGGCGGCATCAGCTTCAAGACGAACCTGATCATCGCCGGGGGGATCGCCTTCCTGATCGCGGTCAGCCTCGGCCTGATCCTCTTCGCGGCCCAGCGGCTCCTGACCCCGTGGCGACGTGCGAGGCAGACGTGATCGGCGTATCTCCGCTCAGCCCACCCCTCGCCTCGATCCAGGGTGCGATCGAATTCATCTTCACCCCGCAGACCTCCAACGTGACCGGAGGGAAGACCGTCGGCGGCATCGACCAGGTGATCGAACTGACGCTCAACCAGCTCGAACTGACCGTTTTCGCGCTTGCCCTCTCACTGGTCGTGGCAATGCCGATCGGGCTCTATCTCGGCCACCGGGGTACCGGTGAGCTCTTCGCCACCGTGATCGGCAACGCCGGGCGAGCGATCCCCGAGCTGGCGCTGATCGCCTTCATGGCGGCCCTGATCGGGGTCGGCGTCCTCAACCTGACGATCGCGCTGGCGATCCTCGGCATCCCGCCGCTGCTCACCAATGCCTTTGTCGGCATCCACCAAGTCGACCGCGCCGCCGTCGATGCCGCGCGCGGCATGGGCATGACCGAGTTCGAGATCCTCCGCAAGGTCGAGATCCCGCTTGCGATTCCGACCCTCTTCGCCGGAATCCGCTCGGCAACGATCGCGATCGTCGCCACCGCGACGATCGCCCCAATCGCCGGGGTCCTCACTCTCGGCGACTTCATCATCAACCCCAACGTCTACGGCGACGACGGTGTGCTGGCGGGGGCGATCCTGGTCGCCCTACTGGCCCTGACCCTCGAGTTTGGACTCGCCGCGCTGCAACGTCGGCTCACTTCGAAAGGCTTGAAGCTGAGTCCCGCCTGATCTCTCCATGCAAACCGACAAGAGAGGAATCAAAATGAGGTCCCAGCTCACTCGTCTGCGCGCAGCCGCTGCTCTGCTGCTCGCCCTAGCCCTCAGCCTCGGCGTGGTCGCCTGCGGCGACAGCGACGACGGCACCACCGGCAGCGATGAAGGTGGAAACGCCGGCGCGATCGTCGCCAATCCGGACAACGCCAAAGTCAGCCTGACGATCGGCTCGAAGAACTTCCCCGAACAGGAAATCCTCGGCGAAATCTACGCCCAGGCGCTGAAGGCGGCCGGTTACAAGGTGAAGAGCGACCTCAACCTCGGCTCCGAAACGGTTGCCCACCAGGCCGTCAAGTCAGGGGCCATTTCCGGATACCCGGAGTACGCCAGCACGGCTCTGACCTCGTTCTTCGGCGTCGAACCCGAAGAAGTTCCGGCGGAGGCCACGCCGGCCTACGAAAAGGCGAAAGGCGAATTCGAAAAGGAAGGGTTGACCGCCTTCCCGCCAACGCCGTTCGCCAGTGCCAACGCGGTCGGCACGACGACGAAGTTCGCCGAAGAAGAAGAACTGGAGACGGTCTCCGATCTCGAAGGCAAGTCGGAAAGCATGACTCTCTACGGATCGCCCGAGTGCCGCCAGCGGATCGACTGCCTGGCCGGACTCGAAAAGTACTACGGGCTCAAATTCAAGTCATTCCACCCGGTCGACATCGGCCTCCGCTACACGGTGCTCGAAAAGGGGCAGGCCGACCTCTCGATCCTCTTCACGACCGACCCGCAGCTCGCCGCGGAGAAGGACAAGTTCGTCATCCTCGAAGACGACAAGGAAGTCTTCCCCGCGGGCAATGTGATCTTCGTGAGCAAGAAGTCCACCGTGGAAAAAGCCGGCCCGGACTACGAAAAGACGATCGTCCAGGTGCAGGAAGGACTCACCCTCGAAGTCATGCAGGAGCTCGACGCCAGGGTCGAACTCGAAAAGCAGACGCCGAAGGAAGCGGCGGCGGCTTACCTCAAGTCGGCGGGGTACACCGGCTGAGGGTTAGGCGCGGGGAGAGGGGGTTCGCCGGACAAACAGCGGGGAGTGTCCGGCGAACCCCCTCTCCCCGCGCTCCAACACGTAGTGCGACCCACCGACCAGGGCTCAGGCGGTCGCCGGTGCTCCTGGCGATTTAGCTGGGTTGGTGCGGGTGCGGATTCGGGCGAAGCAGACGTGGGCGGCCCAGGCGGCCGCTATGCCTGAGATTGCGGCTAGGAGGAGGGCGAAGCGGGGGTCGTAGGTTTGCGATAGCCAGCCGGCCAGGGGGCCTCCGATCGGGGTCGAGCCGAGGAAGACGACCGAGTAGAGGGCCATCACGCGGCCGCGCATCTGTGGCTCTACGGCGAGCTGGAGGGAGGAGTTGATCGTCGCCGCGAAGGTGACCGCGGCGGCGCCGAGCAGGGTCAGCGCGACCAGCTCGAGGGCGAGCGCCGGCATCGCCGCCGAGAGCAGGGCGAGCACGCCGAAGGCCAGGGCGCCGCCGGCGATCAGGCGCGGGCCGGTGCGGCCATGGGCGCCGTTGACGAGGGCGCCGCCGATCGAGCCAACCGCCATCGCCGAGACCATCGCCGCGTAGGTAGTCGCGTCGCCGTCGAAGCTGAACTTGGCAAGCAGCGGCAGGACCACCTGGAAGTTGAAGCCGAGCGTGCCAACCAGCGCCATCAGCCCCAGCGGCACGACCAGCTCGGGGGTGGCGCGCACGTAGCGCAGCCCGGCGCGGATCGCCCCCGGCTCACGCGGGGCGGCGGGCTCGACGTGCAGGCCGCGCGGGTCCATCCCCCAGAGGGCGACGATCATCGCCACGAAGGTCAGCGCGTTGAGGGCGAAGCAGGGCACCACGCCGAAACCGGCGATCAGCAGCCCGGCCAGCGCCGGCCCGACGATGCGGGCCATCTGCACGATGACGCTGTTGAGGCTGACCGCGTTGACGACGCGGTCGGGCCCGACCATCTCGAAGACGAAGCTCTGCCGGGCCGGGTTGTCGATCGCGTTGACGCTGCCCATCGCGAAGACGGCGAGGAAGACCATCCAGGGGGCGACGACGCCGGTGGCGGTCACGGCGAAGAGGCCGAGTGCCGGGATCGCCATCAGCGCCTGCGTCGTGATCAGCAACCGCCGCCGCGGGATGCGGTCGGCGAGCACGCCACCCCAGGCGCCGAGCAGCAGCATCGGCAGGAACTGCAGGGCCGTGGTCAGGCCGACGGCGACGCCACTGTCGGTAAGGGTGAGGATCAGCCAGATCGCCGCCACCGTCTGCATCCAGGTGCCCGACAGGGAGATCAGCTGGCCGGCGAAGTAACGCCGGTAGTTGGGCACCTCGAGCGAGTTGAACGAGCGGCGCAGAGCGGCACCGAGAACATAGGGTTCGCGCCAAGATCGACGCGGATTCGAACCCCCGGAAGTCACCGCATCGATCTTGGCGCTCACCTCCTCTCACCCTCGAGCATCTGCTCGAGGATCTCCGCCGCCCGCTCCAGCGCCTCGACGTCGGCCGCGGGCATGTTGCGCATGCGCCGCGCCAGGTAGGCGTTCTTGCGGCCGCGCAGGCGGCGCAGCCGCTCGCGGCCGGCGGCGTTGACGCTGATCAGCGTGCTGCGACCGTCGGCGGGGTCGGGGGTGCGCTCGATCAGCCCCTCCCGCTCGAGGCAGCCGAGCGTGCGGGTGACGGTCGGCCGCTTGACCCGCTCCAGCTCGGCCAGCTCGCTGGGAGTCAGCGGGCCGTGCCGCTCGATCGTCGCCAGCGCCGCCGTCGAGGTCGGCGTCAGGCCGGTCGCCTCGGACGCCGCCTCCTGCCGCAGCCGCCGCGCGGTCCGCACGATCCCCATCCGCAACCGTGCGGCGGAGTCGGTGAGTGAAGTGTCCTTGATCGGTGCCATTGATTAGCGTTGGTAATTAGTTTAGCAAACTATCATCCGTTAAGAAGCTGACACATCACTGTGCCAATTGACCGACACCAGAAGAAAGCGAGATTTCGGGTCTAGCATCGCCGGCAGGAGAGCGAAGAAGGCAGGTGTCTTCAGTTGGTTGACAACCAATCTGTCCAACTAACCATTGGATCCGGTTCGAGTCCGGCGCTCTCCGCAGAACCCAAAGGAACGGGTCGAGTCAGGTGGTACCCTCACGAGGATTGGTTGTCGGCCATCTGAGGGTGCCTGCGGGGTGGTTCCCCGCGCAAACTTGACTCGACCCGCTCCGGCGGGTCTTGTCGTTTCTGGAGCTAGGCCTTACGTCCAGAACCCGTCGATTTCCTTCAAGCGTCGCGATTTGGCGCCGACGGTCCCCTTGGGACCGGCAGCGGCCCATCGACGGCATGGCAATCCCCCAGGCGACAGCGAGCGCTTCGAGGCCAAAGAAGCGGCGACGCCGCAGGCGCAAGCATGCCTGGAAGGACAAGCACTACCGCTGGGTCCCCGACGGCGAGTGCGGCTGGCGCGTGCAGGGCTATGTCGTCCGCCACAAGCACAAGCCCAAGCGAGGCCATCGTCGCGGCCCCGGCCCCAGGCCGGCGGACCGCTGCGCACCCGCCGCCGCTGTCGACCGCGATCCGCGCCCGGCAGGCGCCTACCAGGGGCCTTTCGGGCCGGCGCAGGCGAAACGGCTGCTGGAACGGGCCGGCTTCGGCGCGGTCCCCGGGCAGGCCGAGCAGCTCGCCGGCCTCGGGCTGGTCGCCGCGGTCCAGTCGCTGACTCGGCCCAGCGGCGCCGCGACCCTGCATGGGCCGGCCCCGGTCGACGACGACGGCGACCCGATCGCCCCCGCCGACGCCTACGGCCACGACCACCTCTGGTTCCTCGACCGCATGGTGCGCAGCGACCAGCCGCTGGTCGAGCGGATGGCACTCGTCTTCCATGACTGGTTCGCCACCTCCAACGCCAACGTCTCCCGCCAGCAGCAGCTGATCGACCAGTCGAACCTCTTCCGCTCTGCCTGCTTCGGCTCCTTCCTCGACCTCTTCAAGGCGGTCACCGTCGACCCGGCGATGCTGCAGTGGCTGAACGGCGCCGAAAACACCAAGCAGGCGCCAAACGAGAACTACGCCCGCGAGATGATGGAGCTCTTCTCGCTCGGCGCCGATCGCGGCGCCTACAGCGAGGACGACATCCGCGAACAGGCACGAGCGCTGACCGGCTGGCGCTACGACTGGTCGAACGAGCTCGGCGCCCACAACTTCCGCGTCGACGCCAAACGCCACGACACCGGCGTCAAGACGGTCTTCGGCCGGGCCGGCAGCTGGAGCTGGCAGGACGCCTGCCGGCTCTGCGTCGAGCACCCCCTCCACCCCTCCTTCTTCGTCGAGAAGCTGTGGAGCTACTTCATTCCGCAGCCACCCTCCAGCGCCGTCAGGGATGGCCTGATCAACATCTACCGGGACTCGGGCTACGCGATTCGGCCGGTGCTCGAAACGATCCTGATCAACCCCGACTTCTACGAAGGCCCGCCGATGGTCAAGCCACCGGTGGTGCAGCTGGCCGGCATGCTGCGCGCCACCGGCCGCTACGTCGACACCTACGCCTGGACCTGGCTCTGCGACCAGGCCGGACAGCAGCTCTTCTGGCCGCCCAACGTCTCCGGCTGGGACGACGCGCGCTGGCTCGACACCTCGCGGATGCGGGCTCGCTGGAACATCGTCGACTACGTGCTCGAGGAGATCTCGGTGAACGCCTGGAACGATTCGTACAGCACCACGGAGACCGCCGAGGAAGCGCTGGGCCGGGCGCTGGCGTCGTGGGGCTCGCCAGCGCTGCGCGACGAGCACCGCGCCGAGCTGCTCGATTTCGCCCGGCGCAGCGAGAAACTCGCCACCGCCAAATGGCAGCAGGGCCCCTACCGGGCGATGCGGCAGAACGCCCTGCTGCAGCTGATCGGCGTCAGCCCGGACCTGATCCTGCAATGAGGGCGAGTCGATGACCAGGCACAGCTGCTGCAACGACTACACGCGCGCCCAGCTGCTGCGCTCCGCCGCCGCCGAAGCGGGCCGGGGGCTGCCGGCGATCGAGGTCGGCATGCCGGAGCCCGCCGGCACGGGGCTGTCGCGGCGCAGCTTCCTCTCCTGGAGCGCCGGCCTGGCGCTGGCCGTCTACGGCGCCTCGAAGATCCCCCTCGCCGCCTTCGAGGAGGGCATCGCCCAGGCTGCCGCCACCGACAAGATCCTCATCTCGGTCTTCTTCGACGGCGGCATCGACGCGCTCAGCGTCCTCGCCCCGACCGGCGACCCGCGCTACGCACAGCTGCGCCCCAACTTGGCCCTGGCCCCCGATGCCGGCACGGAGTTCGCCGAGGACCCGACGCTGCGCTGGCACCCCTCGGCCGCCGCGCTGGCGACCCTCCACGGTGAGGGCAAGGTCAGCTCCTTCCCGGCGATCGGCTACGACCACCCCGACCAGTCGCACTTCACCTCACGCCACTACTACGAGATCGGCGAGCTCGACGTCGGCGCCCACACCGGCTGGCTAGGCCGCTACATCGACCAGGTCGGCGACGACGAGAACCCGCTGCAGGGGCTCTCGATGGACGGCTCGCTGTCGCCGATGATCGCCACCGCCGACCGGCCGGTGGCGGCGATCGACAGCGTCGACGGCTATGACCTCTGGTCGAACGTCAGCCAGCCGATCTCCGACGAGATGTACAAGAGCTTCGCCCGCTTCGGCTCGCTGCCCACGGACTCCCCCGCCCTGGCCCAGGTTCGCCGCGCCACCGCCCAGACCGACAAGCTGCGCACCGACCTGGGCGGGATCGGCGACTTCACCAGCCTGGTCACCTACCCGCAGACCAACTTCTCCCACAAGCTCGCCGGCCTGGCGGAATTCATCGCCAAAGGCCTGCCGATGCGGGTGGTGACGATCCGCGCCCCAGGCGGCTACGACACCCATGCCGACGAGGCCGAAGACCTCTCGCGCGGTCTCAAAGAGACCTGTGAGGGCGTGCTCGCCTTCCAGCGCGACCTCGAAGCGCGGGGACTCGCCGATCGGGTGATGATCGAGCTTTGGAGCGAGTTCGGACGGCGCCCGGAGGAGAACGCCTCGCTCGGCACCGACCACGGCGCCGCCGGCTGCGCCTTCGTCGTCGGCTCCAAAGCCAAAGGCGAGATGGTCGGCGAGTTCCCCGGCCTGGCCCAGCTCGACCAGAACGACAACGTCCGCGTGACCAGCGACTTCCGGGCGATGTACTGCTCGCTGCTCGAGCAGTGGCTGGGCCACGACGCGGCCTCGGTCATCCCGGGCGCCTCCTCCTTCCAGCGACCGGTTCTGGTCAAACCGTGAGCGAGACGGCCGCGAGGTCGATCCGCTTGGGACTAACCGCCATCGTTGCGGCGGCGATGGCATCCGTCTGGCTTGCGCCTGTCCCGCCAGTCGCCTCGGCGGAAGGCTGCGCCTGGGAGCGACACGCGAAGCCCGTCGTCAAGAAGGTGCGAAGGCACGGCCGTCTGCGCCGGGTCAAGCGGGTCAAGCACTGGTGGACTTGCGAGGCCCGGCCAGCCGGGTCGACACCCGCTGCCATCCCAGCGGCGCCGCTGCTTCCTCCAGCGCCCCCTGCCGAGGAACCACAGCCCCAGGCCTACCTCGGCGTCAAAGCGGTCGAGTACAGCTACACCCTCTCCCGTCCCGAAGTGGATGCCGGCGAAGTGACCGTCGAGCTCAACAACCAGGGCGAAGATCCCCACAACCTCGTGCTCGAGCACGAGGGCAGCGCGGATCCCCCGCTGGAGATCACGTCAACGCCCTCCCTCTCGCAGCAGAGCGCCCGCTTCACCCTCTCCCCCGGCACCTATCTCCTCTACTGCAGCCTCTACAAACACGAGGCCAAAGGCATGCAGGCGTCGCTGGTCGTCGGCGCCGACTAGCGGCGGCACGCCCCTCGCCACCGGGCGAGCTCGAGACGACTCGTAGAATCGCCGCCGATGACCGAAACGGCGCAGCAGGCGATCGCGGCGCAGCTGCGGTGGCAGGCGGAGGCCTGCAGGATGATCGGTTCGCCGCTCTACGCCGGTCTGCTCGAGCGGGCGGCCGAGGACGTCGAGTCGCAGGGGCCGACCTGGGAGGTCCTGCATGGCCACGAGGACGATCCGCGCTTCTCCGTGCTCGGTCTGCGCCTGCTCGGCGCGGTCAACCGGCTGGTGCTGACCGAGCGGGAGCCGGAGCTGGCCGCCGCATACGACGCAGGCGACGTGCCGCGAGCATGGCAGCTGCTGCGCGACACACTGGGTCGCAACGCCGCCGAGCTGCGCGACTCGCTCGACCGCCCCGTGCAGACCAACGAGGTCGGCCGCTGCGCCGCGTTGCTCTTCGGGTTCCTCGCCGTGTCAGCCGAGACGAGACTGCCCCTGCGCCTGCTCGAGGTGGGTGCCAGCGCCGGGCTAAACCTGCGCTGGGATCGCTACGCCTACGAGGCGGATGGTTTCTCGTGGGGACCTGACGATTCGCCCCTGCGACTGCGATTTGAGCTCGAAGGGCAACCGGCTGAGCTGCCGCGTGGCGTCGAGATCGCCAGCCGCCGCGGCTGCGACGCGGCGCCGATCGACCCCACCACCCCCGAGGGCCACCTCGCCCTGCTCACCTTCATCTGGCCCGACCAAAGCGAGCGCATCGCCCACATGCGCGCCGCGCTCGAGCTCGCCGCGACGAAGGACGTCACCATCGACCACGAGCCCGCCGCCTCCTGGGCGCAGCGAATGCTGGCCGAGTCGGTCCCCGGCCAGGCCACGGTGATCTACCACTCGATCGTCAGCCAGTACCTCAGCGACGAGGAACGAGCCGCGCTGTTCGACGGCATCGCCGCGGCGGGCGCGCGGGCGACGGCGGAGGCGCCGCTGGCGTGGCTGCGAATGGAGCCGGCCGACGATCGCGCCAACCTCGACCTCACCCTCTGGCCGGGAGGCGAGGAGCGGCGCCTGGCGCGCGTCGGCTACCACGGAACCCCGGTCGAGCTGCTCTAGAGCAGCTCGCCTCTAGTAGCGGTAGTGGTCCGGCTTGTAGGGGCCCTCGACCGGGATGCCCAGGTAGGCGGACTGGTCGGCGCTGAGCTCGGTGAGGTCGACGCCGAGGGCGGCGAGGTGCAGGCGGGCGACCTTCTCGTCGAGGTGCTTGGGCAGCACGTAGACCTGCTTGGCCTCGTATTTCTCGGCCTTGCTGAAGAGCTCGATCTGGGCGATCACCTGGTTGGTGAACGAGTTCGACATCACGAAGCTCGGGTGGCCGGTGGCGTTGCCGAGGTTGAGCAGTCGGCCCTCGGAGAGCAACACGACCGAGTGACCGTCGGCGAAGCGCCACTCGTCGACCTGCGGCTTGATGTTGATCCGCTCGACGTCGCTGCGCCCTTCGAGGCCGGCGACGTCGATCTCGTTGTCGAAGTGGCCGATGTTGCCGACGATCGCGTTGTGCTTCATCCGCGCCATGTCGTCGGCGGTGATG
>Ga0164241_10001560_pt1 | contig 27647 bp, 27 predicted proteins | sample OricomyardsoilBY_FD_108780 | JGI IMG/M metagenome (GOLD analysis project Ga0164241, IMG submission 108780) | Backyard soil microbial communities from Emeryville, California, USA - Original compost - Back yard soil (BY) | ecosystem: Environmental > Terrestrial > Soil > Unclassified | place: USA... | reverse complement strand
CTGCCTACAGTGCGACCAAGGCCGCACTCGCCAATCTCACCGTGAGCCTGTCGAAGGAACTGGCCGGCACCGGGGTCACCGCCAATACCATCAGCCCGGGCCCCGCCCTGACCGACGGGTTCCGCGACCTGGCCCTCACCTTCGCCCGGCACCACGGAATGGGGGACGATGCCGACGCCGCAACCCGTGCCCTGATCAGCGGTCCACTGGCCAACCCGTCAGGCCGCCTCGCCGAACCCCGCGAGATCGCCGCCCTGACCGCGCTGGTCGCAAGCCCACTCAGCGCTTCGATCAACGGAGCCAACCTGCGGATCGACGGTGGTTTCACGCCGACTGTCAACTGACCACAGACAGTCGGCCCGCGGATGCAACCAACTTCGCCCTCGTAGGCGTGTCTAACCCGGTACCAAGGATCTGGAGGACAGATGAGTGATCGGGACGTCGCGTTCGAGGCGTACTTCACTGCACGTTCCGATGCCATGCGCGGCACGGCATACCTGCTCTGTGGCGACTGGCATCGCGCGGAAGACCTCGTCCAGCAGACGTTCACGAAGCTCTACCGGGTGTGGCGCCGGATCCAGCGGCACGACGCATTGGACGGCTACACCAGGCAGACACTTGTACGTACATTCCTGTCCGAGCGGCGCCGGGGGTGGTTCAAGTACGAGTCGGTCGGGTCTGCGCTGACCGATCGGGCGGCGCCGTCGTCCGGCCTTGCCGACGAACGGCTCGTGTTGCTGGAGGCACTCGCGAAGGTGCCGCCGAGGCAACGCGCCGTTCTGGTCCTGCGGTACTGGGAGGACGCGTCCGTCGAGCAGACGGCCGCGATGCTCGAATGCTCGGCAGGAACTGTCAAGAGCCAGGCCGCGCGCGGGCTGGCGACGCTGCGCGGTCTGCTTGAAGAGGAGAGGGTTCGATGAACGAAGAGGATCTCAACCAGGCATTGCATGACGTGATCGTGCGCAGCAGTCCGCCGCCGTCGATGGATCCCTCGCGAGCGCTTGACCAAGCCCGCCGGGCGCGCAGGCGGCGCAGGGCGGCGTGGGCCGGGGTCGCCGTCGTGCCGCTGGTGGTTGGCGTCGGGGCCGGTCCCGCGCTGGTCGCGAACCACACCGGCAACCGGTCGGCGGGCCAGATGGTGGCGGGCGGCACCGGCACGACGCAGGCAGTGTCTTCGCCGCAGCCGGGCTCCACCGTGACACCGACGACGGCGCTGACGACGCGGAAGACCGGCGACCCGTGGCCGGAGGGCCAGCCGGACCGTACGGCCACCGCGGGTCCTCGCGCCGCGCGGGCCGTGACGCTGCTGCACGACCTGACCTCGTCACTACCGCCTGGGTTCAGCACGCCGAACTTGAAGCGCCCGGACGGTCGCCCGATGAAATCGCCGCAGGCCCAGTATGCGTCCAACGACGGGGAGCAGGACTACTGGGAGTACAGGGCCTTCATCCCGGTGCAAAAGGACGACCGAGTCGGCATATTGCTGGTGCAGTCGACCACGCCCGACGGGAAACCGGCGGTGAACCCGTGCAAGCTGGCGCAGAGGTTCCGGCCTGAGACCGGTAGGTGCACCATCATGGACGTCGGCGGCAAGAAGGTCGGTGTGATGACCACCAATGGGGGCGACAGCTACGACCAATGGGCCGCCTACCGCTACGGCGACGGCACTGTCGTGTACCTCGCGCAGGCCAAGAAGAGCGACCACCCGGGCCGATCGCCGCTCACGCAACCGGTATTCACCGCGCGCCAGCTGGCCGAGCTGGTGACGTCGGCGAAGTTCAAGATCAGCACCTGATCGGGGCAACAGCACCGCGAGGCGGCGTCGCGCACATCAGGTGGTGGCGTGTTGGCCGAGGACGAGGAGGTTGCCGTCGGGGTCCTCGGCCCGGGCCTCGCGTTCGCCCCACGGCTGGTCGGCGGGCTCTTGCGTGATCCGTCCGCCGGCCTTCCGGATCTCCTCCACCGCTGCATCGCAATCGTCGACGTACAGCCAGAGTGAGATCGCCGGGGTGCCGGCGGCTCGGGTGTACGCCGGGTCGTGGCCGAGGCCGAGCGATGCCTGGCCGAACCGCAGGCTGACGTACGCCGGCGCACCCTCCGGCGGGAACTGATACACCTGCTCGCCACCGAGCACCTCGGTGTAGAACGGCAACAGCCGCGGCAGGTCGGCACTGACCACGATGGGGAAGACGGTGTCGATGACCATTGCTGCACTCCTCGATCGAGATGAAGGCTTCGTCGCTCTGACGAACGAGACTCGCACGGATCGACAGTCCGGGGCGGCAGGACTCGAGCGGCTTGGCTCCGATCAGTCGGGTTGGGAGCGTCGGTAGCTGTTGATCGTCACGCCGGAGTCGCTGGAGGGCTGGACCCAACCCCCGTGCGCGAACCCGCCGTCGGCATCCTCGTCCGCCCTCAGCGGCGCCTGGATGACGCCGTCCAGCGAAATGAAGTTGATCACGACAATTCTGCTCATCCGACCAACCTCATGGCACCGCGTCGGGCGTCGGTGCCGGCGTTCGGGGTCGTCATGCGGTGGTGGTGCGCCGGAGAACCCGGCGAGCTCGTCGCGGCTGGGGTCGACCAGCCTGCTCTGCGCGCTCACGGCGGGGCACAGACCGGAAACGCTTGATCCGCTCCAGCCGGTACGCCGTCTCCGCCCTGATCGAGTCTGGTGTCAGCAGTGTTCCGAGCATGGTTGCAGCTCCAGTGATGGTTGGCGCCCCTCGTGGGCAGCCGCTCACCCCTGCTACGAACACCGCCGGCCGGATCCGACAACCCGCCGGCGCCCGACCGTGAACTGCCTTCTCCCCGTGGCCACAGCACCGGCGAATCGACTGGAGCGGATCGGGTACTGGACTGCGTAGAGGCGAACCCGGGCTACTCGGGAGTCCGATCGCTTCGAGGTCTGGGATCGTTCAAACTCGCAGCGACCCCGGACCGCTTCCAACGAAGCCGTGTGCCGCCGACCGAATCTCGACATCCCATGTCGTGAGCAGGTGCTGGGCGAACAAGTTGTCCAGGGCAAGTGAGCACCGTGCGCCAAAGAGTACGTCGTCGATTGCGGCGGGATGCTGCTTGACGTAGCTGTCACACAGGTCGTGAGCCGCGATCTGTTCGTGGACGGCGTCGGCCTCGACGTGTTCGGTGAAGTAGCGGGCTTCGTCGTCGGACGCTCCGAGCCTTGCGGCGCCTGCGGCGTACTGCCGATTCGGCACCGTGGAGGTCATCTCGAGGGCTGCGAGGTGGCCGATCAGTGCCGGTGTCCAGCGCTGGTGCATTGCGAACAGGGACATCACGTTGGAGATCGCCAGTGTGACGGCTGGCACGGCAGGGACGTAGTGGCCGTACGCGGCATCCAGCCCGAGCCAGCGCATCGTCGTGCGGAACAGTTCGGAGTGCATCCGCTCGAGGCGGCCGCCGCCGTACTCGTCGGACTGGATCTCCACCAGGGCGGCCTTTGCGGCACCGTCGAGGCGGGGGATGCCGAAACTGTGGGGATCGGCCTCTTTGAGCTGGTAGACCGATCTGTTGGCCACGAACTCCCGGAACTGGTCGAGCGTGGCGTGCCGTCGCAGGTACGCCGCCAGCCGCGGACCGTCGTCGGTGTCGACAAGGGTGCGGAGCTGGTCAGCGACCGGCTCACGGGTGGCCTGGGTGCGGCAACTTTCCTCGAGCCACCCAAGCCAAGGGCGCTCCAACTGGGTGCGGAACGCAATGATCTCCGGATCCCATTGGTACTCGGGGTCGATGCCGTCGAACCCGCGGTAGTGAAGCTCGTAAGCGCACCAGAGTGCCAGTTGCAGATCGCCGTCGTCCCACGCCGGCTCAGACCCGCGGAGCCGAATCGCCGCCGCCCGAGGCGCCTGGTCATCGCGCCCTTCGAGCCGGTTGCTCAGCCAGGCGCTGAGCGTTCCCCGCGGTGACGGCAGTTGCATGAATGGCTCCTCGGTCGGTCCGCCATTCCGGTACCCGGGCGAAAACAAGATCCCAGTGCGCTTCGGGTTGGGTACAGCAACGGCATGACAGAGAACGACAACGCGGTCGCGGTGATTCGCGCGTATCCGGACGGCCCGATCCTGGTACGCGGTGACTTCCAATTGCTGGACGAAGACGGCATGCCGATCACCCGGGGGCGTCGGACCATTGCACTGTGTCGGTGCGGGCGGTCCGCCATCCCGCCGTACTGCGACGGCACCCACACGCTGTCCCGCCGGCCGGCCTCCAAGGCGTGACGTCAGCGGGCGTGCCGCCGAGCGGTGTCAGTCGGGGTCGAGTCTGGTGGCGGGGCATTCAGGTGGGGTGGCGGGGCGTTCAGGCGAACCCCGGCCGTGCATCTTCGCCCGGGCGAGCGGGTACTGGGTCGGAGCCGCTGACCGTGGTCCAGAGCCGGGCTACGCCCGTGACGTTACGTCGCGAGGTCATCATGGTTACCTTCAGTACTTCTGTGCAGTCGGTTCGCACTCAATGCCACTCTCCAGAGGACCGGGCCGCGCGCGAGGCCGCGACTCAAGAGTTGCTGCAGCGCAGACAGCGCAGTTCCGACGAAGACGAGTGCCGGCAGTTGCTGGAGGCGGTCATCGAACTCAACGTCGAGATCGCCCGCGGCATCGCCCGTCGGTTCCGCAACAAGGGTCCCGATCAGGAGGATCTCGAACAGGTCGCGTATCTGGGCTTGGTCAAGGCCGCTGGTGGCTATCGTCTGGATGCGGACACGCCGTTCATCGGGTACGCGATTCCGACCATCCGGGGCGAGATCAAGCGCTATTTCCGCGACTGTGCCTGGACCGTTCGGATTCCGCGCAGACTGCAGGAGTTGCAGGGACTGATCGCCGCCAAGCTGCCGGGCATCGAGCAGGAGCTCGGCAGGGAGCCGACCTGCAAAGAACTCGCGGCGCATCTTGGGATCGGCCTCGACGAGGTCGAGCAAGCTATGGCCGCGCGGGGCTGTTTCGACGTGCTGTCGCTGGATCGGCCCGCTGGGGACGGTGTGTACACGCTTGCCGATGTGATGGCCGACGACAACGACACAGCCGTTGATCAGTTGGAGGCGGTCGACATGTTGCAGCCGGTGTTGCAGGACCTCTGTGCCCGCGATCGGCGAATTCTTCAGCTTCGGTTCGTCGAGGGCTGGAGTCAGGCCGACATCGGCGCCGACATCGGTGTCAGCCAGATGCAGGTTTCGCGCCTGCTCCAGCGCATCCTCGCCGAGCTCAGGGAACGCCTGGACTCGTTGCCGGCCGCCGCCTGAAACTCCGGACGGCAGAACGTGCATGGACGCGGGCGTCGCGGGCACCCAGGAGACGACCGGAACTCGTGAATGGAGAGATCGATGGGTGTCGGAGACAAGATGAAGAACGCCGCCGAGGCGGCCAAGGGCAAGGCCAAGGAAAAGACCGGTGACGCCACCGACAACCGTGACCTGCAGGCCGAGGGTCAGGCGGAGAAGACCAAGGCCGACCTGAAGCAGGCCGGCGAGAAGGCGAAGGACGCGTTCAAGGACTGAACCGCGCCCGACGACACCAGGATCCCCACTCCCCGAGGAGTGGGGATCCGCTGTGTTGACAGGACCGACGGATCAGAGGTCGGCCTCCTCCAGTTCTTCGGCGCCGACCGAGCACGTGCTTGGACGGTCCGCGATGCTGTCTGCTTCAACACCGGGGACCTCGGCCGCCATCGACTCTCGAGCGCCGGTGTCGTCCTGGGTTTGTGGTGCCCCGAAACTGCAGCCGCATGCCGTCAGCGCGGCAAGTTGCGAGAGCGTGCCGGTGGCTACACATGCTTGCCGGGCTGCGGGTTCTATTGCCGGCGAGGGTGGGACGAGCTCACCAACGCTTCTGTGCTAAGGGTCGGTCACGTTCGGTCGCTGGGCGTCAGGCGCAGGACGCGGGCGGAAGGTTCGGGGGTGTTGGTGGTGATGGTGAGGGCGTCGTCGGTCCAGGTGTAGGACCAGTCACCATTGTCGGTGGGGAAGTGTGGCGCGATCTTCGCGGGCGGGATGGGCAGGGTGATGGTGGCCGGGCCAGGGGCGCGATGCCAGAGGGTCAGGTAGGTGACGTCGGGACCGTTGAGGGCGAGGGCGATCCAGTCGTCGGTCCACACCGGCAGGCCCAGCGGCCAGGTGGGGACGAGTGTGTGCAGATCGTCGAGTACGGCGCGATGGGCGGCCAGCGCGGACCGGACGAGGTCGAGCTCGGCCGGTGTCATGCGGTTGAGGTGACCTGACAGGTAGAGGCGGCCGGGGATGCCGTTGACGAGGGCGAAGGTGAACTCCTCGCGGGTGGTGCCGGTGATCGGGTAGGCCCAGTGCCCGGCCTGTTCGGGGAGTACGGCGGCTGGGGCGGCCGCGGTGATCGGTGCGTAGAGCAACGGATGTTCCTGGTCCGACGTCGACTGCAGGTGGAGGCGGGACAGCATGGCGTAGTCCGTCCGCATCGCGCCGGAGGCGCAGTTCTCGATCAGCAGGTCCGGATGGCGGGTCTGAACGCCGTCGAGCCAGTCGAGCAGTGCCCGGTTGTGTTCCAGTAGTCCGTGGCCGAGCGACGTACCGCCCTTGTCGGTGCCGGGCCCGGTCATGGTGTTGTTGTCGAACTTGAAGAACCCGATGCCGAAGTCCTGGATCAGCCGGTCGACGGTGTCGTCGAGATGCTTGCGGGCGGTCGAGTTGCGCAGGTCGAGCAGGTACCGGCCGGACTCGGCGACTCGCCTGCCGTGCCGGGTCAGGAAGGCGTCGTCAGGGAGCTCGTCGGCGATGGGTGAGCGGACGCCGATCACTTCGGGCTCGAGCCAGAGGCCTGGGACCATGCCGCGTTGGTGAATCCGGTCGATCACCTCCGCGAGCCCTTTCGGGAAGCGAGTCGTTGACGGTTGCCATGCGCCGACGGTGTTCCACCAGTCGCCTTCGGCGTACCAGCCGGCATCGATGCAGAAGTAGTCCGCACCAACCTCGGACGCGGCGTCGATCAGCGGCAGTAACTTGTCGGTCGTCGGGTCACCCAGCAACGTGTTCATGTAGTCGTTGAAGATCACCGGCATCCGGTCATCGATCGGACGCCGGTTCCGCAGGGCGCGGCGTTGGCGGGTGAGTGCGGCGAACACGCTGTCGCGGTCGGTTCCGGCGACGAGTGACACCGGCACCGTCGTGAACGGCTTGTCCGCTGTCAGCTCGACGCTCCATTGGTGTTCCTGGTCAGTGGGCCCGCTGAGGAGCAGGTAGCCGCCGCACCGAGTCTCGCCGAGCTCGTAGTGCCAGGGTCCGTTGTGCTCGATCTGCCACCCGAGGGCGTACGGCGTGCTTCGATCGATGAGAACGCCGACAGGCAGCCGCTCCCCGCTGGACCACGATCCGGTGTTCGTCACGGCGTGCCGGCTCCGGGCGACGTGATGATGCGGCGCACGGACGATCTGCGCCAGCTCGCCGGATCGCAGCGGTTGAACCGACCATCGGCCTTCCGCCATCCAGCTGTTGGCGGCGGAGTACAACTCGGCGTCGATCGACCCGAGGCCGACCACCAGGGATGACAGAAAGGTGAGCTCGAGGGCACCCGGCCCGATGACGGAGGCCTCGCTCCAGGCCCGTACGCCGGCCCGTGCTTCGAACACACTGGTGACCCGCAGACCGGTACTGGATTCCTCCTGAGTGATGCGTAGCGTCGTCTTTGTCTCCTCGTGCCCGACGTAGCGCAATTGCCGCCCGAGACTGGTGTCGACGTGTCTGTCGGTGCTCGGCGAGAGGCCGTGCCCGACAGCGGAGACTTCGACCAGCGGCTGGCTGGGATCCGCCCCATGGGCGTCCGGCCGTGAGGTTTCGCGTACGGCGATCAGCCGCACGGGGCCGTCCTCGACAGCGAAGGTGAGCGTCAGCTCAGAGCTGCTCCAGCGCAGGAGATTCATCCGCAGGTCCTAGGTCGTGGTCGGTTCCTCGCCGCCTCTCGAGGAGGTAGTCCTCGACGGTGAACAGGTGGGCGGCCATGCGCGTACGTGCCCGGTCGGGGTCTTGAGCGGTGAGTGCGGCGAGGATCGAGAGGTGTTCGCCGTGGGCGGTCTCGTCCGCGCCGGGCTGGGAGATGGATCGCCGCAGCCGATCGCGCATCGTCCGTCCGCCCAGCGCGTCGATCAGCGCGGCCAGGATCGGGTTGCCGGCCGCTGCCGCGATGATGCGATGGAAGGCGATGTCGTTCTCGATCACCGTCTCGTGGTTGGGTTCCTCGAGCGTCAGTTCGGCCTCGTTGTGGCGCAACAGTTCGGCAGCGGCGGCGAGCTCTGCAGGGCCGATCTGCAGCGCGGCCGCGGCGGCGGCCTCCGTCTCGAGGACCCGGCGAACCGCGTGCAGGTGATGAGTTCCGCTGCCTTGTTGCAGGTCGACCACGAAGCCGAGCGGAGCCAGCAGCATGGAGGAGTCCAGTGTGGTGACATAGGTGCCGTCACCCTGCCTGGTCTCGAGAACTCCCATCATCGACAGCGCGCGGACCCCCTCGCGCAGGGGATTCCTCGATACACCGAGTGCCGCGGCGAGGTCCTTCTCGACGGGAAGCCGGTCGCCGGGCCGGAGCCGGCCGTCGATGAGCATCTGCCGGATGCTCTCGACGACGACGTCGGTCTGTGAAACGCCGGGAGTGCGCGTCGGCTCGGCCAGCTTGCTCGACGTCATGGAAGTGGGTCCCTCTCTGCGCGCGCCGCCCAGTAGGTACCGTCCGGGAACTGGTAGGTCTGTAGGGACTCCCTGTGCATCTCGGCACTGTAGCCGGGGGCGGTCGGCAGTTCGTACGCACCGTTTCGGACCACACAGGGATCGACGAAGTGTTCGTGCAGATGGTCGACGTATTCGGTGACGCGGCGGTCCAGGCTGCCCGACACGGCGATGTAGTCGAAGATCGCGAGGTGCTGGACGAGTTCGCACAGACCGACACCGCCCGCGTGGGGGCAGACGGGGACGTCGAACCAGGCGGCGAGAAGGTAGACCGCGAGTACTTCGTTGACGCTGCCGAGGCGGGCGGCGTCGAGTTGGCAGTAGTCGATGGCGCCGGCCTGGAACATCTGCTTGAACAGCACCCGGTTCATGCCGTGCTCGCCGGTGGCGACGCCGATGGGTGCCACGGCCTTGCGGATCGCGGCATGACCGAGGATGTCGTCGGGACTGGTCGGCTCCTCGATCCAGAGCGGGTCGAACTCGGCCAGCGCCTTCACCCATTCGATCGCCTGGGGGACCTCCCAGACCTGGTTCGCGTCGATCATCAGGTGACCGTCGGGGCCGAGCACCTCACGGGCGATGCCACAGCGCCGGATGTCGTCGTCCAGGCTGGCGCCGACCTTGAGTTTGACGTGTTTGTAGCCTGAGGCAACGGCTTCCTCGCAGAGCCGGCGAAGTTTCTCATCGGAGTATCCGAGCCATCCGGCCGAGGTCGTGTAGCACGGGTAGCCGGATGACTCGAGTTCCTCGATTCGTTGCTTGCGGCCCGGTTCTTGCCGTTCGAGCAGGGTGACGGCTTGTTCGGGCGTCAGCACGTCGGTGAGGTAACGCAGATCGGCGGCGTCGACCAGTTGTTCGGGGGACATGTCGGACAGGAGCCGCCAGACAGGTACGCCGGCCCGTCGGGCGGCCAGATCCCAGACCGCGTTCATGACCGCGGCCAGGGCCAGGTGGATCACTCCTTTGTCCGGCCCGAGCCATCGAAGCTGACTGTCCGACTGCAGTTCCCGGTAGATCGCGCCGGGGCGCTCGCACAGCTCGTCGACGTCCCGGCCGACCAGCGGCTCGGCGCGCTGCGCGGCCGCGGCGGTGCACAGGTCGTTTCCCCGCCCGATGGTGAAAGTGAAGCCGTGACCTGTGAGATCCGGGTCGTCGGTGTGCAGGACGACGTACGCCGCCGAGTAGTCGCCATCCTTGTTCATCGCGTCTGATCCGTCGCGGGTGAGCGATGTGGGGAAGCGGACGTCGACGACCTCCACCGAGGTGATGCGTGGCATGGCGGGCCCCTCATTATCAGCAATAGATAGGATCTTTCTTCACCTTGGATGCGCTTCAGTATGGACCAAGGTGCGCGCTGGCGCTACGATCCCGACAATTCATAGGACTAATACCTCGTCATCTCGACGGAGGACCCTGGTATGGGCAACCTGGTGAGCTCGGACCGTTCCGGCCTGCGGCGGCTGTTGTACGACCGTCCTGCCGAAACCTGGCTGGAGGCGTTGCCGGTCGGCAACGGCCGTATCGGGGCGATGTGCTTCGGCGGTGTCGGCACGGACCGGATCGGCCTGAACGACGAGACGTGCTGGTCGGGCGGTCCGGAGACTGCGCGCCTGCTGTCCGAGCCGCTCGGTGCGATCGGCGCCGAGGCAGTGCAGGAGGTACGTGCGGGGCTGGCCGACGGCGACATCCGACGCGCTCACGAATTGGCCCGTGGCTTCCATTCCGGCTACTCGCAGGCGTACCTGCCATTGGGTGATCTGCTGCTCGACGTCACGATTGACGGCTCGACTCCGGCTGAGGCCTCGCGCTATCGCAGGCAGTTGGACCTGGACACCGCGACCACGCTGGCGGAGTACGAGAGCGGGGGAGTGACTGTTCGGCAGGAAGTGTTCGTGAGTGCGCCGGCCGGGGTGCTCGTCGTCCGCGTGACGGTGTCGGAGCCGGGCGCACTCGGTGTCACTTCGCGGCTCACGTCGCAGCTGCGTTCGCGACCGCACGTGGCTGGTGACGGTCTTGGATTGCTGTTGCAGGCGCCGGCCGATGTCGCGCCACCGCATCGCGACTTGCCGGAGCCGATCAGGTACTCCGACGGTCTGGACCGCGGCATGGCGGCAGCGATCGCGTTGCGCGCAGAGACCGACGGCGACCTGCGCGCAGATGAGAACGGGCTCGTGGTCGTCGGCGCGACAGAGCTGACCCTGGTCCTGTCCACCGCGACCGGGTACGACGGCCCGTCGACCGTGCCGACGCGGACGGCGGAGGAATGCTGGGCGATCGCCGACGAGCGCGTGGTCACCGCGTTGGGCCGTGAGCACGGCGACCTGGTGGCCGAGCACACCGAGGACCACCAGACATTGTTCCGTCGCGCGTCGCTCGAGTTGGCGGGTCCTCCGGACGTCGCGGACCTGCCGACCGATGTGCGGCTGACCGAGCATGGTGACGATCCCGCGCTGGCTGCGTTGGCGTTCAACTACGGCCGCTATCTGATGATCGCGAGCTCGCGTCCCGGCGGATTGCCGACGAATCTGCAGGGGATCTGGAACGACATTCTCCGGCCGCCGTGGAGCAGCAATTTCACGGTGAACATCAACACCGAGATGAACTACTGGCCGGCCGAGACCACCAACTTGTCCGAGTGCCACGAGCCGTTGCTCGATTACCTCGAGCACCTCGCCGCGGCAGGCCGTCGTACGGCGCAGGAGCGGTACGGCTGTGGTGGGTGGGCGGCGCACCACAACGCGGACGCGTGGTGCTGGACTCTTCCGGTCGAGGGCGACCCGCGGTGGTCGAACTGGCCGATGGCCGGCGCCTGGCTGGTCCGGCACCTGTGGGATCACTACGCGTTCACCGGCGACCTGGAGTTCCTGGGCCGCGTGTGGCCGATCCTGCGGGGCGCGGCGGAGTTCTGTTCGGACTGGCTGGTGGAGCTGCCGGACGGGAGTTTGGGTACGTCGCCCTCGACCTCACCGGAGAACGACTACCTGGCCGGGGACGGCGAGCCCGCGTCCGTCACGGTCTCCTCGACGATGGACCTCGCGCTGATCGCGGACGTGTTCGACCGGTCCGTGGAGGCCGCCGGACTGCTCGGGTTGATCGATCCATTGGTGGACCGTCTGGTACTGGCTCGCAAGCGGATCCCGGAGCCGTCGATCGGTGGCCGTGGGCAACTACAGGAGTGGGCCGCGGACCTGCCGGAGGAGGATCCGCACCACCGGCACATGTCCCATCTGGTCGGCCTGCACCCCGGCGACGCGATCACCCCGGACGGTACGCCGGCCCTGGCAGCGGCCGCGACACGAACACTTGACCTCCGTGGCGACCGCGCAACCGGGTGGTCGCTCGCGTGGAAGATCAACCTACGAGCCCGGCTGCGGGACGCAGCCGCGGCACATCGACTGGTGCTGGCCTTTCTGAACCCGGCCGACGACACGTCGACGGACTACGTGGGCGGCGGCGCCGGTGTGTACCCGAACCTGTTCTGTGCCCATCCGCCGTTCCAGATCGACGGCAACTTCGGCGCGACCGCGGGGATCGCGGAGATGCTCCTGCAGAGCCACACCGGCGAGATCGAGATCCTGCCGGCCCGGCCGGACGACTGGCCGACCGGCCGCGTCGCCGGCCTTCGGGCGCGCGGAGGCGTCACGGCCGACATCGCCTGGACCACCGGCGGTGTCGACCTGGCGCTGACCGCGGACCGGGACCAGGAGCGCATCGTCCGGTACGGCGGCGAACGGATCGCAGTCCAGTTGATCGCCCATACAACCCACCATCTCAGCCTGAGCTGACCAGGCCGAGAAGGGAGGAGACCCCCTGATGGCAGTCCTGACAAGCATCCCGCCGCCGGCGGGCGAGACGCCGACCCGGCCGCGACGGCGTCGCCGCGAACGCACCACCGTCACCGGTCTGCGTCGGAGCCTGCAGCGGCATTGGACGCTCTATCTGTTGATGGTCGTGCCGCTGATCTGGTTCGCGGTCTTCAAGTACATCCCGATGTCGAACGCGGTCTTGGCGTTCAAGAGTTTCAACGTGACCAAAGGCATCTGGGGAAGCCCGTGGGTCGGGTGGCAGAACTTCGAGCTGTTCTTCCACAACCCGGTGTTCTGGACCCTGGTGAAGAACACCTTCGTACTGTCGGTCTACACCGTCGCGGCCAGCTTCCCGATCGCGATCATCCTCGCGCTGGCACTGAACGAGATCCGCAACGGGCTGTTCAAGCGGTCGGTCCAGCTGGTCACCTACGCGCCGTACTTCATCTCGACCGTCGTGGTCGTGTCGATGACGATCCTGGTGCTGTCGCCGCGGCTGGGCATCGTCAACGAGGGTCTGGGGTTCTTCGGCGTCCCCGCGATCGACTTCCTCGGCAATCCCGACTACTTCCGGCACATCTACGTCTGGTCCGACGTCTGGCAGACCACCGGGTACTCGGCGGTCATCTATCTGGCCGCGCTGTCCGGGATCGACCCGGCGCTGCACGAGTCGGCCCTGATCGACGGTGCCAGCCGGCTGCAACGGATCCGGCACGTCGACCTGCCGGGCATCATGCCGACTGCCGTGATCATCCTGGTTCTTGCCGTAGGCAACATCATGGCGATCGGCTTCGAAAAGGCCTTCCTGCTGCAGAACCCGCTCAACCTGAGCCAGTCCGAGATCATCGCGACGTACGTCTACAAGACAGGTCTGCTGAATGCGGACTTCAGCGGCGCGACGGCGATCGGGTTGTTCAACTCGGTGATCAACCTGGTGCTGCTGCTGATGGTGAACACGATCGCGAAGCGGATCACCGGGAACGGACTGTGGTCATGAGCGTCCAGACTGAAGCGAGAACCGTGCCGAGCAAGCGGGTCGAGCGTCGTGCGGCGCGTGCACGCCGGATCCGCGAGCCGCGGACCGACCGGATCTTCCTGTTCTGTGTCTACCTGCTGCTGGCCGTGTTCTTCGCGGTAGTGCTGGCGCCGCTGCTGTACATCGTGGCCAGCTCGTTCAGCAGTCCCGAGGCGGTGTCATCCGGGCGGGTGCTTTTCTGGCCGGTGGAGTTCTCCCTGCGCGGATACCACGCGGTGTTCCAGAACCCACAGATCGTCCAGGGGTACCTGAACTCGTTGTTCTACACGGTGGTCGGGACGATCGTCAGTGTCACGATGACGATCGCTGTCGCCTACCCGATGTCGCGGCGCACACTGGTCGGCCGCAACGTGGTGATGACGCTGATCCTGTTCACGATGCTGTTCACCGGCGGCCTGATCCCGACGTACCTGGTGGTCCAGTCCGTCGGCCTGCTCGACACCCGGTGGGCACTGATCATCCCGCAGGCGATCGGGGTCTGGCAGGTCATCATCGCCCGTACCTACTTCCGTACGGCGATTCCCGACGAACTGGTCGAGGCCGCCGAACTCGACGGGTGTGGTGATCTGCGGTTCCTCTGGTCGGTGGTGATCCCGCTGGCCAAACCGATGATCGCGGTGGTCGCGCTGATGTACGCGATCATGCAGTGGAACTCGTACTTCGACGCGCTGATCTATCTCAAGAACCCGGACCTGTTCCCGCTCCAGCTGGTCCTGCGCAACATCCTCATCCTCAACACGACCGGCGGTGGAGCAGTCGACGCATCCGTCGTCATCCAGCGCCAGCAACTGGCCGATCTGCTCAAGTACTCGCTCATCGTGGTGGTCAGCGTTCCGGTGCTGCTCATCTATCCGTTCGTCGCGCGCTACTTCACCAAGGGAATCATGATCGGCGCCGTCAAGGGCTGATTCTCCGCATCACCTCTACCCTGTGAGGGGACTATGTTTGTTCAGTTCAGAAGGAGGAGGCGTGCCGCGATCGCCGGCATCAGTCTCCTGGCACTCGCGCTTGCGGCCTGTTCCGGTGGCGGCTCGGACGACGAGCAGGCCAAGCCGTTGCCCACGGTCACCGGAAATCCGGCGGTCACCCTCGATGTATTCGCACCGCAGGCGGCCGATTGGAACCTTGCCACGAACGACTTCACGAAGGTGGTGAAGGAGAAGTTCAACATGACCATCAAGTGGCAGACCACGACGTTCGACGGTGGTCCGGCCAAGGAGAAGCGGCAGATTTCCCTGGCCAGCGGTGACTATCCTGACCTGTATCTGCTGATCCCGTGGGTCGACCAGTTCACCCAGGCGGACCTGCTGAAGCTGTCCAACCAGGGCGTCGTCGTGCCGCTGAACCAGTTGATCGACCAGTACGCGCCGAACATCAAGAAGGCGCTGGACTCCACCCCGGAGTGGAAGGCGATGGCGACCGCGCCGGACGGCAAGATCTACGGTATGCCGCAGTGGGTGGACTGCTTCCACTGCACGTACCAGGACAAGTTGTGGATGAACTCGGCGTGGTTGAAGAAGCTCGGACTCGAGCAGCCCAAGACCACCGAGGACATGCGTAAGGTGCTGCAGGCGTTCAAGACCCAGGATCCCAACGGCAACGGCAAGGCCGATGAGATCCCGCTCAGTGCCGATGTGCGGGACGTGCTGATCCCGTACTTCATGAACGCCTTCATCTACGACCCCCAAGGCACGAGCGGCAACAACCAGTCGACGCTGGTCCTCAACGACGGCAAGGTCGACATGCAGGCGAACAAGGATGGCTGGCGTGATGGCCTGAAATACCTGAATTCGCTGTACAAGGAAGGCCTGATCGACAAGGGCGCCTTCACCCAGAACCCGGACGCCCTGCAGCAGCAGGGCAACCACGCCGGGTCGGTGGTCCTCGGTGCCGCGACCGCGCTGCACCCGGGGATCTTCGTCAACACCCCTTCGCCGGACGGACGGGACATGCAGTACGACGTCGTACCGCCGCTGACCGGACCCGATGGGGCGAACTTCACCGGTTACAACTTCCCGAGTGCGCCCGGCGCGACCTTCGTGTTGACCAGCAAGGCGACGCAGGAGGAGCAGATCCAGGCGATCAAACTGCTCGACTACATGTTCACCGACCAGGGCCAGATCAATGCGTTCTGGGGCAAGGAGGGCAAGACGTGGAGGAAGCCGGAGCCCGGTGACGTCGCGCTCGACAAGTCGCTCAAGCCGATCTTCAAGCAGATTCCGCAGAAGCCAGGTGGAACGCCGCCGAACTCGGGGTGGCAGGCGCTGGCTCAGTACAACAACAACGCGACCTATCGGAACTCCGAGGCGATCAGCACCGACCTCTACTCACAGGCAGGCTATGAGCGCCGTCTGTTCGAGGCAACCAAGCTGTACGCCGGCCACGAGGACAAGGCCATGATCTATCCGTACTGGAAGGTGTGGATCGATGCGACCCTGGCCAACGAGATGGCGACGCTGCAGACCAACATCGAGAGCTACGTGCAGCAGAACGCACTCCAGTTCGTCACCGGCTCGAAGAACATCGACAGCGATTGGGATGCCTACGTCAAGGGTCTCGACGGGCTCGGTCTGAAGCGCTACCTCGAGATCCAGCAGGCGGCGTACGACAAGATGCCCAACAAGTAGATCGACCCTGGACCGGCCGGAGTCCGCCGGCCGGTCCAGACTCCCACCACCGACAAGGAGCGATCAGTGCCGTTCGATGCAACCTTCGAGTCCCTGGCCACGTTCGAATGCCCTGACTGGTTCCGTGACGCGAAGCTCGGCATCTGGTCGCACTGGGGCCCGCAGTCGGTGCCTCGCTACGGTGACTGGTACGCACGGCACATGTATCGGCAAGGCTCTGAGCAGTACCGGTACCACCTGCGGACGTACGGGCACCCGTCGGAGGTCGGCTACAAGGACGTCGTCCGGCAATGGAAGGCGGAGCGCTTCGATCCGGGTGACCTGATGGACCGGTTCGTGGCGGCCGGTGCCCGGTACTTCGTCGCGCAGGCCGTCCATCACGACAATTTCTTCAACTACGAGTCGTCGGTGAACCCCTGGAACTCGGCGAAGGTCGGCCCGGGCAAGGACATCGTGGGCTTGTGGAAGGCCGCCGCTGAGGAGCGTGGACTGCCGTTCGGGATCACCGAGCATCTCGGTGCCGCGCTGACCTGGTTCGCGGCCAACAAGGGCAGCGACAAACACGGGCCACTCGCCGGTGTGTCGTACGACGGGACCGATCCGGCGTACCGGGATCTCTACCTCGACAACGCCAGGTTTCTTCCGGCGGCGGACACCCCGGTGCAGGACCCGTGGTACGCCCAGGATCGCGCCTGGCACACGTACTGGCTCGAGGCGGTCACCGAGATGATCGACCGGTACCAGCCGGATCTGCTGTACTCCGACGGCCCGCTGCCGTTCGGCGAGATCGGCTACGAACCTGGGCTGCGCGCGGTCGCACATCTCTACAACACCAGCGCGGGGATCCACGGGACCAACCGTGCGGTCTACCAGCAGAAGGATCGCCGGCCTGAGGTGAGCGTGGTCGGCGTCATGGACATCGAACGAAGCCAGACTCCAGGTATCCACCCCGCCACTTGGCAGACCGACACCTCGGTCGGCGACTGGTTCTACAACGTCCGGGACGTGTACAAGACTGGCGGCCACGTGATCGAGATGCTGGTCGACATCGTGTCGAAGAACGGGAACCTCCTGCTCAACGTGCCGCAACTGCCGGACGGCACGATCGACATCGAATGCTCGCAACTCCTCGACGAGCTCGGCGCCTGGACGCGGGTGTGCGGCGAAGGCATCTACGGCACGCGACCGTTCCGGGTGTTCGGTGAGGGCCCTTCGACCGTTGTGATCAAGGGTTTCACCGAGGACCGGGTCAGCTGGACCAGTTCCGACTTCCGGTTCACCCGCCGGGACAACACCGTCTACGCATTCCAGCTGGCCTGGCCCGACGACGGCCGCGCGGTGATTCGCAGCCTCGCGGACCATGAGACGGTGACCGGTGTCCGGCTGCTCGGTCACGGCCCGATTCCTTTCGAGCAGGCGGAAGGAATCCTGGTGGCAAGGCTGCCCGAAGCCCGACCGGTCGACGTCGCCAACTGCCTGGCCCTCGACGTCCGTGCCCTCTGACGTGCCGCGCACGATCCGTGCCTCAGGCGGCCGGACAGCATTGTCGGAGGGGCCGGCCAGAGATCGATGGTTGCTGTCCTCGACGGACCGATCGTCTGATGTTTGCCGAGCTCCGGCGCTGAAGGAGAGCGACAGATGAAGATCACTGGGTATCGCAGTCTGAGCACTGTCCACGACTGGGGGAGGGTCATCGGGGACGTCAATGGGGTGCTGACCGGCGAGACCACACCGGTGCCGGTCCTCGTCATCGAGACGGACATCGGCATCGAAGGGGTGGGTCTCGGCGCCCACGGCGACGTGGCGCGCGTCTTCCCCGCCATCGACGGTGAGGATCCGCGGTCAGTCGTGGCCCTGTACGACCGGATGCTCGACTGGGTGTTCAAAGCCGGCCATGCCGGCTCCACGTTCGGCACGATCGGGGCCATCGACATGGCCCTGTGGGACATCAAGGCCAAGGCGGCCGACGAGCCGCTGTGGCGGACCCTTGGGGCGCGCGGACGCTTCATCCCTGCCTACGCATCGGGCCTCGAGTACGGCCTGGCCGACGAGGAACTCGCCGAGCTCTACGGGCGGTTCGCGGATCGCGGGTTCAAGGCGGGCAAGCTCAAGGGCGGCCGCGACCTGGACCGGGACCTACCCCGGCTGGAGATCATGCGCGAGGTGCTCGGCCGCAATTCTCGCCGGCCCGCGCTCATGTTCGACGCCAACGAGTCGTGGAACCAAGCCCAGGCCGCTCGGTACGTGGCGGCCATCGAGGAGCGCATGGACCTTACCTGGGTGGAGGAGCCGTTGCGTCGATGGGATGCCGCCGGGATGGCCGCATTGCGCGGGAAGGTTCGCGCGGCCATCGCGAGCGGCGAGAACCTGACCGGGCTCGAGCAGTACCGTCCGCTGCTCGACGCCAACGCTCTCGACATCGTCCAGGTGGGCAACGTGTGGGGGATCACCCACTTCCTGCGGGTAGCGATACTGGCGCATGGTCACGACCTGCCGGTGAGCCCCGTTGCGTACAACGCGAACCCGATCGCGCACGCGGCTGCCGCGGTGCCGAACCTCCTGACCTATGAGGTCCAGGATCTTCATTTCCCGGTCGGTCTCGATGTCGACCAGCAGTTCGACGACGGCGGGATCATTCTGGGCGATCGACCAGGTATCGGCATCCTGCTGGACGAGTCCCAGCTGTCGTCGCTCGACTCTGTGGTACCCGCCCCGGCATCGACCGGACCCCACATCCGGCCCGAGCGGGCTGCGCTGCGACTCGTGGCCGAACCGGACGTGATCGACGATCCCACCGCACCGCTGAGGCCGGTCGGACCGACGTCCACAACCTGCGGACGTCGTCACGACTCGTCAGGGAGCTGGATCGAGTGAGAGTGCGATTGGCGTACGGGGACTCCGGACTGGCCATCGACGTGGACTCCGCGCGGACGACTGTGGTCGAGCCGGTCCGCCATCAGGCAGCAGCCGATCCCGTCGGGGTACTGCGGCGGGCACTTCGTGAACCCGTTGCCGGGCCACCGTTGCGCGATCGCGTTCGACGGGGCCAGACCGTGGCAATCTCGGCCTGCGACGGCACCAGGCCGCAGCCGAGGCACCTGATGATCCCGGCCGTACTCGCGGAACTCGAAGGCGCGATCGATCTCGCTGATGTCGTGGTCCTGGTCGCGACCGGTACTCATCGCGGCAACAGCGACGCCGAGCTGCGCGAGATGTTCGGTGACGAGGTCGTCGACACGGTGCGGATCGTCAATCACGACGGACGCGATGGCGATCAGCTGGCCTGGCTCGGTGTCCATGGTGATGGCGTACCGGTCTGGTTGAACCGCCAATGGGTGGACGCGGACATCCGGATCACCACCGGATTCGTCGAACCGCACTTCTTCGCTGGATTCTCCGGCGGACCGAAGCTGGTTGCCCCAGGGCTGGCCGGCCTCGACACCGTCTTGGTTCTGCACGACGCCACCAGGATCGGCAGTCCTGAAGCGACGTGGGGAGTGACGCACGGAAACCCGGTGCATGATGATGTCAGGGCGATCGCAGAAGCGACCGGCGTTACCTTCGCTCTGGACGTCGTACTCAATCGGGACAAGGACATCGTCGCCGCGTTCGGGGGTGACCTGCTGCCCATGCATGCCGCCGCCTGCGCTGCGGCCAAGCAGATCGCCATGCGGCCAGTGGTGAGTCCGTTCGACGTGGTGGTCACCACGAACTCGGGGTACCCGCTCGACCAGAACCTCTATCAGTCGGTCAAAGGCATGTCGGCCGCGCACCAGATCATTCGCCCTGGTGGCACGATCATTTGCGCGGCCGAGTGCCGTGACGGCTTCCCGGATCACGGATCGTATCGCTCCGTCCTGAGCTCGGCGGAATCTCCGCAAGCGCTACTCGATCAGATCAGCCGACGCACCGAAACCACACCTGACCAGTGGCAGGTGCAGATTCAGGCCCGCATCCAATCGACCAGCCGGGTTGTCATGCACACCGGGGCTCTGACCGACGCCGACCTGGCGGCGGCGCACCTGGAACAAACAGCCGACATATCGTCCACGGTCGCCGAGTCACTGGCTGCGGCCGGACCTGACGCTCGCCTCTGCATCTTGCCCGAGGGCCCGCAAACAATCCCTTACGTCGCGTGAAAGGATCTCATCGGCGTCGTTCCCACGCTGTTCCCCCGGTGAACTGCATGGCGCGAGACAGGCTCCTTGTGCTCAGAGCTGCTGTCAGCAGCAGCTTTGGAGGTAGGCCTGCAGGTCGGCAAGCGCGGCCGCGCTGCCTTGCTTGTCGGCGCGGTAGTAGACGGTTTTGCCGTCACGGCGGGAGGTGACGACTGCTCCGCGACGGAGGATGTCGAGCTGCTGGGATGCGGTGGACTGGCCGATGCCGGCGAGCTCGGCGACTTCGTTGACGGACAGTTCGGCGCCGCGGGCGAACAGCAGCATGATGCGCTGCCGGGTCGGGCTGGCCAGCGCCTTGAGGAAATCATGGGTCGCCCCGGCGAGCTCGACAGGCTCTGCGGCATCGCACGACGCTGTGCTGTCGGTGGCCGTCGTGGACCGCTGTGTCGCCATCCCTGTACTCCTTCCGCTCCAAGATCACTGTAGCTCGTATCGTCATTTCGTCATATTGCGATATTTAGATATATTGTGGTCATGTCTCACAACACACAACCTGTTGTCATCATCGGAGGTGGCCAGTCCGGCCTCGCCGCGGCTCGTGCGGTCCGGAACGCCGGCTTGCGTCCCCTGGTCTTGGAGGCCGGCGACCGCCCGGTCGGTTCCTGGCCCCGCTACTACGACAGCCTCACGTTGTTTTCGCCGTCGCAGTACAGCTCGATGCCAGGAGCGCCGTTCGGCGGCAATCCGGACCGCTACCCGACCCGCGACGAGGTGGTGGCCTATCTGCAGGGGTACGCCGATGACCTCGGCGTCGAGATCCGCACCGGCACCCGCGCTGCGGCCGTGGAAGCCTACGGCGCCGGATTCGTCGTGCACACTGACGCTGGAGATAGCATCACCGCCGGCGGAGTCGTGGCCGCGAGTGGGTCGTTCACGAACCCGTACGTGCCGGTGCTGCCTGGTCGCGATGGCTTCACCGGCCAGGTGCTGCATGTGGCCGACTACCGCAATCCCGCGCCGTATGTCGGGCGGCGAGTGGTGGTCGTGGGAGCCGGGAACTCCGCGGTGCAGGTCGGCTATGAGCTCGGTCAGGTCGCCAAAGTGACGCTGGCGACCCGTGCGCCGTTGTTGTTCCTGCCGCAGAGGCAAGAGGGCAAGGACCTTCACTACTGGCTGGAAACACTGGGCTTCGACGAACTGCCGCCGGCGTGGCTGGCCCGGTTGATCACCGGCGTACCGGTCCTCGATGACGGCGTCTACAGCAAGGCCGAAGGCGCCGGGGTGTTCGACCGACGCGAGATGTTCACCGCGTTCGACGGCGACAAGCTCGTGTGGGCCGACGGCGAGCGTGAGCAGGTCGATGTGGTGCTGTTCGCCACCGGCTACCGGCCGAGCCTGGAGTACCTCACTGGCCTGGGAGCCCTTGATTCCGACGGGATGCCGCTGCACATGGGCGGTATCTCTCTGACTCACCCCGGCTTGGTCTATGTCGGGTTGGAGTTCCAGCGGTCGTTCTCGTCGAACACACTGCGCGGGGCGCACCGCGACGCCGACTATGTCGTCGGTCCGCTCGCTGCGCATGTCGCCGGCGCTGCGAGCGTGCTGGGCGCGTGATCACCTCGCCGGAGCCTGCAGTCGACGCGACAGGGCCAGCAAGAGGCCCGCGGCGACACAGGCTCCGGCGACGGTGAGAATCACGGGCCGATATCCAAACGCATTGGCCAGCAGTGCCCCTGCCAGCGGTGCTCCGGCCCGGGCCAGGGTGACCGGAGTGGCCAGGGTTCCGGCGATGGTCGCGTATCCGGTCGCGCCGTATCGCTCGAGCAGGATCGACGGGGTGGCGATCGACGCGACCCCGAACCCGAGCCCGAACAGCACCAGGCACGCCACCGCACCGGCCAAGTGCCGCCCGGCCAGCGGCAGCAGGCAGATCGCCGCGCCTTGGATGACAAGGATGGCGGCGGTGATGGAGGCCATCGGCAACCAGCGCAGGGACAGCGTGGTGACGGCCCGACCGGTGACGGACAACAACCCCAGTAGCCCGGCCAGGGTCGCCGCCCGGGCTGGAGGGTGGCCGAGGCTTACCAGATACAGCACCAGGTGAACGGCGATGACGGCCAGGGCGGCACTGTGCAGTACGAACGCCGAAGCCAGGACCCAGAACCCCGCATCCCTCATCACCCTGCGCGCCGACCCGGCCGGGCCGGTGGCGCGACCGCGGGACCGGGGTTTGGCCCGGCGCAGCGCGGTCGCGTGCAAGGGCACCGTCAGGACAGCGAGTACCGAAGCCAGGATCACGAGTGTCTGCCGCCAGCCGTAGGCGTCGACGAGATGACCTGTCAGAGGGATGAAGATCGAACTGGCGAAGCCCGCCACCAGTGTGATGCCCAGCAGCGCCTTGGTGCGGTGGGCGGGTCCTGTCGCCGCCACGATGACCGCGAAGGCTGGTTCGTACAGCACCATCGCCGACGCGACGCCGATCATCGCGAACGCCGCATACAGCTGCGGCGTGGTCTCGACCTGGCTCCACGCGAAAACTGCGACCGCGCCGAGTAGTGATCCGGTCGTCATCAGGCCGTGGCCGCCGTGCGCGTCGAGCCAGCGTCCGACTGGTACCGACGCCAGGCCGGTGACCAAGACTGCGGTGGTGAGCGCGCCGGCGGCTCTGGCGGTGGAGATCCCGAGATCGCGGCTCATCGGCCCCAGCAGCGCGCTGAACGCGTAATACAGCACGCCGTACCCGACGGTCTGGGTGATCGCGAAGGTCGCCACCAGCCGCCGCGTGGTGGCGCTGGAATGGGCACCGCTCCCGGCCCGGGAGGGCACAGGAGCGGTGCTTGTGGACTGTTTCATCAGTTGCAGCAGCCGGACTGCGTCTGTGCGGAGGCGGGCTGGTCGTCGATGACGGTGAGCAGGCCACCGCTGATGCCGGTAGCCAGACCGCGCCCGGCCGGCGCGGAGATCTCGACCGACTGCGGCGCAGGGCCGCAGCAGCTGCCGGCAGCGTCGCTGGACGAGGTCGGGTCAGTGAGGTTGGTGGAGCACACGCCGGTTTCGGGCAGGTCGAGCTGCACGTCGCGGGCCGCGTCCCAGTCACCGGCCAGGCCCGCGACCACGGAGCGGGCCTGTTCGAAACCGGTGGCCAGCAGGAACGTCGGCGCCCGCCCGTAGGACTTCGCGCCGACGGCGTAGTAGCCCGGTTCGGGGTGAGCTAGTTCGTCGACGCCGTGCGGGGGCACGGTGCCGCAGGAGTGCTGGTTCGGGTCGATCAACGGCGCCAGTGCACGGGTCGATCCCAGGATCGGGTCGAGGTCGAGGCGCAGTTCGCCGACGATGGCGTGGTCGGGGCGGAACCCGGTGGAGTTGACGACCGTGTCAGCGAGGACGCGCCGCTCACCGGCGACCAGCTCGACGCGCCCGTCGCTGGTCTGGTCGACGGCCTCGATCCGGAAACTGCTGACCAGTTCCACTCGGCCCGTCTGCACGAGGTTCTTCAAGCGCGAGCCGAGTGCTCCGCGGGCCGGGAGTTCGTCGGCGTCACCGCCGCCGTAGGTGCGGGCCTGGTCGGCGCCGCGCACGACCCACACGACCTCCGTGCCCGGGACCTGCTCGGCCAGATCGCCCAGATCCAGCAGCGTGGTGGCCGCGGAGTGCCCGGCGCCGACGACCGCGGTACGGCGCCCGGCGAACTGGTTGCGGTCGCGGCCCAGGACATCGGGCAGTGCACGGGAGATGTGGGCTGCCGCGGCGGCTTCGCCGCGGGCCGGGATGCCGGACCCGCCGAGCACGTTGGGGCGCCGCCAGGTTCCGGCTGCGTCGATCACGGCCGAGGCGAGCAGGTCGGACCCGTCGGCCAGGCGGATCAGGAACGGCGCGTCCTCGCGGCCGGCAGTGCGGATCCGGTCGAACCCGACCCGGGTGACGGCCTCCACGGCCGCGTTGTAGCGGATCTTGTCGCCCAGCTGCGGCGTCTTGGCCAGCGGTGCGAGGTAGGAGTCGATCAGGTCGCCGCCGGTGGGCAGGATGTCGGGGTTGGGTTCGGTCCAGCCGCCGGCCTGTTGCAGCAGCCTGCGGGACGCGCTGTCGATGTCGTAGCGCCAGGGGCTGAACAGCTTCACGTGGCGCCATTCGTCGATCGCCGCGGCGACGTTCGGGCCGGACTCGAGCACAACGAAGTCGAGGCCGCGTTCGGCCAGGTGCGCGGCGGCGGCCAGGCCGATCGGGCCTGCGCCGATGACCACGACCGGCAGGTCGGAAGCGGTGAGGCTCATGGTGTTTCTCCAAGCTGTGCAGAGTTGTTGATGAGATGGTTCACGGTCGCCGTGACGAGGTTGGTCGCGGCGAGCAGTGTGCCGCCTTCGACCCGGTCGGGGGTCTCGGCGGGTGTCTGGTAGCCGGGCATGCCCATGCCGATGCCGATCGCGGGCAGTCCGGCGGCGGCGTAGCGGCGGTTGTCCGAGGCCATCGCGCCGGCACGCAGCGGCACACCGGTGAGCCGTCCGGCCTGGTCGACGGCGGCGAGCAGCGGTTCGGCCGGTCCGCCGGCCTCGACCGCGGCCGCGGCGCCGAGCTGGGCGGCACCGTCGACATTGATCACGAAAGTGCCTGCGGCGAGGCGGGGTGCGTGGTGAGCCGAGCCACGGGCGCCTGCCTCCTCGCCGTCGAGGAACGCCACGGACAGCCCGATGCCCGGCGGCAGGTCGGTCCAGAGCAGCCGGGCGGCCTCGAGCACAACGGCGACGCCCGAGGCGTTGTCGGCGGCAGCCGGGTGCCGTTGCTCGGGGTCGTCGCCGACACCGTCGAAGTGCGCGGTCAGCAGCAGCGACAACTGGCCGGCGGAAGCGTGGGCGAAGACGCCGTGCACGTTGGTTCCGGTCGTCGTGATCGTGCGCATCGGCACGGACGCCGTCACCGTCTGACCCAGGTGGTGTGCCAGCGCGGCGTGCAGATCGGTGCGCACCGACAAGATGGCGACCGGCCCGGTCGGTGGGCCGGCGATCATCTTCGGCATCCATCCGGCCTCGTCGGCGCCACGGGGAACGAGCAGGCCGGCAGCGGCTTCGGTGCGTGCCCGATCCACGGTCTGCTGATCGGCGCCCGCGGCGAGGACCCAGCGGCCGTGCCATGAACCAGTCTCTGCGGGTGCGAGCGGTCCTGACCTCGGCGCAGGGACCTCGGCGGAGGTGAGCTGTTCGGCGAAGTCGCGGCGGTGAACCAGGTTCCGCGGCCCGACGGCCAGGGCCGGGGTGGATTGCAGCTCTTTGACGCCGGTGGTCTCGAACGCGTCAAGCGTCACAGCCGCGCCCGCAGCGCGCAGTTGATCGGCCAGCCAGGCGGCTGCGGCCTTTCCGCCGGGGGTGCCGATGCGGCGGCCGGCGTAACGGTCGGCTGCGAGTTCGTGGACGGTCGCGAGCATGGTCTCGGCGGAGGCGCCGCGGCGGGCCGTGACGGCCGCGGCCGTGGACGGCCCGGGCGACGCGGTGGTCATCCGCAGCACCCTCCAGTGGCGGCAGGCTCAGGAGCCGCCCCGCCGGCCGGCTCCGAGCCGCAGCAGGAGACTGCCGCGACAGCGGTGTCGGTCCCGCAACAGCCGCCGGCCACCTCGGAGGTCGCCTGCGCTGACGGGGTGCTGCCGCAACAACTGCCCGCCGAAGGCGGGGTGAATGCGTTTGCCGGATCACCGGCGAATCCGCCGGAAATGGTGGTGGTCTCAGTCGCCATGGTCGTGTCCTTTGTCTCGAGTGGTCAGTGCGGAAGCTGGAGGTGCATGTGGCTGGTACGGGCCCGGGCTCGGTGCGCTTCTGCCCGGCAGTCTGCGGTGCAGACCTGCCCACAGGACTCGCAGAACTCCACGCTGCGCAGGCGGCTCAGCCGCCGGATGAGCTTGACCATGTCTGGTTCCTTTCGTACCCGGCAGGAGGGCGCCACCGGAGCTACTAAGTTGATGTTCATCTAAACAACGATCCCCACCTTGCATCTTGCTTAGACAGAAGTCAAGATAGACACATGTCGAAACAAGACGTTTCCCTCAGCCGCAGCGGCGGCTGTTGCACGCCGATCTCGGTCGCGCCCCTCGACGAGGCCGCGGCGTCGGAGGGTGCGGCGCTGTTCAAGGCGCTGTCGGACCCGATCCGGCTGCGGCTGATGTCGATCATCGCCTCGGCCGGCGAAGAGGTCTGCGTCTGCGACATCACCCCGTACTTCAACGTGTCCGGACCGACGATCTCGCACCACCTGCGGGTACTGCGCGAGGCCGGACTGGTCGACTGCGAGCGCCGCGGCACGTGGGTCTACTACTGGCCGATGCCGCAACGCCTGCAGTGGATCTCCGCGCTCCTGTCCGTTCCCGATCCGGTCGCGCTGACCCACTGACGGCCCGGCCTCGGCGCACGATCCAGCCGTCGGGTCTTCCTTCTCGCTGCCCTCATAGGGAGAGCTCGTCATGCCCACATCCGCCGAAGAACTCGCCATGCCCGACACCGGCACGGTGCTCGCGCCAGTTGGCACCAGGGGCTGAGCCGTGTCGCAGAACACAGGGCAATCTGCTCCCCGGGGCCACCTGAAGGTGGTCGTGATCGGCGGTGGCCAGGCGGGCCTGGCCACTGGGTTCTACCTGCGTCGAGCAGGCCTGACGCCCGGCGAGGACTTCGTCATCCTCGACTCCGCCGCCGAAGCGGGCGGCGCCTGGGCGCACATGTGGCCCACGTTGCGCACGTTCTCCCCGACGCAGCATTCTTCCCTGCCCGGTTGGATGATGCCCGCCTGGACCGGCGACAACGACTACCCACCGGCCGCGCACGTCGTCGAGTACCTGACCAGGTACGAACAGCGCTACCAGCTCGCCGTTCAGCGACGCGTCCGCGTCCTCGCGGTCGAGCGTGACCGCCGCGCACTCGTCGTACGAACCGACAAGGGGGACTGGACCACCGACCGCGTCATCTCCGCGACGGGAACATGGGGACGGCCGTTCGTCCCCAGCTATCCAGGGTCCTTCACCGGCCAGCAGATCCATACCGCCCAGTACCGCGGTGCCGCCGCCTTCGCCGGGCAACGGGTCCTGGTCGTCGGGGGCGGCAACTCAGCCGCCCAGATCCTCGCCGAGGTCTCCACCGTTGCCGACACAACCTGGGTCACGCAGCGAGAACCGCGCTTCCTTCCTGACGACGTCGACGGCCGTGCATTGTTCGAAATCGCCACCGCGCGCCGCCGCGCGCATGACGCCGGCACCACTTCAGCCGGGGTCGCCGGGCTCGGTGACATCGTCATGGTCGACAGTGTCCGCCAAGCCCGCGACCGAGGCGTCCTGCACGCTCGCCGAATGTTCACCGGTCTCGACGCTGACGGCGTGCACTGGGTAGACGGCTCGCATCT
>Ga0164241_10001559_pt1 | contig 27650 bp, 25 predicted proteins | sample OricomyardsoilBY_FD_108780 | JGI IMG/M metagenome (GOLD analysis project Ga0164241, IMG submission 108780) | Backyard soil microbial communities from Emeryville, California, USA - Original compost - Back yard soil (BY) | ecosystem: Environmental > Terrestrial > Soil > Unclassified | place: USA... | reverse complement strand
TTCAGGTCGACGCTCAGCCGGCCCAAACGTTCATGGTCGAGGCCCTGCCGTCGGCGCCCAAGACCTTCAGCGTGACGGCCGATTTGAGCGCGGGCGCTCACACCGTCACCATCAAGTGCGACACTACATCAACCTCAGCCACCGCCGCGCCTTCTGAAAACAAAAAGTGACTTCGGAACCGAAGTCACTTTTCGAACGCCAAACGTGGCAGACGCGAGGTATTGGGTGGCGCCACTCGGTTTCGAAGCGCACCGAGCGGCTTTTACTGATTCACGCCGCTGCACAAGAAGCCGCCGTCGACGGCTAGGATTTGGCCGTTGACGAAGCTGGCGGCGGGCGACGAGAAAAAGACGGCGGCGCCGACCAGCTCTTCGAATTTGCCGAACCGTTTCATGGGCGTGCGCATGAGCAGCTCGCGGCCGCGTTCGGTGCCGTCGAGCAGCTTTTGGTTGAAGTCGGTGCGGAAGACGCCGGGCGCGATGGCGTTGACGCAGACACCGCGCGCGCTCCATTCGACGGCCAGCGAGCGGGTGAGGGCGGCCACGGCGGCCTTGCTGGCGGCGTAGGCGGTGACCTCGTGGAACGACACGAAGCTGTTGAGCGAGGCGATGTTGACGATGCGCCCGTAACCGCGCTCGAGCATGGCGGGGCCGAACGACTGGCAGGCGCGCAGGGTGCCGGTCGCGTTCGTGTCCATGATGCCGTTCCACAGCTCTTCACTCGTCTCGAGCGTGGGAATGCGCTGGATGCGGCCGGCACAGTTGATCAGAATGTCGACCTTGCCGAATTCGGCGAGCACGACGTCGCGCAGCGCGTCGACGGAAGCGCGGCTCGTCACGTCGGAGGTGACGTTGAGCGAGCGGCGCCCGAGCGCGCGAATTTCGGCGGCGGCGGCCGAGACTTCGGCTTCGCGCCGAGAGGTGGGCACGACGTCAGCGCCGGCTGCCGCCAAGCCGAGCGAGAGCGCCTTGCCGATGCCGGACGCACCGCCGGTGACGACCGCGACCTGGCCTTCGAGAGAAAAAATTTGAGGAGTCATGAAACCTAACCTTCAGCTTCTGACCCGCAGCTCCACCTAACCTCAAGACGCCACGTTTTGGCAACGATAAACCGCGCCCGCCGCCTAGCGTGCGGCTTCCAGTAGCCGCCAGTCGCCCTCGCGCGCACGGCGGCTCGGCGTAAACCCGGCCGCTTTCACCGCAGTCGTCACTTCCCCGAGCTGTGACGCCAAAAAACCGGTGACGTACAGTTTTGGGACACGACGCGCTGCGGCGGGGAGGTGGCTCAACACCTGGAGCAGCGGGCGCAGCTCGATGTTGATGACGGCGAGGTCGAAAGCGCCGCTGACACGCGCGTCAGTGGCGATGAAGCGGGTCGTCTTCGTCAGGCCGTTCAGGGCCGCGTTGGCTTGGGCGGCGCGCACGGCTTCCGGATCGATGTCGATGCCGAGCGCACGCCGCGCGCCACTGTGCACGGCCACGAACGAGAGCACGCCCGTGCCGGCTCCGACGTCCAAGAGTGAGCCGCCCGGTGTGCGGCGGTAGTGCGCCTCGATGGCGCGCGAGGCCAGGCGCGTCGTTGGATGGTCGCCATCACCGAAGGCCAACGCCGGTTGATAAAGGATGAGGGCCTGGCTGCGGGTGAGCGTGGGGGCGGGGGCCGAGGTCGGGGCGAGCAACAGACGCCGCGTGAGCTGGACCGGCCGCAGGTGCTCGGTCCAGGCCGTGCGCCAGGTTTCGGCGGCGTCCACTTCGATGGTGGACGTGGGCAGCTGGTCGGGGCCGAGCACGCTCGCCAGCGACTGTTGCGTGCGCTTCCAGAGCGCGGAGAGAATTTGGCGCGTCTCGGCGTACGTGACGAGCGTCGCGCCGCGGCCGGGCCGCTCTTCGAGGCCCTGCGCGCCCGCGCCAAACAGCGCCTCGCTGACGAGCGGCGCAAGCTTTTTGGTGGTCGTCACGATGAGCCGAACCGTCGTCATCACTCGCGGCTTTCGCACGATTTCCGCGAAAACGCCACCGCCCCGCGCTTGGACAAGCAACGGCTACGGTAGTACACCGAAGCCCGATGCCTGGGATCGGCCGAGCGCGGAAGGCGAGTGAGTAGAGCGTGGCGCGTCCGCTGGTCACGTTGCATTTTGCGCAGTCGCTCGACGGCCGCATCGGGCTCGGCCCCGGCGCTGAGCGCGCGATCTTGAGCAGTGAAGAGGGCGTCGTTTCGGCGCACCGCGCGCGCAGTGAGCACGACGCGGTGCTGGTCGGGATCGAGACCGTGCTGCACGATGATCCAAAGCTGACCGCGCGCGGCACCGAGCGCGCCCAGCCGCTGCGCGTCGTGCTCGATTCAGAGCTGCGGCTGCCGAAAGCGGCGCGGCTCTTGGCCGCCGCTGAGGGCGCCGGCAAAGTTCTGATTTTTGGCTGCGCCGAGCGCGCGTCGGCGGCTCGGCGTCGGCAGCTCGAGGCGGTGGGAGCCGAGGTGTGGCTCACCTCGGCCGATCGCCACGGGCGTGTGGCGCTACCGGAGGCGCTCGAAGCGCTGGCCGCGCGCGGTGTCAGGAGGCTGCTGGTCGAAGGTGGAGCGAAGGTGCTCACGTCCTTTTTGCAAGCAGGCTTGGCGGACCGCGCCCAGATCGAGATCGCGCCGCTGTGGCTCGGGGCACCGGCCACGCCCGGCTTGGGTGAGCTGGGGGTCGGCCATTTGGCGCAGGCGCTGCGGCTGGAGGGCGTCGAGGTCTCGCGCTTGGGTCAAAACGTGTTGGTGCGAGGAAACATCGTTTACCCAGCGCGGAGCCCGTGAAATGGCGTGCCGCGAGCTGTGGTTCACCGGCCCCGAGCGGGTCGAGGTGCGAAGCCGAGCCGGTGCTCGTGAGCTAGGTGCGGGGCAAGTGCGGGTGCGGGCCCTGGCCTCCGGAGTCAGCCAAGGCACCGAGCTTTTGCTGTACCGGGGTGAAGGGCCGACCCCTTTCGATCCTTCGCTCGACGCGCCCGGCGCGCCCACTTACCCGCGCCGTTACGGTTACAGCTGGGTGGGTGAGGTGGTGGAGTCGCAGAGCGACGCGCAGGCGGTGGGAGCGCGCATTTTTGCGCTCGCTCCGCATGGCGACGAACATTGTCTCGACGCCGCACAGGTGCGCGCGCTGCCGAGCACGCTACCGGTCGAGCGCGCGGTCTTGGCCGCGAACCTGGAGACGGCCGTCAACGTCGTGTGGGACGCTGGCATCGCGTTGGGCGACGACGTGGTGGTGGTGGGCGGCGGCGTGGTCGGCTTACTTGCCGGTTACGCAGCGCGCCAAGGCGGGGCCAGTCGCGTGCGCCTGCTCGAGCCGTCGGCTCGGCGCCGCCAGGCCGCGTTGGGGCTCGGCTTCACGGAGACGCTCTCCCCCGCTGAAGCGACCGGCATTTCCGCCGACGTGGTGATCGAAGCCAGTGGTAATCCGGCGTGCCTCGACCAGGCGCTGGCCGCGGTGCGCGACGAAGGCGTCGTGGTCGTGGCGTCGTTCTACGGACAACGCGTGGCGCCCGTGGCCCTGGGGACCCATTTTCACCGCCGCCGCCTGAGCTTGCGCGCCAGTCAGGTCTCGCGCTTGCCGCCCCACCACAGCGTGGGCTGGTCCTTCGGGCGACGCTTTCAGCTCGTGACCGAATTGCTGCAAAATACCGCACTAGACGCGCTGTTGGACGCGGCGGTGCCGTTTGCCGACGCTTCGGCCACGTACGCCCGTTTGGCGCGGGCGCCGGGCGAGGCGCTGCAGACCGTGTTCAGCTACGCCTAGTGCCTAGTGCCCGGTCGCCGTGAGCTGCTAAGACGCTCGACATGTTCAGCCTCGGCGTCTCCGACCACATCATGGTGGCCCACAGCTTTGCGGATCCGTTCTTCGGCCCCGCCCAGCGTCTGCATGGCGCCACCTACGGAGTCGAGCTCACCGTGCGCACGCCCGAGCTCGGGCCGCACCACGTGGTCATGGACATCGGAAAATTGCGCGACATTTTGCGTGAGGTATTGGCGACGCTCGACTACAGCAACTTGGACGAGCACGCGGCATTTCCGGGCCGCACCTCCACGACCGAACGCCTCGCTGAGTTCTTGGCGAAGAGCGTTGGCAGGCTCATCGCCCAGGTGCAGCCCGACGCGGCGCCCCCTCCGCCCGCCACACTTTCGGTGCTGCTGCGCGAATCGCCGGTGGCGTGGGCCAGCTACGAGCTCGCGTTGCCGGTCCCGGGAGCCGTCCCATGAGCGCACCGCGACGCATCGCGTGGGTCGTCTACGGCGCGCTCGAGCAAGTGAGCGGCGGCTACATTTACGATCGTCTCGTCGTGGAGCAGCTACGCGAGCTGGGTGACTCGGTTACGGTCATCTCGCTCACGCCGGGGGGCTCGGACCTACCGGTCTTGAGTCCGACCGAATTCGACGTCGTGGTCGGCGACGAGCTGTGCTTTCGCGAGCTTTTGCCGCTGTTTCGAGGCGCGCCCCAGCTTCGGCGCGTGCTGTTGATTCATCACCTGACGGCGTGGGAGCACCCGCCCGGCGCCGAGCGCGACGCCCTGCTGGCGCTCGAAAAGGCCGCCATCGACGCCGCGGATATTTGTGTCGCGACCAGCCATGTCACCGCCGATCGTCTGTTCGACGAGCGGCTGGCGCGGCGCGTGGTGGTGGCCGAGCCGGGCGCCGACCGCTTGCCGCGCTCGCAGACGGGCGGACAAGAACCGAGCGGCTCGCGGCTACGACTGATGTTCCTGGGTAATATCTTGCGCCGCAAGCGTGTGCTGGAATTGGTCGAGGCGTTTGGGCGCTTGCCGAGCCTGCAGTGTGAGCTGGCGCTGGTCGGGGCCGAGCTGGAGCCGGAGTACGCCGCCGAGGTGCGCGACGCGATTGCCATCGGTGGTTTCGGCTCGCGGGTGCGTTTCTTGGGTCCGCTGCCCGCAACGGGCGTGACCGATCAATTGGCGATCGCCGATGCCTTGGTGTTGCCGTCCACGCTCGAAGGCTACGGCATGGTGCTGAGCGAGGCGCTTTGGGCGTCGGTGCCGGTAATCGCAGCGCGCGTCGGAGCGGCCGAAAAGCTCATCAGCGAAACCGGCGCGGGGCTGCTGTTCGAGGCGGACGACCCGGCCGGTCTCGGCGCAACGCTGGGCGCGTTTACCAGCGACCCCGGGCTGCGACGACGGCTCCGCCTGGCGGCCTGGAATGCCGCTGAAATCCTGCCCCGCTGGCAAAATAGCGCCCTTTTGGTGCGCGCTTCGTTCGGAGCCTGACGACGCGCGGGGGCGGGAAAGCGTTTAGATGATGCGGTCGCTGCCGCCGTCGATCGGAACTTGAGCGCCGGTGGTTTTGGCGAAGAGGGGACCGGCCATGGCCGCGACCAGCGTGGCGACGTCTTTGGACTTCACCTCCACCTGCAGCAAGTTGTTGCGCTTGTACTGCTCGACGGTCATGCCGTAGTGCTTGGCGCGGCTGGCCAGGATTTCGGGCGTCCACAACGCGGTATCCATGACCGCGTGCGGATGCACCATGTTGACGCGCACGCCACGGGGCCCAAGCTCCAACGCCGCGACGCGGGCGAGCTGAGTCAAGGCCGCCTTCGAAGCCGAGTAAGCGGCCGCACCCGGCCCTGGCGCGGCCACGTTCTTCGACGCCACCACCACGATTGCCGGCTCCAAGCCGAGCCGCAAGTAGGGCGTCGCGGCACGGAACAGGTACATTTGGCTCGTCAAATTGATGTCGAGCGTGCGCTGCCAGGTGTCGTCTTGTAGCGACGCGATGTCGGCGCTGGCCGGGAAAATGCCGGCGTTGGCGACCACGATGTCGAGACCGCCGAAGCGACGCACGGCGGCGGCCACCGCCGCGTCGACGGCCGCGCGATCCGTGAGATCTGCCGCGACGCCGAGCACGTCCGCGCCCTTCCAAGTGCTGGTGATGGCGGGGCTGATATCGACGGCGACGACGGCGGCGCCTTGTGCGCGCAGCTCGTCGACGCAAGCCTTGCCGATGCCGCCGGCCGCGCCGGTGACGAGGGCGACCTTGCCGTCGAGCGGCAAGCGCGCGCCCGACTTTTTGAGCTTGGCTTGCTCCAGCTCCCAATATTCGACATCGAAGATGTCACGCTCGGGCAAAGCGGCCCAGCCACCGAGCGCCTCCGCCCAGCTCTGCGCGCGCATCGTGTGGCGCACGATGTCGGCGACGACACCGGCGCGCTTGGCCGATGCTCCGAACGACACCACGCCGTGGGCGGGCCAAACGACCCAGCGCGGCGCCGCGTCGAGCATTTGCAGGCCTGCAGAGCGGTTGCGCTCGAAGTACTTGCGGTAGCTTTCGGCGTAGCCGGCGACCGATTGCTCCGCGTCATCGGCCAACACCATCGGGGTGCGCTTGGTATGGATCACGTGATCGGGCGTGAGCGGGCCGCGCTGCGATACTTCGGCGACGCCCTTCATGGCGGCGTAGCCGAGCGCGTTTGGGGAACCGTCGAGCTGGGCCAACATCGCGACGCCCGTTTCGAGCGACACGGCCTTGCGCAATGTGGCTAGCTTTTGCAGGTCTTCGACGACGGGCGGCGCCGCTTCAGCGGCGTTGGTCGCCGCTTTCAGTGCGCCTCGGGCCGACAAAAAATCTTCGGCACGGGTGACGAGCCGAATCATGTGCTCGTAGCTCTCACGCCCGTCGTGAGCGAACGAGAAGATGCCGTGGTGTTGCAGCACCATGCCGTCGTACTGCGACCAATCCCGATCGCGCGTCAGCTCGTACACCAGCCGCGCCAAGGCGAAGCCCGGCATGACGTACGGAACGTACAGCACGCGCTCGCCGAGCACGTTGCGGATGGTCTCTTCGCCGTCCGGCGTATTGGTGATCGCGACCACGGCATCGGAGTGCGTGTGGTCGACGAACGTGAACGGGATCAACGCGTGCAAAATGGCTTCGACCGACGGCGTGGGCGCGTTCGGATCGGTCATGGCCGCCTTCTGGACCCGTACCATGTCGGTGTCGCTCAGCTTCTCGAGCGCGGCCAACTTCAGCAACGTCTCCATGCGCACGGGGGCAAAGCCTTTGGCTTCGATCGTGGCCAAATCCCAACCGCTGCCTTTTACGTACAAAAGGTGCTCGAGCTCGCCGAACAGATTCGGGGTCCTGGTCTTGACCGACGTGTTGCCCCCGCCGTGAAGGACGAGCGACGGCTCGCGTCCCAAAAGCCTCGAAGTGTAGACGCGCAGCGCGAGTGGATCGGCCGCGAACGCGGCTGCTTCTTGCTCGTTCCAAAGGCTCTTCATCGTGAGCCCTTCCTAGCGTACCTACAGCATCCCGTCATCCAACACGATGCCCGCGATCAGCTCGCGGGGGGTGACGTCGAAGGCCGGGTTGTAGACCTTGGACGTCGTTGGGCTCTTGCCGGCTCGGACTTCATCGGCCGCGCGCTGCTCGATCGGGATATCGCGACCAGACGGGCAGCTGGCGTCGAAGGTGGTGCGCGGCGCCACGACGTAGAACGGGATTTCGTGGTGGTGCGCCAGGACCGCCACGCCGTACGTGCCGATCTTGTTCGCGACGTCACCGTTTTTGGCGATACGATCGGCGCCGACGAAGACTTTTTGAATCTTGCGTTCAGCCATCAGCGACGCGGCCATGTTGTCGCAGATCAGCGTGTGGTCGATGCCCAGCTTGCCCAGCTCCCACGCGGTGATGCGCGCGCCCTGCAACAAAGGTCGAGTCTCGTCGACGTACACGTGAATGCGCTTGCCCTGCTCGTGGGCCCGGCGAATGACCCCGAGCGCGGTGCCGATGCCAGCCGCGACCAAGCCGCCGGCGTTGCAATGCGTGAGCAGTGAGTCCCCGTCGGAAATGAGCGCGGCCCCGCGCTCGGACATGGCCTCGCACATCGCCACGTCTTCCTCGAAGATGGCCTCGGCTTCGCGCACCACGCCCGCGGCGCTCAGCTCACCCAGGGCCAGCAATCGGTCGATGGCGGCCATCAGGTTCACGGCCGTCGGACGTGCCGCCCGCAGCCGCCCACACGCGCTCCGCAGCTCATCGCCACCCGCACCACCGTTGGCGTGATGCGCGACGGCCAGCGCCGCCGCGACGCCGATCAGCGGAGCGCCGCGCACCGCCAGGCCTTGGATCAACTCGACCATATGGTCCGGACTACGACAGGTGACCCACTGCTCCTCATGCGGCAAAAGTCGCTGATCGAGCACGCGGAGCCCGGTCGCATCCGAAGTCAGAGCCAGCGAAACGAGTGTCTTCATGTGAAAGTCCGGCCGCGCTGCTCGCGGATCATGCCCAATACTTGCGGGATGTTGGCGTACTTGCGGCGGTTCAGCAACAGCTGGCGCGCGGCATGCAGCGCGCGCTTTTCCGAGAGGGCGCGCGCCGTGGGGTCGGCGATTTCATCCATGTCCGCGACGTGGGCGAGGCCCAAAATGCGACGAATCATTTCCGTCGCCGCAAAACCGAGCGTGTCGTCCCAAAGCCTGGTCATGTAGTCGGCGCGAACGCGGTCAATCACCTGGGCGCGCGTGTCACTGGTGAGCAGCCGCGCCGGCAAGTAGTCGCCTTGCAAATGCTCGTCCCACAGCGCCGAGAATTTCTGCGCGAACTTGGACCAGATCTGTTCGACCTGTTCCAAGAGCCACGTCTCGTACTCCGCGGGGTTACCGCCGAGCCCGGACTGGCTGTAATAGCCGAGGAAAAAATTGGCCAGCAGCAGGCCGACGTCGAAGCCCATCGGCCCATAGAACGCGAACTCGGGATCGATCACCTTCGTCTCGTCCTGGTTCACCATGATCGAGCCGGTGTGCAAATCGCCATGGATGAGCGCTTCGGCCGAGCCCAGAAACTTGGCTTTCAACTCCGTGATCGCGATCTTGAGCTCGGGATCCGTGGCGAACGTGTGGGCCATGGCGTCGAGCCCCGGCGAGGTCCAGCGGTTCTCGTCCGCCACGCGGTACGGGTCGGTGAAGATCAAGTCTTCGGTTATCTTGCACAGGTCGACGTTTTCGCAGAAAAGCTGCATTTGCGCCTTCTTGGCGCTCGCCGACAGGAAGAGGTCGGACGTGAAGAACAGCGTCTTGGCCATGTAGTCGGTGATGTGCTCGGCGAACTTGGGGTAGCGAACACCGCGCATCACACCCTTACGTAGGATGATGTGCTCCCCCAAAAACTCCATCACCATGGCCGCCGACGCGTCGTCGAAGGCGAACACCCGTGGCAGATATTCCGGAGCGACCGCGGCGTGCGCCTCCAACGCTTTCCGCTCGAAATAGTTGCGGCGCAGGCTGAGCGGCCAACTCGCACCCACACAGCGCAGGTAGGGCACGGCTTGCTTGACCAGCACTCGACCGCGCGGTCCCGAGAGTCGGAAAATCATGTTGACGTTGCCGTCACCGATTTCGTCGACCTGCCAAGCGTCAGGCCCGCCGCCAATCTGCCTGGAAATGAGCGTGATGCTCTCGGGGTCGAGCGACGTCAAGGCCGCAAACGCGATTGAGGACACGCCCCAATCAGAGCATGCTCCCAAGCGACATGTCGAGCAGCGACGACACCCAGGCTCTCCACACCGGTGACATCATCGAGTCGTGGCGTGGCGTCGAAGCGCCGGAGTCGGGCGATGACTTGGTCGGCACCACCCTGAACGGCACCTACGCCGTGGAGCGGTTGCTGGGCGAGGGGGGCATGGGGCGCGTCTACCTGGCGCAGCACAAGCGCATCGCGCAAAAGCGCGTCGCGATCAAGGTATTGCACGACGAGTTTTCCGGCAGCTCGCAGGTGTTGGCGCGCTTTCAGCGCGAGGCGGAGGCGGCCGCCGCCATCTCGCATCCCAACGTCGTGACGGTGCTCGACGTCGACGTCACGCCCCGCGGCATGCCGTATCTCGTGTGCGAGTTTCTGGACGGGGTCGATCTCTCCGATCACCTCAAGGACGTGAAGCGACTCGATGTGCCCGACGCCATCTCGATCACGCGCCAGCTGTGCCAGGGGTTGGCCGCGGCGCACGCGCGCGGCGTCATTCATCGCGACTTGAAGCCGCCGAACGTATTTCTGGTCGGTGATTTCTCGAAGGGCGCGCCCGCGCATCTGTACGCCAAGGTCTTGGATTTCGGGCTGTCGCGCTTTCACACCGGTGGCGGCGAGCAAAACCTGACCAAGACCGGCTTCATCATGGGCACGCCCTCGTACATGGCGCCCGAGCAAGCGCGCGGGCAGCGCGTCGACCAGCGCGCCGACGTTTATGGCCTCGGCACGATTCTGTACACCATGTTGACCGGCCGCGCGCCGTTCCAAGAAGAGACGCCGCAGTCCACGATTTTGGCGCTGCTCAATAGCGAGCCGCCACGCCCACGCTCGCTGATGCCATCCATTCCCCCGCACGTGGAGCTGATCATCGAGCGGGCCATGGCCAAAAATCCGGACGATCGCTTCCCGGACATGGCTTCGTTCGAACAAGCGTTGGACGCGCTGCCGAGCCTGCGCAGCTCTTCCGCCGCCCTCGCCGCCACCGCGCTGGCGGCGCCGGTCGAGAGCAGCAAGCGCTCCGAGCAGCTGTCCGAGTCCGACGGCGACGTGAATGCCGCGCGTCCACGTTTGCTATTGTCACTGTTGGCGGCCGTGTTGCTCTTGATCGCGTCGGCGACCATCGCCATCAGCGGCGTAGAGCTGGCCGCCGGCTACACCTTCGGCACCGTCGAGTTGCGCTTGATCTTGTTGTGCATCGTCGGCAGCTCGATCACCCCCGCGGTGCTGTGGGTCCTGCACATCAGGCGGAAGATTTGGACCAGCAGCTCACGGGTGCTGGCGCTGCTCGGCCAGGTGCGGGCGGCGGTGCTGGCTGGCGTCATCAGCTATGGCCTGCTCGTGCTGTCTTTCCACGTGATTGACGACTTTTTATTGCGCTTCTTGGGCAGTATCGACAAAAAGCCGGTCGGCGCGAGCTGGACGGGCTGGAATTTGCTCTTGCCGGCCGTGTCGCTCGTCACGGCCCTCGCCGTCTCCGAGCGCCGCCGGCTACTGATCTCGATTCACCCGGGGTGGCGCCGTTTGCTCGCGGTGTGGTTCGTGAGCTGCGTTGCAGCCGCCACCATCGGCGGCCTCGTGTACCTCGGCCTCGTATGGCGCGCCGCCGCCCACTGAGCCGCCTCCGCGAGCCAGCCTGCCTCCAACGCTCTACACATCAGCCGAGCGAGCTGCGAATTGCCCGCTCGAGTGCCGCGCGTAGCACGGCTTGCTGCTCGGGCGCGGTGAGCTTGCTCAGGTCGCGCGCGTGGGCGGCTTCGAGGCAGCACACGTGAGTCGACACGTCGCGCAGGCCGCCGACCATTTGCAAGAGCGGGGACAGCGTGGTGATGCCGCGTCGCTCGGCCAGACGATTGAGCAGCCAGCGTTTCGCGCGCGGCGAATGCACGCCACGCACGCCCGCCACCACGACGCCGCCATCGAAGCGCGCGCAGGCGGAGACCAAAGCCGCCACACCCGGTTGCCAGCGCTCGAGCAGCGGCGCGCCTACCGGCTCGAAATCGGCGTCGGGCTCGATGGCGCCGGCCGGAAAGTGCAAAAGCGCTCCGCCGCTCCGCAGGTGACGCACCGCGCGCTTCAGCGCCCCCGCTCGCTCGCCGGGACGCTCGGCCACGAACAACAGATGAGACGACAATCGCGGCAGCGCACGCAGAAAGCCGCGATCGGCGGCCAAGATCCGCAAATCATCGCGGCCAAGCGCGCTCATCAGCGCCAATGCGTCGTACGCGCCGGGATGATTGGCCAGCACCAGCTGCGGGCCCTCGCTCAGGCCTACGCCGGACGTTCGCAGCCCGACGCCGAAGCGTGCGAGGGTTTGCGCGGCCGCTGCCGGCAGGCCGTGGCTGGCGATGGCGTCGTCGAGCCCGGCCAAGGTGCGACCCAACGTGCGCGAGGCGGCATAGAACGGCAACGCCAGTCCCTGTTGCACGAAGCCGGGGGCGCGGCGCACGCCCAGCGCGGCGACCATCTCGTTGGCAGACAGCGTCGCCAACCGCCGCGATAGCGGTGTCATTCGTCGCGCGCTTACCGTCATTTTCAGGGGCTATGCCCGCCCGGCGCGCAGCTGGGCCAGGCTCAGGCGCAGTGCGGTAAGAGCATCGTTGGCCGTTTCACGGGCTTCGGCGGCCTCCAGCAGCGGCAAGAGCTCGGCCGCGCGCGCGGGATACTTACCCAACGCGCGCGCTACCGTCGCGCGGATCTCCGATTGCCGATCGTCCAAAAACGGAGCGAGCCGTTCGATGCTGCGACCCACCGCGAGCCGCACGCAGCGCACGACTTCGTCTTCACGCTGCAGCTCGGCTTCGAGGGTCGTACCGCGCTCGGCCAGCAGTTGCCGCCAGTGTTGCTCGTCGGAGCTGGTGTGTATCTTCAAATAACCTTGGCCGTCGGCGATGGAAGCGAGCAGGAAGGCGAGCCAGTTTCGCTCCGGTGTGGTCGGGTCCGCCAACAGCTCGAACAGGAATGGCACTGCGCGCGCGGTGGCTTCGTACACGGAGCCTTGATGGAACAGACACGCAAATAGTTCCTTCAAGGCGCCCTGGCGCGGCTCACGGTCGCCCGAGCCGAGCTGCCGAATCAGTCGGGGGACGTCTCCCGCGTCACCGAAAGCGTGGCGCAAGGTCAGCCACGGCACCAAGTCCAAGTCGTCCAGCATGGTCCCGTTCCCGGCAAAAGTAGCAGATCCTGCCCCGGTCTTGGGGCGGGCGCCGAGGCTCGCGAGATTGCTCGGTTTTGCGCCGAGAGCACGCGGTTGGGCCTAGAGAGGCTCGGTCACGTCGCCGAAGGGCGCGCGCTGCGGGCTATGCCCAATCGGACCCAGCGCACACGGCACAGCCGTTTAATGTCCGGAACCGTGAAGTTTCATCAAAAGAAACTCCCTGCTCGGAGACCGCATATTTTCGGCCGCATTCACGACAAACACCCGCCAAAAATGCTTTGACCGGGCGATCGAGGCGCGATCAGGATTCGCGCACCGGGACACAAGGTGTGGGGCGCCCCTCGGCCGCCCGGCACGAGCTCGGACACAAGAACCCAAGGTGAACCCATGACGGAACAAGTACCCGCTTACGAAGCGCAGCTGATGCGCAAGATTACCTGGAAAGTCGTTCCGTTCCTGTGCCTGTGCTTCATGGCCGCGTTTTTGGACCGGGTGAACGTCGGCTTTGCCAAAGAGCAGATGTCCAAAGAGCTTGGCATGGACGCCGCCGTCTACGGCGCGGGCGCCGGCATCTTCTTCATCGGTTACTTCTTGTTCGAGGTGCCTAGCAACCTGATTCTGGCCCGGGTGGGCGCCCGCACCTGGATCGCGCGCATCATGGTGATGTGGGCGATCATCAGCGCCAGCTTCGCGTTCATTTCGGGTGAGAAGTCGTTTTACGTGCTGCGGTTTCTGTTGGGCGCGGCCGAAGCCGGCTTCTTCCCGGGCGTCATTTATTACCTGACCAAGTTCTTTCCGACCGCGTACCGTTCGCGCACCGTGGCGCTGTTCATGATGTCGGCGGCGGCGGCGGGCCTCGTAGGTGGTCCGCTCTCCGGCGCTATCCTTTCGCTCGACGGCGTGGCTGGCTTGGCCGGCTTCAAGTGGTTGTTCTTGCTCGAGGCCCTGCCTTCGCTGGTGCTGGGCGTGATCTTGTTTTTACGCCTGCCGAACGGCCCCGAGGAAGCAAAGTGGCTGGAGCCGACCGAAAGAGCCTGGCTTGCGGAACGCCTCGAGCAAGACCGTCTGGCCGCGGGCCCGTCCGCGCACACGTCGTTCGCTCAGGCCCTCACCGATCCTCGCGTGTTGATCCTGTGTTTCGTCTATTTCACGCACGTGATCGCCGGCTATGGCGTCGACTTCTTCATGCCGACGTTGATCAAGAAATCGTTTCCGGACTCCTCGCCGTTCATGATCGGTGTCATCAGCGGTATTCCTGCGGCATTTGCGCTGCTGATCATGGCCCCCTATGGTCGCTCGTCGGATCGCCGCGGCGAGCGCAAGTGGCACTATGCGCTCGCGGTTTGGTGGGCCGCTTTGGGTCTGCTCACGGTCAGCCTGCACGCTCCGCCCATCGTGTGTGTGATCGCGCTCGGCTTCGCCGTCTCGGGCCGTTGGAGCGCGGTGGCGCCCTTCTGGGGTCTGACCACGACGTTCCTCAGCGGTACGGCCGCGGCCGGCTCGATCGCCCTGATCAACGCCGTCGGCAACCTGGGCGGGTTTGGTGGACCTTACATCATGGGCTTCTTCGAAAAGACGACCGGCTCGAGCGACCATGGTCTGCAGATCTTGGCGTTCCTCGTGTTCTTGGGCGGGGTGATCGTGACTCGCATCAAGGTCAAGACCGAGCCGTCTTCGGCGGCGGCCGGCGGAGCGCGCGTCGCGGAAGCTCAGTCTTGAGCTGAGCGATAACTCAGAACGGCCGGGTGCGGCGTGATGGTTCAGCCGAGCCACCCCGAAGTGCCGCCGCCATCGGCGAGATTTTGCAGGGCGGCAAGGCGTGCGGCATCCTCGCCTCGGTAGAGGCGGATGCGCGAAAATACCTGGAGATGGGCATGACGTTCGTGGCCGTTGGCGGCGACACGAGCCTTTTGCGTCGCTCTGCGGTAGCTCTGGCCCAACGTTTCGAAAGCTGAGCGCGAAGACGGCGAAAACAAGAAGAGCAGAGGAGCCGACCATGCCCAAGCTGGCTGCCAACCTAACGATGTTGTGGAACGAGCGTGATTTTCTCGACCGCTTCGGCGCAGCCGCGAAAGCGGGCTTCTCGGCCGTCGAGTACCTGTTTCCGTATCCGTACGAGAAGCAGAAGTTGGTCGATCGGCTGGGGCAACACGAGCTGACGCAGGCGCTGCATAACCTGCCCGCCGGCGATTGGGCCAAGGGTGACCGCGGCATCGCTTGTCAATCAGCGCGTCGGGGTGAGTTTCGCGACGGCGTCGGCCTTGCCATCGACTACGCCAAGGCCCTGGGCTGCTCGCAGCTCAACTGCTTGGTCGGCATCGCCCCGCCCGACGCCGACCCGGACGCGCTGCAAAGCACGCTGGTCGACAACTTGAAGTTCGCCGCGTCCGAGCTCGGTAAGCAGAACATCAAGCTCTTGGTCGAGCCGATCAACACCCGCGACATTCCCGGCTTTTACTTGTGCCACACGAAGCAGGCGCTCGATCTGTTCGTCGACGTGGCGTCGCCCAACCTGTACCTGCAATACGACATTTATCACATGCAGATCATGGAGGGCGACTTGGCCCCGACCATTACCGCCAATCTCCCGCGCATTGCCCACGTGCAAATCGCCGACAACCCCGGTCGCAATGAGCCGGGCACGGGCGAAATCAACCACGCCTTCTTGTTCGATTTGCTCGATGAGCAGGGCTACAAGGGCTACGTGGGCGCCGAATACAAGCCCAAGGGCAAGACCGATGAAGGCCTCGGTTGGGCCAAGCCCTACCTCTGAAAGAACGCGAATATGTCGACCAAAATTGGATTCATTGGCACTGGCATCATGGGCAGGCCCATGGCGGCGCACCTTGCCAAGGGTGGGCATGAAGTGCTCACGTTTAGCCGCCGTAACGCCCCCGTTGACGGCTGCGCTTCCGCCGCTTCAATCGCCGAGCTGACGAAGGCGTCCGACGTCATCATCTTGATGCTGCCGGATACGCCCGATGTCGAGCAGGTGCTGTTCGGCGAAGGCGGCGTGGCCAGTGCGCTCACGAACGGAAAAACCGTCGTCGACATGTCGTCGATTTCGCCGACCGAGACGAAGAAATTTGCGGCGCGCGTGCGCGAGCGGGGCGGTGACTACCTGGACGCGCCCGTGTCGGGCGGTGAAGTGGGGGCCAAGGCCGCCACGCTGACGATCATGGTCGGCGGCGCGCCGGCCGTGTTCGAGCGCGTGAAACCGTTGTTCGCGCTGATGGGCAAAAACATCACCTTGATTGGCGAAAACGGCGACGGGCAAACGTGCAAGGTCGCCAACCAAATCATCGTCGCGGCCACGATTGAAGCCGTCGGCGAAGCGCTATTGTTCGCGTCCAAAGCCGGCGCCGACCCCGCTCAGGTGCGCCAAGCCTTGATGGGCGGCTTCGCGGCGTCGCGCATCTTGGAGGTGCACGGCGAACGCATGAGCAAGCGCAACTTCGCGCCAGGCTTTCGCATCGCGCTCCACCAAAAAGACCTGAATTTGGCGCTCAGCGGCGCCAAAGAGCTGGGCATCAGCTTGCCCGCCACCGCCAACTGCCAGCAACTCTTCAACGCCGTCGTCGCCTCCGGCGGCGCCGCGCTCGACCACTCCGGCATGGTGCAAGCGCTGGAAACGCTGGCCGCGCACCCGATCGCGAAGTAGCGGTCTAGGCAGGTCAGTCATTCCGCTGCACGCCTTCCCGTTCCGCTGCATAGCGCCGCAGTCGCGAGATTCCCGGAGTGGACGCGTTCAGTGCGCGGCGGTGGCGCGACCACGCCGACGTCGCCTCGGGCGGCGCTCGATCGCTCGGGCATGATGCAAGAAGCTGCAAACGCTCGCGGCGCACGCGACGGCTGAGTAGTGCGCTTTCCGCCTGTCGCGCGGAGTAGTCGCCGAATCGGCGACGTGCTCGCCTTGACTAACAGCAAGGCCCATGGTCGGCTTGGCGTGCATGACGACCAATCGGGGAAACGCGGCCGCGAGCGGTGCAATCGTTGGGCGGCTCGCTAGCGGTCTAGTGATGTTCGGATTGTTCGCTGCCTGTTCAGGGAGTGAGCACGAGTTCGGTGATGGAGCTGGCGGTTCGACTCCCGGCGAGGGAGGGAGCAGCAACGACGAGGTGCCGGCAGGCGGTGAAGGCGGTGACTCGAGCTCGGCGCAGGGCGGGGGGGACACCAACGTCTCCCATGGCATGGCCGGCGAGGCTGCGGTGGGCTCGGCTGGCGTTGGCGCGGGCGGCGCCCAGGGAGAGACAGCCGAGTGTGAAGTAGGCACGACGCGATGCTCGGGAAATCTGGTCCAAACGTGCGGCGATGACCGACACTTCGGCGACGCCGAGGCGTGCCCGGCCACCGCACCCATTTGTCACGGGGACGCTTGTACCGAGCCCCAGAGCTGCCGCGGCCTTTCAGCCACGTGTGGCCCATCTGGCACCGACAGCTGTTGCACCAGTCCGGTGGTCGAGGGCGGGAAATTCGATCGCAAGAACGACCTTCAGTATCCGGCGGAGGTCAGCAATTTTCGGCTCGACAAGTACGAGGTCACGGTTGGCCGCTTTCGGACTTTCGTGGCGGCCACGTCGGGCGGGTGGCTGCCCTCATCGGGCTCCGGGAAGCACGCGCACGTGAACGACGGCAAGGGTCTCATTGCCAGCGGCGGGGGAGGGTTCGAGACCGGTTGGCAGTCGGCCTGGAACACGGAGGTGCCTGCCACCAAAGCCGATTGGAACGCGGTCGACGCTCTAGCTTGCTCAGAAGCGTACAAAACGTGGACCCTGACGAAAGGGACGAACGAGTCCCTCCCGATCAATTGTGTCGACTGGCCCGTCGCCTACGCCTTTTGCATTTGGGATGGCGGGTTCCTGCCCAGCGCCACCGAGCGGGATTATGCGGCTTCCGGCGGAAAGGAGCAGCGCTTGTATCCCTGGGGCTCCGACACACCGGGCATGAATACAGCGCTGGCTGTCTACGACTGCTACTTCGGCGGCGGTGCTGGCAGCTGCACCGGTCTCGCTAACATCGCCCCTGCCGGTTCCGTGCAAGCCGGAGCAGGGAGGTGGGGGCAATTGGATCTGGCGGGCAACGTCTTTGAATGGACCCTCGACTGGAACTCCCCGGGCTCGGCCGAGTGCGTCGATTGCGCGATCTTAACGGAATCAACCAATCACGTTCGGGTTGGCGGCTCATTTGCTAGTGCAACAAGTTGGTTGCAAAACTTCTCAACCGGCGGAGTTTACACAATAACGCCGAAGCCGTACGAATATGGGTTTCGCTGCGCGCGAACCCCGTAGCTCACACTGCTACCAGAGCAAAAAAGAAAACGCGGCGCCTCCCCAGGGGAGCGCCGCGTTGCTTGGTCAGCGGAGCGTTGGATCAGTAGACGTCAGCGTACGTGTACTCGTCGCACGACTTGTCGGTCACGGCGCCGCTCTCGACGATCGGCAGGCGCTCGGCGTTTTCGCTGAGGTCGCTGTAGAGCACCCAATTGTCGCCATCGGCGCTGTCGATCTCACCTTCGTAGAGCACCGTGTCGGGCTCATCGGCCTCGAACAGCGCGACCGGCACGTTCGGGCCGAGCGGAATCGACGTGCAAGCCGCACCATCGACAGGAGCGCATTCACCGGTGGTGGCCGTGAGCTTGACCTTGTTGGCGCCCGTGCCGATCTCGAGGATCAACGTGGTGTCCACCGCATCATCGATATCCGGATCATTCGTCGCGTCAGGATCAATCGTCAAGTTGTTGCAGAAGCGCGCAACGGAGACGCCTTGAGCGCCGCCTGCGCCGCCTGCGCCGCCTGCGCCGCCCGCGTCTGCGCCACCGTTGTCGGTCGGGCCTGCGCCGCCCGCGACCTCGCCAGTGCCGCCAGTGCCCCCATCGGTGCCAGGATCACCACCGTTGGTGCTGCCCGATTGGGAAGAGCTACCGCCGTCCGTGGTAGCTGAGCCAGCTTTGCCGCCGCCGTTGTCTCCGCCCGCACCCGGCGTGGTGTCTTTGTCGCTATCGCTGCAGCCAACGGCCGCCACTGTCAGCGCCATCGCGCTCACTACCGAGCCTTTAAGCATCAATTTGAAAAAAGCGTTCATCACATTCCTCCGTACGTCGTTTCCTTGAAGAGCTAACTGTCGACGCTCACTATGAGTCGTCGGCTCGAGTGGTTGCTAAGAGCTACTTGCTGATGGTTTGAGTACCGCGCGCCTTGGCGGCCGCGGCGGCCCGAGCGATGGCGGCCTTCTTCGCGTCCGACGCGCTGGAACCCGTCTTGGTTGCCGGCGCCGCGCTAGGGGCGGTGGTGGCAGTCGCCTTGGTGGCAGTTGCCGTGCTCGTCGCCGGTGCGGCCGTTTTGGCGGTGCTGGAGGCACTGGCCTTGGCCGACGCCGTCGTCGCTACGAGCGAAGCCGAGGTCTTGGCCGTCGCTGCCGAAGGCGACGTGGCGGCAACCGGCGTTGCGGGAGCGCCGGCTCCCGGGGCGGCGACGGATGGAGCTGCGACAACTGCACTCGGTGCCGCCGTGCCGGCGGAGTTGGCGGCGGCAAGGGCGGCCGCGATGGCTGCGTTGGCGCTCGCCATCGCGGCTGCCGTCTCGTTCGAGACTTGCGTCGTGCTCGCGGTGTTCTCCACCTTCTTCTTGCAAGCCGAGAAGGAGCCCAGCCCGACCACCGCACACATCGCTAGCAAGAAACGAAATCCCATCTGCGTCCTCCGGCCTTGGCCTCTCGGTGTGTCCCGAGTAATCGGCGCATCCTGCCTGAAAGTCGAGGCGGAGAGCAACGGTGCCGACGGTCCGGTCACAGCGGAAATGCGTGCGAGATCGAGCGATCGCGGAGAGCGCTTGGGCTTCTCGGTGAATTAATCGGGTTCCGTTACGTCGCCCCCGCCGACCGGGTGGAGACGACGGAGGAATCAGGCGAGATGCCGCGCGGCAGGCAAAGAGTGGCGATGGCGCCGGCTTCGTCAGGCCGATTTTCGATGGTCGCGTCACCACCGTGAGCGCGGGCGATGCGGCGCACCAGCGAAAGACCGAGGCCGAGCGCGCCGCGCGACGAGGTCTGACCGTCTTGGGAACCGCGAAAGAAAGGATCGAAACCATGGGCCAAGGCTTCCGGGCTCAGCCCCGGCCCGGCGTCGCTGACCTCGAAACGGACGTCGTCGTCGGTCGCGCGCAGCGTGAAGGCGCGGACACCCCCGGCGTGGTGCTGCGCGTTCTCGAGCAAGTTGCCGAGCGCGCGCGACAACAACGTGGCATCGCCGCGCACGGCGGCGTCGTGCGAGGTGTCGTTCAACAAATCTGGCGGCAGACCGGCGCGCTCCAGCGCTCGCAGCGCGACGTCACGAGCGCACAACATCGTGAGCTCGAGCGCGCCGAAATCGAGCCGCGAGCTGGCCAGCAATTTACCGACCAAATCGTCGATCTCGGCCACTTCTAGCTCGATTTTGGCGTGCAGGTCCGGCGACGCGGTGCCGCCCTGCAGCAGCTCGGCGAGCACGCGCAAGCGCGCGAGCGGGCTCCGAATTTCGTGCGACACGCCCGCCAACAGCTCACGTTGGTCCTTCAGCTGTCGCTCGATCCGCTTGGCCATCTCGTTGATCGACTCGGCGAGGATGCCGACTTCACCGCGATGGGTATGACCGAGGCGCACGCGACTCTCGAGCTTGCCTTCGCCGATCTCACGCGTGACGCGCGTCAAGTCTCGCAAGGGGCGGGTGAGCCGGTGCGACAGCTTGGCGGTTGCGGCCCAAATGGTGAGAAAGGCGGCGAACAGCGTCACCATGACTCCCGCCCAGTGCGTGTGATACTGATGCAAGCAGCCGCGCACGGTGCCCAGCGCACGCCCGTCACGCTCTACCTCGATGGTGACGGCTTCCTTAACGCACTCGCCGCCGACGCTGTCGAGCTTGCGACCGCTCACGTCCTCTACCTGCACCGCGGCGTCGAACGCCTGTGAAACGGCCGTTGTCAGCTCCAGCCGGGCGGCCGCGTCGTCCCAGACCTTGGCAAAGCGACCGCCGGCAAAGGCTTGCAGACGATCGGCGTCGCGCCGCCAAGAATGCATGTCGGGCGAGACGAGCCGCATGACCCCGAACGACACCAAGCACGTCATCAGAATGGTGATGCCGAACCACCAAAACAGCGCGCGCTGCAGCCGGAAGTCGTGCCGCCGGTGAAAGCGTCGGTGGTGGGCGCGAAAGCGTCTCATTCGCGGGTCAGCACGTAACCGACGCCGCGCACCGTCTTTAGCAGCACGGCGTCGTCGTCGCCCAGCTTCTTTCGAATGTGCGAGACGTGCACGTCGACGGTGCGGTCACTGACGTTGACGTCACTGCGGCCGGCCAGCTCCAACAGGTTGCTGCGCGGCACCACGCGCCCGGCGCGCCGCGCCAGCGCCAGCAGTAAGTCGTACTCCAAGCCGGTCAGCTCGACGGGTTGGCCCGCCTTCTGCACGCTGCGAGCCGCGACGTCGAACAGCATGCTGCCCACCGTGAGCTGCTCTTTGTTGGGATCGACCTGGGTGCGGCGCAACACGGCGCGCAGGCGGGCCAACAGCTCGCGCGGGCTGAACGGCTTGGCCAGGTAGTCGTCCGCGCCCAGCTCCAGACCCACCACGCGATCCGTCTCGTCGCCCTTGGCCGTCAACATGATCACCGGAATTTGGCTCTTTTCGCGGACGCGCTTGAGCAGGCTCAAGCCGTCGAGCCCCGGCAACATGACGTCGAGCAAAACCGCGTCGTACGACTCGCCGCCTTCGATGGCCTTCAGGCCGAGCGGGCCGGTGGCGGCGCGCTTGGCGATTACGCCATTTTCAGCGAGATATTGCGCGAGCAGCTCGTACAAACGCTCGTCGTCGTCCACGATGAGCACGTTCAGGTCCATGGCACGCGCCGAGGATGCCACGGGAACGCTCGTCAAGGCAGGGCTCGGAGCCTTCAACGCTCCGAAACCCTGCAATGCGGGCAGGCTCACGGCTTTGGCCCCGGGGGGCTCTGGCGGTTGTAGACCCTGAGCGCCGACTCGGCGCAAGTGTCGGCGACCCTGCGCTCGAAGTTGCCGTGGTGATCGAAGCGGCGGCCGGGGCCGTAGTGCCCAAAGCCGCCGTGGCACATCCGCGCGAAGCCAGAGGCGAAGCCGGCCACCGCGCCCACACCGAGTAACACCATCAAGAATTTGCGTCCCATCTGTTGCTCCTTTTTTCGGGCTCCGGCTCAGCAGCGCGCGTGGCCCCAGGGGCCGGACTCGATCATGTCGGCGAGCTGCTTTCTCTGCCGCTCGTCCAGGGTGCCGTGCACCTGTTCGGTGGTGCGCAACAGCGACGCGCGCAGCTTCTCGATGACTTCGTCGTGCTTGGCGAAGACGCGATCGATGATCGCCCTGTCCAGCTCGGGCGCGCGAATGGCCTCTGCGATCTCGCTGCGGGTGCCGCGGACCTCACCGCGTAGACCCCAGGCCTCCTCCTTGAAGTCGGAGATGGCCTCGCGAATCACCTTTTCTTGGCCGGGCGTAGTGTCCAAGCGCCCGAGGACGCGGTTCAAGAAGTGACCGCCCACGCGGCGCCCGTGCCATCCGCCGTGACCGTGCCACCGGCCGTGGCCGTAAAAGTGGTGACGGCGCCCACGGCGAGCGAGCGCCGCGAAGCCAATCAGGCAGGCTGTACCAATGAAAAAACCAAACATTTCTGACGTTTCCTTTCGAACGCCACGTCGCCCCCCTCGGCACATCCGAGTCGGCGTCGCGGCTTCGATTCAGAACGTCAGGCGCGAATGTGAAGCCCGTACCCACCCCGCGATGAAGAAGTGTTGAGGCCGCAGAACGAGCGGGAATCAACAGGGAGCTCGATCGCTCGTCGAGACCGAGTACCGCCACGAAAGCTTCTGCGAGGAGGGCTGCGTCTCGGCAGCCCAGCCGCTTTTAGTCGCTACTTTTTCAGTAGCAGCTTGACGGTGGCGGTGGCCGGGAACTCGAATTCGGCTTCAGCGCACAGTTGCTCGTTTTTGGGCGAGCAGGCGCCGTTGAGGGCGGCGCCGCCGTTGAGGGCAGCGCAGGCCTTGGCCTTGTACTTGCCGGGCTTCACGCAGGCTTGGCGTTGGCAGGCCATGTTGGCGCCGCACGTGTCTTTGGCCAGGTAGGTGCCGGTCCAAACCAAGTCGCTGCCTTCGGCCGTGAGCGGTGTGGGTAGACAAGCCGCGGTGGCACAAGCGAGCATTTCACAGGACTCACAGCTGGCGGTGCCGCACGCCGAAAAAATGGAGAATGCGGTCGCGCCTTCGGGGTCGGTGATGGTGAGCCAGCCGGTTCCGCAGCCCGCGTCGCACAAAAAATTCTTTTCGAGATCGGGACTGGGCAGCATGCGGAACGTGATGGCGCCGCTCGGGCACGTGTCGTCGTAGCCGCCGCCGCTGTTGTTGCCGGTACCGCCCGCACTGCCACCACCCGTCGCGCTGGACATGCCGCCCGTGGAGGAGCCACCGGCCGCCGTGCTACCGGCGCTGCTCGACTTGCCGGCACTACCTGGCGGGGCCGCGCCGCTCGTGCTGCCGCCGGAGCCGGCGTGGTTGCGGCTCGGAGCTCCTCCGCTCGCGGCAGCGGGAGCTTCGTTAGCGGAGCCGCCGTCGCCGGCCGTGAATGCCTCGCCGCTGCATGCCGTGGCAGCCAGGGGCATCAACAAGAGCCAGGCGCAGAACTGAATCTGACGCATCAAACCTCGAAAGCTTAATAAGACGAAGTAACCAGCCTACGGGTAGTAGGCAAAGAATATGACGTAGCCAAACGAGTGTAGCGCGCGCTTGGAGCTTTGTCCTACCCTCCGCCGTCGATGCGTCGCGCTGCCCATCCGCTTCGGCAATGTCGGGGGAATTTTACGGGCAGTTTGCTATGCCTGCTCGCGCTTGGAGGCTGCGCCGAGACCGCGTCGACGCCATTGCCCAAGCCGCCTACAGCGTCACCGAAGCCCGCACTCGGCCCCTTGCCTGCGCGCAAGCCTTGGCTGGTGGAAAGCTTCGAATCACCGCAGGGCACGTCGGGCGGCTTTTGGTGCGCGTTCGATCATAACGGCCTCGGCACGCACGTCAGCCCCGATCCGTTCGCTCTGACACCGGGTGGGGCGCCGCCTTCGCCGGGGTACGCGGCCCGCTACTTCGGTGCGGTGGGTGACAACCGTCCGCCTTATTCTTGGGCGCAGCTGCAGGTGTTCCTGAACGCCGGCAAAACCGCGACCGATTTGCGTGGGTTTCGCAGCATTCATTTTTGGGCGAAGGGTGACGGTGGTCGCTATGCGGTCGTGCTCGCCAAGCAGGCGGTCACCGACTTCGACCACTTTCGTCAAGAGTTCGTGGCCGGCAGCAATTGGACCGAGATTGCATTGCCGATCAGCGGCTTTGCGCAAGCGGGTTGGGGCAAAAGGCAGCCGGCCACGTTCGACGACGTCGCACAGATTTTCTTTGCGCCCGCGACGTTCTCGCGTCCCTTCGACCTCAGCATCGATCACATCGAGCTGAGCCCCGATGACGTGGTGATGACGCCCGTCGCGTACGCGAGCGAAACATGGTTTGCCTATCGGGGTACCGATCCCGTCAAGCGGCGCGGTACGGCGCTGGACGTCAGTCGCTTGCTCGATGCGCCTGCCGGCAAGTATGGGCCGCTGAAGCGTCAGGGTGAAAACTTCGTGTTCGCCAACGGCAAGGCGTTGCGCTTCTGGGGGGTCAATCTGGTCGCGTCGGCGAACTTTCCGACTCACGAAGAAGCGGACCGCATGGCGGAGCTGCTGGCGCAGATGGGCGTGAACATCACCCGGCACCACCACATGGACGCGCCGTGGTCGACGCCCAACGTGTTCGGCAATGGTGCAAGCACGTCCAAGCTCGACGCCGAGGCGATGGAGCGCTTCGACTACCTGGTCGCGGCGCTGCAGAAACGCGGCATTTATCAGTTCTTCGACATGCTGGTGCACCGTCAGGCGGGCGAGGCCGAAGGCGTCAAAGCGCCCGCCGACGTGGTGAAGGGTTTCAAAATCGAAGGCGAGTTCGCGCCGCAGCTGATCGATCTGCAAGAGCAGTTCATCGAGCAGCTGATGGGCCACCAAAATCCGTACACCAAGCGTAGCTACGCCAACGACCCAGCCGTGGCGCTGGTCGAGGTCATCAACGAAGATAGCTTGTTCTGGCTGCAGAAAGACGGCGAGTTCGCCATCAACTCGCAGGAGTACCGGCAAGAGCTGGCCAAGCAATTTTCGACTTGGCTCGTGAAAAAGGTGCCGGGCGGTCGCGTCGCGCTCGACAAGCGCTGGCAACCGGACGCGGCGGGCGGGCAGGGCTTGGCCGCGAACGAAGACCCGAGTGCCGGCAACGTGGACGCGGTGGTGATGTTCGCCAACGACGCCGACGTCAAGCGACGGAGCCGAGCGCGCGCCGCCGACACCCTGCGCTTCTACTACGACACGACGCTCGCCTATTACCGGCGCATTCAGGGCAAGCTCAAAAAGGTCGGGTACCAGGGCCTCGTCGCGGGCAGCAACCACTGGGTCGAGTCGGCGATCGATCTGCACGTGAACGCCCAGCTCGATTTTCTGGATCGACACGCTTACTGGTCGCACCCCGCCGGCGGTTGGGGCTACACCAAGGAAATCTCGTGGGATCCGACCTCGATGCTCAAGGATGCAGGCTTGGGCATCGTGGGCTCGCTTGCCGCGCGCCGCGTCAAGGGGTTGCCGTATACGGCCAGCGAATGGCAAACCTCCGCGCCCAACGACTATCGTCAAGAAGGCGTGCTGCTCATGGGCGCGTACGCCGCGCTCGGCAACATGAGCCCGATCGAGTTCGCGTTCACGCACGAAGCGAGCAAGCACTCGGACGCGATCAGCCGACTCTCCAGCAACTTCGACGTGGTCGAGCAGCCGACCATGCTCGGCGCGTGGCCCGCAGTGTCGCTGTTGTTTCACCGGCACGACGTGGCCGAGGCCAAGCAAGATGCAGCGCTGCGGCTCGACGACGCCACCGTGTTCGATCCCCTGTTCCGCGTGGGCAGCCCCCGAGAGCTCGTGCGGCTCGGCAAGGCGGGGATTGGTTTTGGTCAAGGGCAGACGCTGGAGCAGCTGCAACTTTTGGTGTCGAGCCAGGTCAAAAACGGAGTCGCCAGCGCCAACTCCGGCGAGCTGGTGCACGACGCCGTCGCGGGCACGTTGCTCGTCAATACCCCGCGCACGCAGGCGTTTGCCGGCTTCAAGCCCAAGCAAAAGGTGCGGCTCACCAACGTGGAGCTGGAGCTCGACAACGCCTTTGGGGTCGTGATCGTGACCGCGCTCGATGATCAGCCACTGGCCGCTTCGAAGCGGATTTTGGTGTCGGCCCTCGGCAACGCCGTCAATTCGGGCATGACGCTGAGCCCGGGCCGGAACAAGCTGGAAAACGTCGGCGTATCACCCGTGCTGGTGGAGCCGATCGTGGGTCGCTTGGTGCTCGACGGCTTGACCGGGACCGGGCACGCCAAGGTGCACGCGCTCGGGCCGAACGGCGAGCGCGACCACGCGGTCCCGGTGGTTGAAGCCGGGGCGAGCCTGAGCTTCGGGCTTTCTGCCGAGCATCGCAGCATGCATTACGAAATCGTGCGCGAGTAGCGGTGCTTCGGGTTAGAATCACCGTGCGCGGTGCGCCGAGCTTGCGCCGTGAGACCTTCGATGGGTGACGAAAAGGACCCCAGCGCCTCGACCGCTTCCGACGTGGTGACGTCGGCGCCGCCTGTCGCGCCCGTGAGCGTGGTGCCCAGGCCGGTCAGTTTGCCTCCGCGCCCGTTGGGCAACGCCGCGCCGACTTCTCGCATGCCACCACCGCCTTCGTCGCGTGGCATTCTTCCCGGCGCCCCCGCGCCCGGGTCGCTGCGCTCGCCGCCGCCGCCGCCGCAGCGCCACCCGACGCCACCGCCCGCCGCCTCGTCGGTGGCAGCGTCGCCCAGCGTCGTGCCGCGCGCGCCTGCCACGCCGCCGCCCCCGCCGCAGCGAACGTCGGTGCCGCCCAGTTTTTCGCGCCCGTTGACGCAGCCGCCAGCGGCCAGTGGCGTGACCGCCCAGCTCGAGCAACGCCTCGGTGCCACCCAGGTCGAGCTCCGTAAGCTGGGCAGCGAGCGCCACACGCTGCGAGCTCGGCTCCGGCGCGAAGCCGACCGCCTGCGGGAGCTCGAGTCCGCGTTGCGCGCCGAAAAAGAGCTGCGCGCCCAAGCGTCGGAAGAAAACTTCGCCGCCATCCTCGGCTTGCGCTCGCGCTTGGCCGAAGTCGAAGCCGAGCGCGACAGCGAGACGGCGCGGTTGCGCTCCGAGCTCGAACGAGCGCGCGACGAGCTCGCCGGTGCGCGCGCCGAGCTCGAACGAGCCGTTGCCGAGCTGCAACGGGTCCGCTCGCAGCCGATTGATGGTGGGCCCGCCGCCCCGCGCGCCAACAAGGCTCCGCAAGGCCTACGCCGGATTCGCGGCATTGGTCCCGCGTACCAACGCGTGCTCGAACGAGCCGGCGTCACCCGTGTGCAGCAAGTCGCCCAGTGGACCCAAGCCGACGTGCTCGCCTTCGCCGACAAGCTCAAAATCCGCCCTGATCGCATCACCAAAGACGCCTGGGTCACCCAAGCCCAAGCCCTAGCTCCCGATCCCGAAGATTGACTCGCGCTCGTCCTCGGAGCGACCGCTGAGAGCTATTTCGCGGGCTTGACCTTGGCCGCGAGGCGTTCGAACTCGAGCATGAATTTCGCGCCGTCGTGGGTCTTGCCGATGGCGCCGATGGCGCCGGTGCGTTCGATGACCGACTGCAGCGAGGCCGCAGCCATGCTCGAGTGCAGGATGACCGCCGTCTGGTTGGTGGCGTTGCTGCGTTTCAGCAGCTGCCCCAGCTCACCTCCGCTGAGCGCCGGCATCATGACGTCGAGCAGGATGAAGTCCGGTTGCTCGCGCGCCACCCACTGCGAGGTGCCGAGCGCGTCGACCCGCACGTACACGTCGTAGCCGGCTTGATCCAGACGTTCGCGCA
>Ga0164241_10001558_pt1 | contig 27663 bp, 18 predicted proteins | sample OricomyardsoilBY_FD_108780 | JGI IMG/M metagenome (GOLD analysis project Ga0164241, IMG submission 108780) | Backyard soil microbial communities from Emeryville, California, USA - Original compost - Back yard soil (BY) | ecosystem: Environmental > Terrestrial > Soil > Unclassified | place: USA... | reverse complement strand
TTGCGCTGGTGCGCCCATCAATCAGGCCACGGAAATGCCATCGTGGATGGAACCGCCGACCTCTACAACAAGTGCATGAACCCGGGGATGACTTGCTCCGACGCGTGCCGATGCACTTGGGTTCCCGAAGACGTGTGGGCCTTCTTCAACTCGTTGCCGTAGCTTCGTCAGCTTCGCATCACGATCGCTTGCTCGACGCGCGCGAGTAGCTCGGCTTCAGCCGGCGACGCATTTTTTTCGCTGAAGCCGGTGGCCAGTAGGGCGTCGAGAAAACCCTGGCGCACGGCGACTTGGCTCAGCGATGGCCGCTCCGGCTTGTACCAAAAATTGATGTTGGCGTTGAACTCGCCCAGGTGAAAGAAAGTGTGGAACCACCACGCTGGGATGAACAGCAGGTCACCCGCCTGGAGCGTGGCGGTAAGGCCGTGCGCGCCCGCAAGGCGTGCCTGCTCGGCTGGATCTTCGACGTCGATTTCCGAACAGTTGTAGGCAGGGTTGCCGGACCCAGGCTTGAACATCCGCATTTGCGACAGCTGGTCCGGGGGATAGAGAACGCAGGTCTTTTCGCCGGCGAGCTGGGCGTTGAAGTTGTGGCAACCGTTGGTTTCGTAGTGAAGCCAGGTGCGCACGCCGCGCCCGCTGAGCCACCCCCACACCGTGTACAGGCGCTCGGCAGGCAAGAAGGCCGGCACCTCGACGTCGTCGAGCAGGGGCGCTAGCGCCTCATCGCGCGTCTCTTCGCCCTCGCGCCGCTTGAGCAAGAAGCGCTCGTCGCCAGTGAAGTAGCGGCGGGCGCGCTCGCTCGGCTCGCCCGTCGTGACGTCATCGAGGAATTGGGCGAGCGTGGAGCTGCCGCGCGCAAACATCTCCGGCACGGTTTTGGCGTGAAAATTGGGGTGCTGGTGCGTGGTCGAGAGCTTGAACTGGATCTCTTCGTGCCCGAGCCGTTGCTTCAGGTAAGCCGGCGTCCAGCTCATGACGGCGCGGTAGTGCGCGCAGCCGCCTTCGATGACGACCGGCACCTCGGGCAGGTCGAAGCGTGACTTGAACTCTGAAAGCTCGATCCCACGCACGCGCTCAATCTCGGGCATCGCGCAAAACGTACTGCGACGCTGTGGGCCGCGCAATCGCTCGTACTATTGCTCGCTACTACCAGACGATCGTGAAGCCAGCGTTGATGAAGTGCACCACTTGCTTAGGTGTCTTGACGTGGATGATAGTCGCGTCGATAGGATCCAACTCGCCGTAAGGATACTGGGTGTGCTCCGCTCGGAAATACTCCAGGGCAAAGTGCAAAGGCCCTGTCGTTTGATAGACGCCAGCCGTCATTCCGAAGTTTTGCTTGAGCAGCCGCGGATTTCCGACCCCGCCGCCAGCGGTGATGGGCCCAGTGTCGCTCGGCGCCTTGTCCAAGTGAAAGACACCAGCGCCGCCCGCGACTTTGAGATGAAGCGCGTCGAAAGTGAACGCTCCGAGGCCAAACCCGCCGCGAGCCTTGCGTGGAATGCCCTGGCTATCAAACGGCACTACCGTCTCTTCGATGTAGGTGATGGGGCTGAATGCCTGGCCCATGAAGCCAGCACCGCCGAGCATGACGGGGCCAGCCGTGACGATGAAGCCGCCTTGCGCACCCCAGGCGGTCGCGCTGATATCCCTGAGCGGGTTGCCGGCCTCGGCCAGAGACCCCTCGAGCTTTTGCCAAAAGCCGTTAGCGAAGACCTTGAAGACTTCTGGGACTGAAAAGGCCGCTTCAGCCTCGAGCCGTGGCAGCGGCGCGCGAGTCAAGTTGGCGTTCGCCACGGTCGCGGGATCGTAGATGCCGACCGAGAGCTCGAAGCCGCCCAGCGGGGGCGTCGTGTAGACGAAGCCCGGTTCGAACGAAGGGAAGACCGCGCCGAAAGCGGCCATGCCGCAGGCGCCACCCGCGGCGTTCTCGATCAGGCACGGATAGCCCATGCCGTAGTCGTGAGCGATCTCCGAGTCGACCAAAATGCCGCCTCGGCCGAAGAGCCCCAAAGCACTACCTCCGAGGAAGGTGCCCCAGGAACCCTCGAGCTTGCCGTACACCTCGCGAGGGTCCACGGCGCCGGGGGTATTTTTCGTTCGTGTCCCGGCGATATTCACCCAAAGGGCGGTTTTCGCGGTCACCTTGAGATCCTTGAGGACCTGCTTTTCGACTGTAAAAGCCAGGATGCTGGCCAAAAATCCGTTGCGAATACGCGTCGAGCGCAGCTGGTTGTTGCTGTCCTTCGTGTCTTTGGTGGCGGTGCCCGGAAAGTCCGTCTGGCCTTCCGGGATGCCGTCGCCCCGCGCGTAGCTCATGAACGCATTCACGCGCCCATTGGTGGAAATCTTCCAGCCGTCTTTTTCAGTGAGTGTCACCTCCGCCAGCGCAGGCGCTTGCCAGGTGAACGCAGCCAACACTGCCGCCGCAGCCGCATTCCGCTTCATCGTGCTCCTCATGGGTTGCCCTTGTACTCAAGGCGGTCGTGACCGCGTGGCATGTCTGATCGCAAAACGACCAGCTACTGGGTGCGAGGGATAGCCCAGATATTGCGGTACGACACTGGCAAAATCGAGCTGTGATCTTGCAGTAACAGGCCCTTTGGATCGCAGCTCGGCTTCTGCCCTGCCCGCGTCTCGTTTGCCGGCAAGGTGACGTTTTGCTGAACCAGCACGCCGTTCAGCTTGACCTCTACGACCTTAGCGTCGACGGTCTTCGTGCCGTTGACGCAGACCTGAGCCTTGAACTCGATCTCGTACGTGTTCCACTCTTCGCCTTTGTAGCAGGCGACAGCGAGCGGCTTGGAGACCTCATAAATAGCCCCGCAGCCGTCGATGGCCGCCGCCAACCCGAAGGTGTCGAGGACCTGCAGCTCCCAAGAGCCCTTCAAGTAAATGCCGCTGTTGCCGCGCTCTTGACCCCCGCCCGCGTCAGTGATCTTGGGAGTCATGTACTCCACATGGAAGAAGGCATCCTGAAACGGCTGCTTGGTCTGGATGTCGCCGGTGTTGGTGTTCACCGTCATCGTCTTGTCCGCGTTAAGCTTCCACGGGTTGTCCGCACCGCCCGGACGGATCGACTTCCAGCTCTTGAAGGTCGCGTCCGACCCATCGAAGAGCACGACCTTGCCGGCGTCGCTCGCGCCGCCGCTGCCACCACCCATGCCGCCGCCGCCCGTTCCGCCCGTGCCGGTACCACCGGCGCCGGCCGTGCCGGTGCCCCCCGCCCCCGCGGCCGTACCGCCCGCCATGCTAACCGACCCTGCAACGGGTTGCGAGCCGGCCTGGCCGCTGTCGCTGCCGCCCGCCGCGACGCTACCAGCGGTGGGGACGGTGGCGCTGCCGCCGCCGCCGCTGCTGGAGCCCCCGGCGCTCGTCCCAGCCCCGCTACCCGGCGGGACTTTCACCGTCGTATCGCCGGTGTCCGAGCTGCATGCCCAACCTGCGGAGACAAGTCCGGAAACGAAGAAAAGGGACAGAAACGGGTGTGATTTCAGCATCGTCGGACCTCTGGAGCAAACTCAAGTTGAAACGCGGGCGTGGCACGGCGGCCAGGGAACTTGGAGCCGCTAGCGGCTCGCGCGTTGGCTTCGCGCTCGTTGGTTCTTGGCAACATCAGGGGGCCTTAAGGCAACACCTTGATCTTGATGTTGCGGAAGTAGACCTCGGCGAACTCGGCCTGGATTGCGATCGGTCCGTGGTCGAGCGGCGCGAAGGTGCCGTTGCCGGTGTCGTACTCCATATCGGTGAGGCCATTGACGACCGTGCCGTTGACTTTGTACTCGGCGTCCTTGCTGCCGTGGACCGTTAGCTCGACGATATTCCAATGGGTGGCGGCGGGGGCGCCGCTGGCACCATCGATGTTGAGGTTCGGCGGCACCGCGCGACCTAATTCGTAGCTCGTCGGCGCACCGATCTTCTTCTTCGTGCCAGTCGCCGACCAGACCGGGTAGCCATTCATCATGACGTTCGGCCACTGCGCCCTGGTCTTGTTGACCAGCATGAAGATGTTGCCGGACACCCAATCACCGGGAAAAGCCTGGCTACCGAGCTGAAACTCGACCGAGGTTGGCCAGACGTCGCCCAGGGGCGCCGTGACGTGAAAGCAGATGCCGTTGTCGCGGTCCTTGTCTTTGCGATCGGCGAATCGCTTCGTGCCCCACTTGTATTCGAGGTGGAACACGTACTTGCTGTAAGACTCGTCCGTGCGCAGGGAACCCTGGCCCTGTTGGCTCTGATCGGCCTGGGTTGGGTAAACGTGAATCACGCCTTCGCCATCGAGCTTTTCGGCCGTGAAGAACGCTGCGCTGGCATTGCCGGGGGTCCAGCCATCTAGGTTGTTGCCGTTGAAGAGCGTTACCCATCCCTCTTCTCCGCCCGCGCCAGTGCCACCTGAGCCGCCGCTTCCGCCACCTGAGCCGCCGCTGCTGCCACCGGTGCCGGCGCTGCTGCTGCCACCGGTGCCGGCGCTGCTGCCACCGGTGCCGGCGCTGCCCGCCATCGCCGAGGAGCCGCTCGTACCCGCGGGCATGCCGGCAGTCGGGGTGCTGGACGTTCCGGCCACGACCGTGCTGCCAGCGCTGGTACCGCCGGCACCGTTGGCCTGGCCGCCGCTACCTGCGGTTCCGACCGATTGGATTGGGGGGTCGTCGGAGCAAGCGAATGCGCCCACCGACAGGACCGCCGCGATGCCTGTCGGCCACGCCATGCGAGCGGCACGGCTGCGCAAGGATCCGGCGGGACTTTCACGCAAGGAATTCGAGAAATGCTTCATGGCTTATCGACTCTCTCTGCTCGAGCGACCGGTCGCGGTTTCACGGCACCACTTCAAGTTGTACTGACCCAGCTTGGCTGACACTGCCACCGTCCGTGACGACGAAAGTGAAACCGTCTACGCCTGTGAAGTCTGGATGCGGGCGGTATTTCAAATTGCTGCCGACGCCCTCCAACGTTCCGTGGACGGGCATCCGAGAAATTCGAAAATCGAGCGCGTCGCCGTCGGCGTCGGTGCCTGCGAGCGCGATCGCAAGCTCGTTGTTGCTCTTCAGCGACAAACCTTGGGCGCCGGTAACGGGGGTTGCGACGGGCGCGGTGGGCTTGGCCTTGAGATTCATGGCCGTGATCCAGGCGGTGAAAATCGATACCGCGCTGTCGTCGACGATACTCTTGGCCAGCGGCGGCATGGCCAAGCCGTCCAGCGCTGACAATCGCTTGAACAGCACGGAAGACGCCGCGCTTTGGGGCGCCAGCACCTTTGCATTCATGATGTCGCCGGCTTCGACGGGATCGGCCCCAATCAGGTTCTGCATGTCGATCGACGTGCTGAACCGCCCATCCCAATTGCCGCGGGCCGCGCCATCGGGCCTGTGACAGCCGGCACAATTGGCGTCCAGATAGGCGCGCGCGCGATCTTGCGAGAACGCAGTACCCTCGTGGAGGGAAGGCATCTGGGGGAGAGTGGCTGGCATCAAGGGGGTCTTGAACAGACCGAGCCCTTGCAGCGTATTTACCATGTTCGCCGTGGCCCCGCTGGCTGCGTAGTAGAACGGACGATTGAACTGCGCGGTTTTCGGCCCGAGAACGTAGCCTGCACCCGAGTTGTGGCAGCGCCCGCACTCACTGCGACTTGGATAGTGCCAAGTTTGATCGCCCACCTTTTCTCGGAACGAATTGGGGTCCTGCAGATCTGCGTCGCTGTTGTCGGCGCGCCAGCGGTAGGTCACGCCGTAATAGCGATCGTCTTTGGCATGGATCAGAAAGCGCGTCTCCAAGCGATGGGGCGGACCGCTCGCCTGCTCCAGCTCGAAGTGCTTGACGAACACGGTGCCGACCGGGAAATTCCAGCTGCCGTCCGCGTTCACCTCGATTTGCTGCTTGGCGTCGGTGGGCACGATCATCCAGCGCGCCTTCTTGGCCCCGTCGGACCACAGCGGCGTGCTCATGTCGTAGGGAATGAGGCCGGGGGCGGGGGTCATGTTGGCGAGATCCGTGAAGACCCCAAGCTTGGAAATCGCGTTCGGCGGATCGCCAACCGGAGGACCACTCGGTACGATCTTGTAAACTTGGCCGTTGACACCCGCCAAGTAGAGCTCGCCGTCGCGGTCTTGTCCGAAGGTCACGATCGTGATGAACGGCGAGGTGAACAGCTGCTGGATGGGGCCGTGGGCGCGCTCGTCGGCCGTAGCCCAGACGATGCCCATGTTGCAATCGCCGAGGATGTACTTGCCGGCCAGGTCCGGCAGCGCGGTACCTCGATAGACATAGCCCCCGATCACGCACTTGCCGTCGGTCGTGTTGCCGATGTTGGGGCACTGCGCGTCCACACCGTTGCAGCTCTTGGGGCGGTCGAGGACGAGGTTCGCGTCCTGGAGCGTGCCCATGATTTGGGCGGGCTTGCCCGCCACCTGGTAGGTCTTGGTCGTGGACGCGAACGACCACGCACCCAAATCACGCTTGCCTTCACGGAAGGGCCAGCCGTAATTGCCGCCCTTCACGACTTCGTTCACTTCTTCTTGCGAAGCGTCGGTGTTCCCGCCGACATTGCCCGTGAACATCCTGCCCGTGGCAGAATCCATGGTCAGCTTGTGGGGATTGCGCTCGCCCTTGGTCCAGTATTCCTCGAGAACGCCGGCTTGCCCCACGAAGGGGTTGTCGTTGGGAATGAAGTAGTTGGCATTCACCGCCGGCGCTTGGCTCTTGACCTTGATCGCGTGGCTCTTCGTGGCGTCTTGGTCGACGTCGATGCGGATGACGCCGCCGGCGATATGGTTGGTGAAGTCTTGAGCGTTGTTCGGATTGCCGTACTCGCCGAACGACACGTACAGAAAGCCGTCCTTGCCGAACGTCATGCCGCTCCCGCGGTGATACGTGTCGGGCACGGGCTCCTGGATCAGGATTTGCTCGGTGCTCTTGTTGGCCGAGTTGGCGCCTTCGGTCGCGGTAAAGCGCGACAAGCGAACCGCCTGCGAGGTACCGAGGTTCGCGACGTAGTAAAGGTAGAAGTAGTTGCGGTTCGGCGAGCCAGCCTTGCCGTAATCGGGGTGGAACACCATGTTCATCAAGCCCGAGTCTTGGCCCGTGAACAGGCTCTGGCTGATGTCGATGAACAGCTTGCCGGTGTCGGTTTTGAGGCTGGGGTCGATGTACTTCACCTGGCCCGCGCGCCCCACGATGTACAGGTTCGGCGTGCTGGGGTGGCTCGCGATGCCCATGACGGTCCCCAGACCCAGGTTCCCGCTGATCGGCTCAGCCTTCACGGGACCGGAAGTGGGAGCATTGGCGGGAAACTTGCCGTTGAAGAACGGGGCCACCGCCTCCAGACTGGTCATCCCCACATCTGCGAGCATCGACTTGGGTACCAAGCCACGATGCTTGCTGGGGCTCTGCCACTCGACGACCAAGCCTGGGTCGGCGACCGCCGTAGCGGCTTCGACCTCCAGCTGATAGCTCGTCCCCGCCGCCAGCCAGACCGAACCGACCGCGACCCGGGAGCCCTGCTCGGTCCAATCCCGAAGGATCTGCTCGCCCTGGAGCAGAGCGCGCACCGGCGCCGTTGCCGTCACGCGGAACGTGTAATTTTCGGAGTACTCCGCGACGATAGTGCCGGACCAGCGCGAGGTCAGTGGCACGGGTGGCGTTGGCTTGAACGGGTCTGAAATCGGCTTGTCTAATCCGGTCGGCGCGTCACCGGCCACCGGCTGGCCGCTGCTGCCCCCGACCATCTGGTTTGCGCCACCGACGTTGCCGATGCCGCCAGTGGTCGAGGTATTGCCAGCTTGGCCTGGAGAGGCACCTGGTGGGTCACTGCTGCAGCCCAAGGCCAGCGCGAATCCAACAACCACCGAGTAAGCGGAGGGACGGATGCTCGTTCGATACTGCATGGACACTAGCCGTCTGCCTTTGGCACTACGCATCAGGAAATAGCGCGCTCAATTTGTAAAAAACGCGCATCCGTGAGGGCTAGCCGACCGGCGCCTGTTGCTGCTCTGACACTGAAATGACGTACGGATCGGCTTCACGGGCTTTGTTATTGCTGGCACACGGCGATTTTTGTCAGGGCAAAGCTTAATAATTTAATCTTGTTAACGAATGCGTTGTGACTGAATTCTTGCGTCTTCGCTGACGCTCGGGGCGGACCGGAGACCCATCGGCGAGATTCGCTCGTTGGTCAGTGCGGCGGGCCAGGCAGATTGTCTTTGGCTCGCGGGATTTCGGCCTCTTTTTCGCCCGGGCGCGTCCTGAGGCGATTTTTGTAACATCCGCGCTCCCCATTGCCACTCACCACTAGTCGGTCGGGGTGCGCCCCACGCCTGGTTCCCATGACGTTAGCTCATCAAGCCGCGTTCTCTCACCCTTGGCGCTCGCTGTCCCTCGCTGCGCTTTCTACCTTGGCGCTTTGCAGCCAGGAGGCCCGAGCCGCCGAGACGGGGCCTTGGGGACCTGTCGCCAGCCTGCGCGACGACATCAGCGCGGGCACCGGCACCAAGCCCAAGGGCGGCTTCTACGTGACTCCCATCCACGCCGTGTTGCGAGCAGGCGATGGCAAGGTCATCCTCACCGGCACGGGCCGCGTCGCGCAAAACGGTTGCGACGGCAGCACGCAGCGAGGTTACGGGCTCACGTTCGTGCTCGACCCAGCGGAGCTCGATGCGATCGAGGACGCCGCGACGCTTTCGGTCAAGCCAATCGACGAGCAAGCGAGCGACAAAGAACACCACGTCTTGTACTGCAGCGGCCAAATCCCTTTGGCCGATGGGCGCGTACTCTACGTTGCGGGTACGGAATACCCGCGCGCGCTGCCGATTTCTTCGCCCGAGTACGGCCTCAACTACGCCCGCATCTTCGATCCGAAAACCGACACGTTCACGCGCATCACCGCTGCCATGAAGGGCGGGCAATCGGCGACCCCAGGCATGAAGTGGTACCCTACCAACCGCATGTTGCCCGATGGGCGAGTGCTAATCATGGGTGGCTACCATTGGTCGGTGGGCGGCACGGGCACGAAGGAAAACCGTTCTCTCGAAATCTTCGACCCGGCAGTTTGGGATGCGGATCCGAAGGCCGATCCGTACACGGTGCTGAGTCAACCCGCCGACATTCCGGCGACGATCAACGCCGCCGGCCGGGCCTACACGCACGTCTTCTTGCTACCAAAGCCGATTCCGGCCGCCAACGGCGGAGGGCTGGCGCGCACCATCGCGCTGATCGGCAGCCAGGGCGACATGTGGCTCTACAACCACGAACCCGGGGCTAGCGCGGCCAGCCGTATCATACGCCCCGCGAAAGGTGCGCTGCCCAATCCCAGCGGAGCCGACAAAGCCGAAGGTTCTACCTCGGTGATGCTGCCCGACGGCAGAGCGATGATCATGAGCGGTGGCCGAGACGGTCCTGGCTCCGCGGTGGCCCACATCTATGACCCGTATCAGGACAAGTGGGAGGACTTGGACCTGGGCATCGGGCGCAACTTCTCTACCGCGACTTGGTTGCCTGACGGCACGGTGCTGCTGCTGAACGGCTACACGAGCGAGGCTGGCAGTCCCTGGACGTACGCCAACGCACCCGGTGGTGCCGACGGTGTGCGAAAGCCGCAGATCATCGACCCGTTCAAGAAGACCGTGAAGAACGAAGAGCCGTGGCCCGAGCCCGTGGCGCGCGGATACCACAGCATTGTCCTGCTCCTCAAGGACGGTCGCATCCTCATCGGGGGCGGCAAGGACACTTCTCACGATACGGGCTGCGAGAAGAACGAAGCTCGCATCTATTCGCCGCCCTATCTCGCCGCCGGACCCCGCCCCGCGATCACGAACGTCAAGGAAGGCCAAGAGATCGTCGTCGGAGGCGCCCCCCTCGACATCGAATTTTCCGGCACCGTCCGCGCCGAGCGAGGGGTGGCGTTGATGGCGCCCGGGGGCATGACCCACTCGTTCAATCAAAATCAGCGCTACGTGCCGCTGACCGTGGTTGCCGGGCCCAGTAACGGCTCGATCACGGTCTCACCGCCGGCAACGCTCAACGAAGCTCCACCCGGTGAGTACCTGTTGCACATCGTATCCGAGGAAGGAGCGCCTTCCGTTGGGGTGTACGTGCGTTTGGTGGCGCCCCCCGCGTGCGTGTATCCGGTAGATCTCACGGCGGGGGTGTTCATCGAAGCCGAAGGCAGCTCACGTCACGCGGGACCGTTCCTGCGCGTCGAAGAGAAAGGGCGCGGCAACGATTCCTTCATTCAAGTCGACCCTGCCGCCGACAGCGCCACTGCGGTTCCCGATGAAGGCAATGTCATGTGGTACGACATCGACGTCGCCAAGGCCGGCGACGGTTACCTTTGGCTGCTGGGCAACGGCCCCGCCCAAACGTCGGACATGGTGTTCGTCAGCCTGAACGGCGGCCCCGATCAGCTCGTGACGCTGACGCCGGCAGCATGGGGCTGGACGCGAGCTCAAACCGCTCTGAAGTTTCCTGCCGGAAAACAGACGCTCAAAATCAAGGCCGGCGAGGCCGGCGCTCAACTGGATCGAATCTGGCTCACGAGCGACGGCGCAGCGACGGCACCTGAGGGGCTTGGCGCGGCTGCACCTGACACACTGTGTAGTAAGGGCCAGGTGTTCGAGCCTCCAAACGGCAGCACCGGGGGCGCGGGCGGCACCAACGGCTCCGGCGGCGTTGCCACGACGACAGGCGGTTCCGCGGGTCAAGTGGCCACCGGCGGCGGTGTCAACGCGGGGGGCGGCCCCGCTGCGGGCGTTGGTCCCGGCTCTGGCGCAAGCTCGAGCGGGCAGCCATCAGGCACGGCGCCACCGGCCGCTGATGGCTGCGGGTGCCGAATCGCTTCGTCCCCCAAACCAGGTGCGCGGCTGCTGGGGCTTCTCGGGCTGCTGTCGACAGCGTGGGCTGCGGCGGGTCGGCGCCCCCGACGTTTTCGAGGAGTCAGGCCGCGTTGAATCGTTTGCTACCCTGGCTGGCGTGGGGATTGTGCGTCGCTTGCGGCGTGTCGGGCGAACAGGCGGGCAGCGGTGGACAAGCGGGGATGGTAGCCAGCGGCGGCATCGGTGGGACTGGCGTCGCGGGTACCAGCGGTGGCGGGCCTAGCGTTGGAGGTTCCCGTATTCCTCTCGCCGGAACGGGCGGCCATGCCGGAGCCCCCGCCGGTGCGGACGCGGGTGGAGACGCGCCCGCGCGCGCTGGCGGTCCGCCGACTTCGAACGACGCCGGTTCCGGTCCCGTAGTGCTTACCGGACTGGAGAAAACCGACCCGTACCCCGCTAGCGTTTACCCACAGGAAAACCCTTACAGCGCCGAAAAAGCACTGCTCGGCAAAATCCTGTTTTGGGAGGAGCAGCTCAGCAGCCGAGACACCCACGCTTGTGGGACCTGTCACCGGCCCGGGGCCGGTGGCTCCGATCCTCGATCGTTGTCGAGCGTGTCGCTCGGTGCGGGCCACAACGGCATCTTCGGCGACGCGGACGATGCGCGCGGCAGCCAGGGAGTCGTGCGCTGTGATTCCGACGGTGCCCCCAAAGCAGATCCCGTCTACGGGCTGAACGTCCAGGTCACGCCGCGCAAGGCCCCCTCGGCGCTGGACGCGGGGTTGTTCGACACGTTGTTCTGGGACGGGCGAGCGACCACGACCTTCATCAATCCTGTAACCGGCGAGGTCGCGATCGAGGCGGGCGGCGCGCTCGAGAGTCAGGCGGCCGGGCCCCCCGTGAGCAGCGTCGAAATGTCTTGCGAAGGCTACGGCTGGACCGCCATCGAGTCCAAGCTGGCGGGCGCAAAGCCTTTGAAATTGGCTAGCCAGATTCCGGCCGCCATGGCGCAGGCCATCAGCGACCACCCGAATTACCCGTCTTTGTTCGAGTGGGTTTACGAGACGCCGGGGGTCACGGCAGAGCGCATTTTATTTGCCATCGCGACTTACGAGCGCGAGCTCAGATCCGATCAGACGCCATGGGATCGCTTCAACGCCGGCGAATCCGGAGCGCTCACAGCGGGGCAACAGGCGGGTTTGGCTGTCTTCAACGTCAAGGCGCGCTGCGCCAAATGTCACGTTCCACCGCGCTTCACCGACAACGAGTTTCACAACATCGGTGCCCAGGCCTCAAAGCTCGATCCGGGCCGTTCGTCGATAAGCGGAGATCCAGCCGATATCGGCAAGATGAAGACGGCAGGCTTACGCAACGTAGGCCTGCGCGCCCCGAGCGGCCTGCTGCATTACGGCACGGGTAACGCGGCCACGTTGCGGTCGGTGCTCGACGTCTATCGTCAGGGCGGAGTAGAGCACGATCATACCGATCCCGACATTTTACCGATGAACGTGCCGGACTACGAATTCGAGCAGCTCTTGGACTTCCTCGAGAATGGCTTGACGGATCCGCGGGCCGCGGCCGAGCTGCCACCGTTCGATCGGCCTCGATTGGGCTCGGAGCCCTGAGCCAGTGCGCGGCCTAGCACTCGGCATCGCGTGGGGCGGGCTGCTCGTGTCGAGCTTGCTGCTGAGCGCCACGCCGGCCCGCGCGCACGCCGGCTTCCCCGAGGCGAAGCAAATCCTGCTCCCCGTGGATCGCCCGCAGCAGATCATCTTGGCCACGAATTTTGGGCTGATCTTCTCCGAGGACAGCGGAGGCACGTGGCTGTTCAGCTGCGAAGACGCGCTCAGCGCCTATGCGGCTCCGTATCTGCTCGGCGCTGCGCCTTTGCACCGCATTTTCGCCATGACGGCAGGAGCCGGTCTCATCTACTCCGACGACGACGCCTGCGGCTGGCAAGCGGCGCGCGGCACGTTGACCGACGTGCTGCCATACGCGTTTGCAGTCGATCCGTCGAGCTCGCAGCGAGTGTTCGTGGTCGGTGTGGCGCGCGCGGGGGCGCGACAGGGTGACCACATCTACGTCTCCGACGACGGAGGAGTCAGCTTTGGTGAACCTGTCTTCACCTCTCCCGAGCGCAGCGCGGTGCTGAACGTCTTGGTGGCACCCAGCCAGCCCCGCCGCCTGTTCGCGGCGATGTTTTCGGCTCCCGAAAATCACCCGATCCTGCTGCGCTCCGATGACTCCGGTGAGCACTGGAACGTGGCCGCCGACTTGGTGGAGTCGTTGGGTGCGAATCCGTTCGAGCTGCTTGCGATCGATCGGCTCGACGAAAATAGGCTATACGCACGAATCCTCGGCGAGACGGCCGAGACGCTGGCGACGAGCAATGATGGTGGGCTCAGCTTCGTTCCGTCGGTCGCAATCCCGGGCAAGCTCAGTGCTTTCTTGCAGCTTGCGAGCGGCACGATCCTCGTTGGGGGCACGGCCGGCGCCGAGGCGGTGGGCTATCGTTCGCACGACGACGGGCAGAGCTTCGAACCGTGGCCGGAGGCTCCGCACGTGCACGCTCTCGCCGAACGAGACGGTAAGCTCTATGTCGCGGCCGATAATTTTGCCGATGGCTATGTGATCGCAGAGTCTGACGACGAGGGGACGCACTTCCGCCCGCTGGGTGAGTTCAATCAGGTGCAAGGCATCAAGAGTTGTGTTGCCGATTCGTGCGTCGAAAGCTGTAGCTACTACGCAGGTAGCGGTTTGTGGCCTGCGACCGTGTGCGGAGTGCTATCGACCGCGCCCCACGTTGGCGACCCGTCCGCTGCGGGCGCGAGCGCGGGCGCGGCTCCTCAGGCTGCTGCAGGAGCGAACGCGACGGGCGGCACGCAAGACGTGCGCGAGCAAGCCGAGCCCACCACCGCGACTGATGGTGGTGGCCCGGGAGTTGGCGAGACACGCAGGCAACCCGGGCTGCGGACTTCGGGTGGCGGCTGCGCATGCGATCTCAGCTTCGGTCGGCGCACTCGTCAGGGTGCGGCCTTGCTGGTAGCCGGGGCGGTGTTGGTGGCGCGGCGGAAAAAGCGCTGCGCGAGCCGAGATGGACGAGCTACTGATTGAAGAAGGCTTGGGGTTGCGAGGCGTGAAATGACGAACGGCACCGTAAGGTGCCGTTCGTTTTCTCGTGTCGCGAGCCCCCGAATAGAGGGCTTCTGACCTTCGTGCAGAGCCGTTACTTCGCTTGCAGTTGCTGGGCGCGGTATTCGTCGACGGAGTGCTGGTATTCGCCGCGGTCGTTGGTGGTCAGCGACAGGAACAGGATCAGCAGCAACACCGACGTCAGGAAGAGGACGGCGTTGAACTTCTTGTCCCACAGCAAATGCATGAAGAACACGCACACCAGCGCCGCCTTCACCGTCGCGATGATCATGGCGACGACCAGGTTGCCCTGAGCGCCCAGATCGATGGACGTGACGGCGACAGTCGCGACCGTGAGCGCCAGGAGCGCGCCCAGGACTCCGAATAGTAGCGGCAGCGGCATGGTGTGAGCCAAGCCGTGCCCATGGTCGTCGCCATGGGCGTGCGCGTCGTGACCGTGAGGCGCGTTCTTCACGGGTTCGTCCGGCTTCTTCTCGGACATCATCTTCAGCTCCGAGGCTTCGGCCTTCGTCGGTTGGGTCTCCGTCGTTTGCACGGAGCCCTCCGGATCGCTCGCCACGCGGTTCTTTGCCTCGTCCACTTCGGGCTTGTCGTCGCTCATGGTCTGGCTTTCAGTGGATGAGATAGAGCAGGGGAAAGAGGTAGATCCAGATCAGATCGACTAAGTGCCAGTACAGGGCGGTGAAGTCGATCGGCCCGAAATAGGTCGGTCCAAAGTGGCCCTTGGCGGCCTTGAGCAGCATCCACACCCAGATGCCGATACCGATCAGCACGTGAAAGCCGTGCAGGCCGGTCATGAAGAAGTAGATCCCGAAAAACACGTGCGCCATGCGCGGGCGAGAGATGTGCGCGCTCGGATCGAGCGAGCGCGGCCCGACCAGGCCGGCGGCCAAAAGCGGTTCGAGCTCCTCTTCCGTGGGGCGTTCGAGCACCTCCGCATGCTCTTCGACCTTGCCCGGAGTGGCCGCTTCCGCGCCGGGCGCGGCGGGATTGAGCGCCGCTCCGGCGGGCGCCGCTGCCGCGGGTGCCGCCTTTTTCTCGTCCAGCTTGGCGAGCTTCTCGGCGTATTCGGCCGCTTCCGGGTGCTTGTCGCGGAAGCTCTTCAGCTCCCAAATCTGCTCTTTGGGCTGGAAGTTGTGACCGGGCAAAAGGCCGTCGTGGTACTTGTGCGCGTACTCGACGTACTTCACGCACATGAACGTGCAGGCGCAGCCGATGGTGACGACGATGTTGATCATCAACATCTTCTTCTCGGCCAGCTGGGCGTTGCGCACGGCCCAAGCCGCCGTGAGGCTGGAGATGAGCAGCACGCAGGTGTTGAGCGCGCCCAGCTTGGTATCCAAGAAGTAGTGCGCGTAAACGAACACTTCCGGGTGCATCGAGCGATACACGGTGTACGCGCAGAACAGCCCCGCGAAGAACAACACCTCCGTCAGCAGGAACAGCCAGATGCCGAGCTTGCCGGCATCGAACTGCTGCTGCGGCGTATCGAAGTGATGGGCCAGGTGCGGGTTGGCAGCGTGGATGGGGTCGTGCGCGCCGTGGCCGTGGTCGTCGTGACCATGACCGTCGTGCACGGCGGGGGGAGGGGCGGACGCCTTGTGGGCGGCCTGAGTTTCGGTGCTGGGTTCAGACATCGTAAGGTCCGGGCTCAGGCCTTTTTGCTGACGTAGCCGCCGATTTTCTCGTCATAAACGAGGTCCTCGTAGCCGTCGTAGGGACCGGCCGTCACGGGCGGGGGCGTGTGGAAGTTGTAGTAAGGCGGGGGCGAGACGGTCGTCCATTCGAGGGTGACGCCACCCCAGGGATTGTTCGGCGCCTTCTTGCCGTGCTTGAGCGCGCGGCCCAGCGAGATGGCGGTCAGCAAGAAGCCCATGCCGAGCGTGAAGGCACCAATCGTCGACAGCTGGTGCAGACCTTGGAACTCCGGCAGGTAGTTGTAGTAGCGGCGCGGCATGCCGCGGCTACCCAGGATGAACTGCGGAAAGAACGTGAGGTTGAGGCCGATGAACACGATGACCGCGCCAATGCGACCGGTCCGTTCGTCGTACATCTTGCCGAACGCCTTGGGGAACCAGTAGTGCAGGCCGCCCAAGAAGGCAGTGATGGCGCCGCCCATCATCACGTAGTGGAAGTGCGCGACGACGAAGTACGTATCGTGCAAGTGGATGTCGACGCCCATCACGGCCAAGAACACGCCGGTCAAGCCGCCGATGGTGAACACCCACAAGAACGCCAGGGCGTACAACATGGGCGTGTCCAAGTGGATGCGACCTTTGTACATGGTCGACACCCAGTTGAAGATCTTGATCGCGGTCGGGATGGCGATCAAAAACGTGATGGCGCTGAAGATCGTGCCGGCCAATACGGATTGACCGCTCGTGAACATGTGGTGGCCCCAGACCAAGAAGCCCAAAAACGCGATCGCCAAGCTGCTGATGGCGATGAACTGGTAGCCAAACAGGCGCTTCCTGGAGAAAACGGGGATGATCTCGCTGACCACGCCGAAGGCGGGCACGATCATGATGTACACGGCCGGGTGCGAGTAGAACCAGAAGAAGTGCTGAAACAGCACCGGATCTCCACCCAATGCCGGGTCGAAGATGCCGAGGCCGAACACGCGCTCGACCATCATCATCAGGAGCGTGATCCCGATGACCGGCGTCGCGAGCACCTGAATCAGCGCCGTCGAGTACAGGGCCCAGACGAACAGCGGCATGCGGAAGAACGTCATGCCGGGCGGGCGCAGCTTGTGGATGGTGACGATGAAGTTCAGCCCCGTGAAAATCGAGCTGAAGCCCAAGATGAAAGCGCCGAACGCGGCCGGAATCACCGCCGTTTGGGTGGTGGTGCTGTAGGGCGCGTAGAACGTCCAACCGGTGTCGACGGCGTTGATGGCCAGCGACGCCAGCATGCAGATGCAGCCGATGATCCACAGGTAGTAGCTGGCGAGATTCAGCTTCGGAAAGGCGACGTCTTTGGCGCCCAAGTGCAGCGGCAAAATGATGTTGCCGAGCGCCGCGGGAATACCGGGGATGATCACCAAGAACACCATGATCGCGCCGTGCAGCGTGAACATCTGGTTGTAGGTGTCATGCTCCATGATCGTCTTGCCGGGCGACCAGAGCTCGGTGCGGACGGCGAGGGCGAAGAACCCACCCAACGCGAACGCGCTCAAGACGGAAGCCAGGTACATGACGCCGATCCGCTTGTGATCGAGCGTGAAGGCCCAGGACGCGAAGCCCTTGTCGTGGGTCAGGTAGTTGTCATCGGCGCCCTTTTTCTCGGGGATGGCCGCATCGGCTGTCGTGCTGGGTGACGCCATGGCTGGGTCCTTTACTTCAGAGTCTTGATGTATTCGATGAGGCCTTCGATGTCTTTGTCGCTCAGCTTGCCCTTGTAGGTGGGCATGGAGGGCGCGAAGCCACTAACGACCTTGGCCGTTGGATCCATCATCGATTCACGTAGGTAATTTTCGTCGACTTTGGCGGTCGACCCGCCGGCGAATGCTTCGGTCTTGCCGAACAGGCCCTTCCAGGACGGACCAATCTTCGGTGTGCCGTCGACGGAGTGGCACGTCTCGCAGCCCTGTTGGCTGTAGAGTTTCTTGCCGCGCTCGGGGCCGACCATCGAGTCGGCCTTTTCGCAGGCGCCCTTGAGCCACGTCTCGTATTGGCCCGCGGGGTGCACGATGACGTGCGACAGCATGTCCGAGTGCGAGGTGCCGCAGTACTCGGCGCAGAAGATCGGGTAATCGCCGGCTTTGGTGGCTTGGAACCACAAGTCCGTGTAGCGGCCGGGCACCGCGTCCATCTTCGTGCGGAAGCTGGGAATGTACAGGGCGTGCAGCACGTCCACCGAGCTGATCAGCATGCGCACCGGGTGATCGATCGGTACGTGCAGGGTGTCGTCGGTCATGCCGCCCGTGGGGCACTTGTAGTCGAAGGTCCACTTCCACTTTTGGGCGTTGGCGTGCAGCTCCATCGCCTCTTTCGGCGGGGTGCGCAGGTCGACGAAGCCCTTGAAGCCCCAGACGAACAGCGCGATGCACACGAACAGCGGCAGCACCGACCAGGTAATTTCGAGCGCGGTGTTGTGCTCCGCGCTCTTCTCGGCGAGCTCGTTGGCGGCGCGTGATTTCGCCCGGTACTTGGTCACGAAGTGGAACATCGCGACGAAGATGGCGAGCGTCGTCAGCACGCTCATCCACACCATGAAATCCCAGACCCAGTCGATGTTGCGCGAGGTCACCGACGCATCGACGGGTAGCCAAAAGGAATCCGACGGCGCCAGCTTGGGAAGAGCCGGTTCAGCCAGCAGGGCGAGCAGGTGAAGAGTCATTGCGCTGTGCTTTCGACCAGAGTGCGCTTCTTATCGCGCCGAATGAGAATCGTCAGAAATCCTACGAACAGAGCCAAGCAGACGCCGCCGCCGAGCTGCATGATGCGCGCGGCGATCGGGGCGTAGCGGCCCTCAGAAGAGTCGTAGTGGAAACAATACAAAACGAGCCGGTCCAGACTGCTGCCGACGCGGCCCTCGGAGGCTTCCACGAGCCCGAGCCGCAGCGTCTTCTCCGGATACTCGAGGCCGTACAGGTAGCGAGCGACCTTGCCGTCCGGGCTCAGTAGCGTGATCGCAGCGGGGTGCACGTATTCGCCGCGCGCTTCGTTGTAGTTGTAGGTGAAGCCGACCGCCTTCGCGAGCGCGTGAATGTTCTCGTCGGAGCCGGTGAGGAAGGTCCAACCCGGCTCCGCACCGGGGCGGTTGTACTGGCTCAGATAGCGAGCCCGAAAGCGATGGGCGGTGTCGTTCGTCTCTTTCGGGTCCAGCAGCACCGTCACGATGCGGAACTGCTTGCCCGCCGTGAAATCGAGCTTCTTCAGGCCCGTCACGAATGCCGTCAGCTGCAGGCTGCACAGCATGGGGCAAGTCGAATAGTTGAACGTCAAAATCACCGGCAGGTCGCTGTGCAAGTAGTCAGCGAGCCTGACCGCCTTGCCGTCCTGATCGCGGAACGACAGCGTCTCCGGCACGCGGTCGCCCAGATGCTCGATCAGGTCCACACCCTTGAGGCGCTTGGGCGCTTCTTCGGTGTGATCCGGCGCCTGCACGGGATCCGCCTCGGCGACGGAGGTGAAGGCGAGCGATGCGGCGACGAGCGCGCTCGCTCCATGGCGGAGCAGGCTACTGACCATTTAGGGAGCGGGAGCAGGTGCGGGAGCAGGTGCGGCGGGAGCGGGTGAGGCGGGGACGGGAGGCGCGGGGGCGTGTGGCTTGGGCGCGTCCTTCTTCTTCTCGTCCTTCTTCTTCTCGTCTTTTTTGTCTTCGCTGGGCGTGGTGCCTTCAGCGTGCGTGGCTTCTTGAGGGGGCTTGGTTTCTTCGGTCGCCGGTACCATGCCGCCGATACCACCGGCACCCCCGGTGCCGCCAGTTCCGCCCATTTCCGCGGCCGCTCCGCCGGTCTCGGTGGCAGAGCCGCCGCCTGTGCCGCCGAGCGGGGCGGGCGGGGTAGCGCTGTTCGGATCCTTAATCAACCCGGCGACCGTGACTTCCATGGCGCGATCGATGGGCAAGGACACCAGGCCCCGGGCGCGGTCGACATAAGTCGCCGGCGCCGCCATCTTGGCCGTCTGCTCCGCGACGAGATCGCGGTAAGGCCGGTCGGCGCCGATCTCTTTTGCCTCGGCTTCGCTGGAGACTTCAGCGCGCACCAGCGCGGTGACGACCAGCGCGATACCGAGAGTCGCGATGGCGCCGACGGCCAGCAGCGTCCCCAGAGCACCAGAATTGACGTTGTCGGATTCGGTTGCCATGGCTCAGAGGTTCTCGAAAGCCAGCGACTTGGGCAGCCGCGGATCGTTGGTGGGCATGAGGTTGAGGTTTTTGGCGCGCATAGCGGCGCCAGCGATGAAGACGCCCAGGACGCCCACGAGACAAGCCAGGTCGATCAACGAGAACGGAGGTCCCGCCGGGTCCGCGTTGGGCATCACCAACCAGTACATGTCGATGTAGATCATCACCAGCTGCCAGATGGCCCAAAAGGCCAACGTTGGACGGCGCCGCTTGATGTGACGTGACAGCAGACCAAAGAACGGAATGACGAAATGGCCGAACAGCAGGATTGCGCTGATCAGGCCCCAGCCGCCACCCCAGCCGCCCACGAAGCGCGCTTTGAACCAGGCCGTCTCTTCCGGAATGTTGGCGTACCAGAGCAGCATGAACTGCGAAAAGGCGATGTACGCCCAGAACACGGTGAAGGCGAACATCATCTTACCGAGGTCGTGGTAGTGCTCCGTCGTTACGCTCTTGGTGAGCACGCCGCGCTTCTGGAGCCACATCGCCGCCAAGGGCAAGAACGAGTTGATGCTCAGCACGCAGCTGGCGAGAAAATACACTCCGAACATCGTGCTGAACCACGTGCTGTCGAGTGACATCAGCAGATCGAAAGCGGCGAACGTCATCGTCAGACCCCAAGCAATCATGCCCGGGCCGGCGGCGGTTCGCATCTTGGCCATCAGCCCGCTGCCGTCCTTGCTCGCGTCTTGGGCGAGCGAATTTTTCAGGAAGTAACGCGAGAGCAGGGTCCAGACGCCGAAGTAGACGACGAAGCGGATGAGGAAGAACGTCGGGTTGAGGTACGGCGCCTTGTGGTGAAGCAAGTGGCTCGCTTCGACCTGGTGCGTGTTGGACCAAGCGTAGATTGACGAGTTGCCCATGAAGATGGGCACTACGACCGGGAGTGCCAAGATCGCGAGCAGCGGTGCGCTGGCGGCCAGTACTTCGCCGATTCGTCGCAGTACGATGCTCCAGTGAGCGTTGACTAGGTTCTGCAACGTGACCCAGAACAGCGCGCCCAGCCCCAGCGCCAACAGCCACGTAAAGGCAGTCACGTACGACAGCGAGAAGCGGCGGAACCCGTCGTTCTCCATCGACCCGAGGACGGCGGCGAGGACCAAGGCGACGGCACCGATGCCCGCGGCCTTCGTGAAGAGGGACTGGCCGACGGCTCCCAATCGAATGTTGTCCCCCGGATAGTGCGGTCCGCTGCCGCCGGAGTTGCCGTCCGACTTGCCGCCGCCACCGGCGCCGCCGGATGCCTTTTCGGTCGACTTCTTGGGGGATTTTCCCGCGTCCTGTTTGCCTTTTTCCGTTGCCATGTCGTCTCTCACTTCACACTGCCGCGTTCGGACTCGGGCACGTCGTCGAGGGTGCCGGCTTGGCTGCGCTGCAAAGCGCGCACGTACATGATGATTGCCCAGCGATCTTCAGGCGGAATCTGCGCCGCGTAGGCGGGCATGTTGCGCACGCCGTTGCTGATGGTGTTGAACAGCTCGCCCACCGGCTGATTGCGCACGTACTCTTGGGTCATGTTGCTCGGCTGAATCCAGCCACCCTGAGCCAGGGCCTCAGCGCGTTTGTGCACCATGCCGTCGCCTGCACCGGACTGACCGTGACAAGGCGTGCAGTAGATGCCGAAGCGCTCTTTGCCGCGCGCCATGGTCTCTTCACTGAGGTCGACCTGGGCCGGGAAGGTACGGGCCCAACCACCCTGGGCACGGCCGCGGAAGAAGTGGTCGTCCTCGTTCAGGTGGCCCACCGGCACGGTTCCGGGCAAGGCTTCTCGGTCGGCGCGGCCGTCGGCGAAGATGGAATTTTCGCGCTGTGCCTTGTACTTGGGCTGCGCATCCATGTCTTGGATGAGGTGGATGCGCGGCTTGTCACTCTTGGAGTGACGCGCTTTGACGGCCAGCGCGACCGGCACGAGCGCCCCGCAGGTCACGACGATCAAGCCGTAGACGAGCGCGGGCGGGAAATTCTCGGCCGTGACGCGGTCCTCCATCACGCTCTCCACCGCGACGGGGTGGGTAGCGTCGATCAGGTCGCGAGTGTCCTTTTCGTCGAACTTGGAGTCCGAGGCCTGAATCATCAGGAAGAACTTGTCGTCGGTGACGCGGGCGAAGCGTTTGACCAAGTCGAGCGGGTGCGAGGGGTGCGGCAGCCCGTTGAGCATCAACATGCCGACCAGCGTCGTGATGGCGCTGAACAACACGGTCAGCTCGAACATGATCGGCACGTTGGCCGGGATGCTCCAGAGCGGCTTACCCGAGATCAGCCACGGGTAGTCGTGGGCGTTCATCCACCACTGCATCAGGATCGCGCTGCCCAGGCCAGTGAGGCCCGCGCACAGCGTGATCCACGGCAGCACCGTCATCTTGATGCCCATGGCGTCGTCGATGCCATGCACTGGGAATGGACTGTACGTGTCCCACTTTTCGAAGCCGGCACCGCGAACCTTGCGGGCAGCGTTCAGCAGCTGGTCGGGTGTGTCGTACTCGGCGAGAATGCCGTGGAGCTCGGGGGCCGTTGATGCAGCCTTGGGCTTGTGATCGTCGCTCATGGTCTTCTCTGTCAGTGGTGAGCGTGGGCCGCGTCGTCGTGGCCGTGGTGCAGGTGCGGTCGGGCGTGCCCGCCAGCAGGGCTAAAGGCTTTGACCTCGGACATCGCCACCATCGGCAGGTAGCGGCAGAACAGCAGGAACAGCGTGAAAAAGAGGCCGAAGCTGCCGCCGAGCGTCATGAAGTCGATCTTGGTCGGGATGAAGTAGCCCCAGCTCGCGGGTAGGAAGTCTCGGGTCAGCGACGTGCAGATGATGACGAAGCGCTCGAACCACATGCCGACGTTGATGAGCATGCCGATGACCAGCGTTGCCCACACGTTGGTACGCACCTTCTTGAACCAGAACAGCTGCGGGATGATCACGTTGCAGCTGATCATCGTCCAGTAAGCCCAAGCGTACTGGCCGAAGGCGCGGTTCACGAACGTGAAGCCTTCGTACGAGTTGCCGCTGTACCAGGCGATGAAGAACTCCATGCCGTAGGAGTAACCGACCATCAGACCGGTCGCGATCATCACCTTGTTCATCAACTCGAGGTGACGAATCGTGATGATGCGCTTGAGGCCGAAGAACTGGCGTGCTGGAACCGCCAACGTCACCACCATGGCGAAGCCGCCGAAGATGGCGCCGGCCACGAAGTAGGGCGGGAAGATCGTGGTGTGCCAGCCAGGCAGCTGCGCGGTCGCGAAGTCGAACGACACGACGGAGTGAACCGAGAGCACCAGCGGGGTCGCGATGGCTGCCAGAATCAGATACGCGCGCTCATAGCGGTGCCACTGGCGCGAAGATCCTCGCCAGCCCATCGCCACGATGCCGTAAGCGAGGCGCTTGGCCGTCGACGTCGAGCGATCGCGGAAGGTCGCAAAGTCCGGGATCATGCCCATGTACCAGAACAGGATCGACACGGTGGCGTACGTGCTCACCGCGAAGATGTCCCACTCCAGCGGGCTACGAAACTGCGGCCACATGTCCATCTGGTTGGGGATGGGCATCATGTAGTACGGCAGCCAGGGACGGCCGATGTGCACGCCCGGGAAGACGCCGGCGCACATGACCGCGAAGATCGTCATCGCCTCCGCGAAGCGGTTGATGGCGGTCCGCCAGTTCTGGCGGAGCAAGAACAGAATCGCGCTGATCAGCGTTCCGGCGTGGCCGATACCGATCCAGAACACGAAGTTCACGATCGGGAAGGCCCAGGCCGCCGGCATCGTCGTGCCCCAGGAGCCGATGCCGTTCCACACCACCCAGCCCAGGCTACCGAAGAACACGAGCAACATGCTCAGGGCGACGCCGAACGCGATGTACCAGGCGCGCGGGGGCCGGGGCGCCTCCATGATGCGCGTCACGTTGTCGGTGATCTGCGCGAACGTGTTCTCGCCCTTCGGGGCCGACTGGAACGGATTGAAGTCGCTAGCCGTGGCCATGCTCAGGCAAGCTCCTTGTTCGGGTTCGTAATGCGGGCCAGGTAGTGGACGCGCGGGCGGTTGTTCAGCTCACCGAGCAGCTGGTAAGCACGGTCGAGCTTCTGCAGGCTGGCGACGCGGCTCTTCTTGTCGTTGAGATCACCAAAGATGATGGCGTCGGTCGGGCACGTCTCTTGGCAGGCGGTCTTGATCTCGCCGTCCTCGATCGCGCGGTGAGCGTTCTTGGCGGGGATCTTGGCGTTCTGGATGCGCTGCACGCAGAACGTGCACTTTTCCATCACACCGCGTGAACGAACCGTGACTTCCGGATTGAAGACCATCGCCTTCAATTTCATCTTCGGGTCGTCAGAGGGCGTGTACGGCGTCGCGCCGATCACTTCTTGATTGAAGTTCAGGTAGTTGAAATGCCGCACCTTGTAGGGGCAGTTGTTCGAGCAGTAGCGCGTGCCGATGCAGCGGTTGTAGACCATGTCGTTCAGCCCTTCGTGGCTGTGCATGGTGGCGCCGACGGGACATACCTGTTCGCACGGTGCGTTCTCGCATTGCTGGCAAGGTAGCGGTTGGAAGCGCACTTCCGGATCGTTCGGGTCGCCGCGGAAGTACCGATCGACGCGCAGCCAGAGCATCTCGCGGCCGCGGGCGACGTTCTCTTGACCGACGCTCGGGATGTTGTTCTCGGCTTGGCAGGCCGTAATGCAGGCGCTGCAGCCCGTGCATTTGTTGAGGTCGATGGCCATGCCCCACTTGTGGCCCTCGTACGAGACGGGATCGACCCACAGGTTCAGCTCGTGCGGCTGATGCACCATGTGCTTGGCAAAGTGCGGTTCTTCCCGAAATTTCTCGATCGGCGCTTCACGGATGAGCTCGGGCAATCGCTCCGCGATGCCTTCACTACCGATGACGTCCATCGTGTAGACGTCTTGCATGCAGGCCAGACGCTTACCGGGGCCGTGGTTGGTGATGCTGAGGCCTGCCGTAAAGAACGGCGCGGCGCTCGTGCGCAGCCGAGTGACATTGCCGCCCACTGGGGTCACGTCCGTGCCCAGCTTGCCGCCGACGCGACCGGCGTGCGTCCGGCCGTAGCCGAGCGCCAAGCGAACCGAGCCGTCGGCGTGGCCGGGCACGATGATGCACGGCAGCTCGACGCTCTTGCCACCGAGGGTCACCGTCAGCACGTCACCGTCGGCAACGGACAGAGCCTTCGCGGTTGCGACGCTGAAGACGGCGGCGTTGTCCCACGCCAACTTGGAGAACGGTTCTGGTAGCTCTTGCAACCAGGCGTTGTTGGCGTAGCGGCCGTCGTACAGCTTGGGGCAGGCCGCGAAGCATACTTCGAGCTGGCCGTTGCCGACCGTGCCCGAAGTCTCACGTTCGGAAAGCTTGAACGGCGCGAGCGGCGTCAGCTTGGGCGAAACGCGCTCGAAGGCCGTGCCCTCGATGATGCCGTCGTGAACGGCTTTGCGGAAGCGGCGGTCGTCACCCAACAGCCCTTTGTGCTGCGCGCTCACGAGCTCGAGCCCCTTCGGCTCTTCGCCCAGCAAGCGCGCCAACAGCTCCAACGCCGAGCGACCACCGAAGATCGGGGCAATCAGCGGCTGCACGATGCTGATCGTGCCGTCGTACGCGCGGGCGTCGCCCCAACTCTCTAGGTAGTGCGCGGCCGGCACGTGCCAGGTCGCGTCCTGCGACGTCTCGTCCTCGTACAGGCCGAGCCGCACGCTGAACGTGACCTTGCCGAGCGCGCCTGCGAAGTCCACGTCGCTCGGCGCGTCGTAGGCGGGGTTTCCACCCAGCACGAGCAGCGTCGTGACGCGGCCTGCCGCCATCTCGTCGGTCAGCGCCTTCAGCTCCGCGACGTCCGAGGTGACGGAGTCAGCGCTGTCCGCGGTGTAGAACACCGTGCGGCCGGTGTTGCCGAGCAACACGTTGATGCGCTCAACGAGCGCGTGCACTTCGGCGGGCTGGTGCAGGCCCGCGACGACGATGCTCTTGCCGATGTTGGCGAGTAGGTCCTTGGCGACCGCGCCCAGAAACTTTTGCACCTTGGCGTCGTTCAAGAACTCGCCGGCCGGCTTGGGCTGGCCGGCACCCTGCTCGGGAAGCGCGTTGGCCTTGGCGCTGATCTCGGCGTCCAAGAACGCGGCGACGGCCTTGATCTGCTCCGCGCGCAGCGCCAGGCGGTGATCCGAGATCGCGCCCGTCGACGAGAAGGCGCTCTCGATCACGTACAGGCGATTCATTTCCGCGCGATCGGGCGTGCGACCCTTGGTCACACCACGCGCGTTGGCGAGGCCGCTCGGGAACGACGGCGCCACGAAGTCGGCGTCCAGGCTGACGATCACCTTCGCCTCGGCGAACGAGTAGTGCACCCGGTGCGGCTGGCCGAAAGCGAGAGCGGTGCCGGCGGCACGACCATTGCTGCCCAACGACTCGAACGTCACCCACTTGGACAGCGGGAACGCGGTAAGCCAGCGATCTTTCAGCGCCAAAAGCGTGGGCGACGACGTGCGCTCGGACAGGATGCGCAGGCCTTCGCCGCGACTGGCGCGCAGCTTTTTGAACTGTTCCTTGGCGGCCTTGTCGAAGGTCTCGAACGTCGAAACTTCGCGTCCCGCGCCACCTTTGCTGCTGACGGTGTCGCTGCGATCCGGATCGTAGACGCCGAGCACGCTGCCTTGATGGTAGGTGCTGGCGGCGCCGAGGCTGTCGGGGTGCAGCGGGTTACCGTCGACCTTGATCGGGCGGCCGTCGTAGCTGGTGGCGTGGATGCCGTGCGCTACGCCGTTCAGCTCCATTGCGGTCGCGTAGCGGCTGGTGGTGCCGGGGATGACGCCTTCGGGGCGCCGCGTCATCGGCAAGATTTTGTCTTCGTGCCAACGACACCCAGCCAGGCCGGCCATCGAGAACGAAGCGCCCATCACTTGCATGAAGCGGCGACGGCCAGGGGAGTCGGGCGGGATCTGCTCGAGCGGTTCGGCGAACTCACGCTCGACGGCGTCAAGAAACGCCGGAGTCTGATCGAGCTCGGCCAGGCTGCGCCAGTAGGTGGGCTTAGCCGAGATCGTGTCTGTGGTGCGCGGCGTCTCGCTGCGCTCCGAAACAACCCTGAGCTTCTTGTTCATCGGTGACATGTCGAGCAGTCGGTGGGCGGGTTGATGTGATTTTCAGCGCGCAGCTTGGCGCCATAGGCCTCGGCGTCACCGTTGGGCGCCTTCCAGGCCATATTGGTGACTTCGCTAGGCGGCCGCAGGTTGGGCTCCGGATGGCGATGACAGTCCAAGCACCAGCCCATGCTGAGCGGCTTGGCCTGATAGACCTCGTCCATCTGGTCGACGCGGTCGTGGCACGACACGCAGCCGATACCGCGCGTCACGTGGGCGCTGTGGTTGAAGTAGGCGTAGTCGGGCAGGTCGTGGACCTTGATCCACTCCACGGGCAGGCCGCTGGCGAGGCTGTCACGCACGGGGGCGAGCTTGGCGCTGCTCGTCCACACCTTGCTGTGGCAGTTCATGCAAGTGGCCGTGGGCGGGATGGCGGCGTGCGCTGCCTTCTCCACCGTGTTGTGGCAGTAGCGACAATCCATGCCCATCTGCCCGGCGTGCAGCTGATGGCTATACGGGACGGGTTGCTTCGGCTGGAAGCCGACATCCGTCGTTTGTGGGGAAGCGCCGTACCAAACCAGGCCAATCACGTAGATAGGCGCGGTGCTCAGGAACACGCCGGCGAGCTGGCGTGTTTTATTGGCCCAACGAGGGAAGACGAAGAGGCTCATGAGGACAGACCGAGCGTGCACGCACGCGACGCCCGCGGCCGCCGTGTGCGAAGGGTTATCGGGGTGCAGGTCATTTAGGGCGGGGTGATGGGACGGCCCGCCTCTGCAACACGC